>Ga0123337_10005240_pt1 | contig 12835 bp, 10 predicted proteins | sample frozenSSSSmetaG_FD_89792 | JGI IMG/M metagenome (GOLD analysis project Ga0123337, IMG submission 89792) | Glacier valley bacterial and archeal communities from Borup Fiord, Nunavut, Canada, to study Microbial Dark Matter (Phase II) -... | ecosystem: Environmental > Aquatic > Freshwater > Ice >...
CGGACTGCCATCTCGGGGCGACGCATCAGCCCGCCCCTCTTCGAGTCGATGGAGCTGCTTGGCGAGGCGTCAACGCTCGCTCGACTGGCGAAATTGCGCGCCGCACTGTGAGCCGCCCGGCGCGCAGTCGCCCGATGTGACGGGGCCTTCCCCGTGCGCTAAAGTGAGCAGTCGGCCCGACTTCGGTCTAGCCCTGTGGGGTATGGTGTAATTGGCAACACGGAAGATTCTGATTCTTTTGTTCTTGGTTCGAGTCCAGGTACCCCAGCCAAATGGTTCTTACTCAAACCATGTACAAATGAACTAGATCGAGATTTCTCGACAACTGAACTCCCCGCCTGGTCGCGGGGAGTTTTCTGTTTCTGAACATCGAGTGTCGTCGATGCGTGAAGTTCGCGGATGGTTGTGTTGACCCTGTTGCGGTCACTCTCGACGCGGATGTGATCGTCTTCGACGTACAAAATGAGTCGGTTGAAGAAGGCGGCCAGCAGATCACGGCGGACGGCGTCAGAAGCGCTCTGGCACAACTCGCCGGGCTCGCGGAGCAACTCTAGGTATGCCATTGCCTTTTCGGCGCCGTATTTCAATCGATCGCCTGTGAGTTCGAGCTTCTCCTTGACTGCTTCTTTTTGAAGCGTGGTCTGTTCGATCTTGGCACGTAGTTTCGGCACCGAAACGACGCCTGTGGCGGCGAGGTCGATCAGCCGCTCTTCCTGAGTCTCCAGCTTGGCCAGTTGTTTGCGCAGTTGCGCCTTGGCATCTCGATCTGCTGCGAGGAGGTCGTGGACTGCTTCGCGGATCAGCGTGGTCATGTCATTGATTGCCTGTCCATCGAATCGTTCGGCAGCCATGGATTGCACGATGTGCGCTTCGACTTGCTCGACACGAATCGCGGGCGTCGAGCAAAGTCGGCGCTGTTTGGCCGTGCAGATGAAGTACTCATACATGCCACCGTTCCCGGTGTTCTGGCTGTAAAGCAAGCGACTGCGCCGACCCGCCCGAAGACCCCTTGTTTCGGTTTCGAAGCGTGACGGCAGCGGAACAAGTTCCCAGATCAATCTCGGCGCCTTGGACGCATGGGAGCTTCGGCTACACGTCGTCGACTACTGCTTCCGATACTTGGTCTATCCAGGGATTTTCTACGTTCGTGACCATGGGATCCCCTTGGAGAGGTTCGACCTCAGGCATGTCCTAGCCGAAGATGAGCCGAGCTGGTCTCAAGGAAACCCGAACGCTGCCCGCGCCTGGCAGCGCGCAATCCAGTGGCTGGTTCCCGCGGTAACTCAAGCGCCAGCGATTACCTGACGCGCGTCACAGCGAATTGTCGATGCAACCTTCACAAGCCAGAGCTTCATTCTTTATGTTCCCAACATACATTCTGTGAATTCTTGAACTTTGCTCTAGTGCTGGAGTTGAGGTCTCCACTAGCTTAGACACGCTTGTCTACTCCCGTTGGGGTTGCAGGTACGGGCGAGAGCGTGTGTCCGTCTGCGATCGCGATACGGGAGAAGTTCTGTGGCCACTGCTCGGGTTCCGCACAAGGCGTTGGGGTCGACCGTTGCTGTGACCGTGATTGCTCTGGTTGCCACTCTGCTTTCTCCGCTCCCGTTTCCTGCGTTGGCCGCGGCGACTCCGCTGCCGGTGCCCGTCCCGCCGATTGTGTCGTCTCCGATTGTTGCTGACCCGCCGTCGATTCCGTCGGGTACGTTTGACACGCCAGTTGCTCCTGCACCCACTACCCCGGCGGCCCCGAGTACGGCCCCGTCTTTTGATGCTGCATCCGCTCACGTGACATCAACGGACGAGTATTCAACGACGTCGACCGACAAAAATGGCGTTCACCAAACGCTGTTGTCGCCCGTACCGGTCAACGTCTTATCGGGCTCAAAGTGGGTTCCGGCACGGAGCGACTTATCCGATGACGGTCGGTCTGGGTTGGTTGGCAAGCTGAACCCGTTGGCCCCGCAATTTGCACCAACCGCGTCCGACTATCGCTTGTTCCAAGTGTCCCGCAACGGGTATTCATTGTCGTTCAAGCTTCTCGGAGCCGCAAAGTCGGGCCTTGAGCATCCAGTGATCCCGTTCATCAACGTCGGAGCTGATCAGGCCAAGTACTCGTCCGTCCTGCCAAACACCGACCTGAAGTATCAGGTCAAAAGCGACAAGGTCAAAGAATCGATTGTCCTGACGAAGGTGCCGACGGCAGGGACGGCCGTCTACCGGTGGGAGATCAATGCCGCGGGGCTTACTCCGGAGAAGAACCAATTCGGAGACTTGGATTTCAAGGCTGCTGATGGTGTGATCGTGTTTTCGATGCCGGTTCCGGCGATGTGGGATTCATCAGGCAAAGCCGGTGTGAGTGAATCAACAATCACTAACGTTCAGTATCAGGTCACGAAACTGGGGCCCTCAACATACTCGTTGGTACTGACACCCGACCAAGCATGGCTGCAGGATGCGGCCCGGGTGTATCCGGTAACAGTTGATCCGACCATCGGGCCTGGGGCCGACAGTATTCATTCCTACAAGTCCGACGGCACTTTGAATGATGGCAGCGTTTGGATAGGTAACACCGCACAGAATGGGTCGTGCTGCAATTGGCGCACGGTCGCCCACTACAACTACGAGCAGCTCTTCGGCCAGCAGATCACCGGTGCTCAGCTGAATGCCTCTTACGCCAACAGTGGGACCACAAATTGCTATACCGGGGGAGCCTATTGGGCCACCGCGTTCAACTACAACGGCGTTGGAAGTTATCTATCCAGCTTCCCTGTCTGCGCGACCGGTAACACGACCGACGCGGGTCTTGCGCAGCAGCTAGCCACTTGGGTCAACACCGGTGCAACGGGCGGGAACTTGATGCTGACCGGCGGGGAGTGCGCCTGCTACTCCTACAAGTCGTTGAATACTGCGCTGGCAATCTCTTATGTATCGCCACCGTCGGTGACCGGGGTCACGGGGGCAACTCCAACCGGCAACGTTGTTGGGCCAGTCATGCCGTTTATGCAGGCTACCGGCACGGACCCGGCCGGGGCGGGACTGTCCTTCCAATACGTCTTCACCTCCAGTACTGGGGGTGCATCATTTACGAGCCCGTGGACGTCTCCCGGCGCATATCAGGTGCCCAGCGGCAAACTGTCGCCGGGGAAGGCCTATAGCTACACCATTTCGGTAAAGGATGCCCTCGTCGGCAGCCCGACGATCACTTCCACGAACGCTCTATGGAAATTCACAACGAACACCCCAGCCCCGACGCCACCCCAAGCGCAGGTTTATCCAACTGACGGGTCGATTGTGACGTCGGTTGCGCAGCCTTTCACAGCCCCGAACCCTGGCACGACGGCCGTGCAATATCAGTTCCGCGTCTCCACCGGCGCCGATGGCAACTCCGGTCAGGTAACAATGTCGGGATGGCTGCCAACCCCCGCGTCCGGGGATGTTGCGTGGGCTCCACCGGCTGGGGCCCTTCAAGATGGTGGCACTTATACGGTGTCGATTCTGACGAAGGACTCTTACGACTCTGCTGTGAATCCGAGCTGGGTATCCCATTTCACAGTCAACATGAGGATCGGTGCTTCGGGCCCGTCACCAAAAGACACGGTGGGACCGGTGACCGTGAACCTGGCCAACGGAAACGTAAACCTACGATTCTCGTCGCCCACTGTTTCCACGCTCGGTGGGCCGATGGGGTTGTCATTTGCTTACAACTCTCTGATCGCCGCGGACAAGTACAAAGGATTGACGGGCACCTATTTCAACGCGCTCAACCCTGGGCAAACATCGACGACAACGTTCGATGCCGCGGGTCGCACACCCATACTGGTGCGCACTGATCCGAACATCTCGTTCCCCTGGGGTAGCGGAAGCCCAGCCCCGGCAGTGCCAGTTGATTACTTCCTGGCGCGCTGGACTGGTTTCGTTCAGGTTCCGTCCACAGGTGGGCCCTACACGTTCGGAATCCAATCCGACGATGGGGCGAAACTGTCCATCAATGGTGCCCAGATTGTCGCCAACTGGCCCGCAACCGCTGCGGCGACCTCGATCGTCTGGGCGCCCCCCTCGACAGGTTTGACCAGCACACCAACACCTATCCAGTTCGACTACTACGAAGCAACCGGTGCTGCGGCGGTAACACTCTGGGTCAAAAATGCGTCTGGGACTCCATCTGTCGTGCCCTCTGACTGGTTCACGACTACATACTTACCCATGCCGGTCGGTTGGTCATCTTCGACGGCGATCGTCGGCACTGCCAGCGTTTACTCTTTGGCCCGGGTAACAGATACTTCGGTAGTTCTCACTGATGTGTCCGGGACGGCACACACCTACCTGAAAGTGCCCGGTAGCGTCGGCGGATACACCGCCCCGCAAGGTGAATACGGCGTGCTATCACTGGACGCATTTGGCATGGTGACACTGACCGGTGATGACGGTACTGTCTACTCCTTCAACGCTCAAGGGTCGGTCAGTTCCGTGACCGCTGCCTCGGACGCGAAGAAGCGGGCCACTCCGATCCCGAGCTACGATCCGACGACCGGGCGGGTCACCAAGATCAGTGACCCCGTTTCCACCAACGGAGGCACCCCTGCGGTCTACGGTCGCGAGGTCACGTTCAGCTACTCGGACGGCATGCCCGCCTCGTGCCCGGCCCTGGCTGGGTACGCCTCTCCCGTACAAGCGGGTCTGCTGTGTCAAATAACCTACCCGGGCCACAGCACCGCCTCCGACACAACCCGCCTGTACTACCAGCAAAACCTCATCAATGTCACCCTTGCCAACCCGGCAGGCAGTGTGGTGACCCAATTGGGTCAGATTCGCGATCCTGGAGATCCGGTAACCACGTTCGGTTACGACTCCAACGGCCGCCTCTCGACAGTGCGTAACTCTGTCAGCAACGACTGGCTAACTCTTCCCGGTCACCCAGCTTCAGACGCAAACGCGACCACGATCAGTTACGTCAACGGCAAAGCCGCCACCGTGACCCTGCCGGCACCGGACGGTCTCACCTTGGCCGCGCGACCACAAAAGATCTACACCTACGACACGGCCAACAACACCACATATGTTGATGTGGGCGGCCTTGACCTGTCAACGTCGACGATCGGACATGCCGGAAAAGTCACTTACGACAGCGGGTGGCGCACGCTGACGTCCACGAGTGGGCTCGGAGTCACGACAACCAATACTTGGTCGGACAAGGATCAACTGCTTTCCACGATCGACTCGGTCGATCATGAAACAACAACCATTTATGATTCTCGAACTGACCGGCCAATTGACTCCTACGGCCCGGCGCCGACCGCGTGCTTCGGCGCAGCCCGCACACCTCAATCGTGCTCTGCAGCCGTTGCCCCCGCACACACCAAGACCGGGTACGACGAGCTCGCCGACCCCCGGATCGGACTATGGGCAACCTACTTCAACAACACCTCCGTCTCCGGCACCCCCGTGAAGTCTTCCCTCGGGGTCCTCGGCGGCGCAGCCAATGGGTCAGTGAACGCGAACTGGGGCACGGGATCTCCTGATCCCGCTGTTTCAGCCGACAACTTCTCTATGCGACTGACCGGCACGATCACCTTCCCCGGCCCGGGAACGTATGTCCTCAAAACCCTTTCCGATGATGGGGCCCGCGTCTGGGTCGACGACGCCAACGTTGTCGACAGCTGGATCCCACAAGGTGCAACCACGCTGCAAGGAAACACTGCCATCACCATCGCTGCCGGAGATCCGCTGACGCGGCGTATCCGGGTCGAGTATTTCGAAGGAGCCGTTGCTGCCAGCATCGGCCTGTACTGGTCGGTCAACGGTGCGACTGCCATTATTGTCCCCGGGAGCGCGCTCCACCCCGACGGCACCCGGGGTCTGCAAGTCGCCTACTACAACAATCCCACCTGGTCCGGCCCGCCGGCGCTGTTTTCCCTCGGGATCCTCGGCGGCAGTGGAGACGGTTCTGTCAACGCTGACTGGGGTACTGGGTCGCCTGATCCGACCATAGCAATCGACAGTTTCTCTCTGCGGATGACCGGAACAATCACCTTCCCCGGCCCCGGAACCTTCAAACTTCAAACGCTCTCTGATGACGGCGCCCGCGCGTGGGTCAACGACGTGAACGTTGTCGACGACCTGGCATATCATGGCGCGATCGCACTTCAGGGCAATTCGATAATCACGATAGCGGCCGGGGATCCGTTGACGCGACGCATTCGGGTGGAGTACTTCGAAGGGGGCGGCCCCGGTAGTGTTGCGCTGTATTGGTCAGTAAACGGGGCCACAGCAGTTGTGGTTCCCGGTTCGGCACTGCGGCCCGACTACGGCCTAGCAACATCGGTAACAACTGACGATTCCGTCCCGACCGGGTCGGGCCTGTCCGCGTCCAGCGCTCCCACTACAACCAGCGCTACCGGGTATGGCATCACCCCGTGGTTGGGAACCCCGACAACATCGACCATCGATCCGGCCGGTCTGGCACTGACGACAACCGTCACCTATGAGCCGGTTGCCACGACGGCCAACAGCTGGTTGCGTCGGCTGAACCGGGCTTTGCCTTCCGCAGCGGGCATCCCCACGGACGGATCGAAAACCACAACAAGCAACTACTACACCGATGCGGAAACGGTCACCGCCGATACCTGTGGGGTGCCCGCCGGAACCCACGAATACGGCTTCCTGAAAAAAGTCACCACGCCTGCACCTGACATTGGGCCGGCGATAGTGACCCAATACGTGTACGACCTGCTCGGGCGCCTCGCCGGCACCATACGTACAGGAGACAGCGACTGGACCTGCGCCTACTTTGATACGCGCGGCCGCATCTCCAGCCAAACCTTCCCCGACACAACCCTCCGCACCGTCACCTACGGGTACACCGCCGACGGGACCGCCACCGGTGACCCTTTGACCACCTGGGTTGCCGACAGCGCCATCCCGGGAGCACCGAAAGCAACAACCGTCTCCGACTTGCTGGGCCGCACTTTCAGCTCAACTGACGTGTGGGGCACCAAGACAACTCCAACCTACGACGCCGCGGGTCGAATCCTCAGCGTCAGCACCCTACCGCCGGGCGCCAGCCCCGGCAGCGGTGTCGTCACCACGTACAGTCCCGACCTCGACGGAAAAATCACCGTGGAGACGGTTGGTGGTGCCACTCTCGCAACGCCCGCTTACGACAACAAGCAGCGGCTCACCTCAATCGCTTATGGTAACGGCACCGCGTTGACCACGATCGGCCGAGATGCCACCGGAGCAACAAGCGCACTGACATGGGCGTTCCCAACAACGGTCGCCCACCCACAAACCGCGACCTACACGACCGGTTTCGAAACCGGCACTGACACGTGGGCCACCACCGTCGGCACAGTTGCCACCGCCACAACCACACCACACGCTGGAACCCAAGATCTGACCGTGACAACATCAGCGGCCACACCGGCCGACCAGGTTCTCGCATCCCGCACCATCACCGGCCTGACCGTGGGACGCAACTACACGATCACGGGATGGGTGAACAATGCCCAAATCGGCGACAGCCAACGGATCACCGTCGCCGGCTCCACACCGCCCACCTACACACCGCTGACCGCAAACACGTGGACGCAGCTCACTGCAGCGTTTACCGCGACGACCGCGACCGTGGTCATCGGAATCCAAGACGCCACCGCGTGGGCGTCCAGCTCATCGGCGCTCATCGATGATGTCAGCCTCACGCAGGACGCGTGGACGGAAACGATCGCGGTCGGCACTAGCGTCGCCGACCAGGTTGTGCGTTCCCAATCGGGTCGGATCCTTAAAGACACCCTCACCGACTCGACAGCCGCCGTCGCCCCGACCCCGTCAACCTACGCGTATGACGCGACCGGTCGACTGATTACTGCGACCATTCCGGGTCACACCCTCACCTACGCGTTTGCGGCAACCAACACCTGCGGGGCGAACCCTGCCGCGGGGAAGGACGGTAACCGCACAAAGTTCACTGATGTGCATGGCACCACCACCACAACGGTCTCCTCGTGCTACGACTGGGCCGACCGGCTGACCGCAACAACGGTCACCAACCCGCCGGCTGGGGTGGTTGATGTTGGGTTGACTCCGTTCTCCTCAACCGGTCCGCTGCCAGGTCTGGTATATGACCTTCACGGCAACACCACCAAGCTCGGTAATCAGACGATGACGTATGACGTGTCCGACCGACACCTCTCCACCACTGTTGTTGATGCCGCCGGAATGTCGACGGTCAGCTACCTGCGGGATGCCTCGGGCCGGATTGTGTCACGCACGAGCACTCCCCCGGGGGGATCGGCATCGACCATCCGGTACCTGTATGCCGGGGCCGCCCTCTTCGGCACCGACACAGGGGCAGGGACGGGAGTGGAAATGCAGCTGAGCCTTCCTGGTGGGGTCAGTGTGCGCATCCCCGCCGGAACCCCTCCCACCCCCGGTGCGGCTTCAACATGGTCGTACCCGAACCTGCATGGTGATGTGATCCTCCAAGCCGACGCGACCGGTGCCCGGGTAGGGGTCCTGACCAGCTACGACCCGTTCGGGCAACCCGTAGACCCGACCACCGGCAACATCGGCACCACCACTTCCGACCAGACCCTCCCAGACACCGCCCCGGGGTCGGCAGACTTCGGATGGGTCGGTTCGGCACTCAAGCTCACCGAACACCAAGGCTCCATCGCCACCATCGAAATGGGTGCTCGGCAATACGTTCCAGCCCTGGGTCGATTCCTGTCATGCGATCCTGTCGAAGGCGGCAACAGCAACGACTACGTCTACCCCAACGATCCCATCAACGGATTTGATCTCAGCGGTCAGTTCTCGGGTATGCGCGGTGACTGGACCACTGGTCCAATAAGACGGGGGACCGGAAAGGCGTTCGCTCCTAGTGCGACCGCGGCCCCTGAAACTCCGTCTTATGGAAGGTCCCAGCCACATTCGCCTGCTCCGCCGGACTGTGGTAACGGTGCCTGCCGCCAATTTGATGTCGTGCCCAAGGTTTGCATCCTTGCGTGCATTACATTGAACTATGCTCACAGGGAGGACGGGCAAGACTTGATCGGTTTCGGGCTTGGAGGTGGCCCCCGCGGAGATGCATCTGTCAGCGTCGGGAGCTCCACCGGTAGCTCCACCGGATGGACTTTCGGCGGCTCGTGTTCTGCAGCTGCAATATACGGCTACTACGTCGGCGCAAGCGGTGCTGCTGACATTGGGATCAACAACGTTGGCCCGACATACCTTGGCAGTAGTGCCGCCAGCGGCGCCGAGTGGGGTGCAGGGGCTGGGTGTAGCCTCCAAGCTACTGTGTTACAGGTTGCTCCGTGGCCGGCGTGGCATTAGACGAGAAGAGGACACTTAGTGAACCAGCAGTGGGCGACATTCCTCGTACTAGGTACGGCGCAGCTCGGTCTCGGTCTGGCGGCAATAGTCAATAGGACGCGGATTATGACCGCGGTGAGGGCCAATTTGGCCGAGCCAGTGGGCCCAATAAGCACCGTCATTCAGGTTGGCTTGACGATCATCGCAGTGTCGATGGCGATATTTGGCGCGGTCATTATTCTTGCTGGTGTTGCAATCATCGTAAGTCCAGGAGCCAAATGACGGAAAAGGGGGCAACGAGAGACTCATGTCTGACCCAACTCAGTCCTGCGGACGGTGTAACAACCCCCAAGAAATTGGTACGCAAATAGAGACACTCGATTGTGCAGGTGGTTGCGGTGTCGAGAACTCGTACCTGTACCCCTAGGCATCAGGTCTCACGGCATGCAGTAGTCGCTCGGCATTTGAATGAGTGGCGGTAATTGGCGTATGTTGATCGCCGGAATACTCATTTCCCTTGTTGCGGTGCCGTATATCCTGTGGGCGCCGCGAGTCGCAGGATTCAATCGGTTGCAGCTTTCCCGTTATCTGCAACGTCGGTATTGGATCTTCTGGGCCGACGCAGAGCGCGTCCGCTTCATGGGGTTTGGAACGCTAATTGCTGGCCTGCTGCTTGCCGGGCTCGGGATCCTGCAACCGTATCGGTGACACCACTGAGTTTAAACTCGGGGGCCTGCTGCGGAATGTACCGATGGTTCTGCGTCGCGATCGTCTATCGGAACAGGGACTTTACCCATTCGACGAACCCTGTGAGCCAGCTTTTCGGGCGAGCAGCCTCTCGGCGTTTGAACTCTTCATCGAGCTCCATCTGATCGCGACGGCGCCCGGCCTCGACGGCTTCATTGTCCATGCCCGGTGCCCAGTCGATCTGGTTGTGACGGATGAAGTAGTGCGCGCGACATGGGAATTCCCAGTTGCCCACGGATGGGCTAAGCGAGACCGTCGTTCCATCGGAGGTGAGGTGCCACTCGGCTGCGCCAATCGGAAGGACGACCTTGTTGCCGCACCCACTCGCACAGAGGTGCGCTGTCGTCTGGTAGCGATGCGAAATATAAAGCTTGCCGGGCTCGAGTTCTCGCGGAACAAATTCGACGAAGACTGGTTCGATGTGATCAATCATCCCCGTTTGTCTCCGGGCGAGTGATCATGTTGCCATCAAGTGTGTACTCACTCTCGATGTCTTGTCGGAAGTCGCGATAGAAGCCAATGTGCTTCGGGTCTGCTGCACGGTTAGGTGACATCTGATCTGGCTTGCCCGGGAGGGCGGCCTGGAAGGATGTTGTTATGCCTAAGCCTTACCCGAGCGAGTTTCGTGATGATGTCGTACGCGTCGCACGCAACCGTGAATCCGGAGTGACGATCGAGCAGATCGCGAAAGATTTCGGTGTTCACACGATGACGTTGCAGAAGTGGTTGCAGCGTGCTGCCGTCGATGATGGAATCAAACCTGGCCAGAGCCGAACGGAGGGTGCCGAGCTTCGCGAAGCACGCAAGCGGATCCGGCTGCTTGAGCAGGAGAACGAGGTCCTGCGGCGGGCGGCAGCGTATCTGTCGCAGGCGAACCTGCCGGGAAAAGGTTCTACCCGCTCGTGAAAGAGCTCGCCGAAGACAGGATCCCTGTCACGGTGACGTGCCGGGTATTGAAGCTCTCCCGCCAGCCGTATTACCGATGGCTACTCGACCCCACCACCGGCAGTGAGATGGTGCAGGCGTATCGGGCGAACGCGTTGTTTGATGCCCATCAGGATGATCCCGAGTTCGGGCACCGGCTCCTGGCCGACGAAGCACGTCAGGCCGGTGAGGCGATGGCCGACCGGACTGCGTGGCGGATCTGTCGAGACAACGCGTGGTGGAGCACTTTCGGGAAGAAACGAGGCCGCAATGGCAAGAAACCCGGCCCCGCGGTCCACGACGACCTCTGCACCGTCACCGACGCCAACGGTCGCGTCCGGCACGAGTTCAGCGCTGAGCGCCCGAACCAGCTCTGGCTGACGGACATCACCGAACACAGGACCACTACCCAAGGCAAGCTCTATCTCTGCGCGGTGAAAGACGTGTTCTCGAACAAGATCGTCGGATACTCGATCGACTCACGGATGAAGTCCAGCCTCGCCGTCAACGCTCTGGACAACGCCGTCGCGATGCGCGGAGATGTCACCGGTTGTGTGGTTCACAGCGATAGGGGATCTCAATTTCGAAGTCGGAAATTTCTGCGCGCTTTGGCCCGGCACCGCATGGTCGGATCCATGGGCAGAGTCGCCTCTTGCGGCGATAACGCCGCGATGGAATCGTTCTTCAGCCTGCTGCAGAAAAACGTCCTCAACCGCCGCTCCTGGGCAACGCAACAGGAGCTGCGCATCGCGATCGTGACCTGGATCGAACGCACCTACCACCGACGCCGCCGGCAAGCACGCCTGGGCCGTTTGACGCCGGTCGAATTCGAGGCCATCATGAACACGCCAGCCGCACTGGCTGCGTGACTAGAAACTGTCACCTAACCGTGCAGCAGACCCGACTGTTTGAAATGGCGAAGAAGCTCCGCGATCTACGCTCACGCTGATTTTCGTCGTGGCGCCTTGGCTCGCATCTCCACGCCCAGGCGATGAAGAGCCCGAAGGACTGCACCATGCGAGATCCCGTGTTCTTCTTTGAGCTCTGCCACGGTCATTCCTGCCTCGTAGTCCCGAGCCATCATCTCCTCTTGGTCTGGAGTAACGGTCTGCCGACGAACGACTACATTTCGCTCCCGCAGTAGGCGGATGAGTGCAGATGGTGCGACGTCGAACTCCGTAGCGAGTGCCCTGGCACTTTCGCCTGCTTCGTAGCGGTGAACAACATCTTCAATCTGTTCAGCGCTGAGCCGCGCAGAGAGACGATGGATCTGAAAGTCCCCGGGTTCGGAAGGATCACTTCTTGGGCCTTGGGGGATAGCCAATTTCCGTAATCCATCAGGGGTTAGAGTGAGATCTGAATTGTTTGATAAGAGATCGATAATGCCAGCTGTGATTATCAGGGATGCCACCGTCGACGACATCGTCGCCCTCACCGAGATCCACAACGAGGCCATCCGCAATTCGCGCGCGATCTGGATCGATCACGAGGTCACGCTCCCCGAGCGTGAAGCGTGGTTCGCGCAGCATGAAGCGGACGGGCATCCCGTGCTTGTCGCCGAGGTGGATGGCGCGGTCGTCGGGTACGCGGCCTATAGCTGGTACCGTCCGCGTCCCGGCTACCGGTTCACGGTCGAGAACTCGGTCTACCTCCGCCCCGAAGCGCAGCGTGCCGGCATCGGTCGAGCGCTCATGGTCGAGATCATCACTGCCGCTCGCGCCGCCGGAATGCACACCATGATGGCGGGCATCGAGGCGAGCAACACGGGGTCGATCGCCCTCCACGAGGGGCTCGGTTTCGTCGAAGTGGGGCGACTACCCGAGGTCGGCATCAAGTACGGCGACTGGCTCGA
>Ga0123337_10005242_pt1 | contig 12835 bp, 10 predicted proteins | sample frozenSSSSmetaG_FD_89792 | JGI IMG/M metagenome (GOLD analysis project Ga0123337, IMG submission 89792) | Glacier valley bacterial and archeal communities from Borup Fiord, Nunavut, Canada, to study Microbial Dark Matter (Phase II) -... | ecosystem: Environmental > Aquatic > Freshwater > Ice >...
CACCAGCGCCGACACCAGCGCCGACCGAGCCGTTGCAAGGCGACGCACCGCTACACTTGGCGGCATGTCAATGGCCTCACACAGCATGCTCATTCCACGCAGCTTCAAGCACTGCAAGGCCTGCGGGGCCGAGGTTCGCTACAGCGTGCCGCCCGACGACAACCGCGAGCGCGCCACCTGCACGGCATGCCACACGGTGTTCTACGAGAACCCGCTGAACGTGGTCGGCACGGTGCCAGTGTGGGGCGACCGCGTGCTGCTGTGCCGGCGCAACATCGAACCGCGCTTCGGGTTCTGGACGCTGCCCGCCGGCTTCATGGAACTCGGCGAGACCGTCGCCCAGGGCGCGGCCCGCGAGACCGTCGAGGAAGCCGGCGCACAGTTTGAGCTCGAAGGCTTGCTGAGCGTGCTCAGCGTGATGCGCGTGGGCCAGGTGCACATGTACTTTCGCGCGCGCTTGTTGAGCGACGTGTTCGCCCCCGGCACAGAGACCATCGAGGCGCGCCTGTTCACCGAAGACGAGATCCCCTGGGACGACCTCGCCTTTCGCACAGTGCGTGACACGCTCAGGTATTTTTTCGCGGACCGCCGAGCAGGTCAATTCAGCGTGCACTGTGCCGATATCGCCTGACATGCACAGCGCCGGCGCGGTCGACCAGGTCATCAACCTGTCGGGCGTCAACCTCACGAACGGCTTCGCGAACGACAACCAGATCATCGCGGACCTGCTGACGCGCAGCAAGATCGTCGTCGACCCCTGACCCGATCGGCGGTCAGGGCGGGGCCAGCGGCTCGCCAGTGGCGCGAACCCACGGCCTCGTCAGCCCATCGGCACCGCAGGCCAGCAGCGCCTGCGCATCGGCCTCATCAGTCACGCCTTCGGCGATGACCTGGATCGACAGGCTGTGCAGCATCGTCACCAGGCCTTCGACGAAGCGCACGCGGTTGGCGTCGAGCGCCATACCCAGCGTGATGGATGCATCGAGCTTGACGTAGTCGAGCCCGGCCTCGAACAGGCGGTCGATGCGGCTGATGCGCTCGCCTGCATGCTCCAGCCCGAAGCGCGCACCTGACGCGCCAGTTCGCGCGTCAGGTCGAAGCGGTCGGCGGCGGCGGCCTCTCCCACTTCGAGCCACACACTGCGCGCGGCGCGGGGCGCGGCTTCCAGCAGGGTGCGCAGGCGCGTCGCGAAGCCGCTGTCCGACAGCGACGCGGGCGACAGGTTCACGCAGCGCGGCAGGCCGTCCAGCGCAATGGCTTCGAGCGCCAGCGCCAGCGCGTGCTCGTCGGCCGCCGGGGTCAGGCGGCTGCGCACCGCGAGCGGCAACCAGTGCGCCGCCACCTCGAAGGCGCCACCCGCTTCGAGCTGCATGCGCAGTGGGCATTCCAGGTGGATCAGGCGGCTCTGCCGGTCCACGACCGGGAAGCTGCCCAGCGTTACCCGACGGTGGGCCAGCGTGTCGCTCACGCGCTCGTGCCACTCATCAGCGGCGCAGAACGCCATGGCACAACCCGCGGACCCGCTTCGTGCGGCCGTCGAACAGGCCGTGACCACGAGCCCGGAAGTCACCGCCCGCTACAACGCCTATCGCGCCTCGATCGACGCGGTCGACGTGGCCCGCGGCGCTTACCGCCCGCGGGTCGACCTGAGCGCCAGCGTCGGCTAGGACAACGACCGCATCGGCACCCGCACGCCGGTCTCGCAAACACTGACCCGCAGCGCCGTGGGCCTGAACCTGACCCAGTTGCTGTGGGACGACCTGGGCACGCGCAACGACATCGAGCGCCTCAGGCACGACCGCCTGGCGCGCTACTTCGACTTCGTCGATGCCAGCGAGCAGGCTGCGCTCGAAGCGGCGCGTGCGCACTGCGACGTGCTGCGTTTTCGCCGCCTGGTGCAACTTGCCGAAGACAACTACGTGCAGCACCGCTACGCGTTCCTGCAGATCCAGTCGCGCTTCAAGGCCGGCATGGGGCGCGGCGTCGACCTGGAACAAGCCGGCGCGCGTCAGGCGCTCGCCGAGTCGAACCTGAGCACCGAAGTGGCCAACCTGCACGACGTGACGACACGCTACCTGCGCGTCGTCGGCAGCGCCCCCGCAAAGAGCCTGCCGACGGTCGCGATGATGCGCACCGCCCTGCCCGCCAGCGCCGGTGAAGTCATGAACCTCGCGGTGCGCCAGAGCGCGTCGGTCAGCGCCAGCATCAAAAACCTGCGTGCCGCACGCTCAACTGCCGACGCGCGCCAGTCGGCGTTCCAGCCGCGCGTCGAGGCCCGGCTGCGCAGCTCGCTCGGCAAGAACATCGACGGCGTGGCCGACCAGTCGCGCAACAGCGCGGCAGAGATCGTGCTGAACTGGAACCTGTACAACGGCGGCGCAGACCAGGCCCGCCTTCGCCAGCAAGCCAACTTCGTCAGCCAGGCTGCCGATCTGCGCGACAAGGCCTGCCGCGACACGCGCCAGACCACGGCCATCGCCTACAACGACACCCGCAAGCTCGCCGATCAGCTCGTGCTGCTGGAGCGCAACACGCTGGCCATCGAAAAGGCGCGCGACGCCTATCGCCAGCAGTTCGACATCGGCCAGCGCAGCCTGCTCGAACTGCTGAACGCCGAGAACGAGGTCTACACCGCGCGCCGCGCCTATGCGAACGCCGAATACGACCTGGGCGTTGCCTATGTCCGTACCCACGCGGCCGTGTTCCAGCTCAGCGCACAGCTCGGCGTGAGCCGCATCGACACGCCGGCCAACGACGCTGCAGGTTGGGAACAAGGCAGTGATGCACCGCTGCGCTGCCCGCTGCTCGTGGCCGAGGTGGTTGCGCTGGATCGCAACGAGCTCGATGCCCGAGCCCAGCGCATGGCCACCAGCGCGCCGCCCGTGCCGGCTGCGACGCCTGCCGCGCCACGCAAGCCGTGACGCGCTGACCGATCAGCGTTTCACCGGCGGCAGGTCGGTGCAGGCGCCCTCGTAGGCTTCGGCCGCGAGGCCGATGCTTTCACCCAGCGTCGGGTGCGGGTGGATCGTCTTGCCGATGTCCACGCCATCGGCACCCATCTCGATGGCCAGCGCCACCTCGCCGATCATGTCGCCGGCATGCGTGCCGACGATGCCGCCGCCAACGATGACGTGCGTCGCCTCATCGAACAGCAGCTTGGTAAAGCCCTCGTCGCGGCCGTTGGCGATGGCGCGGCCGGACGCACTCCACGGGAACAGGCCCTTCCTGACCTTGATCCCCCTGGTCTTCGCCTCATCCTCGGTCAACCCGACCCACGCGACCTCGGGGTCGGTGTAGGCCACGCTCGGGATCACCCGCGCATCGAATGCGGCCTTGGTGTCGCCAGACGCCACTTCGGCTGCCACATGCGCCTCGTGCACCGCCTTGTGCGCCAGCATCGGCTGACCGACGATGTCGCCAATGGCGAAGATGTGCGCAACGTTGGTCCGCATCTGGATGTCGACCGGAATGAAGCCCCGTTCGCCGACGATCACGCCCGCCTTCTCGGCGCCGATCTTCTTGCCGTTGGGCGTGCGGCCCACGGCCTGCAGCACCAGGTCGTAGAGGCCTTCGCTCTTGGTGCCGTCGAGGCCTTCGAACTGAACCTTGATGCCCTCGGCCGTGGCCTCGGCACCGACCGTCCTGGTCTTGAGCATCAGCTTGTCGAAACGCGGCGCGTTCATCTTCTGCCAGACCTTGACGAGGTCGCGGTCGGCACCCTGCATCAGGCCGTCGAGCATCTCGACCACGTCGAGCCGTGCGCCGAGTGTCGAGTACACCGTGCCCATCTCCAGGCCGATGATGCCGCCGCCGATGATGAGCATGCGCTTCGGGCTCTGGCGCAATTCCAGCGCGCCTGTGCTCGTCATGATGCGCGGGTCGTCCTTCGGCAGGAAGGGCAGCTTCACCGCTTCGGAGCCGGCGGCGATGATGGCCTGCTTGAAGTTGACGGTTTGCTCACCGCCCTTGGCCATCGCCACCTTGATATGGAACGGGTCGATGAACTCGCCCGTGCCCTGCACCACCGTGACCTTGCGCATCTTCGCCATCGCGGCCAGGCCGCCGGTCAGCTTCCCGATGACCTTTTCCTTGTGCGTTCGGAGCTTGGCCAGGTCCACGGCGGGCGGCGCGAAGGTGACGCCGAGCGCCTCGAAGTGCTTGACCTCGTCCATCACCGCGGCCACGTGCAGCAGCGCCTTCGACGGAATGCAGCCGACGTTCAGGCACACGCCGCCGAGCGTGGCAAAGCGCTCTATCAGCACCACCTTCATGCCGAGATCGGCGGCGCGAAACGCCGCCGAATAGCCGCCCGGGCCGGCGCCGAGCACGACGAGGTCGCACTCGGTATCGGCACCGCCGGCGTAGCTCGCTGCGACGGGTGCCGGTGCGGCTGCCGCAGGCGATGCCGCTGCCATAGGCGCCGCCGTAGCGGAAGGTGCCGGCACGGGCACCGACTCCGGCGCAGCCGCCGCGCCGGAAACTTCCAGCGACAGGATCACCGAGCCCTCGTTGACCGTGTCGCCCACCTTCAGCTTGATGCCTTTCACCACGCCGGCATGCGACGACGGGATCTCCATCGAGGCCTTGTCGCTCTCGACCGAGATCAAGCTCTGCTCGAGCTTCACCACGTCGCCGGGCTGGACGAGCAGCTCGATCACGGCCACGTCCTTGAAGTCGCCGATGTCGGGCACCTTGATGTCGATGAGGGGCATGTCAGTCTTTCAACTTGAGTTTGATCGTGTGGGCGTTCACCGGCCCGCTGGAGTTCTTGTCGAATTCGCACCCCGCGCGCACGCCGATATCGGCCAGCTCGCGGGCCGTCTTCACCTTGTCGAACGCGGCGTACATGGCCCCGAGCGCGAACGCACGGCCGGTGCCGATGGCCCAGAAGCGCTCGAACTCGAACACCTCGCGGTACGAGTACACACCGAAGATGCCGGCATGGTTGGCAATGAGTGCGGTGAGCTGCGAACTCTCGTACGGGTCGGCGTCTTCTTCCTTGGTGTTGAGGAAGAAGGTCTCCTTCAGCTTCGGGTGGATCTTGAGAAAGGTGTCGAAGACCTGGTCGCGCGAGTGCAGGTTCAGCTCGTCGGCCGGCAGGGCGGCGAGCGCGCGGCGCAGCACCGGGAAGTGCGCCGTCGTGCCGGCCATGCCGATCCACGAGTCGCCGACCTTGAAGAGCTTGTCGTTGGCTTCGTAGTCGTGGCCCAGGCGGGTTTCGCCGAAGGTCACGAGCGTGTCGGCCGCAAGTGCGACCATGCCGTTCTTGCGAACGATCACCACGGTGGTCATCAGTGGCCCCTAGAGGAGTACGCGGCGGAAGTCGGCGAGGATCTGCCCCAGGTACGCATTGAAGCGCGCCGCAGAGGCGCCGTCGATCACCCGGTGGTCCCAGCTCAGGCTCAGCGGCAGGATGAGCCGCGGCACGAACTGCGTGCCGTCCCAGCGCGGTTCGGTGCTGCTCTTGCACACGCCGAGGATCGACACTTCGGGCGCATTGATGATCGGCGTGAAGTAACGCCCGCCGATGCCGCCGAGCGAGCTGATGCTGAAGCAGCCGCCGCTCATCTCGGCGGGGCTGAGCTTGCCGTCGCGCGCCTTCTTGGCGAGGTCGCCCATCTCCTGCGAGATCTGGAAGATGCCCTTCTTGTCGGCGTCCTTGATCACCGGCACCATCAACCCGTTCGGCGTGTCGGCCGCGAACCCGATGTGGAAGTATTGCTTCAGCACGATCTGGTCGCCGTCGAGCGAGGCGTTGAACTCCGGGAACTTCTTCAGCGCAGCCACGCTCGCCTTGATGAGGAACGCGAGCATCGTGACCTTGACGCCGGCCGTCTCTTTGCCCGGCCTTTCGTTCTCCTTGTTCGTCGCGACGCGGAACGCTTCCAGGTCGGTGATGTCGGCATCGTCGTGGTTGGTGACGTGCGGAATCACGACCCAGTTGCGGTGCAGGTTCGCGCCGCTGATCTTCTTGATGCGCGAGAGGTCGCGGCGCTCGACCGGGCCGAACTTCGTGAAGTCGACGACTGGCCAGGCCAGCAGGCCCGGGAACGAGCCGCCGCCCGGCGCAGCCTGCGCCGGGGCCTTCGCGGCCTGCGCCTCGGTTTGCACACTTCCGCCCATCACGCCTTTCACGAAAGCGTGCACGTCGTCCTGAACGATGCGACCCTTCGGCCCGCTCCCGTTGACTTCGTCGAGCGGCACGCCGAGTTCACGTGCGAGCTTGCGAATGCTCGGTGAAGCATGCGGCAGCGCATCCTTGGCGGTGGCGGGCTCGTGCGCCGGCAGCGCGGCGGTCGGCACGGGCTTGTCGGCAGGCACTGCAGGCGCCGCAGCAGCGGGCGCAGGTGCGGCCGCTGCGGGTGCACCTGCGGCCGGTGCGCCGCCCGTCGCCTGCACGACAGCCACGAGGCTGCCCTTGGCCACCTTGTCGCCGACCTTGACCTTGACGTCGCTCACCACACCAGCGTGCGACGACGGGATCTCCATCGAGGCCTTGTCGCTCTCGACCGTGATGAGGCTTTGCTCGATCTTGATCGCATCGCCGACTTTCACCATGACTTCGATGACAGTGACTTCGTCGAAGTCGCCGATGTCGGGCACGAGCACGTCGATGGGACCACCTGCGGCCGCAGGAGCCGCCGTCGGTGCTGCCGCGGCAGCGGGCGCAGGAGCCGGCGCTGCGGCCGCAGGGGCTGATGTCGGCGCAGGTGCTGCCGCAGGTGCTGCAGCAGCCACCGCCCCTTGCGCCTCCAGCATCAGTACCAGCGAGCCTTCGCCCACCTTGTCACCGATCTTGACCTTGAGTTCCTTGACCACGCCAGCGTGCGAGGACGGGATTTCCATCGAGGCTTTGTCGCTCTCGACCGTGAGTAGCGATTGCTCGGCCTTCACCGTGTCGCCGACCTTGACCAGCAGTTCGATGATCTCCACTTCCTTGAAGTCACCGATGTCCGGGACCTTGACTTCCACGAGTGCCATTTGATGTGTCTCCGTTGTTCTAGTTATGCGTAGAGCGGGTTGATCTTCTCGGTGTTGATGCCGTACTTCTGGAGCGCCTCGGCCACCTTGGCCATCGGCACCGAGCCGTCGTCGGCCAGTGCCTTCAGCGCGGCCACGACGATGTAGTGGCGGTTGATCTCGAAGTGCTCGCGAAGTTTGGAACGGAAGTCGCTGCGGCCGAACCCGTCGGTGCCCAGCACCTTGTAGGTGCGGCCCTTCGGAATGTAGGCGCGGATCTGCTCGGCGTAGTTCTTCATGTAGTCGGTCGAGGCGATCACCGGGCCGGCGTGCTTGTCGAGCTGCTGCGTGACGAACGCCGTGCGCTGCTGTTTATCGAGCGGGTGCAGCAGGTTCCAGCGCTCCACGTCCTGCCCGTCGCGCGCCAGCTCGTTGAAGCTCGGGCAGCTCCATACGTTGGCGGCCACGCCCCAATCTTTCTCCAGCAGTTCCTTGGCGGCCACGCTTTCGAGAAGAATGGTGCCGCTGCCCAGCAGGTTCACGCGCGCGGTGGCGCTTGACGCGCCATTCGGGCTTTGCTTGGCGCCTTCCTGCAGCAGATACATGCCCTTGATGATCTGCTCTTCGGTGCCCTGCATCAGGCCCGGCTGGGCGTAGTTCTCGTTCAGCAGCGTGAGGTAGAAGTAGACGTTGTCCTGCTGCTCGACCATGCGTTTCAGGCCGTGGTGCAGGATCACCCCCACCTCGTGCGCGAAGGTGGGGTCGTAGCTGATGCAGTTGGGAATCGTGCTCGCCAGGATGTGGCTGTGGCCGTCTTCGTGCTGCAAACCCTCGCCGTTCAGCGTGGTGCGCCCCGAGGTGCCGCCGAGCAGGAAGCCGCGCGCCTGCATGTCGCCGGCGGCCCAGGCCAGGTCACCGATGCGCTGGAAGCCGAACATCGAGTAGTACACGTAGAACGGCATCATGATGCGGTTGTTCGTGCTGTAGCTCGTGGCCGCCGCGATCCAGCTGCTCATGCCGCCAGGCTCGTTGATGCCCTCCTGCAGCACCTGGCCGGCCTTGTCTTCGCGGTAGTACATGACCTGGTCCTTGTCGACCGGCGTGTAGTTCTGACCTGCGGGGTTGTAGATGCCGATCTGGCGGAACAGGCCTTCCATGCCGAAGGTGCGCGCTTCGTCCACCAGGATGGGCACGACGCGCGGGCCCAGCTCCTTGTCGCGCAGCAGCTGCGTCAGGAAGCGCACGAAAGCCTGCGTGGTACTGATCTCGCGGCCCTCGGCGGTCGGGTCGAGCACCGCCTTGAAGGTATCGAGCGGCGGGATCGTGAACTTCTCGTCCGCCTTGGTGCGGCGGTGCGGCAGGTAGCCGCCCAGGGCCTTGCGGCGCTCGTGCAGGTACTTCATTTCCGGCGTGTCGTCGGCCGGCTTCAAGAACGGGATCTCGGCCAGCTTGTCGTCGGCGATGGGAATGTTGAAGCGGTCGCGGAACAGCTTCACGTCTTCGTCGATCAGCTTCTTGGTCTGGTGCGCGGTGTTCTTGCCTTCACCGCTCTTGCCCATGCCGTAGCCCTTGACGGTCTTGATGAGCAAGACCGTCGGCTGGCCCTTGTGGTTGTTGGCCTTGTGGAAGGCGGCGTACACCTTCTGCGGGTCGTGGCCGCCGCGCTGCAGGCGCCAGATGTCGTCGTCGCTCATCTTCGCGACCATCTCCAGCAGCTTGGGGTGCTTGCCGAAGAAGTTCTTGCGCACGAAGGCGCCGTCGTTGGCCTTCATGGCCTGGTAGTCGCCGTCGACCGTGTCCATCATCACCTTGCGCAGAATCTCCTCCTTGTCGCGCGCCAGCAGCGGGTCCCAATAGCTGCCCCACAACAGCTTGATGACGTTCCAGCCCGAACCGCGGAACTCGCCTTCCAGTTCCTGGATGATCTTGCCGTTGCCGCGCACCGGGCCGTCGAGTCGCTGCAGGTTGCAGTTGATGACGAAGATCAGGTTGTCGAGCTTCTCGCGTGCCGCCAGGCCGATGACGCCGAGCGACTCGGGCTCGTCCATTTCACCGTCGCCGCAGAACACCCAGACCTTGCGATTGCTCGTGTCGGCGATGCCGCGCGCGTGCAGGTACTTGAGGAAGCGCGCCTGGTAGATCGCCATCAGCGGACCCAGGCCCATCGAGACGGTCGGGAACTGCCAGAACTCGGGCATCAGCTTCGGGTGCGGGTAGCTCGAAATGCCCTTGCCATCGACCTCTTGCCGGAAGTTGAGCAACTGCTCCTCGGAGATGCGGCCTTCCATGAAGGCACGCGCATAAACGCCCGGTGACGAATGGCCCTGGATGTAGAGCAGGTCGCCGCCATGGCCTTCGCTCTCGGCATGCCAGAAGTGGTTGAACCCGGTGCCGAACATCGTGGCCAGCGATGCGAAGCTCGATATATGGCCGCCAAGATCACCTCCGTCGGCCGGATGAAGGCGGTTCGCCTTGACGACCATCGCCATCGCGTTCCAGCGCATCAACGTGCGCAGGCGTTCCTCCATCTCGATGTTGCCGGGCGAGCGCTCTTCCTGGTCTGTCGGGATCGTGTTGACGTACGCGGTGTTGGCCGAGAACGGCACGTCGATGCCAGCCTGGCGAGCGTGGTCGATCAAGGTTTCGAGCAGGAAGTGGGCGCGGTCGTTGCCTTCGGCGCCGATGACGGCCGACAGCGCGTCGAGCCACTCTCGGGTTTCCTGGGCGTCTGCATCGTTCGCGCTGGCGCCGAGAAATGAGTCGGGCATTGCTGACATGAGTCGTCTCCGTTATTGATGTTCAGTGCGGTCGGGAGTTTCGCACAGCTTCTCAGATGTTCCAAATGGTGCGAGTTGATTTCATATTGCAATATTAGTCCAGCTTCCGAACACCCCCGGCCACCCGGTACCGGTGATTTCTCCCCGCCCTTCCGGCACCATCGATAATCCAACGATGCAACATGCGACCGAGGCGCTCCCGCTTCCCCGCCCGCCCCGAACCTGGCCCGAACGCCTGTTCGGGCGCTGGTGGCGGCGCCAGTCGGCGGCCCGCCAGGACCGCTTCGCGACGCTCGGACCTCTGGTCTCGGTAATGCTCTTTCTCGCGGCGATCATCTTGGCGTTTTGGTACCTCCGCAATGAGGAATTCGAGCGTGAGCAAGAGGCCGTCAAGCGCGATACCGAGATTGCGCAGCAGCTGGTTCGCCTTCGGCTGATCGAAAACCAGGAGCAACTGGTTCGCATTGCGCGCGAGATCGTCACCCGCGCGATCGATCGGGACCAATTCCTGTCGCAGGCCGCTGCATTCACCCGCGAACGGGCCGAGGTCACGAACATCGCGTGGGTCAGCGCCGCCCGCGCGCGCCGGGCCAGCTTCTCGTCGACGAGCTACCCGCCCGACGCTGGCGTCTCGCCCGACGACACGCCCATCACGCTGCCCACCGAGGGCAAGCCCAGCGCCCCGGAAGACGCGTTCCTCACCGCACGCGCCAAGCGCCAGCCCGCGTACTCGCGCCCGTTTATCGATGCTTACGGCAACGCCGCCTTCCAGGTGCAGGTGCCGCTGCTGGAGCGCGGCGCCTTCGGCGGAGCGCTGATCGCCGAGTATTCCATCGAGGGGCTGATGCGCCACCACGTCCCGAAGGAGGTGTCGACACGTCATGCCATCACGATGCTCGACGCGAACGACCACGTGCTCGCCAGCACCGCCATGCTGGTGCCGGGCAGCCGCGCTGCGCGGCCGTCGATCGTGGCGCAACTGCAGGTGGCACCGACTGACAACGGCCTGTACATCCGTGGCCAGGGCTACCGCACGTCGATCGGCCTGATCGGCAACACGCTGTTCTGGATGGTCGCCGCGCTCTCGGTCCTGACGGTATGGATGCTGCTGGGCACCTGGCGCCACGTGGCGCGGCGCGGGCAGATGCAAAGTGCGCTCGTCACCGAAACCAACTTCCGCCGCGCGATGGAAAACTCCATGCTGACGGGCATGCGCGCGATGGACATGGAAGGCCGCATCACCTACGTGAACCCGGCTTTCAGCGCGATGACCGGCTTCTCGGAGGCCGACCTCGTTGGGCGCAAGCCGCCGCTGCCGTACTGGCCACCGGACCGGCGCGAGGAAAACGCCCGCCTGCTGCAGCAGGAACTGCAAGGCCGCAGCCCGGCCGGCGGCATCGAAGTGAAGGTCATGCGCAAGGAAGGCACGGTGTTCGATGCGCGCATGTACGTGTCACCACTGATCGACCCGAAGGGTGTGCAGACCGGCTGGATGACGTCGATGACCAACATCACCGAAGCCAAGCGCATCCGCGACCAGCTCTCTGCTTCGCACGAGCGCTTCACCACGGTGCTTGAGGGTCTGGATGCTGCGGTGTCGGTGTTGTCGGTGCAACAAGGCGAGTTGCTGTTCGCCAACCGCTCGTACCGGCTCTGGTTCGGTGCCGAATCGCAGGGCCATGCGCTGCTGGCCGGCGCCGAAGCAGGCGTGCCCTACCTCGCCGAGATGGACGACTCGGTCGACAACTTCGGCGGCCTGCCAACGCAGGAATTGACCGAGGCCGGCTCGGACTCGCGCGAGGTCTACGTCGAGCCGCTGCAGAAGTGGTTCGACGTGCGAGCGCGCTACCTGCAGTGGACCGACGGGCGCCTAGCGCAGATGCTGATCGCAACCGACATCACTGGCCGGCGCAACGCCGAGGCTGTGGCCGCGAGCCAGGCCGAGAAGGCGCAGGTCACGAGCCGGCTGGTGCTGATGGGCGAGATGGCGTCGTCGGTGGCGCACGAGCTGAACCAGCCGCTCACCGCCATCACCAACTATTGCAACGGCATGGTCACGCGCGTCAACAACAACGCCATCGAGAAGGCCGACCTGATCCTGGCCCTCGAGAAGACCTCGCGCCAGGCCCAGCGCGCGGGGCAGATCATTCACCGCATCCGCGCGTTCGTGAAGCGCAGCGAGCCGCAGCGCCAGCCGGCGCAAGCGCACAGCATCGTCGACGACGCGGTCGAGCTGGCGGGCATCGAGCTGCGGCGGCGCAACGTGTCGATCCACACCTACGTGGCGCAGCGCCTGCCCGCGCTGATGGTCGACCCGATCCTGATCGAGCAGGTGCTGCTGAACCTGTTGAAGAACGCAGCCGAGGCCATCGACATCGCCCACCTTCCCTCGGCGCGCCGCAACATCGAGCTGCGGGTCGTGCCGCGCCACAGCGCGGAGGAAGGCGCCGTGATCGAGTTCAGCGTCACCGACATGGGGCCGGGCCTGCAGCCCGAAGTGCTCGCGCGGCTGTACGAGGCGTTCTTCTCGACCAAGGCCGAAGGCCTGGGCATCGGCCTGAGCCTGTGCCGCACCATCATCGAGAGCCACCGCGGCCGGATCAAGGCGCAGAACCTCTACAATAACGAGCTGGTTTCCGGGTGCCGTTTCGTGTTCACGCTGCCCGTGGAAACCGCCGCTGCACCGCAGTTCCCCTCTTCTCACCTGGCTGCCACTTCATGAGTTTGATTCCGAAGAAAGGCACCGTCTATGTCGTCGACGACGATGAGGCCGTGCGCGACTCTCTGCAATGGTTGCTCGAGGGCAAAGACTACCGCGTCAAGTGCTTCGACTCTGCCGAGTCGTTCCTGTCGCGCTTCGACCCGCGCGAGGTGGCCTGTCTGATCGCCGACATCCGCATGGACGGCATGAGCGGCCTGGAGTTGCAAGACCGGCTGCTGGAGCGCCGGTCGCCGTTGCCCGTCACCTTCATCACCGGTCACGGCGACGTGCCCATGGCCGTGACGACCATGAAGAAGGGCGCCGAAGACTTCATCGAGAAGCCCTTCAAGGAAGACGAACTCGTGCGCCTGGTCGAGAAGATGCTCGACCGCGCCCG
>Ga0123337_10005243_pt1 | contig 12834 bp, 9 predicted proteins | sample frozenSSSSmetaG_FD_89792 | JGI IMG/M metagenome (GOLD analysis project Ga0123337, IMG submission 89792) | Glacier valley bacterial and archeal communities from Borup Fiord, Nunavut, Canada, to study Microbial Dark Matter (Phase II) -... | ecosystem: Environmental > Aquatic > Freshwater > Ice >...
CCGATACGCAATCGCCCCAAGCGCCGCATCATCAATCGGAATCGACTCCGCCGCGGCAATCTCACGCATGCGCTCGATCATCGTCGGAATGGCAATCCGCCGAAACGCATACCGCTGACAACGCGAAAGAATTGTCGGCGGAAGCGCTTCGGGCGCCGTCGTAGCAAGAATAAAAACCGCATAGTCCGGCGGCTCTTCAAGCGTCTTCAAAAACGCATTCGCCCCTTCTTTTGTGAGCATATGCGCTTCGTCGATGATATACACTTTGCTACGCATCGTAGCCGGAGAAAACTTCACCGCATCCCGCAGCGCCCGAATCTCATCGATACCGCGGTTCGATGCCGCATCGATCTCAAGCACATCAAGCGCATTGCCATTCAAAATAGCAACACAATTCTCACACGTATTATCCGGCGTAGCGGTAGGCCCAAGCACACACTCGATACACCGAGCAAGAATCTTCGCAGCCGACGTCTTCCCAGACCCCCGAGGCCCGGAAAACAAATACGCATGGGCCAACCGCCCAGTAGACAGCGCCGTCGAAAGCGTCCGAACAACAGCATCCTGGCCAACAAGGTCCGAAAAAGACCGCGGCCTCCAAGTACGATAGAGCGACACCCAACCAAAGTTCCACTCAACCCAAAGCCAACCCCACCACCCGCGCCAACCGAGCTGAGCCCCGGCCACAATCCCTGACCTCCCTCCTGTGGCTTGCTCATCTCGCCGACCAAGTACAAGGGGCAACAGACGGCTTCTGAATGTGTGGCTTGCTACGATCGCGCCGGAGGGCGGGGTGATGGGGTGCCGGTGGGGCGTACGAGCTTTTCACGAAGCCATGGATGGCGAGAGTGAAAAGTCGTCGAGTAGGCTTTTTCCAAAGATGGAAAAAGCCGCGCGTCCCCACCGGCACCCCATCACCCCGCCCTCAAGCCACAACCGCCGTAAAGCAACGAAACCAGCCAACGTTTGGCCCGGTATAACGCAGGGTAACCCCTTAAGCAAGCAACTCTTTACTTTGCGTTCATGGTATGAACGCGAAGCTCTTGTATCCTCAGAAGCAACGGATGATGAGCACAGCAACAGCCGTCGATATCCACGGAGCATTGCGCGAGAAATTCGGTTTCGAGCGCTTTCAACCCGGCCAAGAAGAAGTCATCACGCGCGTTATGAACGGCGAGAATTCGCTCGCTATTCTGGCAACGGGCGCGGGCAAGAGCCTGTGCTACCAACTGCCCGCCTTGCTGATGGAGGGAACGACGATCGTCGTCTCTCCGCTGATCGCGCTCATGAAAGATCAGCTCGACATGCTGGCCGACCGCGGCGTGCACGATGTCGTCGCGCTCAATTCGACGCTCTCGGACGATCAAGAAGCGCGCGCGATGCAACGCATCGCCGGCGGAACGACGAAGATCGTATTCGTAACGCCCGAAAAACTCGAAGACGAAACGTTTATCGGCATTCTCAAGACGCTGCACGTGCCGCTCTTCGTCGTCGATGAGGCGCACTGTATTTCGGCCTGGGGCCACGATTTCCGACCGGCGTATCTTGGCCTCGGACACGTGATCGCCGAACTCAAGCATCCGACGGTCCTCGCGCTCACCGCGACCGCAACACCCGCCGTACGCGAAGACATTCTCTTGCAACTCGGCATTCCGAATACGAAGCCGATCGTCAAGGGGTTCGATCGTCCGAATCTGCGCTACGAAGTGATTCGCGCCGAGAACGAAAACGCAAAACTCCGCGCGCTCAAAGATCTCTTTCAAACGGGGCTCGAGGGTACCGGGATTATCTACACCGCGACGATCAAGAACGCGCTCGAAGTGCAAAAATATCTGCACGACACGTTAAATCTTCCGGCGGCTGTGTATCATTCGAAGTTACAGAAATACGACCGCGTCTCGGTGCACGAGCTCTTCATGGGCGAGGCAATCCGCGCGGTGGTCGCGACCAACGCTTTCGGCCTTGGCATCGACAAGCCGAACATCCGCTTCGTCGTTCACTACGATCTGCCGGGTTCGGTGGAAGCGTACACGCAAGAGGCCGGCCGCGCGGGGCGTGACGGCGATCTCTCGCGCTGCATCCTCATCTATCGCATGAGCGATACGCGCGTGCAAAATTATTTCCTCACCGGCAAGTATCCGAACGTCGAAGAAGTGCAAAAGGTCTTCGGGACGCTCGAGTACTTTGGAACCCAAGAGGGCGGCGTTTCACTTACCGACATGCGCAAGATCTCGCAGCTGCCGCTCACCAAGCTCAAAGTGATTCTTGCGCTGCTCAAAAAGAGCGGCTTCATCGAAACGAGTTCGCGCGCCAAGTATACGCTTACCGACGCGGCTCGCAAAAACCGCGAGCTGGTCCTCAACCTCGCCAATTACGATACGAAAAAGTCGTACGACCAATCGAAGCTCGCCATGATGCTGCAGTATTGCGAGACGGGCTCGTGCCGGCGCAAATTCATCCTGAACTATTTCGGCGAGGATTTCGAGCGCGACAACTGCGGCCAGTGCGACAATTGCCTTGTCAAGTTAGCGCGCGCGACGAAGATCGCCGCAGCCACCAACACCCCGATCGTCACGACGCCGACCGTCAAAGGCGAATATCGCATTGCCGACGTCGTCTTCCACCCCAAATTCGGGCAAGGCACGGTCGAGCGTACCGAGAAAGACCTGGTAACGGTCTTGTTCCCGAGCGTTGGGTACAAGACACTGCTCGCGTCTGCGGTCAGCCGCGAAGCAAAAATCGCTTAAGACGCTCGCCGGCGTTTAAACGCCGGTGCTGGGTTGTTTAGTCGGGTAGGGGTTATGCGACGCGCATCTTTCGCGCCGTTCGGTTTGGTTGCTCTTGCGGTCTTTGCGTTCTGGTCGACCGGAGCGACGAGCAATCATGCGCAACCGGTCAATCCGCCGGTGTCGCCGCCGCCAACCGGATCGACCGTCAATCCCCCGGGCGTACCGACACCCGGCGCCGTTACGACGCCCTCCGTCTTGCCGACAGCGAGCGCAACGACATCGCCGGGGACATCGCCCGCACCGGCTGAAACGACGGCCCCGAGCGGAACGCCCACGATGCCGCAGCCCATCCTCACAATGCCACCGACTCCGGTTCCGATCATCGTCGAGCCGCCGCGTCCCGGTGTTGTCGTGGGAACGTCGCTTACCGCGCGCGTTTCCGGCGTTTTTGGGACGCTCGTTGCCGTCTCGGCGAATCCGACCGTTGCCGACGTGATCGTCGACCAAGTCGCACGCACGCTCATCATTTCCGGCAAGACCGTGGGTACGACGACGATCTCCGTTCACGACGATCGACAGACCGTCACGCGCGAAGTTCCGATTACGGTTGCGTATAACGCGGGCGCGATTCCCGATGGCTTGCCGCTGCGCATTACGGGCAATCCCGCGACGGCCGACTACGTGCGCGAACAAGCCGCCGAGGCCGCGCGGATCGCAACGCTCGCGTACGCACGACCCGGCGCGCGCGTGCGCGTTTTCCCCGAGGCGATCGCGTATGCGCCGCAAGTGGGTGTCGATAATCGCGCGGTCATCGACGTGCCGGTGCAAATCGACGGTGATGGTTATTTTAGCGTTTCCGGCATCACGCACATCAGCGTCGATAATCTTGCCTTACCGCGCATCCAACCTTCTCTCTTGCTCGTGAGCGATTTCCCCGAGACGCTGCACGCGAACGGCATCCTCTTCACCGCGCAACTGGCGCGCCGCGAAGCGAAGCGCTTTCTCTACTACCACTACAATCCGAAGACCGAACCCGATCGGCGCATCCTGCTCAAGGTGCACAACCCCTCGGCCCAACCCGCGCGCGTCCAGTTCATCGAAGGCTCGGGCGGCCCCAATCCAAACGAAATCCTGGTCGGCCATCTCTCGACGCAACGCTTTCTCGTGCGCGAATTGCAGAACGAAGGCATCGTTGTGACGATTCCGCCGAACGCAACGATCAACTTAGTGAATCACGCGTTGCCCTCGGGTGCTGTCGTCAGCGCGATCCTACAGCTCCGCGAAGTCGATGGCGATCCGCTCGATCTCACGTTGCTCGCGCAGAACGCCGAGACGCCCACCGACGCGCCGTTCGATGCAACCCAGCTCCTCGAAGGCAGCGTCGCGCACGCGCGCGGCGAGTACAGAGTTCCGGAATTCTACTTCGAATACACCTACGACGTGTCGGGCGCAAACCTCGAAGTGCCGATCGGCCAACTGCCGCTGCCGAATCTGCGCCAAGGCGAGGCGCTCGCCGGCGACTACGGCGTCAAGCAGCAAGTCACCGTCACGATCGTGAATTCCGGTCGCACGCCGGTTCCCGTTGCGCTGTATGCCAATCCGCGCGGCGGCAAAGCGACCTCGACGTTTCTGATCGACCGCACGCTCGTGCAGACGCATGCGCTCGCGCCGTTCTCAACCTACAAAATCTGGCAAGAAACCATCCCGCCGGGTACGTTCCATCACATCGTCATCGTCACGATGCCCGAAGGCGGATCGTCGTATCCGCTCCGTCTGATTTTCGCACCCGATGACGGCAGTATTCCACCGGGCGCACCCGGCTCGCCGGTCTACTAACCGAGCACCCCGCGATAGATCGCGCTGCACGCAGCAGCGGCGGTCGCCCACGAAAAGCGTTCGGCGCTAGCCGCGCGCCGCGCAGCATCGTTGCGGTTTGGCGAACGCTGCAAGGCCGCGTGCGTGGCGGCGATCCATGCCGGCGTGTCGTCGGGATCGCACAGCACGCCCGATGAACCGGTCACTTCGATGAGCGATGAGGTGGCAGCGGCAACCAGCGGAATTCCGGCACACAGCGCTTGCGCGGCTGCATACCCGAACCCCTCATAGCGCGAGGGCACGAGTGCAACCGTCGCCCGCGCGTGAAGACGCAGCAACTCGTCGCGCTCGACGTAGCCGCGGAACTCGACGCGATCGGCGATTCCGAGTTCGTTGACGCGCGCGCGACAGACGTCGAGATAGGGCGTCGACGGACCGACGGAAATGAGGCGAAGACCGTCGATCGCTGCGACCGTCTCGATCGCCCGCAGCAAATTCTTCCGTGCTTCCACCGTCCCGAGCGCGAGCGCAAAGGGAACCTCCGCCGGTCGGCGTTCGAGCGCCGCAAATGCCGGGTCGACGCCCGGATACACGACGTGCACGCGTGCCGGATCGCCACCGACGAGCGTGAGATATTCATCGCGCGTGAAGTGGGAATCGACGACGATCGCGGCAGCCGCACGATACCGCTCGCGCATGAATGGCCCGAAGTACCAGCGCGCATACGCTCGCACGTGTCCCTGAACGCGCAGCCACGCAAGATCGTGAACCGTCGTGACGATCGGCACGCGCGCACGAAGCGGCATCGTGCCGCTCGCGGCATGCAGAAGATCGGCACCGCTCCGCGCGAGCGCTCGCGGTAAGACGAATTGATCCCAGAGCACGCGGCGATCGAACCGCCACGGATCGAGACGCTCGTCGACGAGTTCGCGAATGTCGACTCCGGCTACGCGCAACGCTCGTGCAAGGCCGCGCGCGTATTCGCCGATGCCCGTGGCCGTGCCGATCGCCAATTGCGCGTCGAGAGCGATTCTCACCGCGGTACGGCGGGTCGGCGACGCGTTCGATCGTCCCGCGGATCCAATCGCATGGCCTGTGCGTACGCCGCTTCGGCGCCGGTGCGGTCACCCAAGACGTATCGGGCATCGCCGATGCCGATCAGCAACGTGACGTCGATCGGTTGCAAATCACGCGCACGCTCGTACGCGGCAAGCGCACTGCGTAACTCGCTTGCGCGCACCGTGCGATCCGCGCGGGCCGCCGCATAGTGCAGTTGTCCGAGCTTGATGAGCGCATCCACGTAATTCGCCGGATGCGTCGGATCGCGTTGCAGCTGCCCGACGAGCTGCTCGTCCAAAGCGATCGCGGCGGCAAGGTCGCCCCGTCGTGCGAGCCGGTCCACGACGGGAAACACGTTATTTGCATCACCGGCCGCAAGAAAGGCCGCGAGGGCACGTGGTTCGTCCCCATCCAGGAGCGCGAGCCGGGCGCCGAGTTCATCGCGCTGCGCGCCGGGAGCGAGGCGCGCGATTGCGGCGCGTGCGCGGGCCGTATCGTGGCGAACGAGCGCCGCCTGCGCGAGCGTCGTGCGCGACCACGGAGTCGACACGCTTGCATCGATGCGCTCGAGCAACGCGAGTCCGATCGTGCGGCCGAGCCATCCCGGCAGCGAGCCGGGTTCGGCAAGCGGACCGAACGCGGCATCGGAGGCGACTTGAACGACGGCGAGCAGCAAAGCCGCCACGATCGCCGCGAGCACAAAAAATCGGCGCATGATCAACGGCTTAGAAATGAGAACGCCCGCTCCCTCGCGGGAACGGGCGTTTCGTTGGTTTTCGCGGTTCGCTTAGAAGCGGACGGCGAAGTTCACGTCTTCACGATTCTGCGTGAAGTTGAACGTCGGGAGGACGTTGTCCGTGTACTTGTTCTGACGGAAGAACGTGGTGATCGAGCTGTTGGTCTTCGGAATGTTGTACGTCAGACCGGCTTGATACTGATCCTTGCGTTCGTCCATGTTCTGTCCGATGACCGTCCCGTATGCGCCACGATAGCGCTGGGTGTTGTAGTCGAGGTTGAGCGACACGTCTTTGGTAACCGGCAGCGCTGCCGATGCCGCGTACGTGATGTGATACATGTCGACGTAGTTCGGATAGAACGGAACCTTGCTGCCGCCGGTCGCGCCGAATTGCGAACGCGGATCGGGCGGTAGGTACGCTGCCGCAGCAGCGACGGCGGTGGGATCGAACGACTGCGTGCCGGGGTTGATCGGGTAGTACTGGTACGCGGTCGTGTCTTTGCGCGAGAGATGTTCGACGCCGGCCGACAGATTGACGGCGACTTTCTGCGAGAAGACCGGAAGGCTGAATGACGCGCCGCCTTCGATCTTATCGAAGCTCTCTCTGGTTGCCGTGGTGTAACTCGGACCGTAGACTTCGGCGCCGAAGCCGTTCGCGCGCAGTTCGTTGAGATGTTGCGCGTTGAGGCGGCCGTTGATCGTGAGATCGCCGATCTTGATCGGCGAGTTGAGGGTGAGCGTTTCACCCTGCGAGTTGGGAGCGAAGTTCGAGAAATACTGCGGTCCCGACGCGGCAAACGGGTTGAACAACGGATAGACGAACGTCAGGTTCGGGTTGCCGCTGGTTTTGATCCCGCCACCGCCCGTGAACTGCGCGTCGAACTGTTGATTGATCCCGAGGTTATTGCCGAATCCGAAGAACTGCGGATAGTACGACAGACGGTAGAACGTGAAGAGCTGCGGCGCGTTGCCGAAATACCGAACCGGTGCGCCCGAGAAGTAATTGGGGCCGACCGATTGATACTGAAGCGTCGCGGCGACTTGATAGATCTTCATGCGCAAACCGATGACACCAGCGGTGTCGGTCGTCGCGGCCTGGTTGCGGTAGTCCGGCGTGTACTTGCTGCCGGCGATTTCACCGAACAGAATCGGGTGCGCGCTCTTGTCCGAGAACGTGAACGGCAACGGCACCTGGAAATCGGCGCCGAAGACCGTGTCGCTGACGGCCGTATAGCCGCAGTTACACGCTTGGAACGTGTTCGTTTGATCGCCCGAGGTGTAGAGCTGGTCGTCATCCCAAAGGCGGTTGATCGACAAGCCGACTTCGGCTCCCGCAAGACCCTTGATCTTGTGGTTGATACGCGCGTTCACGTCGTAGCGCTGGTAGTTCGTATTGTTGCTGTACGTCAGCCCGGTATACGTGATCGTGATCTGCGACCCGGCCGGAATCGGCGAGGTGAACACGACGGCGTTGAGATTCTCATTGTAGATGAAGCCCGGCAGCGCGGCACCAAGAGCGCCGCCGCCGACTTGCTGGCCCTGCGCGTTGAAGAGCGCACCATTGTAGGCTGAGATGTAGACGGTGCCGGTGACGGCTTTGCGGTCGAGGAAGACCTGCGTGAGCGAGCCCTGGCCGGACGTGAACGTGTTGGAGCGCAGGGCGCCGGCTGCCGAACCGGATTGACCCGGCTGCAGGTAGCCCGTCTGCGGACGAACGGTGAAGAAAAGATAGTTATTCGCGGCATAAATGCCGTTCGGATCGGCAACACCGGTATTCGTATTGAGCAGCACTTGATCCAGGCGTTGGAACGTAAGCTGGAACTGGGTGAGGCCGTTGAGCGTTCCGGTGAAGTTGAAGCCCTTGCCGTACGGGTTGACCGGATTTTCGAATCCGGGGCCGGTCGAATTCGCACCGTCGGAGGCGCGATAGGCAAGACCCGTACGCGAGCTCAGGATGTTATCGAGTTGACCGTCGCGGATCTGCAGGTTCGTCAAGTTGCCGGCCTTCGCAACGTTGATCACGACGTCCGGCGCAATGTTGTAGCCGTTTTGCGTCGAGAACTCGCCGCCGTAGCCATAGCTCAGCATGTGGATCGGGAACGAAACCGTGAGGTTTTCGTTGATCGCATACGAGAAATTGAACTTATCGTCGAGGCGGACCAATTCGCCCGGCCCGGTTTGTTCGAGCGGACTGTTGCTCGTCGGCGACGTGAGATACGCGTTGACGAACGGATCGATGCCGCCGGTACGACCGGGCGCTACCGTGCCGCCGTAGTACAACGGTTGGGCAACGCCGCTCGTGTTGACGATCGACTTTGCCGGCGTGTTGCGCTGACGCGAGCTGTTGTTCGGAAGAAGCACGCCGTGGAACTGAATCGATTGTGCGAACTTCGTGCGTTTGTCGAGCGCATCGAGGGCGTCCTCGACGTTGGTCACGCGGACGCCCAGCGAGTCGAGTTCATCCTTGAACGCATCGATGAGCTTTTGCAGCTTATCGAGATCCGCTTTCGAAGGTGTCTGCGAAACGTTGAGATTGACGCGCTGGATGATGCGGCTGATGATAACCGCGATCTCGTAACGCGTAAGCGGGCGATCACCTTTGAAAGTCCCGTCGCTGTAGCCTTCGATAAATCCGTCCGCCGCGAGCGACTGAATGGCCTGATAGGCCCAGTGCGTCGAGGGAACGTCTACGAACGGCGTAGCGGCGGCGCCCTGGCCCATGCCAATGACCGAACCTACGCTTAGGCCGGCCATGAGGACCAGGGTTGCGAGACGCTTCATATGTCCTCCAGAAAAGTAGGGCTGCCTCGATCGAGGAGTCATCGACGACCGCTATCGGAGCACTTGCGGAGTTTCTACATTTACCTTCGCAAACACGGACCGACTCGCTACCGTTCGCAAGAACGGCAGACACGGAAACGACGCCCTCGTTGGAGCGCATGCCGAGGCCACAAATACGCCCGCGAATGGGGGACTCCTCCCCAAGCCAAGCGCGTTTTCCCCGGCCTTACCGCGAGTTGGAAAACTCGCCCGCTCCGGCCTTCGTTATATAGCGTTCCGCAATGAGCAATGCGGCATAGTCATCGATCGGGCGATCGGGCAGCAACATGCCACGGGGCATAAGCCGCCGCCAGCCCCGGGGCGGATGATCGGCAAAGAATCGGGCGCGGGCCCGCAAGGTCGTCTCCCGCTCGTCCACCAGGACGTACCGCAGGGCTACGCGGTCGAGCGCGGCTCCGACGAACTTGGCATTCGTCCCGCGGCCCAAGGCAACGATCGCCGCAGGGTAGGCGCAGGCGAGGCGCGCGAGCTCGGTATCCAGGTCGTCGATTCCGATGATCCCGATCGCCAGGGGCTTCTGCCCGCAACCCGTGACCAAGGCGTAGCCGCACTTGCGGGTGCCGGGGTCAAGGCCCAAAACGAGCTCGACGGTGACGTTCATTTCGCGCTGCTGAAGCCGAAGTCGAGCCGGAGCGTCGTCGTATGCGGGAAGACGTCGTCGACGGCCTTGGCCACGATCCGATACTTGCCACGCGCGTGCGCCAGTTGCTGGGTGATGGCGCTCGCCTGCGCACCGTTCCCGAAGGGAACCTCGAGGAAGACCGCGGGGACGCCCCGCGTCGCCATGACTTGCCGCGCGGCGGCGATGAGATCGCCGAAATTGGCCTCGGAGCCCCCGCGGACGTCGATCGAGGCCAGGATTTCCCCGGCGTGTGCGAGCCGTTTGTCGGCGTATTGTTCGAACGAGAAGCTCAAATGGTCGCCGCGAAAGAGATTTTGATCGGCGACCGGGAGCAGGAGCACCGGCGTGAGCAGTTCGAGATCCGCGATATCCGCCAGCTGCTTCTTGAGCAGGTCGTGGACGCCGGGTTCGCTCGAGGTCTTCGTGATCGGCGTGAGCGCGTATGGCCCTTTGGTGAAGCGGGCGTTTGCAGAGCGCACGGTCTCATCGTAGAACTCCGAGAGAATTTTGAGTTGATCCGGCAGCGCCTGATCGCGATTGAGGACGACGAAGTTCACGTAGATCGGCGCGAACTTCGAGAGCACCAAGCGACGATTGCGGGTGGTCTTGAGTTCTTGCTCTTGCGCGGCGGCCTGCACTTGCAAGCTATGAATGCGCGCGTTGATCTCGCCGAGCCGGAAAAAGGCCGTGCGCACGAACTCCGAGGCGATCAGTGCAGCGACCGTCACCGAGAGGGCGATCAGCATTCCCGTCCCGACCGCGACGATCGTCGACGTATATTTTGGCCGCAACCCAAAGAGCGTCAGGCGCCGGCGACCGACTTGATGGCCGACGCGATCGCCGACATACGCGACGACGCCGGCGACGATCGTGATGAACAGGACGAGAAAGATGCCGGGCAAAATCGCCATCAGGCGGCCGACGCTCGGCGCAGCAGCCAGAGGCCGATCGCCGTAAAGAGCAGATTGGGCGTCCACGCCGAGATAAACGCGGCCGGTCCGCCGAGTTCCCCAATCGAGCCGAAAATCGTGACGATCACGTAATAGACGAACACGATCGCGACCGCAAGGCCGAAGCCGAGCGACGTTCCGCCGCCGCGCGCGGGACGCATGCCGAACGGCACGGCGATGAGCGCAAAGACGAACGAGGCGAACGGGCGGGCGAGCTTGGCTTCATAGGTCTCGCGGAACTGATTCTCTTGCAGCGGCGAGAGCTGTCCCGAATCCAACTGCTGCTTGATCTGCGCACGCGACATCTCTTCGGGATTGGAGAGCGTCGCCCGCTTCGCCATTTCGCTCGGCGCCTCACCGATGTCGACGCGAAGCCGCGGATCCGTACTGATCGCACCGAGCGAACCGTCCGGATTGAATCGGTAAATCGTCGCATCGGCGAACGACCACGTCGGCGCGACGTATTTTGCCTTGTCACTTTTGATGATCTGTACGAAACGATTTTCTTTATCGTACTCGATGATCGTCACGTGCAGGAGCGTCTGCGTTGTCGGATCGAGCGACGCCGCACGCGTCAGCCGACTACCTCCGCCGGCGACTGGGATATTGAAGTTCAGATTGCTCGTAAACGGTGAGAGTTTCTTGATCACGGCTTCGCGCACGTACGCCGCTTGATCGTTTGCGATCGGCACGAGTTCTTCTTGAAGCACGAGCACGATGAGCGAGGCGATGAAGCCCACGACCAAGAGTGGCGCAACGATGCGCAGAACGCTGATGCCGCCCGCTTTCATCGCGGTGATCTCGCTCTCGCCCGAGAGTCGCCCAAGCGAGAGCAACACGCCAAGCAGCATCGCCATCGGAATGACGAGCAGCAAATACTGCGGTAACTCCCAGAGAAAAAACTGGATCGCCGCCCACAGCGGCGCGTGTTCGTCCGAGACGAGTTTGCCGATTGCGATCAGTTGCGTCGCCGTAAAAATCAAGGTGAACGCCGAGAAACCAAATGAAAACGGCCCGCCCAGTTCGCTGACCATGTAGCGATCCATGATCGTAAGGCGGCGGAAATTTATCGCCAACCGCGGCCGCTTCCCATCAGAGTCGAAAACCTTCGCCAAGATAGAACTTGCGCGCGAGTTCGGAATTGAGCACGTCATCGGCGGTCCCCGAGACTTCGATGCGCCCGTCGTTGAGGATGTACGCGCGATCGACGATCGCGAGCGTCTCGCGCACTTGGTGATCGGTAATGAGAACGCCCAGACCCTTGTCGCGCAACTGCCGGATCATCGCCTGAATGTCGGCAACCGCGATCGGATCGATGCCGGTAAACGGTTCGTCGAGCAAGAGAAAGGCCGGTTCGGTTGCGATCGCGCGCGCGATTTCGACGCGCCGGCGTTCGCCGCCCGAGAGCGAGTCGCCGCGTGCATCGATGAACCGGGCCAGGCCGAACTCATCGAGCAGTGCCGGTAAGCGTTCTTCTTGCTCCTCGCGCGGCACGCCGTTCATCTCCCAGATCAAGCGGATATTATCGCCGACCGAAAGTTTGCGAAAGATCGAATTCTCTTGCGCGAGATAGCCGATACCCGCGCGTGCGCGTTCGTGCATTGGCGCTGAGGTCAGGTCGATGTCGTTGCCGCTGCGTTCGAGCACGACGCGCCCGGCGTCGGGTTTGACCAGGCCCACGACCATGTAGAACGTCGTCGTCTTGCCGGCGCCGTTGGGCCCGAGCAACCCGACGACTTCGCCACGCCGCACGTCGGCACTCACGCTGTCGACGACGACGCGTTTGCCGTAACTCTTGCGCAGCGCCGTGATGACGATTCGTCGATCGTCGATCACTTGGTCAGCCGCCGAATCGAGGCATGTTCCAGGCGCACGTCGCCGTCGATCACATCGCCATCGAAGCGCGCGCCTTGCGAACTCGTCAAGACCACGTGGCCGTCGCCGTGGATCAGCTCGGTTTGGGAGTTATAACGGAGGCGATCGCAGGTCAAAAGCGAGCCGTCCTGCGTCCGTGTTCGTACGCCGCCAGTCATTACGAGGCTTTTCTTATTCTCATCGATGGTCGCCTGTGGCGCATCGGAG
>Ga0123337_10005245_pt1 | contig 12832 bp, 9 predicted proteins | sample frozenSSSSmetaG_FD_89792 | JGI IMG/M metagenome (GOLD analysis project Ga0123337, IMG submission 89792) | Glacier valley bacterial and archeal communities from Borup Fiord, Nunavut, Canada, to study Microbial Dark Matter (Phase II) -... | ecosystem: Environmental > Aquatic > Freshwater > Ice >...
GATCGGGGCCAACGAGATCGCCTCCGAAAACGGCCTGCTGCGGTCCTACGTCCAGGCCAACGTCCAGGACCGCGATCTCGGCGGCTTCGTCGAGGAAATCGAGCAGAAGCTCAAGGGCATCGACATGGAAGGCATGACCTACAAGATGACCGGCGAGTTCGAGAACCAGCGGCGTTTCACCAAGACCATGGTGCTCGTCTTTCCGCTCGTGCTGATGGTGATTTTCGTCCTGCTTTACTTCGTCTATCACAGCGCGCTGGAAGCCGCGCATGTCATGCTCGCCGTGCCCTTCGCCCTCAGCGGCGGCGTGCTTTTGCAAAAGCTGCTAGGCTATAACTTCAACGGCGCCGTCTGGGTCGGCTACATCGCGCTGTTCGGCACCGCCGTGCAGACCGGCGTGGTGATGGTCGTCTATCTGGAGGAAACCGTGAAAGCCCGCCTCGCGGAAAAGGGCGCGGCTTTCACCTATGAGGACCTCGTCCAGGCCGTGAAGGACGGCGCCCGCCTCCGTCTGCGGCCGAAGGTCATGACGGTCGCCACCATCGTCTGCAGCCTGTTGCCGATCATGTGGAGCCACCGCCAGGGCGCGGAAATCATGAAACCGCTGGCCACTCCCGTCATCGGCGGAATGATTTCGAGTCTGCTCCACATTCTTATCGTCACACCGGTCATCTTCCTCTGGCTGCGCGGCCGGGAGTTCAAGAAGGGAACCCTGCACGCGTCGCTCGGGCATGAGGAAAGTCAGTGAATTCAGCCGTGGCGGGTCGTCTTCCTAGCGAAAAAGCTGTCCAGAAAAATGAGCGGGGTCACTGATTCGAGAAGCGCACCCCGCATGGCAGCAGACAAATCGACAATCTTAAAGTCTGCCTCGAAGGTCCGATGCCCTCCTGCGGAATGAGTTATGCCTCATGGTCAACCCACGTTCACCGGCACCAGCGTCATGGTGTCGTTACCGAAGATGTCGATGACTCCGTGTCGCGGGCGATGAAGTCCGGGACGTAGTTGGAGAGGTCGCCATTGGCCTTGACGTAGTCGAACTTGAAGCCGATGGCGAGGTAGTTCTTGGTGAAGGCTTTGACGTCCGGCGCGGCTTCGAGGAAGGCGGCGAAGGCGAGTTCGAAGCCCCCGGCATTCACCTCGCCGACGATCTTGGTGAAGATGGATTTCTGCGCAGCGAGAAACGGCCGGTGCTCGGTACGGAATGGGCGGGTGTTCTGGAGGCGGATGTAGTCTTCGATGCGAGTGGTGCCGGTATCGGAGATGGTGAGCGCGTTCATCGCGGCCTTGAAGGAATCGTAGAGGATTTTCCCGGCGTTCGGTTCGGAGAGGTTCCGGATGACGACGGGGTCCTCGAGATCGACACCGGGATGGGTCGCACTTTCAGCGCTCAAATCATTTGGAACATTCGACCCAGGGCGTTGCCCTGGGCTGGGATGAGACGCACCGTTGGTGCTGAAGAGATGGAAGCGCATGAAGTCCCGCACCTTCGGATAGAGCACGTCGTAGCCACCGACGAGCCGAAGGTCCTTGAGCAACTGACGGGCGAAGAAAGCGACGACCGAGCGGTAATCGGCGGGGCCGGAGCCGTCGAGGTGGACGGTGTGATGGATGGCGGAATCGAGCATGGTCTTGAACACGATCTCGCGGGTTTCCTCCGGGGTGAAGGGTTTCAGCGGCAGGCGCTTGTTTCCTAAAGCTGATGGATCGAGGTCGTGGAGGTCCTTGAAATCGCGCTGGAAGCGGCGGGTGAGTTTCGGGATCAGGATTTCCAGATCGGCTAGATTTTTGTCGGTGTTCTCGGTATCGACTTCGACAATGAGCGAATCCTTGCGGGTGGCACCTGCGCCCATCGGGACGTGATCGAAGGTGACGCCTTCACTTTGGATGGTTTCCACAAAGTCCATGAAGGCAGGCGTGCCCATGACAGAGACGGTTTCGCGCTCATCGCTGCCGAAATACATGCGGCGAAGGCCGCGGCCGAGGGTTTGCTCGGGGAGGATGTTAGACTTCGCGGCATAGGCGCGGAGGCCGACGATGGTGGTGACGTTTTTCACATCCCAGCCTTCCTTGAGCATGAGTACGGAAACGATGGCCTTGAAGGGGGATTTCCAGGAGTCGATCTCGTTGGACTGCTTGCGGAGGAGTTCGAGTTCCTCTTTGTTCTTGCCGGATGAGGCTTCGGAGATTTCGCCGTTGTTCTTGGTGTGAATCGTCAAGACAGCGCCTTGCAGTTCGGGACAGATTTTCTGGAGATACTCGCCGACTTCATCGCAGTTCTTCGTGTCGTCCACCATGACGAAGAGCACGGCCTTTTTGTCCAAAGCCAGGTGCTCGGCATCACTCTTGCGCCACTCCTCCACGCCGAGGGCGAGGAAGTCCGCGTATTTGTCGGAAAAAATCGCGGTCTTTTTCTCGTGAAGCTTGGCGCGGCTGGCTGCATCCGGGAGGACGGGGTGCTTGACGACGTTCTGGTAGATGGCCTCGACAAGCGGATAGTCGGAGACGGTTTGCACGAAGATGGCTCCACTGTCATGGCGAGGCGTGGCGGTCACATCGATTTGCAGGGTGAGGCGGCAATCCTTTTGCAGCATCTTGTGGTGGATGTCCTGAATGGACTTGAACCACGCCATCTTGGGATTGTGGATGTGGTGGGCTTCGTCATTGAAGACGGCGAGTTCTTCGATTTCGCGGACGATTTCCCCGAGGTCGGTCTTACTGTCGGTAGTCTTGCCGGAAGGTTTCGCGCCAAAGGCATCTGATAGGAAATAGTCGCGCAGGTCATCGTCATCGAGCGATGGTTCGGGCACATCGCCGAGGAAGACTCGGTGGATGTTGGTGAGGAAGATGTTTCCCGTGTCGCGGAGGACGCGAACGTCGTCCTGAATGTGGAGCTTGAGCTGGAAATCGTCGCGCCAGTTTTGGCCCTGGTGGCCGTTGTCGGGCAGGATGGGGTCGTTGAAGAAAATTTTCAGGCCATCGAAGTCTGCGCGGAGGCGGTCGAGGACGATGATGTTAGGAGCGATGACGAGGAAGTTCCGGGAGAGAGTGGAGTCCGTTTCGTAGAGTTTGTGGAAGAAGCTCCATGCGATGAGCAACGAGAGGACTTTGGTTTTTCCCGCGCCGGTCGCCATTTTCAGCACATAGCGCGGCCAGTCTTCGGAGAACATTCCGTGTGAGACGGAGCCGGAGGCATCGAAGCGGAGAAGATCGAACTTATCGCGGGCTTTGCGGACATCGTGTAGCCAGACGACCGTCTCCACCGCTTCACGCTGGGCGTAATAATACTGGAATGGGGAAAGTGATCCGTCAGCGGTTTCGAGGAGGTGGTCGGTTTCAAACCACCACTGGAGCAGGGCTACGGATGTTTGAGAGGCTCCGGGATAGCCCGCCTTGCGCCAGGCATGGACTTCCTCCCTGATTTTGGACACCAGCGGCGGAAGGAGCTTTTCGTAAGCGGTGTCGCGTAGCGTTTCATCGGCGGGGAACCAGCGATGTGCAGGGATGAGTGGCGCATAGGGCGAGGTCGGAAATTCGGGGTGAAGTGCCATGGCGGCGAAACAGAACGAGAAGATTCAGATTTAGAGTTCACCTCGCAGACCGGGTGAAGTTTTCACTGTCTGGAGGGGAGAGTCCGCCTTGTTCAAAAGATGGATCGAAGGCATGAGGGGAAGCTAGCGGAGCGGGGATGGGCGGGAAGGAGAAACTGAAAAAGGCCCAAGCCGATTTCACGGCTTGGGCTTTGAATAATCCGGGTTCCGCTTCATGCCGCGCGTTACGCGGGACCGGCGGGCGGGGTGGTGTTTCCACCGGTGTCTTTTTTCGCGCGTTGGGGATCGCGCTCGACGCGGCTGGCGCGTTTCCAGGCGTGGAGTGTCTCGGGCTGGAGCTCGTAGATGTTGGCCATGATGGGATCGAGGATGTCCACCTCGGTATTGATGAGGGTGAGCTGGGAGTCGATGACGGCGGTGTCCTCGGTGCCTTCCTGGACTTCGGTGGTGTTGTGCCCGCCGATTTCTTCGAGGGCATCGCGGTCGCGGCGGAGGAGGGTGACGAAGTTCGGGTTGATGGCGAGATCGAGGAAGCGCTGGCGGAGGGCTGCCTTGGCGGTTTTCTGGGCGGGTGTATCGCCGCCCTGATCGACGGGGGCGTTGTTGTCTTCCAACAGGGTGAGAAGGCTGTCCGCGTAGGCCTTGATGTCCTTCTCGACGCGCCTCGGGACCTTGTTATAGTGAACGGAGAAACCGACCTCGCCGCTGCGCAGCTCGATGCTGCGGGCGGTGCCGGAAATGCGCTTGAAATCCAACAGAAGGGCATCGAGCAGACTGGACTTGGTGACCCGGTTGGGAGACTGGCCGGCGCGGGCCGCAATGACGAGGGCGACGCTTTTCCTGATGTTTTCGAGGTGCTCCTGGACGGGGGCGATGCCGGCGAGGTCGATGGAGTTGTCCTTGCAGAAGTTTAGCAGGTTTTCCGCGCGGGCGAGGCGGCGGGTGTCACGGTCGTTCATGGTAGGGATGGTGTTGGTTAGTGGTATGGTTTTAAATTTTCTCCGAAAGTGAACATTTCACTATCTGGTAGTGACAGAACTGCCAAGTCAGAAGTTAGCCACTTTTCGAAAAACAGAATTTCTGAAAGGAATGGAGTGATGCTCCGGCCTAGCTGCGAGGACGGGAGTGGTTCCGGCAGCGGCTGTTGGAAGCGGAATAGGGGACACCTGCACAGATAAGATCGGGCACTTGGGGAACCAGGAGGTTGTCCGGAGTTCGCGCTTCAGCGTGATTTTCCCGAAGACAAGCTGAAGCTTGAACTCCGGGCCGCCGCTGGGCCGGAGCATCATGCACTCTAAATTTCGAGCGGTGGGGACGCCGTCTGAAAATGTCTCGTCGGGAGGTGTGGCGGAAACCGCTTGAATGTGCGGCCATACACGCTGCAAGTGTTTGTCTGGGAGCGAGTTCTGAGAAATCACGGAGCAGGTGCGAGGGTGGCGTGGAGCAAGTGCGAGGGTGGCGCGCAGCAGGTGCGAGGGTGGCGCGGAGTAGGTGCGAGTGTAGCGCGGAGTAGGTGCGAGGGTGGCACGGAGTAGGTGCGAGGGTGGCACGGAGTAGGTGCGAGGGTGGCACGGGGCAAGCGCGAGAGTGGCACGGAGTAGGTGCGAGGGTGGCACGGGGCAAGCGCGAGAGTGGCGCGGAGTAGGTTCGAGGGTGGCGCGTAGCAGGTGCGAGGGTGACGCGGTGCAGGTGCGGTTGTCACGCGGAGTAGGTGCGAGGGCGGCACGGGGCAAGTGCGAGGGTAGCGCGCCGGGAGTTCAAAGAGGGAACGCCGCAATCGTCGCTGGGGAATGAGGAGAGTCCGGAAATTTGACGGTGGTTGCTTGTCCTACATCCGAAGACTCCATTGACCCGGCCCTGCGGATATGGGAATCTCCCGAAGTGCCGAACGCAAAGTCAGAACCCGCTCTCACCGCGTCCGAAGCACGTGCTGCCCGCCGTCGTGGCGGTTGGAAGATTGTGGTGGCGGATGGTTTCGCCGAAGCCGAGGCCGAAACCCGTGCGTACTGGCGTGCCGCGACACCTGCCGGACGATTGAACGCTCTCGAATAGCACCGCGAACCCTTCTATGGCAAAGATCAAGCTGGCGGCAGACTTCCGCGACTTCTTGAAATATTGCCGGCGGAATGAGGTCCGCTTCATGGTCATCGGCGGGAGCTCAATCCATCCGCATTCCGGAACTTCACTTCGTTTCCTCGCCGAGGATCCGGTCGATGAACTGTTGCATGCGCTCGAGCTTGTCGGCGTCGATGAGGCGGATGGTCTTGTCGCCCTTGAGCCAGGCTCGCGCGATTTCCTCGGTTTTCGAGGACTTTCCAGGTGGCGCGGGTTCGATTCTCGCGAGCTCAGCCAGCATGGTGGTGAGGGTGCGGTCGCAACCGTGGTGCAGGTCGTCATCACCGGGGAACGGGACCTGCGCCTTGCCGAGCTCGCCGAGAATCTCGACGATCAGGGGAAAACGGGCCATCGCACGGTTGATCGCTTCCGCAGAATGCTTGCGTGTTTTGGTTTCGGGGGAGAGTTCGGTTCGGGTGGACATGTTGGTAGTTAAGAATTGGTGAATAATTGCATGTTTTCTTCTTTTATGGCCAGTGATCAATTCGGCACTCACCCCGATTTCCTTTGTGAATCAATGGATTGCGGCGGAAAAAAATATTAGAATCGCGGTTTTTCGGGGCGGATGACAGGTTACCGCCCATGGAAAATGGTGAAATTTTCATGCGCCGGGCGATCGAACTGGCGAGGCAGGGTATGAATGCGGGTGCCGGCGGACCGTTCGGAGCGGTCATTGTGCGGGACGGTGAGATCGTCGGAGAAGGGTGGAATCGCGTGGTTGGCACCAACGACCCGACGGCCCACGGCGAGGTCACGGCGATCCGTGACGCGTGCGCGAGGCTGGGGACGTTTTCCCTCGCGGGATGCGAGATTCACACGACCGGCCAGCCATGTCCGATGTGCCTCGGTGCGATTCACTGGGCGCGGATCGGGCGGATTTACTACGGTTTCCGGATCGAGGACGCGGCGGCGATCGGCTTTGATGACACGGAGTTTTTCCGCCAGATGAACCTGCCGGCGGAGCAGCGGCTGATCCCGGCGGAGGAACTTTGCCGGGTGGAAGCGTTGGAACTGGCGGCCGAATACGCTCGGTTGCCGGGAAAACAACCTTATTGATCGCGCGGACGTGACTTGACGGCTGGCCCCGGCATTGCGGAAACTATCTGCCATGGCATGGAGGATCGATGAAGCCGTCGCCCACGGCGAAATTGACAATACCGTCGAAGGTCGCACGACGGGACGCATCTGGCTGGCCGGAAGGGACGAGCCGTTGATCCTCTCGCTGGACGGCGATTGCTGGCGGGATCTGGCCGGCACGCGGTTGCAGTTTGAAAACCCCTCGCCCAAACCGGTGCCGGACGCACAGGCGCTCGACATCGATCAGGCGGGCATCGTCGGCGACATGACGGCCTCGCGGAAAAACAAGGTGCCGACCGTGAGCGAGGAGGAGTTTCACGAACTCTATCAGAGCAACCGCGAGATCCCGTATGAGTGGCGAAACACGCTTTATCTAGAATGGTTCAGCGAGATCAACGGCCGGGTGATGATCGAGTCCTCCGGCTACATCCTGACGATTTCCCCGCACGAGTGGGAAATGGACGAGGACGCGGAGGACGCGCAGAAGCTGGCGAATCTGAATTCGATGCGCGATTTCATGGCGCAGGTGATCCGCCGCCGCGATCCGGACGGCCCCGAGCGCGAATCATCGGAGGAACTCGACGAATTCGCCTGGGAGGAGCGCCTGAAGGAATCCGACCGGCTGACGGATGCCTATCAGGAGGTGCTGGAGAAATACATGGAGGACTCGGACAGCGAGCAGAAGGAGGCGTTCGTGATGGGCTGGGACGGCCTGCTCGATGCCCTTGCCGAGCGCGATGAGGCAGGCGACGAGGATTTCCCCGGCCAGGGCAAGGGCTACCGCTCGCCGAGTGGCGGCGATGACGATTTCGACGACGACGACGAAGCGGACGAGGATGATTTCGGCGAGGCGGACGACGACGAACCCTACGGCGACGAGGACGACCACCCACTCCAGGCACAGGCCCAGGAGCTGGCGATGCGGGCGATGGATGTGCTCCAGCGCGACGCCGGACCGGGCACGCCTTCCTACATTCTCATCACCAATCTTTTGCAGGTCAGCGGGAAACTCGCCGGAGTGCTCAACGGCCGCGGCAGCGGCTATGAACCGGAAACCGGGTTCGTGCTGGCCGTGCTCAAGCGCTGTCTGAACTGGCTCAATGAGTCTGTGGGAGCGTGCCAGGAGTTGATCAACGTCGAGCGTGATCCCGATCACCGCGCCGCTCTCGAGCACTTGCGCAGTTCCGCATTTGAAATCCGCGACAGCATCGTCGCGCTGCGCAGGGAGCTGAAGTAGCGGCAGATTTCATGGAATTTTCATCATTCCCGAATATTCCCTTCATTGTCGGCCGTTTCCCTGCCGTCGCAAATCATCCAAACCGCCCATCATGCGTTCCATCATCCCATTGGCCATTGGTCTCGCAGTCGGCATCGCCGGCGCGGTTCTCGTCAGTCAGAGCATGCCGCCGAAGGAAGGGTCCGCCGAGGAGCGCGCCACCAAGCTGGAGGCGGAACTGAAAACCGCGCAAAATCGCGTGGCGGCGCTGGAGGGCGCGGATCCTCGTGACAGGAAACGTCCCGGGCGCACGGTGAAAGATGGCATGCGCAGCATCGCGGACGATTATCGTGATGGGAAACCGATCACGCCGGACGATGTTTTCCGAACCTTCCAGCCGGTGATCCGCGATTTGTCACCCATTTTCGAACGCATGCGCGCCAGGGAGCAGCAGCGGAGGGTCGATGCCATGGCGGGCGAACTGGCGCGCAAATACTCCCTCACCGGGCTGCAGCAGGAATCGCTGGAAAAGTGGCTCGCACAGAAGGCCGCCGATGACGCGAAGCTCTATACCGACCTCATTTCCCAGGAAGGTACGCGGCTCGAGGACATTGGAAAGGCATCCTACGAATTCAGGCTGGATGACGGGCTGGACCAGTTCATGGCAAGCACCCTCACTGGCGACAAGCTGGCCACTTTCAAGTCCGATCGGATGTTGGAAAATGTCGGAAAAGTCCAGCAGGAGGCGGACATGAAAGTTTCCCGCCTGGACGCCGTCGTCGGCCTCGATGAGACCCAACGTGGCCAGATCTTCGGAGTGATGGCGCGCGGGGCGAGGGACTTCGATCCGGCGATGCAGTTCGAAGGACTCGGCACAGACTCCGGGGCGATCACCAGCGGGAAATCCAAACAGGAGGCCATTCTCTCCGTCCTGACTCCCCAACAACGCGATGCCTATCAGGCGGATCGGGAAAAGCAGAGGGCCGCCGCGCAGAAGGAGATGGAACAGATCGGCCTGACGTTGCCCGCCGATTGGAGTGGCCGCGACCCGTTCGATTTCTGATCATCCCCATGCAGCCTACTCCCGCCATCGACATCCGCTACCTCCGCGTGGACTACGGCAATTTTGTCGCCGTGGACGATCTCACGCTCACGGTTCCGCCAGGCGAGGTTTTCGGACTCGTCGGCCCTAACGGAGCAGGGAAAACCAGCACCTTCCGCGTGCTCACCACCCTGATGGAGCCCACCTACGGCGAGGTGATCCTGAGTGGCGTGGATGTGCTGGAGGACATCGAGACGGCGCGCCGCATCATTGGCTACATGCCGGACCTCGCGCCCGTGCCCTCGGACCTGAGGGTTTGGGAGTTCCTCGAATTCCACGCGGCTGCCTATCACCTCGGCAGCCGCTCCCAACGCCGCGAACGCGTGGCGGAATGTCTGGAGGAAGTCGCCCTGACGGACCAGCGGAACAGTTGGTGCAAGGAACTTTCCCGCGGCCAGACCCAGCGCGTCGTCCTCGCGAAAACCCTGCTCCACCGCCCGAGCGTCCTCATTCTTGATGAACCCGCCAGCGGCCTCGATCCACTCGCCCGCCGCGATCTCCGGCAGGCCCTGCGGAAACTTGCCGCGACCGGAGCCACCGTTTTCGTCAGCTCCCACATCCTCAGCGAGCTCGCGGAAATGTGTTCCTCGCTCTGCGTCATGAACCGCGGGAAACTGCTGGCATCCGGCACTGCCGAGGAGGTCCGCAAACAACTCGGCAGCAACGAGCGCACCATCACTGTCAGCTTGCTCGACCGCCACCAGGACGCCGCCGTCTGGTTGAAATCCCAAAACGCTGTGCACGATCTCCGCACCACCGGGCAGCAGGTGCTGTTCGGCTTCACCGGCAGCGACGACGAACAGGCGGATCTGATGGAAGGTCTCATCCGGCTCGGCGCGCGCATGAGGGCATTTGAGGAAAAACGTTCGACCTTTGAAGATATCCTCGTGGAAGTCGCCGAAACCAACCGCAAGTCATGAACCGTCCTCAGGAACCCACACGGCCCTCCGGATGGAACATCGGAGCCAATCCGATTTTCAGACGCTACTGCCGATCGCGCCTCCGGCCGCAGGGCTTGGGAGTCGCACTGCTCATCAGCGTGTTGATCGCCGGTTTCCTGTTTTTCATGTCCCGTGCGACCGGAAGATACCAGGCGGATCTGAGCATGGCCGATGCCGAGCGCGCCGCTGTTATTCCGCTTCTCGTGTTCCAGGCGCTCATCCTTTTCATCTTCGGCACCGCCCAGGTCGCGGGCGGCATGACTGCTGAATCGGACGAGGGCGTGATTGACTATCAGCGGCTCATTCCGATGAATCCGCTGGCGAAGGTTTTCGGTTATCTCTTCGGCCTGCCGGTGCGTGAGTATGCCATGGTATTTGCCACGCTGCCCTTCACCGCGTGGGCGCTTTGGCAAGGTGAGGTCGCGGCAAATGTGTGGATTCCGCTCTACACCGTCTTCTTCTCCTCCGCGCTGACCTATCATCTCGCCGGATTGGTCGCGGGGACCGTGGTGAAAAACCGACGGTGGGCGTTTCTTGTTTCCATCGGGCTCGTGTTCTGCCTCTACACCGTGATCCCGCAGATGGCGCGGTTCGGCCTGGTGTTTTTCAAATACCTGACGATCACCCCGGTGTTCGAGGAATGCCTGCCGGGGATTCTTCCGAAAACCGCAGGTTCCATCGTCGCCACCGGCCAGAGGCTTGTGCCCTTGGTGAAATTCTTCAACCTGGATTTTTCGGAAACGGTTTTCACTCTCTTCAGCCAGGGCGGACTCATCCTTACCTTCATCGTCATGCTCTGCCGCCGCTGGAGGCGTGCGGAATCCCTGCTGCTAGGTAAACTGTGGGCGGCCGGACTTTTCATCTGGGTGCAGATCCTTCTGCTGGGAAACGCGCTGCCGCTGATCGATCCCGGCAACATTTTCCCATCTAGGGAACTCACCCGCCGCTTCCGGCTCACACAGGGATGGCAGCCGGAAGGATGGGAAGCAGTCGCCATGTCCGGCATCTACGGCCTGGCCACGCTGCTGCTGCTTTTCACCCTGACGAAAATCATCACGCCTTCGTCCGACATCCAGATCCGCGGCTGGCGTCGCGCGAGGAAACAGGGAGACACGTCACTGCCGTTTCTATCAGATGCTGCGACGGCCTTCGGCATCGTCCTTGTGATGGCGCTCGCCGGGGCCGGCGGCTGGTTTGTCTTCACGCGGGCGGTCGTCGAGTCCCGGTGGTTTCCCGGTCAGGAGGTGCCGTTGGGAGTGCTGGGATTCTTCACCGTCGTCATGCTCACCGGCGGGCTCGGATTCCACGCGCTGTTGGAGGCAAGGGGCGGACGGGTGGTTGGTCTCGCTGTAATTTTCGTCGGCATCGTTCCGCTGATGATCGGCGCGATTCTCAGTGTTTCCAGCAACAGACTGCATCCGGCCGCGTCGTGGGTGTTTGGCATTTCTCCTGCCAGCGCGCCGGTTTATGCATCGGGCACCCTGCTGGCCCTTTCCGAGCTGCCTGCCAGCGTCGCCCGCGCCGTTCCCCGGGCCTTCTATTTCTGGCAAGCGGTTTCCGTGCTGGTGACGATCTGGCTCATCGGGCGGCTCCACAGCACCCGCAAGGTGATCGCAAAAAGCGCTATCAGCGCCCGCCCCACGGAAACCACGGAAACGAATATCACGGAGAACGCTTCCTGAACCGGCGGCCGACAATATCCAGAAACTCGCCGGCCTCCTCCACGCGCAGGAGTTTCGCCAGCACGAAGTAAACGGCGCCCGCGATGGGGATGACCACCGCCAGCCAGCCGACGCGGGCGAGCGCACTCATGGCGGTGAGGTCCTGGAAAATATAGCGGTTTGCTAACAGGCAGATGCCGGCCATGGCGAGTCCGGCGACGGCGAGTTTCGCGAAAAGAAACACCAGCGCGCGCGTCTCCAGCCCGGCGGTCATTCGCGACATGGCGAAGTAGAGGATGAAAAAATTCACGGTCGCCACGATGCTCGTCGTCAGCGCCAGCGCCTCGACGCCCATGCCGAGGACGACGACAAAATACCAGTTCGAGGAAACGCTCAGGACGATGGCGAAGAAGCTCACCATCATCGGCACCCAGCGGCGGTCGGCGGCGTAGAACGCCGGTTGCAGCACTTTCAGCCACGAATACGCGAGCAGGCCGATGCCGTAGCCACGCAGCGCGGCGGCGGTGACGATCCGGTTGTCCTCGCTGAAGCGGCCGTGCTGGAACAGCGCGCTGATGATCGGCTCTGCCAGGAAACACAGCCCGAGCGCGGACGGCAGCACCAGGAAAGTCACCAGCCGGATGCCCCGCGAGAGCACGGTCCGGAATTCTTCGCCGAGTTTCCCCGTCGCCGCCAGTGACAGCGCGGGCAGCGTCACGGTGGCGACGGCGACACCGAATACGCCGATCGGCAGCTGCATCAGGCGGAAGGCACCGTTGAGCGCGCTAACAGCCGATGGTCCGATCGACGTCGCGAACTGCGAGTTGATGACGACGTTGATCTGCACCACGGACGCCGAGATCACCGCCGGGCCCATCAGAGAGAAGATTTTCCTAACATCCGAGTCGTTCCAGTTCCAGTCGGGACGGAAGCGGAAGCCGAGGTTTCTCAGCGCGGGAAGCTGGAAAAGCAGCTGCCCGAGTCCGCCGATGAGCACGCCGATCGACATCCCGATCATCGTCCGCGGCCCGCAGTGCGGATCGAGCCACAAGCCGATGCCGCTGCCGGCGATGATCGAGCCGAGGTTGAAAAAACACGAGGAGAGCGCGGGGATGCCGAAGATTTTCCGCGAGTTAAGGATACCGATCACCAGCGCCGCGAGGCTGAAGAGC
>Ga0123337_10005246_pt1 | contig 12831 bp, 20 predicted proteins | sample frozenSSSSmetaG_FD_89792 | JGI IMG/M metagenome (GOLD analysis project Ga0123337, IMG submission 89792) | Glacier valley bacterial and archeal communities from Borup Fiord, Nunavut, Canada, to study Microbial Dark Matter (Phase II) -... | ecosystem: Environmental > Aquatic > Freshwater > Ice >...
CCATGAGTAATCAACTGCGCATATCTCGCGCTCTTTAATAACAAGTAATGAGTTTTGTTGCTTTCCAAACCCTGTAATGTTTTCATCATCAAGCCCGACTATGTTGTAGTTATTCAAAGGAAAATAAGTTGGGTCAATGCCTATAATTGAAATTCCTGTCCAATAGTAGATTCCTGTGCCATTGTTGCCAAAGAATAAACGGTTGTCATTTTGACCGCCATACGCTTTTACTGCTAAGCAATTAAGAATACTATCAATGTCTTCTTGGACTGTCTTATATGCGGTTATAACGACGTTGTTAGTGCCTGTAGGTGGTGCTACACTAAAAGTAACTATGCCTGTTGTTCGATTAACTGTGAAATCAGTTGTTTCAACTTTAGCAACACCACCGACCGTAGCGGTTACAAGCGTAGCGTCTAGTCCCGTGTCAGTTAAAGCATATACTGTAGCAACATTATTTCCACTGAATGAATTAATAAAACCTTTTCCGAATCTGTTGTAATCCTCGTTTAAATCTCCACCGCCTGTAGGCGTTCTGTTGATTATTACTGTAGGGATATAAGCGACTACATTTGTTGCAGTTACACCATCATACTCTACGTACTTACCAACTTGTTTAAGGTACACTTTACCATTGTATTTGAATAGTCTTGATGTAGCGTTTGTAAGTCCACTAAATAGGACTGTGTTAATACCTGTTATAGGGTCTTGTGAGTACAGCTTAGTGCCGCTATGTTTGATTATCTTGCCTTTGTACAAATATTTTAGCATTGAGTGATTAACTAGTTCGACTGTTTCGGTTTCAAGTAAATAATCTTGTCCCCATCTTTTATCAAGTTCACCGTTAAGATACCACACGTTTAAACATTTACTTGTTTTATTCTCTGGAAGTTGAAATTCTGTATCAGCCACATCAAGACCACCGTTTAAAGGGTAGTCTTTTGTTGGCCATGTTTGCATTTTAGGCATTTTAGGTGCGGATATATCTTTCGGTACTATAAACATAACATATCCCCCTCATCCAATAGAAAAAACGGATTGAACTTGATTTTGAATTGGTTGCTCTCGTTGACTGATATTCTGTGCTTTCTCGATATACAATGATCGTAGCCAACTTGCTAGTGCTGTGTTATCTGCTGATGTTGCCATAATTGCACATTGTAAAGCTACAAGTTCAAAAGCTTTGTCATCTATCTCAAGTTGTACTGTGTCTAATGCGTCACTAGGTATTGTTGTTGGGTACTTGTAGTAGTGAATATCAAACGAACCCTTGTCGTAGTAATTAAGTATAATCTTTCTGTTGTTCTCCCATTTATGAGATACATAGCTTTGATACATTCTAGGGTCAGAACGAATAATTACTGAATCAAACTCTAGAAAATTATCAGGCATATCATAACTTACATATGGTGTGTAATCGGGGATATCTGCTTCAAGTGGGAATGCGTATTGATAAAGTCCTACGTTGCGAATATTAAAAGGATATAGTCCGCTAAATGTAACTGTAACTATATCTGTACTCAATGCCCCTGTAAGCCTTTTAAAGACTGTGAACTGTCTTTTGATAGTATTGTTTATGGTCTGAGTTGTAATGCCATTTATAGCTATAGTACACGTTCCTACGTTGTCTATCTCAAAGTACAGTGACTTACACCCTGTATAGGTATAAATTTTTGAAATGTCAGGCAATACTTGGACTATTTCAAACCCTTGTAGTAATCCACTCATATTAACAAATGGATTTTGTGTTACTTGATATACTGCTGGAATTTTAATAATACTTGCAACGTATTTCTGTGCGGTATCAAGGAATGTATCAAACTTAACTCTATAGTCTGCGTTCTTTGTAGAAGATAGTTCAACCCCTTTTTTTGAATATTCATCTATAATGTTTAAGAAATATTCTCTTACATCTGCTTTAGTTTTCATGTTCCACCTCTATTCTTCATACCATGAGAAATTAAAACCTACAACGTTTGCCGAGCCCGAACCGTTTGTTATCAAGAATCGGTATGTTGTGTTAGGTTTTAGGACTATTTCGTCACCACCACCGTTAATATCACCAATTCTTGTTTGACCTATTCCAGTTGAACCAGGTAACCATACAGAGAACCCTGGGAGTAAAGTTCCTACCGTTGTTACTGTTGGGGCACTTCTTAACTCTACGCCTGAGACAAGTGGTGTGTTTCTATTCCTATTATTGTTTTCAAGTAATGTCCCTGTAGCGGCGGTAAATACTGCGTCCTCATATACTTGCATATCTATTTTATCTGCTGATGGGGTTATGGTTGCAGGTCTGTAATGAACATATCCAACTGCTGGGGTTTTAAAACAGAATACATGTGTTCCACCTGCTATTATGGATTGCTTAATAAATGCCGAATACTTTATTTTTTGATGTATGTGTTCATGGTCTGAGTCAATTGATAAAATTCCACCTGTTATTGCTTCAAGTGGTAGGTTACTTGCTTTAACACCTGTAACACCGTTAACCATATCTGTTAATTTGTCGTGTAATATTTGTGATATTCCCATAGTTACTCCTTTCTAGGGGCAGAAATGCCCCATTGTTACCGCGCAATACTTACCGTTAATTCAATAGTGAGCAAATTGATGTATATATTTCTGGCATTTTATTTCCTTTTATAAGGTCAGACAATGATTCATCCATACCCCATTCTCCAGATTTTATCAATTCATTTTCTTCAATATATTCTTTTACTTGCGTTAGTAATTCTTTGTTCAACTATATCACTCCTTATACTTTGATTTCGGCAGTGTGCTTCATTCTTTTTTTAGCTGAGGTTGTTTCTTTAACTGAATGTTTCCAATTGTCATGTACTGACTGAGGTATTTTCAACGTTTTATCAACTCCGAGTATGATTTGATTTCCGTTAATGCACATGATGTGATGGTTTACAGGGTTTTGATCTTCATATGGGATTTCCATTTCAACTAAATCTTCGCCTACAAATGTTACTCCGTTACCTTCTACTGTAAATTCTCCCCATTTTGGGGTTTCTTTTGTAATTTTTGACATATCGTTCTCCTCTTGCTCTATGGCTTTTTCTATTTTCGGTTGTGGTTTAGGTTGTGGTTTTCTTACTGTTTTATTTACTGGTTTACCTCTTGGCATGATATACCTCTTTTCTTAAAGAACAAATAACTATACGACCCCTTTAATTATAGAACTTACGCCACAATCAAAGAGGTCTGTATATAGTTAACTGATTAGTGTTTAAACGTTCAAATATTCTAAACGTAAAATGGCTAATTCCTGAAGTCTAGCTGCTGTAAATGTTGATTTCCAAGCGATTGTTGAGTATTGGTTCATTGGATTTTCAGTGTTACCGTCTGTGTAAACTAAGATTTCAGGCTTTGAAGAACCTGCAACATCAGGAATACCAAAAGCGTCTGCGCCAATAAGCAACATTGCTTTACCTGCAAGGTTTATACCTACTCCACCGTTTACAAATGTAGACGCTGTGTTAGCTTCGATAAAGTAAATACCGTACATTTGACCTACAATACCCATTTCACGGTTCTTAACGTCTACGTAAGTGTTTTGGTCTTTCCACTCTTGAAGATTAAAAATAGTAGTCGCTGAATCAGGATGAATAAATGCAACATATCCCATTTGACCGTTAGGTAGTTTGATTTTCTTAACGTTGTTCTTAACCATTGTTGCACGTGCTTTTTGGATTTCAGTAGTTGTTAATACATCACCTGCTACTAAAGTTGCTCTTGAAGCTTTACCATTAGCAAACTGTGTGTTAGTTCCTGCTAAAAGAATATCTCTGATAACAATATCCATTGAAAGACCTGCGTGATCACCAAACATTCCAGATACTTCTGTTACTAGTGGGTCAAGTCCTGTCATTTCTAAGAAGTCTGTGATTTTAGTCCATGTACCGAATTGTTGTACTGTTGCTGAAATCTTGTTAACTGTTAAGTCGATACCATCAGGAGTAATACCTTCTGTTAATGCTGTAGTCGTAACTGCTGGCATTTCTAGACGTCTCCATGAAGTAGTAGCGCCTGCGTTCTTAGGAATAACTGTCTTCTTACCGTAAGGCATGAATACAACTGAATTAAATAGTGCTTCTAACAAGGTTCTTTGGTAGAATTCTGCGTTTTCTGCGGTTAATCTGTTATTTCCTGCGTCTGAAGGGGTCGTATAGGTTTGTAAATTAGTTGGCATTTTGTATACCTCGTCTTATTTTCTAAGGTGTCCCAGCAATGCGGCCTCTTTCATCTTGGCAAAATCATCATTAGACATCTTCCAAATTGAATTAGCATTCTCATTTCCCAATGTGCTATCGAGTGCCCCAGGACTTGCGTTTTCTAGTTGCCTTGTTTTTTGAATGACGTCTGCTTGTATTTTTTGTGCTTGCTGTTTAATAATATCTGCTTTGTTTGCTAAAAAATAAGCTTCACCTAGCGTTTTACCTTGTTTTACATGCTCAATAATCTTATCAGCACTTGGTAAATTAGCTAAATCATCAATGGTATTAATCGGGTCAATGCCTAACTCTTTTAGGTCACTGTTTAATTCTGCCATTTGCTTATTTGTATATGATTCTGTTTTGATCTGATTGTATTCTTTTAAGCGTGGGTCATTTTCTTCCCATTGCTTATATAATTCTTGCTTCACAGTCTCGGGATCGGTATCACCATTTCGCATGTTTTCTAACAACTCAGCTTCCTTCTGTTCCTTGATAGCTTTGTCATACTCTGCCTTAGTGTGAATACCTTGACTTCCATACATCTCGTCAATAAGCTTGTCTTGTGCCTCTTGTTGTGCCTTACGTCTTACGTCTGCAAATTGTGAGTTTGTATCTCGGTCTTGTTTAGGCTTATCAACTTCTGATTGTGTATCGGTTGCGACATCCGAATCTACGCTATCCACTACCTCTGTTGTTTCTGCCTCTTGAGGAGTTACGACTTCCTCTAATTCAACTGCGTCTACAGTGTTTAAATCTTCCATGTTTGTATCTCCTTTTCTGTAAAGCTATTATTAGTCTACTATTCTTTTGTTTTCCCATTTTTTATATACGTCTAAATATGTTTCTTTTTTATCTCCGTTATATGTAACTTCGTAATACATTCCATCTGATACAGTTGTGCTAACCATTGCTTTCCAGTTTTGTAAAGTCTTGCTAAACCATACAATAAATACTTCGTTTTCATCAATACTAACATTATCTGTTTTTTCAACGTTTTCATTGTAATAGTTTACAACTAATTTCTTTGCTTTATTAATTAATGCGTTTACGTCCATGTTATTGCTCCTTCTTACTCTGTGAAACTTGGATTAACGGTTGAGGTTCTGTTCTGTTCTTTCTGTACCATGCTACAGTTTTTATTAAAGCAACCGAACACATGAACGGTTGTTACTTCTGTTGAGTCTACATCTGATTTAATACCACCGCTTATAATTCGTAGTGGTTGTTTACATTCTATACAATTCATATTTATACCCCCATTAAAAAAGCACCATTACAGTTAAGTAACGATGCTCTAGGCATTCAGTTTATTTAGTTTAGTCTAAAATTGATTGGTTGTTTTACATCTGTTACACTTTATTTCAATTTCTGTGTTGACTGAATCTTCTTTTACTTTAGCTAACAACTTATCGCATTTCTTGCAACGCAACTCTTTCATTGGTTGTCTCCTTTATTATACTATAGATTTTATAATCCGTCTAGAAGTTGTGGGTTCTGCATTACAAAGGCTTCATCCTCGGGAGTTAACTGTTCTTGTTGAGGCATTTGTGCTTGCTCCGCTTGCATTTGTGCTTGTTGTTCCATCTGTTCGTCAAGTTCTACCTTCTGTTGTTCAAAGTCTTCTTTGATTCCTTGGACCATCATGTTATTAGGTGCGTACTTAACATATTCATACTTGTCTATATCGCCTTTGTTATACATCATATCAAGCGTGTTAACTTGCAATGCTTCGTCAAATGCTCCACCCGCTCCAACATCAATGTCCATGTCAAACTCAACGTCTTTATAATCGCTTGGTGTTACTGTACGTGAGGACATCTTGCCATCTTGGTCTTCGCTTGTAACTGTTCTAGGGAGTATGTAATAGCACTTGAAGAACTCTTCTTCTATCTTGCCAACTCGCTTCATACTTGCAAACAACTTTTTAAGGTACATTTCATTAGGTTTCTTGGCTTGGTTTTGCAATGCAATGATTGCCGCCGCCGCCATGTTTGCTCCTATTGATTCACCACTTATAACATCACCTGTGTTGGTAGTCTGTCTCATTGACTCTGTAAGCTTATCTATGAGTAATGGTGGCATGTTACTAAAGTTAGGTGGTTGCATGTACTTGATTGAGTCGTTAGGGTTACCGTTGTCATGATCGGTTATTACTTCCCCAGGTTCGTTAGTTATCGCTTGCATTAACGCTTTGGACTTAGCTAGTATCTTAGGCCATGCGGTTTGTTGTACTCCGTAAGCTATCATACTGTAGAGGAAGTTGATACCTTTTTGAACACTGATTACATCTTCTAACACACTACGTCCAAATGATGATTTGTTTCTTGATTTAAACACTAGCAATTCAACAGGGTACAACTTAAATGGTCTTTCGTTAGGTGACAAGGAGCGTGGCTTCTGGACCACTGATGTCTTAGTTACTTTAGTCCACTGTACGCCTTTGTCTTTGTAGTACATTGTCAAACATACAACCTTGTTAGGCTTATCTAAGTCATTCTTTTCGTTGTCATACTCTGTGTCGTTATCTACATCAGGTACGATCAACAGATGATTCTCGCCATTCTTCTTAGCATATTCCTTGACTTGTTCTGCGTCCTCATACGTTTTGATTATAATATATGGTTGCTTTTGTAGTTCGTGTGCCTTAAGATGTGGGTTACCTAGTGCGATATCCATTGCGTCAACTGTATGACCGCATATACGCCCTTTAGTAGGTACATACTCGCCACCACTGTAAGAAGCGTCATAATAGTAGTGATACACGCCTGTCCCGATTGTAAGAGCGTTGTCTACTGCGTCCTCGTTCAACTGGTCCTGTTCTACGTCTGACCATGTATTTTCTGCTAGTTCGCTGAATATCTGTGCACGTTCTAATATTTTTTCTTCTTCTTCGTCTGACATTTCCTCAGGTACTTCTTTAGGTTTGAATACTAGCTTAATGTGTTGTGCTAATATGTTAGACTTCTTGTTCTCAACTATAAAGTCACACTGATTGATAGTCATGAACGTGAAGTTCTTCCACTTTCTTACTGCTTCTACTGGCCATTGAATACCTTCTTTGAATCTCACAAAGTTAGGCCATGAGGAAGTGAAGCCCATCTTTTGTTTATAACTTTGATCACGTTTCCAATTCTCAAATATCATTGACGGTTCTGTTGACTGTTTCATCTATACACCCCCACTATACCTTTTATGTCTTCTATAAAATCATTAATTATGTTTAAAACTAACTTATATTGTGGTCTTTGCTTTTGTATATCTATTGAACCTTTGTATGAGAATATACTCCAATACTTGTCTTTATCATATGGTATAAATATTGGAACGCTTTTTCCTGTAAAAAAATGTAATTCCATTTCTGACATATATACACCTTCAGGAAGTTCTTTTAATGCTTTATGTATCATGTGCTTATCTTCATACAAGCTAGAGCCTAGTTCTATTGCTACGTTTTCTCTTTTTGAATAAATATAACTACTTACTGACATCTATAATCCCCCTAGTATATCGCCAATCATTTCGGCTGTCTCGTTGTTTGCTTGCTTTGCATTCTGTGTTGATGTTATATCGTCTATCACGTCACGTATGGGGCTTAATGTGGGTTCTACGCCTTTTTGTATCTGCATTTGATACTTTAACCCTAGTTGCACTGACTTGACGCCTATAAACGCTCCTAGAGCAAATGATATGATTACTGCTAATGCTATTATTATGTATGTCATTATTTCACCTCTTTAATTATTAAGACATAAGTTAAGAACTCTAATGGGTTTGCTGTCGGTCCACCGTTACTAAAATTGTAAAGAATATAAAAACCATCACCGTTATATCTCTTATGTCCATCCATTATCTCTGATTTCATATACTTCTCAATTGCTTCTTCTTTTATATCACTATAGGGAATATTGCCATTTTCTACACTTTTAATTATATCAAGAAATATAGGATTCTTATCATCCTCTATTCTATCTGTAAACATTACGTGATAAGCTTTTACCATGACTGCAAACCTCCCGAATCATCTTCGTATTGAGTGAACATAAAGTTATTAGGTGTGTGGTTCTTTACTTGTATATTGGGTGATGGTCTACCTGAAAAGAAGTATCTGAATGCGTCAGGTGCGTGTGTCAACTCATGCGGTTGCTTAGCTACATCATTTGGTTCTCGTTCGTCCTTCTTGACTTGGCTTAAACATCTTATAAGGTTCTCACAGTTGCTAGTGATCTGAACACTTGCGGTTGTGATTCCTTGTTCATCTTCATAAGGTTGTAACCATTCCTTTACGTCTAGCCATCCATCTATCCGGTTGTTGTTACACTTGCTTAAGTTTATATCGTTATCATTAAATATTTCAGCGGCTGAACGTCCTGTCTCTTGTCTTCTATTCCACAAGTCTATAGGAGCAAGGTAATCATATATACGCTCATTAGTTAATCTTTTAATTCTTTCGGCGGCTTTAGAGATGATTAAGTCACTCTCATGCACTTCTTTGTAGAAGAACGATTTACCTTGATTATCTACTGCTACCCAATAGCCTGCAAGCATATCAAGTCCATAATCCATTACAAAGTATCTGCGCCAATCACTAGGTATTACAAATGGTTCTATTACATGTACGTCTCTGCTAAACTCATGGAAGAATACACCACCACTTTTGATGAACCTTGCCTCGGCTAGTTGCTTATACTTATCGGGATCCGTATCCTTCAGTATCTCAATAGCCGCTCTTTGTTGTGGTGTCAAGTTAGGGTTATCATGATGTGTTGATAATACTATCAGTATCTTAATTGATGATGTGTGCGTCTCTCCATCCATTTCAAACGTTGAGGTCATTAGCTTTTCAAACACCTTAGGTCTTTTAGTACCTTCAAAGTATTCTAGTACTCTATCGGGTGTTGTTTGTATTAAGTCAGTATTAGCAAAACAATATTCGTTAACAGGATTAAGAAGTATATCAAGTCTTCTGTCCTCTTTAACTTTACCTCTAAGTTGTTGTACTAGTGACAGGAAGTCATCAAGTGTCATCCACTCGCCTTCCTCAACTATTATCTTAGTAACCTGATCAATGTTCTTAACGTCTTTCTTTTGTTGGTCTGTCTTATACCCACGAAAAAGTACAGAGTTGCCATTGATCTTATTGACAATCTTTGTACTTGATGACGCTATGCTATACGCTTGTGTATGTTCGAACTGTTCTATCTTATCAACTAACCCTGCATAGTAACCATCTGAACCACCTTTGTCAAGGTCCTGGATGATTAACAATTTGTAGTCCTTCTTACTTGCAAGGTTGGCAGCTTCTTCTATTTGACTGTTATATGATTTACCGCTATATCGTCCACCGATCTCAACTACTGCGTCATAGTTTGCACCTAGTACGTAATCATAATACAGTGGTGTTACATCTATTTCTTTTGTCATACAACCACACTTCCTACCGTATAATATTATAAAAGCCTTATTCTATGTGGCTTTAGACAACTTTTACTATCTTTTATAAATCTATTACGCCCGTGTATTTTAGCACTTTATTTGTTTGAATTAGCCTTAAATGACATAAGTTACAATATATTACTGCTTTCCTATTAGTATGTCAGGCATTCCTATAACACTTACTTCTGATTTGCTACGATCTGTATAATTAAACTTATTCATTAGATACATTCTAGCTGTTTGGGTGTTGTGTTGTAAGGCTTCATCCTCTAACATATCGTTCACTTGCGCGTAAGTGTCGGAGTAATAATCCTTCTGAGCGTAGAAAGTATCCCTATTCATATCGCAATAAACAGCGTATCCTGCTATATTTGCAAACCTCTCTTTAGTTGTACAGTAGTCTAAGTACTCTAATACAGAGTCTTTAAACTCTTTGTCTGTCTTAAACTTTCTAGGTTGTCCTTTGTCTGCCATTGCTTACACCTCTAATCTATTTAAACTCTACATAACTTCCGTACTGAATAAGTGTTGGTGGCTCATAATCTTCAACCTTGTTCTTTTCTTTCTTACCAACCAATACTCTTAAGTCTCTTGATAAATTAGTAATTCCATTTTCTAACTCTAACTCTTCAATTATTTCTCTTATACCATCTTCAAGGTATTCAATGCGTTCTATGTATTCATCTGTTAATTCAAACATGCTACACCTCACTTCACATATCGCTCATAGTTTTCTCGTGCGATCCATATTGTTATTACTGCTAACCACATTACTATAATCATATTATTCTCCTTTGCCTTAGTAGTTGATACAGACTCGGATCACCTCTTTTTTTGTCATCCATTAACCTATACTTAATTATATCACCTAACATAGCTTTGTGCAATCTGTACATTTTACCTTGTTACATTTGTTTATATTGCCGATTGTATTGTGGGTACAGTGTGATATACTAAGTACATACCAATCAACTACACACTTAAGGGGGTACACATTATGACAAACCTATTTGCTTTCTACCATTACAAAGACCATAAAAACTCAACACTTCTTATTCAAGAATCTTTTTTAAGCAAAAAACAATTAAAAGATACATACAGTGGAAATGAAATAGTTTGGGACATAATTCTTACAGAACAAGAAATGAAAAATTTGCTTAATACTACACAAGATGAATTATATCGTCAGTATTTATTAACAGAAAAAAGATTTACAAAGCAAGCACAAAAAGAATACAGTTTCAAAAGAGATATTATGTGTAATTACTATTACGATTCTCGTACAGATACTATTGAATGTTAATAACCCACAGACCTAAGCAAGTCATTAAGCTGCTAAAGGAGAATTATTATGACACTAGAACAAAAAAACGAAATGCTTTTACCTAGATACGAACGTATTTTATTTCTTGAAAATCAAATAGCTAATACTACAAAGTTATACCATGCGGCATATGAATATTTTAATGAAAACAAAACATTAGCAAACATGAGAGCGATTAATAAACTTGATTCAGAAATTAGAGATTTAGAATATAAATATGAATCTTATGTAACTGAAACTAACAATCTAATATACGGTGAATCCTTATGAAATCACTAGCCGAAGGGTTAACCCCTACCATCAAGTTAAGATGTCCTACTGACCTCTACGAAGCCTTTAGGCACAAGGTAGAGTTAGAAGGGTCTACAGTGTCAGAAGTAATCAGATCGTTAATGAATGAATATCTTAAGACTCCTTAATCGGGGTCTTTTTTTTATGTTCAATATCCATGTTATATTGTCTTGTAAATTCCTCTATACTATCGCACTCAACAGGGTCAATGCAATTATAGTTTTGTAAGTTATATTGCATTATATTGTATAATTGTTTCAATTCTTCTAATGATACACCCATATCTATTGTCCTTCTTCCTCTATTCTTTTCTGTCTATTATGTTCTGCTTCTGCTTCGTTATATGCTTTGTTTGCTTCAAAGATTTTTTTAATTGGATCGTCATCTTTCATGTTTAAAACTTCCATGATAGAATCATATTTGCAGACGTTAAGTCCACGTTTAATGGCTTCTTCATCTACTGTTTGAGTGCTTGTTGTTGAATATCCGTCAAAACCTGTTGTTGACTTAAATATTATAAACTTTCTCATGTCATTCTCCTTGCTATTTAATTATATGTTGGGTTGCTTTATTCCAGGAGGTTGCCCTCGTGTGAGGGACTCTATATCAATGAGTAATTTTTAGGAGAAGAGCGCTAGCCGCTCAATGAAGAATATCTAATACAAAATGAAGGATTTGAACCTTAACCCCATGCTCCCAAAGCACGTGTGCGACCATTACACCACATTCTGTTTATGAGGTTTTTTGTGACTGGGATGAAACCTAAAACCCATGACACCTTGCCCTGGTGTCGGCATAGTCAAAAGCGTAGAGTAGGATTCGAACCTACAGCCACCTTTAATGCGTCCAGTTTACGCTCTACCGCATACAACGTGTTTTAGTCGTCTGTAGCAGTTAGTTAAACAGTATATAAGAATCGAACTCATAATGACCGTATTCGTCACGCTGTGAACCTCGCTCCTGTCAATGCTTTTACCGATAGCATTAAATCGTGTCGGTTGCTTTGGTTTACCGTCTATCAATACAGTACCTTTGGTATTCTTTGTGTATTTAGATTCAAGGGAACAGCTAACCTTTAAAAGAATCTATTGTGCATCATTGGCTGTTTTCATGGCTTCACTTAAGAATCGTTGAATACCTATAAACACTCCATGCCTAAAAATTTGCGGATACTATTCCGCTTGATACTGTCAATAACCGTAAACCCCGCAAAGAAATTGTTATTATAGGGTTTTGGTTGGTCGGAGAACCCATAACTCCGCGTGTTTTAGGATAAGCACGAACCGTTTACAGTTTTTTTACTTCGTTGCATTCGAAGGTGTATTACAAACAAAACCTTGTTAATTGGTTACCTTAATTATATCACTCAAAGCCTTTAAGGTCAAGGGTTTAGAAGGGTAAATCATCATCATCCATGGGGTCAACTTCTACAAATTCTTCTTGCTTAACTTCCTTACCCTCATACTCTGCTAACACCTTACCCATTAACTCTGCTCTAAAGTTTGCGGTGATCGGATAGAATGTATCGTAGTACTTTTGCTTACCGGTCTTTTTGTC
>Ga0123337_10005248_pt1 | contig 12823 bp, 13 predicted proteins | sample frozenSSSSmetaG_FD_89792 | JGI IMG/M metagenome (GOLD analysis project Ga0123337, IMG submission 89792) | Glacier valley bacterial and archeal communities from Borup Fiord, Nunavut, Canada, to study Microbial Dark Matter (Phase II) -... | ecosystem: Environmental > Aquatic > Freshwater > Ice >...
CAACTACTTCGCTACCGCCGGATACGATGCATACTGATCGGAACCTGCCCTAGCGCGGCGTGGCTGGACACCGCCCGATCACGCTGCGGCGGCAGACGCCGCCTTCTTTGTACCGCACTTCGAGGAAGCGCCCCTCCACCGCCGAATTCTCCACCTTTGTCGCTGCGAGCGGTACCAATGCCGACGCGTTCATCGGCGACTATGTCGAGGCTGCCAATTAACTGCGCCTCAACCTCGGCGCCGCGCGCCGAGGCGGTGACCGCGAGATTGGCGCCAACGAGGCGCGGGGGCTTTGACAACTTGCCTGGTCCAAGTTGTAGAGCGCCTCCATGATCGAAATTGCCCAATTTCACTCGCCCATGGAAGCCGAACTCGCGCGGGGCGCGCTCGTCGCCGCCGGCGTAGGCGCGGTGCTGTTCGATGCGGGGGTATCGGGCACCTATGGCGGTGCGCTCGGCCTCGCGCCGGTGCGGCTGATGGTGGAGGAGGCGGACGAGGCGGCGGCGCGCGCGTTTCTGGCGGCGGCGGGGGACTGAACCGGCGGGCTGGCTGCCCAGCGATTGTGCAGATGCAGCATCGCCGGGCGTGGGCGCGTGTCACGACGCTGCGGACACCGCCCTGTCACCGCCGTGCCGCCGGATGGCACGGACCTTGCTTCTCACCCAATGGGATTACTCCGGGTGAGGGGCTTTCAAGCGTGAAACTATCGTGGACAAAAATCGGACTAGCGGGGGCGGCGGCGCTGACCGCCGGGTTGCTGCTCGCGGAACCCTCGTGGGCACAGGCGGCGGCGGCAGCCGCGCCCGCCGCGCCGCCCGCGCCGGTGCCAAACAAGGGCGATACGGCGTGGATGCTCGTTTCGACCGCGCTGGTACTGATGATGAGCGTGCCGGGCCTCGCGCTGTTTTACGGCGGGCTGGTGCGCACCAAGAATATGCTCTCGGTGTTGACGCAGGTGTTCATGATCGTCTCGATCGTTGCGTTGCTCTGGTGCACCTACGGCTATTCGATGGCGTTCAACGGCGGCGACGGCGCGAGCAGCCCGTTCGTGGGCACCTTCGCCAAGGCGCTGCTGCGTACCGTAACGTCTGACACCACGGCCGCCACCTTCTCGGCGGGTGTGGTCATCCCCGAATATGTCTATGTCGCCTTCCAGATGACGTTCGCGTGCATCACCCCAGCGCTGATCGTGGGTGCTCTGGCCGAGCGGGTGAAGTTTTCCGCGCTGATGGTGTTCATGGTGCTGTGGGTGACGGTGGTCTATTTCCCGATCGCGCACATGGTCTGGTATTGGGATGGGCCGGACGCGTTCCTCGCGGCGGGCAAGCAGGGCCAGTCCGCGCTGGACGCGATCAACGCCAAGGCGGGTTACCTCTTCCAGATGGGCGCGCTCGATTTCGCAGGCGGCACGGTGGTGCACATCAACGCGGGCATCGCGGGCTTCGTGGGCGCACTCTATCTCGGCAAGCGCGTGGGGTACGGCAAGGAAGCGATGCCGCCCCACAGCCTCACGATGACGATGATCGGTGCCTCGCTGCTGTGGGTGGGCTGGTTCGGCTTCAACGCAGGGTCCAACCTCGAAGCGAACGGCGTGACGGGTGTGGCGTTCCTCAACACCTTCGTCGCCACGGCGGCGGCGGCGGTGAGCTGGACGCTGGTGGAACAGGTGCTGCGCGGCAAGCCTTCGCTGCTGGGTGCGGTTTCGGGCGCGGTGGCGGGGCTGGTCGCGGTGACGCCCGCGAGCGGCTATGCGGGGCCGATGGGTTCGATCGTGCTCGGCCTGATCGTCTCGCCGATCTGCTATCTGTTCACGAGCACGATCAAAAACCGCTTCCGCTACGACGACAGCCTCGACGTGTTCGGCGTCCACTGCATCGGCGGCATCGTCGGCGCGCTGGCGACGGGCATTTTGGTCGATCCCAAGCTCGGCGGGCAGGGGATCGCGGACTATATCGCCAAGCCCGGCACGATTAGCTTCCTGTATCCGGGTGCGGTGCCGCAGCTGATCATCCAGGCGAAGGCGGTGCTGGTGACGCTGCTGTGGTCCGGCATCGGATCGGCGATCCTGTTCTTCATCGTGGACAAGGTGATGGGCCTGCGTCCGGGTGTGGAAGAAGAGCGCGAGGGGCTCGACATTACCGAGCATGGCGAGCGCGCCTACAACTACTGACGGGTTCGGCCGGGCGGGTGGAGAGCCGTCCGGCCGGATGCGCGAAGGAGCGTGGGGATGGCCCGGGAGTCCGCGAGGACTTCCGGGCCATTTCGCTTGCGGGGTCGCTAGCCCGGCACCCGCTCCCACCCCGGCGTCTGGTTGCGGAACCAGGTGCGCTGGCGCTTGGCATACTGGCGGGTTTGGGCAGCAGCGCGTTCGAGCGCTTGCGCGAGCGGGAGTTCGCCCGCGAGGTGGGCGGCGAACGGGCGCACGCCGACCGCCTTCATCACCGGCAGATCGGGATGGAGGCCGCGCGCGAGCAGGGCTGCGACTTCGGCGAGCGCGCCTTCTGCAAGCATGGCCTCCAGTCGAACTTCGATCCGCGCAGCGAGGAGCGCGGGATCGGTTTCGACAACCGTGGCCCGCAACGATACCGCGTCCGCAATGCCGCCTGTGGTGCGCGTTTGCCACTGCGCGAGCGGCCGTCCGGTGGCGCGCACCACCTCGAGCGCGCGCATCACCCGCTGGCGATCGGCGGGATCGAGGCGCGCAGCGGCGGCGGGATCGGCGTGCGCGAGTGCGGCATGCGCGGCGGCGGGGCCGAGCGCGCGCACTTGCGCGCGCACCTCCGGATCGATCGGCGGGACGGCCGCGATCCCGTGCAGGAGCACGCGCAGATACAGGCCCGTCCCTCCGACCAGCACGGGCACCCGGCCCCCCGCGTGCGCCGCCGCGATATCGGCCTTGGCCAGCGCGGCCCATTCGGCCGCCGAACACGCGTGCGCGCCGTCGCGCACGCCGTAGAGGCGGTGCGGCACCTGCGCCCCTTCCTCGGCCGAAGGCCGCGCGCTCAGCACCCGCAGATCGGCGTAGAGCTGGCTCGCGTCCGCGTTGATTACCACGCCGCCTTCGCGTTGCGCCCACTCCAGCGCCCGTGCCGACTTGCCGCTCGCGGTTGCGCCCGCGATAACGATCAGCGGTGGCTTATCCCGTGAACCCGTCATGATCCGCGCAACGCTCGCACATCCCGGGGGCCTCGCGTCAAGCGTGCTCGCCACGGCGCGCGCCGCGTTGACCTCGGCGGGCGCACGGGTTGATGGCGGTTGGCTCGAAGAGGGGCGGGTGGTCCGCATCGGCGTCGGCGGGTTGGACGCCGATGCAGTGCACACGGCGCTGGCCCGGTTTGCAAAGCTGGCCGACGTGGTGGTGCACGAAGAACCCAAGGGTCCGTTCCGGCTGTTCGTGGCGGACATGGATTCGACCATGATCGGGTGCGAGTGCCTCGACGAACTCGCGGACTATGCGGGGCTGAAGCCGAAGATCGCCGCGATCACCGAGCGCGCGATGCTTGGGCAACTCGATTTCGCCGCCGCGCTGATCGAGCGCGTGGCGTTGCTGAAGGGCCTGCCCGAGACCGCGATTGCCGCGTGCCTGGCGGCGCGGGTTCGCCCCAACCCCGGCGCGCGCACGCTGATCGCGACGCTCAAGGCGCACGGCGTGCGCACTATGCTGGTTTCGGGCGGGTTTACTGCGTTCGCCGAGCCGGTAGCCGACATGCTGGGGTTCGACCGCGTGGTCGCCAACCGTCTGGACATCGAGGACGGCGTGCTGACGGGCACGGTGACGCCACCCATCGTAGACGCCGCCGCCAAGTGCGCGGCGCTGGTGGCCGAGGCGTGCGCGCGCGGGGGGCCGCGCCACGCGATCGCGATCGGGGACGGGGCGAACGATATTACGATGGTGGAGGCGGCGGGGCTGGGGCTGGCCTACCGGCCCAAGCCCGCACTCGCGGCGGCGGCGGACGGCAGCATCCGCCACGGCGATCTGACAACTGTGCTGAGCGTGCTCGGCATCGCGCGCGACCGCTGGACGGTGCTGCCATGAACGCGCCCTCTCCGCTACCCGAAACCTTGCCCGCCCCGACGGACCCGCGCATCGTCTCGGTCGATCTGGACGAGCGCACGATCGTCTGGCGCAATGCGGACGTGGAGCAGGAGCGCCGAGTGGCGATCTTCGATCTGCTCGAGGCCAATCACTTCGCGCCGCTCGGCGACTGGAGAGGGCACGGCGGGCCGTGGCATATCCGGATGCGGCTGGAGGAGGGCAGGCTTGCGATCGAGCTGGCCGCCGTGAAGGACCTCACGCTTGGCACGATCATGCTGCCGCTGGCCCCCTTCCGGCGAACGGTGCGCGAGTATTTCGCCATCTGCGAGAGCTATTACAGCGCGATCCGCACCGCTACCGCCGCGCAGATCGAGACGATCGATATGGCACGCCGCGGCATCCATAACGATGCCGCAGAGGCGTTGCAGGAACGCCTAGCCGACAAGGTGGCCGTCGATTTCGATACCGCGCGACGGCTTTTCACACTGATCTGCGTGCTGCATATCCGGGGCTAAGCCCGGACCGGATCAGCCCTAGCGCGGATCGAGGATGCTCTTGTGGCTGTGACTCCAATAGTTGCGCACGAACGTAGCGCGGCAGCCATGCGCCACGCTCACCCCGCGCGGGCCGACGAAATAATTCCGCCCGCGCACGCACTGCACGCGGCTGATCTGCTTTTTCACATGGATGCCGCCGCGCGTATCCATTGGGCAGAACGTGCGGTCGCGATCGTTCGAGCCGCACTGGCGACCATGTTCGAGCAGGCGCGCGTGCGCCGGGGCGGCGACGGCAACGCCCGCCGCGCAGACAGCGGCAGCAAAGGTGAGGGCGAGGCGCATGGGTGTGTCTCCGGCAAGGAACTCGCGCGCTCAACATTTGGCGGGCGAAACGTATCCGCCCGCGCGGCTCAAGAAGGGCGGGGGCGATGTCCGTGCCATCCGCCGGGGCCGTTCGCGGTGAACACCGCGCGGCAGCCGCCACGCACGAAGACGCCGCGCGGGGCGATGAACCAGTTGCGCCCCTGCACGCAGGGCTGGCGGCTGATCTGCTGCGAGAGGTGGACACCGAAGCGCGTGGACAGCGGGCAGAACTCGCGCCGGTTGCCGTCATAGTGCGATTCGCAGCGCACGCTCGCCCCGTGGCCGAAGCCCGGATGATATTGCGCGCGCGCCGGAGTGGTGGCGCCGGCGGCGAACGCGGTAAGGAGTGCGTCTACGGCGACGATCGAAGGACTGCGCATGATTTTCTCCCCCTGGCGTTCACCCGAAACAACGTCACGTGCGCCCGCATATCAACGGGTCGGAGGTCGCGCATGGGCCTGATGGCGGATCGCTGGATCGCCGAGCGCGCGCGCGCCGACGGCATGATCGAACCCTTCGAGGATGGGCAGCGCCGCGCGGGGACGATCAGCTACGGGCTGTCGAGCTACGGCTACGACGCGCGCGTGTCGGACGAGTTCAAGATCTTCACCAATGTGGACAGCGCGATCGTCGATCCCAAGGCGTTTGCGGCCAACAGTTTCGTCGATCGGAAGACGGACGTGTGCATCATCCCGCCCAACAGCTTCGTGCTGGCGAGGACGGTCGAATATTTCCGTGTGCCGCGCGACGTGCTGGTGATCTGTCTGGGCAAGAGTACCTATGCGCGCTGCGGGATCATCGTGAACGTCACCCCGCTGGAGCCGGGTTGGGAAGGGCATGTGACGCTGGAATTCTCCAACACCACGCCGCTTCCCGCCAAAGTGTATGCGAACGAGGGGGCGTGCCAGTTCCTGTTCCTGAAGGGGGACGAGCCGTGTCTGGTCAGTTACGCGGACCGGGCGGGCAAATATATGGGACAGCAGGGGGTGACGTTGCCGAAGCTTTAAGGGAGCAACGTCGGCTTTCGAGCGGACTTGCGAGATAGCCGACGTAGCCGCAGACGCTTGAGACACGATATCAGGCCACTGGAGGGTCGCTACATGGTTCAAAGGATAGCAATTGCGTTGGCGGTCTACGCGCTGGCTCTCACGCCCGCGTTTGCTCAAGACCAAGCCGTCTTGATTCAGGGAGCTCGGGTCTTCGACGGCGCCCGAATGATAGGCAAGCGCGATGTCTTGTTGGCAAATGGCCGCATCGCAGCCATCGGACCGCGACTGAAAGTGCCCAGAAACACCATCGTCTTCGACGGTCGCAACCGAACGCTCCTGCCCGGCCTGATCGACGGTCATGTGCACGTTTTCCCCGGCGCTCAAGAGGACGCCTTGCGGTTCGGGGTGACAACCGTACTCGACATGTACTCGTTAGCCGATGCCGCTACGATCGGAAGTTGGCGCCGCCAGCGCACCTCGTATGACAGAGTGGCCGCCGCGGACACGTTCACCGCCGGCATCGGTGCCACGCCACCGGGCGGCCACCCGACTGAACTCTTCAAGAGTATGTCTACTGACACGCTGCCGCCGACACTCGCCCCGGATGCCAGCACCGACGCGTTTATGGCGGCACGGCTCGCCGCTGGATCGGACTACCTCAAGATTCTCCAGGATGACGGCGCGCGTCCAGGGATTCCTCCCTCGCTGCCCGCTTTCGATCCGGCGCGCTTTGCTGCGGTCATCCGGTCTGCGAAGGCGACAGGTAAGCTGGTTGCGGTCCATGTTCAGAAGCTTGCCGACGCCCGCATCGCAGTAGCGGGCGGCGTGGACGTGATTGAGCATGCGGTCAGCGACGCACCTCTCGATGCCGCGCTCGTGCGATCGATCGTGACGAGACGGATTGCCCAGACGGCCACGCTCGCGGTTTATGATGGGGTGGCGGGGAGCGATGATGCACATCGACTGGCGGCCGATCCAACGGTCGCACCTTACCTCTCCCCGACACAGCGGGACATGCTTTTGCTCATATGGCCTCGCCCGAGACCGGGCGACTTCACAACGGCGCTCGCCAACACCCGATTGCTCGCTCATGCAGGGGCGGAGATGATTGCCGGCACAGACGCTCCAAATCCCACAACCTCGTTTGGACCGTCGCTTCACCTAGAGCTGGCCCTGCTGGTGCGAGCAGGCCTGACCCCCGTCCAAGCTCTCGCCGCCGCGACCTCAACTCCTGCTCGTGTTTTTGGGTTTCCGGATCGCGGCCGCATCGCGAAAGGTCTGCGAGCAGACCTTCTTCTCGTCGAAGGCAATCCGACCAGGAACATCGCCGATACTCACCGCATCATCATGATTTGGAAGAACGGCTACCTAATTGATCGTCGACCGGTTCCACGCTGACGTCTCATTGAACACTGCTGTTGGCAGATACTTAAGTGCGGTGGCCGGAGCGCACGTCCGCTTCGAGGCCCGGCGAACCGGACAGGAACGGCGACGATCGGGCGCAAGGAGACCACGCCACCTGACTCCCGTCCGGCACGGCTCACCCGCCCGTCGTTACCACAATCTTACCCACCGCCTCGCGCCGCGCCAGCCGGTCGATCGCCTCGCCCCCCTGCGCGAGCGGCAGCACCACGCCGATCTCGGGGCGGAGCTTGCCCGCCTCCCACAGCGCGAACAGCTCGGCGATGTTGTCGGCGTGCGCCTCCGGAAAGCGCTCGCTCCATGCGCCCCAGAAGACGCCGAGGATCGCGGCCTCTTTCAGCAGTGTCAGGTTGAGCGGGGGTGCGGCGATCCCGGCGGGAAAGCCCACCACCAGCAACCGCCCGCCCCAGCCGAGCGCGCGCAGTGCGGCCTCGGTATACACTCCGCCGACCGGATCGTAGACCACGTCCGCGCCCCCTGGCGCGCACGCGGCCTTGAACTGCGCGCTTAACGCCTTGCCTTCGGGTTCGCGCGGATACACCAACACTTCGTGCGCGCCGTGTGCGCGTGCGGCCTGCGCCTTCGCATCCGAGGATACCGCCGCGATCACGCGCGCGCCTGCCGCCACCCCCAGCTCGACCGCCGCCAGACCCACACCGCCGCCCGCGCCGAGCACGAACAGCGTCTCGCCCGTGCGCAACCGTGCCACGTCCTTCAGCGCATGGTGCGAGGTGGCGTAGGTGAGCAGGAAGCCTGCCGCGACATCGAACGGCATCGCATCGGGGATCGGCAGCACGCGCGCGGCGGGCGCAACGACCGCCTCGGCCAGCCCGCCCCAGCCGAGCACGGCAAGTACGCGCTGTCCGGGCGCGAGGCCTGTAACCCCCTCCCCCACCGCGTCGATCGTGCCCGCGACCTCGCTGCCGGGCGCGAAGGGGCGGGGCGGTTTGAACTGGTAGCGATCCTGGATGATCAGCACGTCGGGATAATTGATCCCGCACGCCGCCACCCGGATACGGACCTCGCCCCGGCCGGGCACGGGATCGGGCACCTCGCACAGGATCAGGGTTTCGGGACCGCCGGGGATTTCGGACAAAAGTGCGCGCATGGGGGCAAGGGTTGCGCCCGGCGCGCGGGCGCGGTCAAGCGCGCGCATGGCGTTCAACGTGGACGAGGTGGAGGCGCTGCTGATCGCCGCCGCGCGGGGTGGCGAGGCGGTAACCTATTCGCAGATGCTGGGCGCGCTGGGGCACCGCTTCACGCGGCCGCTGATGCGCCAGCTTTGCGTGGTGCTGGACACGATAGATTCGCGCGCACGGGGGCGCGGCGATCCCGAACTCGCAGTGCTGGTGGTGCGCCAGTCCGATGCGTTGCCCGGGCAGGGCTGGTGGCTGGGCGAGCGCGGCTATTCTGGCGCGTTCGAAGGCGCGGCGGCGCGGGCGTATGTGGGGCGCGCGCAAGCGCGGGCATTCGCGCGCTGGTGCAAGTCCAATGTTGATGCGCACGATGAAATAAAACTGTAACAATTGGTGGCGAGTGGCGGATTGCCTTGCGCAATACTCGCTACGACCGATCGGCATCTTGATGCTGCACCGCACATGGCTTGCCCGCGCAGTCCGGGGCGGGTAACGGCGGCGCGGTATGCCGGGGTTCGAGCAGCCCCGGCCTCCTTCGGCGAGGTCGAGAGTGATGAACGGGCGGCGGATCGCCGGAGCGGGTTGGGGCGCGGCGGCTACGCTGTGCCTTGCCGCGCCCGCGCTCGCGCTCGCGCAGCCCTCGGGCGTGGTCCCTTCGGACAATCGCCGCTCGGCCGATCCTTCGCCCACGCCGCTGCGGCCCAAGCCCGATTTGAACGCCGCGCCGGTGCCCGCGCCGCCGCCGCAGGCCGCGCCCGGCGAGCAGACGTTCCTGATCGCGGGCTATGATGTCTCGGGCAATACGTTGCTCGATCAGGCGGTGATCGAGCGCACGGTGTATCCCTTTGCTGGTCCGGGGCGCACGGTCGCGGACGTGGACCGCGCGGCCAAGGCGCTCGAGGATGTGTACCGCGCGCGCGGCTATCAGTCGGTTTCGGTCAGCCGCAACGGCGCAACCGAGGACAATTTTGCACGACTGGCGGTTGTGGAGGCCCCCGTCGGCCACCTTCGCGTAACGGGCGCGCGCTACTCGAGTCCGCGCGCGCTGCGCGATCAGGTGCGCGCGTTCGAGGAGGGCAAGGTGCCCAACATCGCCGAGGCCGAACGCGAGATCAGCGCGCTCGAACGCACCGGATCGGACCGCCGCGTCACGGTCAGCATCCCGCCCACGCCGCGCGTGGCGGGCACGATCGATGTCGATTTGCAGGTGGAAGACACGCTCCCTCTGCATGCAAGCGTGACGGTCTCGAACGATCACAGCCCCAACACGCAGCCGCTGCGCGTGCTGGCGAACGTGCGCGCGACGAACCTGTGGCAGCTCGGCCATACGCTCAGCTTCAGCTATCTGGTCGCGCCCGAGCGGCGATCGGATGCGGAGGTCTACGCCGCCTCCTACCTCGCGCCGATCGCCAATTCGCCGTGGTCGATCCTGGTGTACGGCTACAAGTCGAACAGCAACGTGGCCTTGCTGGGCGGCGCGAGCGTGCTCGGCAACGGCTATGCGTTCGGCGCGCGCGGGGTGCTCGCGCTGCCGCGCACGGGCAACTGGAGCCACAGCGTCAATTTCGGCCTCGACTACAAGGATTTCATCGAGGACACGATGATCCCAGGGCCGAACAACACGCCGCTGATCGTCAAGGCGCCAATCCGCTACACGCCCGCGCAGTTCACCTACAGCGCACAGCGCGCGGGCGATGCGAGCACGCTGGGGCTGACCGTCTCCACCACGCTGGGGTTGCGCGCGTTCGATTCGGCGTCGGCGGATCCCGAGATCACACAGTTCGGGCGCAAGACCACAGGCGGCGCGGAGAATTTCGTCCATGTGAACGGCGATTTCGATTATACGCGCACGCTAAGGGACGATACGCGCCTGATCGCGCACGGCACGGGACAGTATAGCAACGGCCCGCTGGTTTCGAACGAGCAGTTCTCGGCGGGCGGCATCGCTTCGGTGCGCGGTTATTTGCAGTCCGAAGCGGTGGGCGACGACGGATTTTCGGGCACGCTCGAAGCGCGCACGCCCAGCTTCGGGTCGCATCTTACCAAGGCGCTGACCGATCTGCGCGGCTTTGCGTTCGTGGACGGAGCCTATGTCGCGCTGCGCAATCCGGGCAAGGAGGTGATCCCCGCCTATTCGCTGCTGGGCGTCGGCGTGGGGCTGCGCGCGGCGCTGTTCAGGTTCCTCTCGGGCGATGTGCTGCTCGGCGTGCCGATGCTCGACGGCTCGGTCACGCGGACGGGCGATTTCGACGTGCAATTCAATGTGAAAACCGAATTCTGATGGGGGCCTTGATGAAGGAGACTGCGATGCGGCGCGTGTGCGGACTGGTGCTGCTGCTGTGTATGGGCCTCGCGCCTGCGGCCGCGCATGCGTGGTGGAACAAGGCGTGGAGCTACCGCAAGCAGGTGACGGTCGATGCGACGCCCACCGGCGTCAACGTCAGCGGACCCATCGGCCGCGTGCCCGTGCTGATCCGGCTGCACAGCGGCAACTTCAGTTTCAAGGATGCGGTCGACAACGGATCGGACCTGCGCTTCGTGGGCGCGGACGACAAGACGCCGCTCACCTATCATATCGAGAGCTACGATCCGCTTCTCGGCGTCGGCACGATCTGGGTGGACGTGCCCGCGATCGCGGGGGGCAGCAAAGCCCAGCTCTGGATGTATTACGGCAACAAGAATGTGGGTGCCGGGGTGGACTCGGCGGGCACGTTCGATCCCGATTACACGCTCGTCTATCATTATGACACGCCCGCCGGGACCGCGCCGACCGACAAGACCGCGAACAAGAACAATGCGTCCAACCCCAGCGCGGGGGTGAACGACGGCGGCATTATAGGCCGCAGCGCGCGTTTTAGCGGCGGGTTGCCGATTACCGTGCCCGCGACCGGATCGACCGCGATTGCGGCGGGCAGCGCGTTTACCTTCAGCACGTGGGTCAAGCCCGATGCGGGCGCGACGGGTGCGTTGTTCGCCAAGCGCGAAGGCACGAACAGCCTGTTGGTGGCGCTCGCAGGCGGGGTGCCCACGCTGACCACCACGGGCGGCACGCCGGTGTCGCTGCGCGGCACCGCCGTGCTGACGCCGGGCCAGTGGAGCCATGTGGCGGTGACGTTCGATGGCAAGCAGGCGGCGCTGTTCGTGGGCGGCAGGCCGGTGGCGACGGCGGCTGCGGTTTTGCCCGCCATCGGCGGCGCGGAGACGATCGGCGGCGACAACGGACAGGGTTTCGCGGGCGAGCTCGACGAGACGCGCACGTCCAAGGTGGCGCGCACGGGCAATGTGCTGTTTCTGGATGCGAGCGGCCAGGGCCAGGACGGCAAGCTGATCGGCTTCGGCAAGGATGAGGAACAGGGATCGGGCGGCGGCGTGATCGGCTTCATCCTGAACTCAGTGTCCAGCCTCGACTGGGGGATCATCGGCACCTGCATGGCGCTGCTGGCGGCTGCGATCGGCGTGATCGTCTGGAAGGCCGGGTATATCGGCAACATCGCGGGCGCGAACGCGGCGTTCCAGCGGCTGTATAGCCGCTTCGATGGCGATCTGGAGCCGCTCGACGAGCTGAACCTTACACCCGACGAGATGGCCACGCTGCGCCAGTCCCCGCTCGCGCGGATCTACAACAACGGCATGGTGGAGGTGGAACACCGTCGCAAACTCTATGGCAATATCCCGCTTTCGGACGAGGCGGTGCACGCGATCCGCTCCGAACTCGATGCCTGCCAGACGGTCGAGAACCAGAAGCTCGACAAGTTCATGGTGCTGCTGACCATTGCGATCTCGGGCGGACCGTTCATCGGGCTGCTGGGCACCGTCATCGGCGTGATGATCACCTTCGGCGGCGTCGCGCTCGCGGGCGACGTCAACGTCAACGCGATCGCGCCGGGCATCGCTGCGGCCTTGCTGGCGACGATCGCGGGCCTGGCCGCCGCGATCCCGGCGCTGTTCGGGTACAACTACCTCAACAGCCAGATCACCGAGATCGCCGACGCAATGCGAGTCTTCGTCGACCGGCTGGTGACGCGCCTGGCGGAGATGCAGTCGGACCGCGCCAACCCGCTGCCGCCGCTCGCCATGGCCGCAGAATAGGAGGGCTGACACCATGAAAGCCGGTGGCGGCCGCAAGGCCTATGACGACATCAACATCACCCCGATGCTCGACCTCGCGTACGTGCTGCTGGTCATCTTCATCCTGATGGCGACGGCGAGCGTGCAGGGCATCAAGGTCGACCTGCCCAAGGCGGGATCGGCGCAGAGCCTGGTCCAGCCCAAGACCAAGGCGATCACGATCAACAATGCCGGGCAGATCTTCCTCGACGCCTATCCGGTGACCATCGCCGACCTCGAGGCGCGGTTGCGCACCGAGAAGGCGGCGAACCC
>Ga0123337_10005251_pt1 | contig 12817 bp, 12 predicted proteins | sample frozenSSSSmetaG_FD_89792 | JGI IMG/M metagenome (GOLD analysis project Ga0123337, IMG submission 89792) | Glacier valley bacterial and archeal communities from Borup Fiord, Nunavut, Canada, to study Microbial Dark Matter (Phase II) -... | ecosystem: Environmental > Aquatic > Freshwater > Ice >...
ACAAACCATGTTATTACTATTTCTTCAAACCAATCTCTCTTAATCTTTCATCCAGATATTCTCCTGCAGTAACATCGGGGTAAGCTTTCTTATGTTCCTCATCTATACACATATCCAAACATTGAAGACTCATCGCAGATTTTGGGTGCAGAAAAAATGGAATAGAAAAACGTGAAGTATGCCATAAACTTCTGGCAGGATTAACAACTCTATGTGTAGTGCTTTTTAATTTATTGTTAGTTAACCGCTGTAACATATCACCGACATTCACAACAATCTGATCAGGTAACGAAGTAACCGCCACCCATTCATTTTGACGGGATAGAATTTGCAATCCATCAGCTGAAGCTCCTACTAATAAAGTTATTAAGTTTATATCCTCGTGCTGCTCTGCACGAATAGCACTTTTTGGTTCAGAAGAAATCGGCGGATAATGAATGGCTCTTAGTATTGAATTACCATCGAAAATATAGTCATCGAAGTAATGTTCATCCAACTTAAGATAGATCGCAATAGCCTGCAAAATTGATGTACCCGACTTTTCAAAAGCCCGGTAGGCAGCTATAAACGTCTCATCAAACAATGGAATTTCTCCAACTTTAACATTAGGCGGATATTCATCATCCGTATAACTATCACGGGGTGTTTGACCGTATTGAAAAAATTCTTTGAGATCAGGTGCGTCACTCCCTTTAGCATGTTCTTTACCAAAACTTGTATATCCCCGTTGACCTGCCAACTCTGGCAATTCATATCCATTCTTTTTTTCAAGCGGGAGCGAAAAAAATTCCTGAACGTATTTATATAAGTCTTCAATTAAATAACTTGAAATACCATGATTCTTAACAGCAACAAATCCTACGTCTTCATAGGCAGCTCCGAGTTTCTCAATAAAATTATTTTTTTTAAATAAATCATCACTTAAAAAATCTGCAAGGTCTACTAAAGGAATTGCCATAAACAAGCTTTTTAAACTTAAAATAAAGAAAGTAATAATAAGTTCATAAATTACTAAATATTTTAGTAATTTATCATCTCATAAAAAATATAAAATTATAAATTGTATTGCCTACTAATTTCCAACATACGATCGATGGGCTTCTTTGCCAACAGTCGTAAACTTTCTTCCATTTTTATTTCTGGCAATTCATATTCCATACAGAGATACAACTTTTCCAATGTATTCAGTTTCATATGTGGACAATCATTACAAGCACAACTGTTATTGGGAGGTGCCGGAATAAATGTCTTTTCAGGACTTTCCTTTTGCATCTGGTGTAAAATACCGGTCTCTGTAGCTACTATAAACTCAGTACTATCACTTTGCTTAGAAAACTTTAATAACCCTGTAGTGCTGCCTATATAGTCTGCAATGGCTAATACAGGAGCTTCACACTCAGGGTGGGCAATTACCAAAGCTTTTGGATGACGTATCTTTAATTTGGTTATTTTTTCTAAACTGAAAATTTCGTGAACCATACAAGCTCCGTTCCACAGAACCATGTTGCGCCCTGTCTTCTTATTGAGATACGCTCCCAGATTCTTATCAGGAGCGAATATAATTTTTTGATCGTTCGGCAAACTGTCAATGATCTTCTCTGCATTACTACTGGTACATATAATATCACTCAGTGCTTTCATTCCAGCCGAGCAATTTATATAAGTTATCACCAAATGATCCGGATGTTTGTCTTTAAACAATTTAAATAAAGCCGGCGGTGCACTATCACTAAGCGAACAACCCGCCTTCAAATCCGGTAATAATACCTTCTTCTCAGGGTTTAAAATTTTTGCCGTTTCTGCCATAAAATGAACACCTGCAAAAACAATAATATCTGCAGTTGTTTTCTCCGCCTGCTGGGCAAGTCCCAGACTATCTCCAATAAAATCAGCCATATCCTGGATATCGGGCTCCTGGTAATAATGCGCCAAAATAATAGCGTTCTTTTTTTTCTTCAATTTTTCAATTTCCGCAAACAAATCAAGGTTCACATCAATGTCAAGATCGAGGAATCCTGTACTTTCAATTTCTGATTTTGCAGTGTTGATATCTATCATAATATGTATTAATACTTTTTTTATTTAAGTTAAGCTACTACTACTAGGGCTGTGGATATGTGGAAACATATTTTTTAAAAATTTTGTAAAATTTAAATTTCTATCTTATCCACCGTCATCCACATTTAATTAACATATCGTATTGTATTGATATTTGCCTCAGGCCCTATACTGGCAATCATTCTGTAATTTTACTAATTATATTCTGCACCTGCGTTAATAAAAAAACCGGTTGATAACAATTTTGTAATATTGAAAGCTATCTATGTTAAGCCAGTACCCGATAACTTTTGCTCCACTAACATTTTGGTGCTAATACATACGATTACTAAATAGTTGTGCTCCAAATTTCCTCTAAAATAAGCATTCAATATTCGGCTTACCAACACTAAACAGCAGTTATTAACAATGCCGTGTTGATAGCATTGTTAAATACAATGCCAGCCTATATCTTATGTAAAATTACTGTTTGCATCTATCACTATTGTCACTGTCTTAAAAAGATTTTAATCTAAAATTTGAAAGATAAGAGCCGATAGAAAACGCCTACATATATACCCGTTGCATTAAATGAAAAATGTACGGATAAATATAAATTATAATAAAGAGCTTTGGTAAACGGCTACCAGTACCTTTAAAAGCTTATTACACCTGAATTTTAGGCTATATAGCCCCAGTAATTTTAGCTATTCATATCTTATTTTACCCTATTTTTGCCGTCCATTTTAATTAAAATAAACATGCAGATCATTCAGAACATTCGTGAAAAAGGTGCGGCCATTGTAATTGGTGTAATTGCACTTAGTTTAATCGGTTTTATATTGATGGACGCAAAACCAGGCAGCAATGGTGGAATTTTTGGTGGTAACCCATCATCCAGTATTGGTAAAATAAACGGAGAGTCAATTGAATACAATGAGTTTAATGCGAAAGTAAAGCAGGCGGAAGAACAATATGGCGGCCAGATCAGTGGTACACAGGTATATGAAGTGCGCCAATCCGTTTGGGATCAAATTGTTGCAGAAAAAGTTTTAGTAAAAGAATTTGAAAAGTTAGGTCTCAGCTTTTCACCAAAAGAAATGAGTAGCATTATGTTTAGCAACGATGCACCTTATGCATTGAAGCAGGCTTTTACAGATAGAGCAACCGGCCAATATGATATTGCAAAAGTTCAGGAATGGTGGGCTACTGCAAAAAAGTCAAAGGATGAGCAAAGAGATGCGATCGAAAATCAAATAGTGGAGCCAATGAAACTACAGGCTATGTATAATAAATACAATAGCATGTTAGCAGCAAGTGCTTATTATCCTTCATGGATGCAACAAAAGGATATTGCAGAAAATAAAGCCTTTGCAAATATTTCTTACGTGGCTGTTCCCTATAATGTAATTAGCGATAGCACAGTAATAGTGAGTGATGATGAAATAGTGGATTATATGAATAAACATAAAGCCATTTATAAACAGGATGGTGGAAGATATATATCTTATGTAACATTCAGTGCCAATCCTTCTGCATCTGATACACTAAAATCTTTGCAAGCCGTTGAAGCTTTAAGAGATCCTTTTGCTGCTGATACAAATGCAAAAGCTTTTGTTGCAAGAAATATGAGCTCTATTAATTTTTACGATGGATATACACTGAAGTCAAAATTAGCTATGGAGCAGAAAGATTCGATTGCTGCATTGTCAACAGGAAACGTATTTGGACCCTACCTGGATGGTGGAAATTTTGTTTTGGCAAAAATGATAGGTATTAGACAACTACCGGACAGTGTAAAAACAAGGCACATTTTAATTAGTACAAACGATCCTCAAACTGGACAGCCGTTACTCGAAGATAGTATTGCTAAAAAAAGAATCGATAGTATAGCGGCAGCTATAAATGGTGGGGCAGATTTTAATGCAATGGTTTTTCAATACAGCGACGATAGAGGAAGTAAGGAAAAAGGAGGGGAAATCGATTATTCATCTACACAGTTTGGTACCATTGCCAAAGAATTTGCTGAAACCATTTTTTATGGTAATACTGGTGATAAGAAAGTAGTACACACTGTTTTTGGATGGCATTATATAGATGTATTGAGTCAAAAGAATTTTGAACCTGCTTATAAAGTAGCATACCTGGCTAAACAAATTTTAGCTTCAGATGAAACAATCAATTTGGCAAGTTCAAAAGCCACTAAAATTTCTGGTGAAGCAAGAGACGCAAAAGCATTTGAAACATATATAACAAAGAATGGTATTAAAAAAATGGATGTACCGGATTTGATAATGTCGAATGATTATAGATTAGGTGGTCTACAAGATGCAAGACAATTAATTAAATGGGCTTTTGATGCAAAACAGGGTGAGGTAAGTGAATCTTTTAATATTGAAGACCAGTTTGTAGTAGCGGTAGTAAATAAAATACAACCGGAAGGATTGCCAGATGCTAAATCGGCCAGACCAATGGTTGAACTAACGGTTCGTAATTTGAAAAAAGCTGAAATCATCACAAAAAAATTAACGGCTACACCAACACTTGAATCAGCCGCCGCTGCGTACAATGTGCCGGTAGGATCAGCCGGTGCTGATTCAACATTAACTTTTAGCTCACAAATTATAAATGGTGTTGGAAATGAACCAAAAATAATTGGCGCAGCATTTAATAAAGCTTTTCAGGCAAAAGTATCTGAACCAATTACAGGAACAAATGGTGTTTATGTAATAAAAGTAAACAGCATAGGAAACTTATCGACAGACAGCGCTGAACTATTGGCCCAACAAGCTGATCAACGCACCAAAGGTCTAATGCAACAAATGTCGGGCTGGTTTGAATCACTAAAGAAAACAGCCGATATTAAAGACAACCGCAGTAAACAGTTTTAATAAAAGCTTCGTTTAAATATTTTCAGCCGGATCATTAAAAAGATCCGGCTGTTTTATTTTACAAAAATGATCAAGGCTCCGTTTAAAAAAATATTGAAACAGGCGGTTTAAGCAATCAGGATAAAAGCTCAGCAAACGAGTTAAATTCCATTTATCGAAAGGCCTTCAACCAAAGGGTGTTCATTTATTCTTAATTTTGTAGATATGGATGAAGTAATTATAAATAAGGTAAGTGAAAGCGCATTGATCACTTTAAACCTGGAAGAATATTATCCAAAAGAGGACATCGTATTATTCGATATGAAGGATCATTTGTTTATGGGGCTCATCTTAAAAGAGAAAGATTTTAGGGAAGCGCTTAAAAACCTTGATCAGACTATTTATAGCGGCAAAGCCGTTGCGGTAACATGCAGTGTAGATGCAGTTATTCCAATCTGGGCTTACATGTTGGTGGCAGGGTATTTACAACCGGTGGCAAAAGAAATTATATTTGGTACAGAGGAAGAATTGAAAAAGCAATTGTTGATGAAAAATATTGCTCAAATAAAACTGGACGAATTCGTTGATAAAAGAGTGGTAATAAAGGGCTGTGGTGAATTGCCTGTCGGTGAAGCCGCCTATTTGGAAGCAACCAAATTATTGCGGCCTGTTGCTAAAAGTATTATGTACGGGGAGCCATGCAGTACGGTACCCATTTTTAAAAGAAAATAAAAGAGCTTTCTCACAACAGCTACTGCTTGTTAGATCAATTGTAACCCTATATGAAAGAAGAATGATTGATGCTTTATTAAAGGGTTTTGCAATTAGTTTACTGCTGATTTTTTCGGTAGGGCCAATCGTATTTACCATCATTAAACAAAGCATCAATAATGGCCACGCCGGTGGATTTAGTTTTGTGGCCGGTGTTTGGTTAAGTGATCTTTTAATGGTTGTGCTGAGCAATGTTTTTTCAGAACTGGTGACCCAATTGCTACACTTCAAAATGGCCATCGGAATTACCGGAAGTATGTTGTTGATTGGGATGGGTATTTATTATCTGTTCTTCAAAATAGTCAAAATGCGCAGTGTGGAATTGGAGGCCATTAGAATTTCGGCAGGTACACATGCTAAGTTGGCATTTTCAGGCTTTTTAATCAATACGTTGAACCCTGCAGTGATAGCTTTTTGGTTAACAACCGCTACTACTCTTGCCATTTCAAATACTGTCAACGAGCGTATCATAATTTTTTCTACCTGCATTCTTATCAATTTTGCTGCAGACGTCGCTAAAGTAATGCTAGCTGGCAAGCTAAGTAAAAAACTCACACACAAAAATATTGTACTCATCAATAAAATTTCCGGATCCATTTTATTAATATTTGGTGTCGTACTTTTATTGGGTATAATCTATTCTGTTACAAAAATGTAACAAGTGGTTTGTTTCATTTACCTTACAATTCTATATTCCGCATCATGACCCGTATAATAATATTTCTATTTCTTATTATTGCAAATCAAACTTTTGCCCAATCATCAGATGTAATTTTATTGAAGCGACACAAGAAGACTGTCAAAAGATATTTTTCCGGAACAGACATCGATCTTACCACCAATACCGGCGTTTATCTAAGTGCTCAAATAGTTAGAATTAAAAACGATTCTCTCTTTCTGAGGCAATTTGATATACGCCGGGTACCTACCCAATTGGGCGTTTTTATATTAGATACGGTGGCCACTTATTATTATCAATACCATTATAACCAGGTAAAAGCCATCGGAAAAACAGGCCGACGATTCAATTTATCAGGAAGTGGGGCCAGCCTGTTAGGTGGCGGTATATTGTTGTCCATTGCAAGCGGGGTAGTTTTTTTGGTAGACAGGGACAAGTTTAGTCCGTCATTGCTGATTGCTTCTGCATCTTTGGCAACAGTAGGATATCTAATGAGTAAAGCCGGAGGCAAAGGAATGATTATTGGAAAAAAATATTCGCTGGTTTACCTGGGTATTTCCGATAATAAAAAATTGTAAGTATATATTGCATACTCAATAACCAGTATTACTATGCAAAAAGCCTGGCGCATCTTCAAAAGGGTTTTTCTCTTCCTGTTTATTTTCCAGTTTATCTATATCTTTTTTTGTAAATGGATCAATCCTCCCATTACCATCACCCAACTGGTAAGTTTTGTAAAAGGGTATGGCTTAAAAAGAGATTATGTTGAATATGATAAAATGAGCCCCAACATTAAACTGGCTGTAATGGCAAGTGAAGATCAGTTGTTTCCAGAGCATGATGGTTTTGATATGAAGGCGATTGAAAAAGCAATAAAATACAACGAAAAACATCCAAACAGAATAAGAGGCGCCAGTACTATTAGCCAGCAGGTAGCCAAAAATGTATTTTTATGGCAGGGCGGCGGCTTTTTTAGAAAAGGGCTGGAAGTATATTTTACTTTTATGATCGAAAAAATCTGGAGTAAAAAGCGAATTCTGGAAATGTATTTAAACGTGGCAGAAACAGGGAAAGGTATATTTGGCGTGCAGGCAGCATCAAAAGCATACTTTAATAAAGACGCTAAGAATCTTACCAGGAGTGAAGCTGCTAAAATTGCCGCTAGTCTGCCCAATCCGAAAATGTACACGGTTAAACCAATTAGTAAAAAAGTACAGAATCGCTATGATGATATCATGCGTCAGATGAATAACCTGCAGGGCGATGCAGACATTCAAACGTTGATTAAATAAATCAATCTCCATCTATTGCGATTTTTTTTCGAAATTTGCGTATGAATTTTAGAAACTTCAAAATGATTGGCTATGTCATCTACGGACGTGGCTCCTTCAACCAACTAGACGAAATATTACAGCCCAACCGTAAAGGTGATGCACCCATGGTTTTTTTGGTGGATCATTTTTTTGAGGGAAAAGAACTGGCAAAAAGAGTTCCAGCGAAAGGAAAGGATAAAGTGATTTTTGTAGATGTTACCTACGAGCCAAAGACAACCTACGTGGATAGTATTGCCAATCAGCTAAAAGAAGAGTTTGGTAGTGTAAGTGGGATAATTGGTATTGGCGGAGGATCAGCAATGGACCTGGCAAAAGCCGTTTCTTTAATGATGAATAATCCGGGTAGCAGCGCAGATTACCAGGGATGGGATCTGGTTAAAAAAGCGGGTGTTTATAAAGTAGGAATACCAACATTGAGTGGCACCGGCGCAGAAGTGAGTCGTACTACCGTGTTAACGGGCCCGACAAAAAAGCTGGGCATGAACTCCGATTTCACACCTTTTGACCAGATTGTGCTGGATCCGGAATTAACCGCCAACGCTCCCGCCAATCAACGTTTTTATACCGGAATGGATTGTTATATTCATTGTATAGAAAGCTTGAACGGCACCTACCTTAATGAATTTAGCAAAAGTTATGGCGATAAAGCGTTACAACTTTGCAGAGACGTGTATGTAAAAAAAGAAGGTTGGGATACAGAGAGTGATGATAAATTAATGATGGCATCTTATGCCGGCGGAATGAGCATTGCTTACTCACAGGTAGGCGTAGCCCATGCAGTAAGTTATGGCCTTAGTTATTTATTGGGCACCAAACATGGCATTGGCAACTGTATTGTATTTGATCACCTGGAAGAGTTTTATCCGGAAGGCGTAAAAGAATTTAAATACATGGTCGAAAAAAACCAGATTGATATTCCAAAGAATATTTGTGCTAACCTGACAGATGAAGAGTTTGATAAAATGATTGACGTATCAATGGGCATGAAACCACTCTGGGAAAATGCTTTGGGCAAAGATTGGGAAAAGCAAATGACCCGGGATCGCCTGAGAAAATTGTATGAACGCCTGTAATAAAAAATTTGGAGTAATTGATAAACCGGTACATTGCTACCGGTTTTCTTTTGATTTATATTACCAGATAAAAGGAATCATTTTTTTTACTTTCTTTTGGTAATTTTTGTAAACATCGCCATACAGTTTTACCAGCTTTCGTTCTTCGTAAATAATACCAATTGCCAGGTAAGCCCACATTAATATCATCAGCATTAAATTTTTAAAATAGGGCTGCCACATAAAATAGCCCATCACAAAAAGCATTGTACCACTGTACAAAGGATGGCGGACATATCGATTCATCCCTGCAATCACCAACGCATAATTTTTTTCGTCGGTGATACCAATAAAACTTTTCCAGTCATAATTTCTGATCGCAACAATCATAATGATCAGCCCGAGCAAAAGCAAGGAAAACGCTATACAATTGGTAATGAAACCCGTAGTAAATAAAATGGTTGAAGGAATAATAAACTGAAAATAAAAGAGCAATAAAATACCTGTCAAGCCAATGATGTTATAGCCAATCCGATAAGTACGGGAAGATCTAAGGGCAAATTTTTTTGCAAAAAAAGCCTTCACAGAAGTAGCCGCAAGTAAACTGTGTAAATAAAAATAGAGTAACCATGCCAACAGCAATACCGCTTCATTCATAAAAAGAATTATTGATAGTTTGTTATTAAAGATAACTGTATTACACAGCCTTTTGCAGTTTAAAATTGACCGGCTTTATGTGTAGAAACACCATCAAAAAACAAATCCCTACCTTTGACCCCTACACCACTCAAAAAATACGGCAGGTTGTAAGCCGATGTGGTAAAAAATTTCCCCGCTGATTCAGAAAATGCAACGTCTTTGCCAGCCTTTATAAAAAATTAAACCATTCAATGGCATTTAAAAATTTAGAATTAATTGAACCGATCCTTAAAGCGTTGGCTGATGAAGGATACACTACACCTACACCAATTCAGCAACAATCCATTCCGCTGGTATTGGAAAGAAGGGATTTATTGGGATGTGCACAAACCGGAACAGGTAAAACGGCCGCTTTTGCCATTCCTATATTACAAATATTGCACGAAGAAAAAGAACAGGAACGTGGCCGCAAACAAATAAAGGCGCTCATACTAACACCAACCCGTGAGTTGGCCATCCAGATTGATGAAAGTTTTGCTGCTTATGGAAAATACACCGGTCTTACGCATATGGTAATTTTTGGTGGCGTTTCACAGTTTCACCAAACCAACCAGTTAAAAAACGGGGTAGATATTTTGGTAGCTACACCCGGACGATTGTTGGATTTGATGAGCCAGGGTTTTATTGGTCTACAACATCTAAAAATATTTGTATTGGATGAAGCGGATCGTATGTTGGATATGGGTTTTATACACGATGTAAAAAGAGTGATCATAAAATTACCGGCCAAAAGGCAAACCCTGTTTTTTTCCGCAACGATGCCGCCGGAAATTCAAACCCTTGCCAACGTGTTATTGACCAATCCTTCAAAAGTAGAGGTTACGCCTGTTTCGTCTACAGTGGAGGCTATAGACCAAAGTTTGTTTTATGTAGATAAGAACAACAAACCCGGGTTGCTTTTGTATTTGTTGAAAAATGAAAAAGTGGTTACGGCACTGGTTTTTACACGTACCAAACACGGTGCAGATAAAGTAGTAAAAATTTTACACAAAGAAAATATAACTGCAGCAGCCATCCATGGTAATAAATCGCAAAATGCCCGGCAGCATGCGCTGAGCAGTTTTAAGAATGGTAGCCTGAGGGTGTTGGTAGCAACAGATATTGCTGCAAGAGGTATTGATATTGATGAATTGACCCACGTGATAAATTTTGAACTGCCGAATGTTCCTGAAACCTACGTTCACCGCATTGGACGTACGGGCAGAGCTGGTAATACCGGCATCGCATTTTCTTTTTGTGATCAGGAGGAAAGGACTGAATTAAAAGACATTCAAAAACTGATTGGGAAAAACATTCCCGTTGTAGATAGTCACCCTTATCCATTGAGTGCAGGATTATTTACGCCACAAATATCCGGGCCAAAAACGCCGGGATTTAAGAAACCAGGAAATAAATTCCATTCTTCTGACAGAGGGGGAAGAAGAGGATACGGTACACAACGCACCGGAAATAAATAAAACGATTTAAAACAGCCACCAATAGTCCGAAATAGAATGAGTCAATATGACGACATTTTAATTTTTCCGTTATTGGTGGCTATTTTATTTTGATAAAGCAGGAATAAATTGAGAAGGTGTCCTGTCTCGGGATACTACTAAAATACCCACCAGCCACATATTTTAAACCAATTATAGTTTATACTTTACGGACCTAAACTATTTAAAATATGAAACATTCTTTTTTGAAATTAGCCAGTGTATTTTTTATTGCAGCAATTACAGTTCTTACATCCTGTACCAATGCACCAGAAAAAGCGGAAACATCCGGCGTTGCTTCAACATTTAGTCTTGATTCTGTAAAGGCATCCATTGCAGCGAGTAACAAAGTGTATGGCGAAACATTCGCCACAGGTGATTCTGCAAAATTTGTAGGCAGCTATACAAGTGATGCCTGTATTTATGTAACCAATTCTCCAAAAATGTGCGGACCGCAGGCGATCACAGCATTTTTTAATGGCGCTTCTGCAATGGGTATTCGCAATTTAAAATTAACGACCGAAGAGATAAGCGGATCTGAAGAAGCCGTTGTAGAAACAGGTACCTACGAACTGTTTGTTGATAAAGGCGTGTCGATCGATAAGGGAAAATATGTTGTGATTTGGAAAGAAGAAAACGGGCAATGGAAAATGCACCGGGATATTTGGAATACGGATATACCGGCATCACCCGCAAAAAAATAAGATTTTTCTAATGGAGAAAACCGAAGTATTTAACTTCGGTTTTTTTATGACCATAAGTCAACGAGGCCAGGCTAAGTTTACATTTTTTAACAGATTTCATTATGCGAACCCGAAAATATTTTAATTATTTATTGAACCCGTTGGAATTACTGCGTACAAAAAAAATTCTGCATGTAAACCCCACAGTGGTTGCATCACGAAAGGAACCGGAATCAATAAAACTCTTTGTCTACGATTACGATCAACAGCATATTGACGTAAAAGAATTAACAGATATTTCCGCTTGTTTCAATTATATCGAAACACCCAGTACCACCTGGCTAAATGTAGATGGGCTGCGCAAAACTGATGTGGAAGAAATTTGTGAGAAATACGGGATCCACTACCTCATTACCGAAGATATTTTAAGTATGGGGCACCGGCCAAAAATGGATGAAATAAACGGATTGCTTTTTTGCCTGCTTAACATGATGTATTTTAATGAAAAGGATTCTACTGTAGAAGTGGAGCAGATAAGTATTGTGCTTGGAAAAAATTTTGTAATCAGTTTTCAGGAAGACGAAACAAGGGATGTGTTTAATACTTTACGTGAGAAATTAAAAATCAGCGGAAGTAAAGTTCGTCAGAATGGTGCCGACTTCCTGTTCTATTCACTAATAGATATGATTGTGGATAATTACTATTTAGTAATGGAAAAATTGGGAGAAAAAATCGAAATACTGGAAGAGGATATTGTAAGAAACTCCAACAAACGCACACTGGCTAGAATAAATTTGTTGCGAAAGGAAATGATTGTACTCAAACGAAATATTGGTCCCGTTCGTGATATGGTAAATGGAATTTTAAGGAGTGAAAGCGAATTGATTGATGAAAGAACCGAGAAATATTTTAAGGATGTGTATGATCATATTGTACAGGCAAACGACCTTGCAGAAAACTATCGGGATATGATGATGAACCTACACGATTTATATCTGAGTAATGTAAATTTAAAAATGAATGAGGTGATGAAGGTGATGGCAATTGTAACCTGTTTGTTAGCACCTGCCACAGTTATTGGCGGAATATTCGGGATGAACTTTGAATCAATTCCATTATTGCACAACAGATGGGGCTTCTTTATTTCTGTGGGTTTAATGTTATTTATACCTCTGGCTATGCTTAGAATGTTTAGAAAACAAGGTTGGTTTTAATCA
>Ga0123337_10005254_pt1 | contig 12815 bp, 15 predicted proteins | sample frozenSSSSmetaG_FD_89792 | JGI IMG/M metagenome (GOLD analysis project Ga0123337, IMG submission 89792) | Glacier valley bacterial and archeal communities from Borup Fiord, Nunavut, Canada, to study Microbial Dark Matter (Phase II) -... | ecosystem: Environmental > Aquatic > Freshwater > Ice >...
AGCAAATCTCCTGCAACCGACAGGACGTTTAGGTGGAACGACGGGCCACCTCAAGCGTTGGGTCACCGAGCATGAGAGCTCGCCGGCGAATCGCCCTCGATCGCCGGCTCAAGCCGCCCGGACCGCCCCGTCCGGGCGGCTTATCTCAACCCCGCCCGCGATAGCCAGGCACACCCTGCTCGGGCAGCCACAACCCCTCAGGCGGCTTGCCGGTCTGCCAGAATACATCGATCGGGATGCCGCCGCGCGGATACCAGTAGCCGCCGATACGGAGCCACCTTGGCGCAAGCGCTTCGACCAGCCGCTTGCCGATCTCCACCGTTGTCGCCTCATGGAAGGCGCCGTGGTTGCGGTATGAGAACATGAACAGCTTCAGCGACTTGGATTCAATCATCCACTGGTCCGCGACATAGTCGATGACGAGGTGGGCGAAATCCGGCTGCCCGGTGATCGGGCAGAGCGCGGTAAATTCCGGCACGGTGAAGCGGATCAGGTAGTCAATGTCGGGATGCGGGTTGGGCACCCGGTCGAGCACGGCGGCTTCGGGTGAAGCCGGAATCCCGGCCGGCCGGCCGAGTACGGAAGTCTCGAGCATGTCGCTCTCCAGATGTCGCTCCCGGCAACAGACCGGGGACGGAGGGGATAGGTCGCCACCGGCAGGGCCGGCACGCTGCGGGAGATAGCCCGCCCTTGCTTGAGGCACAATCCTTCAACACACCCATCGTGAGGCCGGAATGACATCCAGTGCGAGGCACAGCCAGCACCCGCTATCCCACACAGCAAACCTCTTGTATCATTGGCAAAATGCTTCGACGGGATGGGTAATGGAGCAAGTCCTCGAGGCGGCGCGTTCGCTGCCGCTGTTCAAGCTGGGCGCACGCGCGGTGGTGGTCACCGAAGGCGGCAAGACCGGCAAGCTCTACATCCTCAAGTCGGGTGACCTCGAAGTGGTGCGCGACGGCACGTCCGTCGCCGCCATCGCCGAGCCCGGTTCAGTGATCGGCGACATGTCCGCCCTGCTCGACGAGCCGCACTCGGCCACCGTCCGCACGCGCGGCGGCGCGGAGGTCTACGTCGCCGACGACCCGGATGCCTTTCTCGACGCCCATCCGGCGGTTGCCCGCCACCTCGCGAAACTGCTCGCGCAGCGCCTGCAGAAGACCACGGCGCTGCTCGTCGACATGCGCAGGCAGTCGAAGGTGCGCGAAGACCACGAGATGTTCGACAAGATTTTCGCCCTCCTCAAGTAGCGGAGCATACCGAGTGGCCGACGAAAACTGGCTGAAGTTCGATTTCTACCCCGCCGGCGCCGAGCTGATCCGCCAGGGCAGCAAGACCGGCAGCCTGATCGTCCTCAAGGAGGGCGAGATCGAGGTGCTGCGCGATGGCAAGTTCGTCGCCTCCACCCGCCAGCCGGGTGCTATCTTCGGTGAAATGGGCGTCCTGCTCGACCGCCCGGCCTCGGCCAGCGTGCGGGCGCTCACCGATGTGCAGCTCTACGTCATCGACGAGGCGCTGACGGTGCTCGAGCAGCACCCGTCCTGGCTGCTGCAGATCGCCCGCCTGCTGGCGCAGCGCGTCAACGCCACTACGGCCCAGCTCGTGGCGCTGAAGCAGCTTGAGAACGACGAGGACAATTCCGACATCCTGGTGCTGCCCACCAACGTGTTCTCGACCTGGGCCGACCCCCAGATATGAGCGAAGCCATCACCGCGCCAAGACCGCACCTGAGCATCACCTACTGCACGCAGTGCAACTGGCTGCTGCGCGCCGCCTGGATGGCGCAGGAGGTGCTCTTCACCTTCAGCCTCGAGATGGGCGAGGTGACGCTCAAACCGGGGACGGGTGGCATCTTCGAGATTCACCTCGATGGCGAGCTGGTGTGGGAGCGCAAGCGCGACGGCGGCTTCCCCGACGCCAAGCAGATCAAGCAACTGGTGCGCGACAGGATCGACCCGGGCCGGGACCTCGGACACATCGACCGCCCGCACGGGCCGGCGGCCAAACCAATGGCAGGGCAATAATCTAGACGTAACGCTTGCGTGAGGCTTCGACGGTCCCCACATGCTGCGGCGTTGTCAACCGCAGCTCGCAGGGACCCGCCAATGCTGAAGCGCCTCGCCTCTCTCGGCCTCGTTCTCGCCCTCACCGGCACCCTTGCCGCGTGCGGTAACAACAACAACTCGACCAATGTCGGCAGCGTCGGGGTCGACTGGACCGGCAACGACATCGCGGTGGAAGCCGTGCCCGACCCCGAGGTGCAGGGCGTGGTCTGCCACGTCGCCTATTTCAACCGCTCGCTGATCGACCGGCTGCAGCAGGGCAACTGGTTCGAGGACCCATCCTACTCGGCCGTCGATTGCAATGCCAACGGCCCGATCACCGTCGGCGACATCAACCTCAACAAGGGCGGCGAAGAAATCTTCAAGCAGTCCCGCTCGCTGATCTGGAAGAGCCTGCGCGTCACCCGCATCTACGATGCCGTCAACAACGAGCTGGTTTACCTCGCGCATGCCCGCGAACTGCAGCTCGGCTCGGGCAAGATGAGCCTGTCGGTGGTGCCGCTCAACGGCACGCAGGTGACCTGGACCAAGGGCGCGCCACAGGGCATCGCTGGCGGCGTGATGGCCGAATAGGCGCAATTCGCCTCAAACGTTCCGCGTCGCGGAAACATGCGGGCAAACTCTCGCGCGCGAAATGGCCCTTGCTCCGACATCGGGGCAAGGGGAGGCTGCGATGCCGTATTGGTACGAGGCGGTGCAAACCTACACGGGGGCGCTGTTCGCCTCGGTGCTGCTGATCACCGTGGTGTTCCTGATCGCCCGTATCGGCAAGGTCAGCCAGCCGACCGCTCTGGCCTTGGCGCTGGCGCCGATGGCTTTTGCGCTGGCCTTCAACGAGGCCATCCTGCCGGCGCTCGTCTGAGCATTGCTCTGCCATTTTGCGCCACGCCCCGAGCCTCGGGGTAGGTATTGTTTCGCCCTGCCGGCAAAACACAAAAAGATTCCATGCCGCACCGTCGCATCGGCGCCGCGCCCGTCCGATAGTGTCGGCCAACAAGCGGGGACCACCCGCGAGCTAGGAGACTCCGCATGGCAATTCTCATCGGCGATACCGCCCCCGATTTCGAGGCCGAGACCACCGAAGGCCACATCCGCTTCCACGACTATATCGATGGCCACTGGGCGGTACTGTTTTCGCACCCTAAGAACTTCACCCCGGTTTGCACCACCGAGCTCGGCTATACCGCCAAGCTGAAGCCCGAGTTCGACAAGCGCGACGTCAAGGTGCTTGGCCTGTCGGTCGACAAGCTCGAGAACCACGCCGGCTGGGCCGCCGATATCGCGGAAACGCAGGGCGTCACCCTCAACTTCCCGCTGATCTCCGACGCCTCCGGCGAGATTGCCCGCAAGTACGAGATGATTCACCCCAACGCCGATAACTCGATGACCGTGCGCTCGGTGTTCGTCATCGGGCCGGACAAGAAGGTGAAGCTCAAGATCGAATACCCGGCCTCGACCGGGCGTAACTTCGACGAGATCATCCGCGTCATCGATTCGCTGCAGCTCACCGCCAAGCACCAGGTGGCCACTCCGGTGAACTGGAAGAACGGCGAGGACGTGATCATCGTCGCTTCCGTCTCCGACGAGGCGGCGCGGGAAAAATACCCCGAGGGCTGGAAGACGCTTAAGCCCTACCTGCGCATCGTGCCGCAGCCGCTCGCCTGATCGCACTGGCGGAAGGTCATGGCTTACGGGCGGTCGAAAGACCGCCCGTTCGCTTTACGGTGTGCCGCGCAGCGCCCGGTTGATGGCGCCGAGCAGGAAGATGATGCGGCCGATGCCCATGATCAGCAGCCCGCCGACGAACGGGCCGAGCGCCCAGCTCAGGCCGCGCCCCAGCTCCGAGACCGCGGCCAGATAGTCCGGGCTCGCAGCCTGGATAGCCGCCATGAACGCCTGGACCAGCGACGGTGCGGAATAGCCCACCATGACGATGGTAACGAGCGTCGCAATAAGTCCGACGATGTAGAGAAGTGCAGCAACCATTCTTCATGCCCCCTGCCTGTTGCGTCGCGGCAGTAAAGGGTGTGCCCGCCCCGCCGTCAACGCCCAGCCTTCAGCCGATCTTAAGTGGCAGGCGCTAGTCATCGGATGACGGGGGCCGACCGGGGGCCGACCGGGGGCCAAGGGCAGATGCACGCGAAGAAGGATCGGATCGACTGGCGGCTGCTCGCCGCCTTCTTCCTCGTGACTGCGGCCGGATTGATCCTCCGCTCGATCTATGGCGGCATGCCGCTGATCAACGACACCGACGACGCCATGCGGCTGGTCGAGGTCCGCGACTTCCTCAACGGCCAGAGCTGGTACGACCTGACGCAGCACCGGCTCGACACGCCTTACGGCGCCTCGATGCACTGGTCGCGGCTGATCGATACGCCGATCGCCGGACTGATCCTCGTCCTCCGCCCCTTCCTCGGCAGTTGGGCCGAGACCGGCGCGGCCTATGCCTATCCGCTGATCATGCTGCTCGGCCTGCTGTGGCTCTCCGCCAAGCTGTCGGTGCGGCTTGCCGGCCCCGAAGGCGCGCTGCCCGGCCTCGCGCTCCCCGCCTTCTCGCTGGTGACACTGGCCGACTTCCGACCCGGCCGCTTCGACCACCACTCGGCGCAGATCCTGCTGCTGCTGGTCATGGCGCTGTGCACGATCAGTGCGCTCGAACGCCCGCGCCGCGCCATCTGGGCCGGCATCGCCGCGGCTGTCGCCGTTGCCATCGGCATCGAGAGCCTGCCCGCCGTGGTGTCGGCCATTCTGGCCTTCGGTCTGAGCTGGGTACTCGACCGGCGCCACGCCGAGGCGCTGCGCTGGTTCGGCATCGCCTTCGCCGCCGCCGGCCTCGCCTGCCTCGCCCTCGCCCTGCCGCCCGAGCGCTGGCTCGTCCCTGCCTGCGATGCGATCTCCAGCGTCTATGTCGCGGCGGCGCTCGGCACCGGTATCGCCTTCGCCGCGCTGTCGCTGCTGAAGCTCGACACGTGGCGGACGCGGCTCGTCGTCGGCGCCATTGCCGGTGCGGTGCTGGTGGCAGTGGTCATCGCCCTGTTCCCCCAATGCCTGCACGGCCCCTACTCGGCGCTCGACCCGTGGCTAGTCCGCAACTGGCTCGACCGCATAGAGGAGGCGCAGCCGGCCTATGTCGCGCTGTTCAACAGCCCGGTCTACGTCACCGCGGTGAGCGTCCCCGCATTGCTGGCGCTCGGGGTGACCATCTGGCAGATCGCCCGGGGTGACCGGGCCGCGCGGCCGAAATGGATCGCCTACGCCTGCTTCCTCGCCGTCGCAGTGGTCGTGGCGCTGGTGCAGGTCCGCGCCACCCGCATGGCCAGCAGCCTCGCCGTGCCAGCCGGCACGGCGCTGATCGTCGTCGTCCGGGGGCTCTACCTGCGGCGGGCGACTGTCGGCAGCATCCTGGGACTCGTTGCGAGCTGGATCGGCTTCGCGGGCCTCGGCCTCGCGCTGGTGACCGGGCTGGCGCTGGCGGTTGTTTCGCCGGGCCAGCCGGAAACCCTGCTGGTCAAGCCCGTCACAGTGGCCACAGATACGGATTGCCGGCAACCGGACGCCTTTGGTGCGCTCGCCATCCTGCCCGCTCGACCAACCCGCATCATGGCGCCGATCGACCTCGGCTCGCATTTGCTGTTGTTCACGCCGCATTCGGTCGTCGCCGCTCCCTATCATCGCGATCAGGATGGCGTGCGTGACACCTTCCGCTTCTTCAACGATCCGATCGAGGAGGTGCACCAAATCCTCGTTGCCCGTGGCATCGGCCTAGTCGTCATCTGCACCGCCATGCCCGAACTACGCGGCCTGCCAGACACTGCGCCGGACTCCTTCGTCAAACTGCTTCCCCAGAACAAGCTCCCCGCCTGGCTGACTGAAACCACTCGGCCCGGCGATATGCTTCGAACCTTCAGCGTCGCGTCATAGCCCGAGCTCGGCCCTGAGCTTGCGCGTCAGCTTGGCCGTCACCAGCGCGTGAGAGAGGCGGATGTAGCCTTCGAGCAGTTCGGGCTCGAGTGCGCCGGGCGACACCCGCACCCACTGGCGTTTGGCGAAGTAGGACGCCTGCTCGATGCCCTCGATCTCCACCAGCCCGTCGAAGGCAATCTCGGAGACCTTGAACACCAGCGCGCTCGGCCGATAGCCCGGGTCGTCACCGAGTATGCAGAACACCTTGCCACCCACCTTGGCGACCAGCGCTTCCCACTGCGGGTTGATCGTGACCGCCGGCAGGCTGGTGACGAAAGCGACGAAGCCGTCACGGGCGTGCAAGTCAGGCCGCATCAGATCTGGTCGTGCTGCACGAACATGCGGGTGCGGCGCGAACGGCCCATCCAGGCGAGGATGGCGCCGGGCACTGCCAGCACCGCCCAACTCGGGAAAGTCAGCAGCGCGGCGATCATCGGCTCGAGCACGGGTCCGAAGAAACGAGTAGTGAGGAAGTCGCGCGTGGCCGAGAGGCTATCGGCATTCAGCCAGGTCCAGGCATCGCCGAACGAGGTGAAGACCAGTGCGTTGGCGCCAAGCGACCGCGTGCCGTCGATGATCATCAGGATCAAGGCCACGCCGAGAAGCCAGGTACCCAGTATACGCAGAATGAGCCGCATCCGCCGTCCAGTCGCTGCCGCTTCACCTATGCGCCTCGCATGGCGCAACGCCCTTCTGCCACGCGCCCGGCACAACGCACAAGACAAGCGTCACACACGGCTTGCTCTGCGAGCGTCGATGAGTATATTGCGCCGCGCCTCCGGAGCGGTTTGACCACCGCTCCTGCCCTTTAACCGGCCGAGGCGCGGCAGCGTGAAAGCTGCCTGCGGAGAGATGGCCGAGTGGTCGAAGGCGCACGCCTGGAAAGTGTGTAGGCGGGGAACCGTCTCAAGGGTTCGAATCCCTTTCTCTCCGCCAGCTCCCTGAAAAAAGCCAAGGGCTTCCTAGGGTTCTGATAATTCAAAGACTTTTGACGGTCTCGGTGGTACACAAGGGTGGTCACATGAGCTTCAAAATGTCCTCTCCGTTCAAGCATCCCAAGACTGGCATGTACTGGCTTAGACGGAGGGTGCCGGCACACCTGATCGCCGTAGTCGGGCGCTCAGAGGAAAAGCGTTCGCTCCGGACGAAAGACCCTGCTGAGGCAAAACGCCTCTTCACGAGGGCAATGGCGGAGATCGAGGAACGGTGGGCCAATCTTGAGCGGGGGGAACAGGACCTCACCGCTCGGGAAGCGGTCAATATGGCGAGACCTTTCTACGATGGCATGATCGCAGAGTTCAAGGATCAACCGATTCTCCAAACCCGCTGGGACGTCGAGATAGGTGCGACCTGTTTTGCGCCCCCCTCGATGTCCGCTCCGTCAGTGTTTGCCATCGATGAGCACGAGGTAAAGCGCATCGTCATGGAGGGCTGGTGCCGAGACTTCGCGAAGGGTCGCCTCGCCGCTAGTGGGGTTCAGGTCAGTGAAGCGAACGTCGCCGTGCTCGCCCGGTTCATCGCCGAAGCGTTGCAGGCCGCCGCCATAGAACTCAAGCAAAGGTCGAAGGTGCCGCTGTTTGGAAGGGAAGCTGAGCGATTGATCGGTGACGCCGGCGAGGCTGACCGGTTGGACAGCAGTAAAGGGGAGCCGGTCCCAGCCAAGAAGATTTTCGACGGCTGGGCGGCAGAGCGAAAACCGAACCAGAAGACCGTCTACTCCTACGAGAAAGTTCTCGACGCGTTCATGGGCTTCGTGGGTGAGGATGATGCTAAGAAAGCGACACAGAAACATGCCGCCGCTTGGAAGGCAGATATGTTGGCGAGAGGGCTAAGCGCAAAAACCATCGCGGCAAGCAAGCTCGGGGCTGTTCGTGCAATCTTCCGTTGGGCTGCCGACAACGGGATGATTGCCGAGAACCCGTTCGCCAAGGTCACCATCAGCGTCAAAAAGAAGCCAGGTGAGAGACGTCGGGGCTATACTGATGAAGAGGCTCAACTCGTCCTGCGAGCAGCAGAAAACCAGACCGTCGCGCACCGAAGGTGGGTGCCGCTTCTTTGTGCCTATACGGGCGCCCGTGTCTCAGAGGTTTCTCAATTGCGCAAGCAGGATGTTGTAGAAATGCAGGGCATCTGGAGCCTTCAGCTCATGCCTGAGGCCGGAAGCCTAAAGAATGCATCATCGGAGCGTATCATCCCGCTTCATCCCAAAATCATCGAAGCCGGGTTTCTGAGCTTCGTTGACCAGGTGGAAGCCGGGCCCATCTTTTCGGAAGTGCCACTGGATCGCTTCGGGGTGCGGGGCGGCATCATGACCAAGCTGATCTCTCGATGGGTTCGCGATGAACTCAAGATCGAAGATCCACGACTGGCGCCGAGTCATGCTTGGCGGCACCGCTTCAAGACCCTGTGTCGGCGGCATGGGCTATCATCCGATATCGGGGACGCGCTTACCGGACATACTTCGAGAACGGTCGGAGACTCCTACGGCGCCTTCGAGGTCAGCTCGCTATACCGAGAGCTCTGCAAGCTGCCCTAGATAGAGCGCCATCGTGGTGTCGGGTTCGTTGGCGATGATGTTGAGCGCTGTTCTGACTCCGGCCTTTCCGAGCGCGCCGAGCTACGACGGCCAAGGCTGAGCGTTTGAGGCGTTGCGGTCTGGCGATCCAGCTTTTTGCTCTATCTGGTTACCGCACAACCAGATCTAGCAAGAGCAACCCGATGCTTGAGACCACGCCTGCAACTGGTACCCATCGCGGAGAGATAAAAATATGCAGAGGCGCCACTGCCTCACGGGACTTTATGCGGATCAGGGTGATATTGATGATCGCAAAAACAACTAGGGTAAATCGGGCAGTCAGATCAGCGAGCCCCGACAATGGGACGGCTAGGGCCAACAACAGAATGGCACTGATACCTACGGCGGTGGCAAGCAACGGCGTACCGGTCCTGGGGTTAAGATGCGCCAGGGCCCGGGGAAGATTGCCTTGGCTGGCCAGCCCATAGAGAACGCGCGAGATCATGATGATATGAACAATGACGCCGTTCAGTGTGGCCACGATGGCGATCATGCTCATGGTCTTCAGCGGCATGCCCGTAAGTCGCTCGAACACCAGCGCCAATGGGGCGCTGGATGTGGCAAGCTCGTCCGGTGGCACTGCAACGACAGCCACCCAAACCACCAGCGCGTAAACTGCTGCGGTCAATCCGAGTGTCAGAAATAGTGCCCACGGCAACGTACGCGATGGGTTCTTCATCTCCTCGGCAACATTGACCAGATGCTCGAACCCGATGAATGCAAATACCGCGATCAGGGTCGTTCCTGAAAGCCCGACCCATACGCCGATGCCGCCCGACGCGGGCCATATCTCCGGCAGGCGGGTCACGACACCACTCCCCGCCCCGACGCCAGCGATGATGATCAGCACAAGCCCGCCAAGTTCGACCAAGGTCATGATGCCCGCCAGCATGACGGATTGGCGGGTTGACAGACATGCGACGAGCCCCATGGACAGCACAACAAGGGTGATGATCCAGCGCGCCGGCAGGTCGACGAACACACCGATATAGCCCGCGCTACCGACACTGATCGTCGCCGCCGAGATTGTTGCTGTCAGTACAACCAGCAATCCCATGGTTAGACTTAACCACGGCCGGTTGAACGCCTTTTCAACATAGGCGGCCTCGCTGGCGCTGACGGGCATTCGCGTTCCAAGTTCTGCGAAAGACGCGGCACTGAACGACATCACCAGTGCGGCCAGAACGAAGGCAAGCGGTGCATGCATGCCGCTTCGTCCCGCAGCGAGTCCGACCAGCACATAGATACCCGCGCCGATTGTCACGCCAAGCCCGTAGAGCACAGCCAGCCAGAGCGTCAGCGAACGCTTGAGACGTTGAGGCGATGCGGGGTCTGACACTATCGTCTTCCCATATGATCTTGAGCCCTGCTTAGCTCTGAAACGAATGGTCTGAGTTGAGGCAGTTTAACGCTCTTCACTGGCGGTCTGACCATCGAACCGGCCGGCCGGGCTGGCTGAAGTGCAAGTGATCCACATCAATACAAATACCCGACGCGAGATCTATTCGTTGATCTTGGACAAAGGCCGCGTCGAGTTTCATGGAAAACCTGCTGATCCTGGACCTTCCCATTCTGAATTTCGTCAGTGCAGCCGCCGTTGGCGCTCTGATCGGCGCGGAAAGAGAGCGGCGCAAGGGCGAGGGCCCCGCGCGATCCCCGGCAGGCATTCGGACGTTTACGATCACCTCGATTGCTGGCGCCGTTGCGCTTAGCTTGGGTGGTGTTGTGTTGCTTGCCGTGGTGACCGTGTGCGTTGCCGCGATGGTCGCGGTTTCCTATTGGCGTAGTCAGGATAAGGATCCGGGCCTGACGACAGAGATCGTTCTCGTCCTGACGTCACTGCTAGGCGGCATGTGCATTCAGGCGCCTCAGACTGCCGCCGCAATAGCGGTATCGGTGACGGTGATCCTGTATGCAAAGGCTTGGCTGCACAACCTTGTCATCACTGTTATCTCGAAAGACGAACTGGATGACGCGCTGATCTTTGCCGCGGCGACACTTGTCGTTCTGCCTTTGGTGCCGGACCGCCAGATGGGTCCTTACCTTGCGCTCAATCCACGCTCGATCTCGATTGTGATCGTGCTGGTAATGGCCATCAGCGCAGCGGGCTACATCGCGGTACGAATGTTCGGCGCCCGGTTCGGATTGCCGCTCGCGGGAGCCATTTCGGGCTTCATCTCCAGCACTGCAACCATCGGCGCGATGGGATCACGGGCCAAGAAGTCCAAGGAACATTTGGCGGCCTGTGTCGCGGGTGCCGTGCTTTCAACCGTCGCCACGATTGCCCAGATGGCACTAGTCGTTGCGGCCACCAGCATGCCCACCCTGTTCCGCTTGTCGGGGCCTCTGCTTCTGGCCGGTGGCACCGCTGTCGCCTATGGGGTGGCCTTTACGCTTTTGGCCACGAGGCATTCTGGGAGCAATGCAGCGCAGTCTGGCGGCGTCTTCAGCCTCAGGACGGCGCTTGCGTTCGGCTCGATACTTGCGGTCATCCTGGTCATCTCGGCAGGTCTGCAAGAGCGGTTCGGCGGCGCGGGCGTGATGCTCGCGGCCGTGGTCGCCGGCCTCGTCGATACCCACGCCGCGGCCATATCGGTGGCGACTCTTGTGACATCGGGAAAAGTCACGCCGCAGGATGCCGTAATTCCGATTCTTGCCGGCCTGACCTCGAACACGCTAACGAAGATCATCATGGCCGCGACCAGCGGCGGCTGGGCATTCGCAATTCGGGTTGTGCCCGGTCTGGTCCTTGTTGCTCTGGCGATATGGGTCGGCACGTTTGCAACGCTATTGTGGAACTGACCGAGAGGCAGCGGCGGTTTCGAGTGCCTCCGGACTGACGCGACGCAACCACCCCTACTCGGTGTACTCAGCCAGAGGCTCATGCGGGAGAATGTGTTACGGGCCCGACCGCGCCGGCGGGGGCCTACCGAAGGATCGAGGCGAGCGATCGGTCGTGCGCGTAGGCCGTGGACCTGACCTCGCGTTCTGCCGTCTCGGCCTTGAGCAGTTGCGACCGTATCGGGATAGAGGCTTCGAAGGCCGGCGCCCCCTACTCGGTGAGTTCGCCGACGGTCTGGGCCATACCGTGCATCTGAGGCTCTTGAGCATGATGACGATTGCCCCGCTGGCAGGATCATGACGCACCCTCCTGAGGGCATAGTATCGTTCGAAATTGGCTTCGGGTTCATTATGAGCATCAGGGGCTGGGGGCATCTATGGTCGGCGGCGTATTGGATCTACCGTCGGCTGGGCTCGAAGACTAATGCGTGCTCTTTGCCGACCTGACGACGCATTTCCAAGGCTTAATCCCCGTGCATCCTAACAAGACGACGTCGGGCATCACTCAAGTTCTTTGTTCTAGATCAATTCGGGCTGCGTTTGCTCCTGCTAGAGTCAAAGCTGGGTGTCAGGCATGTACTATGCTAGGCGCCAAAGTCAGTTTTTTGAAAACATCTCGAACACACTCATCAGGAGGGACAAATGGTAGATAAGAACAGGATCATCGGGTCGGCCAAGGAAGCCAAGGGCACCGTCAAGCAGGTGATCGGCAAGGTCACAGGCGACGCAAAGCTCGAGGCGGAAGGCACTGCTGACAAGGTCGAGGGCAAGGTGCAAAATGCCATTGGCGGGCTTAAGGACGCGCTCAAAGGCAAGTAGGTGCCCAACCCTGGCCGCCGAGGTCATTCTTGGAGCGCCTCGGCATCGGGGTTTTGCCGCGAGAACCTAGATTATCGCATAAAGTTCGGTGATCGTGATATCGCGCCGAAAGAACTCGGAGTTGGCCGACTGCGAATTTGCCGACTGACTACTTACCTGCGGCCACGATCGGCTTTCCGGGCGGCTGGCGGTCCAACCCATGGAGATCCAACGAGCACGTTGCGGGTCCAGTCGAGGCTTGGGTAGGCCACCCTCGGCGGAAAGGTCTTCATGAGTACGATGCTGCCCTTCACAACTTGGCTTCGGACCTCTGCGCCTCCCTGGAACGATCTAGCGCCTGTAAGGCAGGAACTATTCGGCGTCGAACGACTTGAGCAGCATGCGGTAAGCCTTGCGGCGGCGCAGACCGCAACGAAGCGCCCTCCCGCTGTCTTGTCCCTGCGCGCACGGCTCAACGACAACGCAAAGGTATTGCTTGCCGGCTATCGCGCAAGCGCTGCGGAGCTGGAGAGTGGCCGAGACGTGGTCCCCGCTGCCGAATGGGTGCTCGACAA
>Ga0123337_10005255_pt1 | contig 12812 bp, 9 predicted proteins | sample frozenSSSSmetaG_FD_89792 | JGI IMG/M metagenome (GOLD analysis project Ga0123337, IMG submission 89792) | Glacier valley bacterial and archeal communities from Borup Fiord, Nunavut, Canada, to study Microbial Dark Matter (Phase II) -... | ecosystem: Environmental > Aquatic > Freshwater > Ice >...
GAGATCGCCAGCTTCTGCCAGGTCAACTACGGCGTGAGTTTTCCGATGATGTCCAAGGTCGATGTCAACGGCCCCGCCGCCCATCCTCTGTACAAATGGCTGTGCGCCGAAGCCCCCGGCCTGCTGGGCAGCAAGGCCATCAAGTGGAACTTCACCAAATTCCTGGTGGGCAAGGACGGTCAGGTGCTCAAGCGCTACGCACCGCTGGACAAACCGGCTGACCTGGCCAAGGACATCGAGGCCGCGCTGGCGGCGTAAGGGCCCGGGCAATCAACGGCTCGGCACCATTTCACTGACGTGCTCGCCCAGCCGCCGCGATTTCTCTGCGAGAGTGAATTTTTCAAGCAAAAAATCCTGATTAGCTACCTGCCTCAGACAAGCGCAGCACTCGAAGGGGAAGCGGTCGGGTCTGCGCCGCAGCGCGCAGCAGGCGCGGCAGCATCGCTGCCAGGTCAAATCGCCGGTTGAAACGGTAGGCAAACTCGGCCAGGTAGCGCGCGCCATACTTGGCATGGTCAAATGAGTGGTACGTGCCGGCCAAGGCGGTCTTGAGGTTGCCCAGCATCGTGTTGACCCAGCGCAACTGGGTGTTTGCGCGGCCTGCCGGCCCCCGCCCGTCACATGGCGCTCGTGCGTGGCGCCGATCTGCGTGACCTGCGCGAAAGGGTGCAGGCCATTGGAGACCACATGCGCTGTGGCGGCCAGGCTTTTCGTGGCCCAGTCCTGGACGGCCTCGTTGGTAAACCCGGCCACTGGGCTCAGGCGCATGAAGCGCGGCTGGCCGTCCGCGCTGGTCTGCACTGCGGCGACGAAGGCCGTCTTGCCGCACGGGCCGTGCCCGCCATGGATGTGGCCGGCGCGCTCGCCGCCCAGGTAGGCGTCATCGATCTCCACACGCCCGTCCAGGCGACGCGGCTCCTCGCGCAGCAGCATGGTTTGCAAGAGCTTGTGCTTGATGAGCCAGGCGGTCTTGTACGTCACCCCCAGCTGGCGCTTGAGCTCCAGAGCGCTGACAGCGTTTTTGCTTTGCGTCATCAGGTACAGGGCCAGGAACCACACCGACAGGGGCAGTTTGGTGTGCTCGAACACCGTGCCCACAATGCAGGAGGACTGGTAGCCGCAGATCAGGCACTCCCAGAGCTGGCGGCCCGTACCGTTGCGCGTCATGAACGAGCGCGAGCAGCCGCAGCGCGCGCAGCGCCAGCCCCGGGGCCAGCGAGACGTGAACAGTGCGCGTTCACACTGCGCATCGGTGCCGTACTGACGTTGAAAGTCTCGCATTGAAAGCCCGGCCTGGAACTGGATGTGGTTCATCGCCATGGGGTGCCTCCTTGGAAACCGTGTAAAAACCGTATTTCAGGCCCAGTCAGGGAATTTCAATATGTCTGAGGCAGGTATCTAATCAGGCAAAAAATGGCTCTGGCGCTTACTGCATAAGCACAAGCAGCTACGTATTCGATAGCGCCTCATCCAGCACTTCGACCCAGTGCCGGACCGGCGTCGCGGTGCCGCTTTGCAGGTGCGTGATGCAGCCGATGTTGGCCGAAACAATCACTTCGGGCTTCATCTCACCGAGATTTTCCAGCTTGCGGTCGCGCAGCTGGTAGGCGATTTCGGGGTTGAGCACCGAGTAGGTGCCGGCCGAGCCACAGCACAGATTGGCCTCGCAGCTGGCCACCTTGATCTCAAAACCCAGCGCACCCAGATGCTGTTCAACGCCGCCGCGCAGTTGCTGGCCGTGCTGCAGTGTGCAGGGCGGGTGAAAGGCGATCTGGCCCGCCTTGGCGGCCACTTTCCCGCGCAGTTGTTCGACCAGGCCGGGAAGCAACTCGCTCAGGTCGCGGGTCAGCTCGCTGATGCGGGCCGCCTTGACGGCGTAAACCGGGTCGTCCTTGAGGATGTAGCCGTATTCCTTGACGGTCACGCCGCAGCCCGAGGCGTTCATGACGATGGCCTCCACGCCCTGCCCTTGCTGCGCATCCACATACGGCCACCAGGCGTCGATATTGCGCCGCATCTCCAGCTTGCCGCCATCCTGGTCGTTCAGGTGAAACTTGACCGCGCCGCAGCAGCCGGCCTTGGCCGCCAGCACGACCTGAATGCCGGCAGCATCCAGCACTCTGGCCGTGGCCGCATTGATGTTGGGCATCATCGCGGGCTGTACGCAGCCTTCAAGCATGAGCATTTTCCGGGCATGGGTGCGGGTCGGCCATTCACCGGCAGATTGTTTGGGGGGCACCTTGTTTTTAAGGGCATGTGGCAGCAGGCCGCGCACCGCCTGGCCGATCTTCATGGCCGGGGCAAACAGCGGCGATGGCAGGCCCTCCTTGAGGGCCCAGCGCAGCGCTTTCTCGCCGGCCGGGCGCGTCACCCGTTCATCGACCAGCTTGCGGCCAATGTCGATCAAATGACCGTACTGCACACCGCTGGGGCAGGTGGTTTCGCAGTTGCGGCAGGTCAGGCAGCGGTCCAGGTGCAGCTGGGTTTTGCGCGTCGGCACTTCGCCTTCGAGCACCTGCTTGATCAGGTAGATGCGGCCGCGCGGCCCGTCGAGTTCATCGCCGAGCAGTTGGTAGGTCGGGCAGGTGGCGGTGCAAAAACCGCAATGCACGCATTTGCGCAAAATGGCTTCGGCCTGCTGGCCATCGGCTGTGTTCTGGAATTCGGGAGCGAGTTGGGTTTGCATAATTTTTCAATAGCCTTGTCTCGTGGCCTTGCGCCGCAGGGTGCGCAGAAGGTCGGCGTACAGCGGGGGCAGTGACAGAGCGAGTAACAAAATCGCCAGGGGAACCACCCAGATGAAGCCTGCGTACCTGAATCCGGCCGCCCCCACCAGGCCGCCGACGATAAACGCGGTCAGCAGGGTGCTGAAAAGCCTGAGTTTGATCCGGTTGGCGCGCACCCGGGACTCTATCGGACTTTCGGTGCGGTTCCAGTAAAACATCTTGCCCAGCTCAATGCCCAGATCGGTAATGATGCCGGTCATGTGGGTGGTGCGAATCTGCGACGATGAGATTTTGCTGACCAGGGCATTTTGCAGGCCCATGGTGAAAGACAGCACCAGCACGGTCAGCGGGACGGCAAACGGGGTCTGCCGGTTCAGGGTTGCGCCCAGCAGGCCAAAGATCAGCAGCAACACGGCCTCCAGCAGCAGGGGCAAGGCATACTCGCTGCGCACATGGCGCTGGCGCGCCCAGTTCACCATCACGGCGGTTACCGCCGCCCCGGTGGTGAAGGCCAGCAAGGCGCCCAGTGCCCCCAGCACCAGACTCATGTCTCCCAAAATCAGGTTGTCGGCCAGCATGGAAGCAAAACCGGTCATGTGCGAGGTGTACATGCTGACCACCAGAAAGCCGCCCGCGTTGACGGCGCCGGCATTGAATGCCAGCAGCGTCCCGAGCAGGCGATTGGTGGCGGCGGTCCGGTGCTGGCCGCTCAGATGTCGCAGACGTCGCACGCTGTCCCTTACCAGTCCATGGACATCCGGCCCGGATTGAACACACCGGCCGGGTCAAACTGTTTTTTGAGTTCGCGCTGGATACGTGCATGCACTGGAGAAAGCGGGGTGAAGACGGGCAAGTCGGCGGGCGTGCCCTCGGCGCGCCGGAACAGGGTCGCGTGGCCGCCAGCGCGTTGCGCGGCCTGGCGCAGCTGCGCCGCAGCCAAAGCGGGAGCCCAGATCCAGCGCAGGCCGCCGTGCCACTCAATCAGCTGCGCATAAGGCAGGTCGAGTGCAGGCGTGATTTGCGGCAGGCTCAGGCGCCACAGGCAGGCGTCAGCGGAAGGCGGCTGCGCAAAAAAAGGCAGGGTTTGCTCGCGGCAGGCGGCCCAGTCAAGGCTGGCCTGGGCGTTGTCCATTTGCATGGCATGGCCGCCCGCCGCCTGCACGTCGGCCATCATGCGGGGGCCCGCCGCCTCGACAGCGGCCACTGCGCCGCGCAAACGGACGAACAAATAATCCTGCACCGGGCTGGCGCTGTCGTCATGCACCCAGCAACTCGCGTTCAGCGGCAGCGGCTGGCCGCCCCAGCGGTTGAGCAGGTCCAGTGCCTTTTGCTGCGGCAGGCTGCACATCAGCGTGGCTTCTGCGGGTGCGATGGGCAGCACCTTGAGCGAGACCTCCAGCAGCACGCCCAGGGTGCCGAGCGTGCCCGCCATCATGCGCGACACATCGTAGCCCGCCACGTTCTTCATGACCTGGCCGCCGAAGGTCAGGCACTCGCCCTTGCCGTTGAGCAGCACGACGCCCAGCAAATAGTCGCGCACCGCGCCGCTGCTGGCACGCGCCGGGCCGCTCAGGCCGCTGGCGACCATGCCGCCGACCGTGGCGTTCGGACCGAAGTGCGGCGGCTCGAAGGGCAGGCACTGGCCTTGCGAGGCCAGCAGCGCCTCCAGCTCGGCCAGCGGGGTTCCGGCGCGCACGGTGACGACCAGCTCGCTCGGCTCGTAGCTGATGACGCCGGCGAATGCGGACATCTCCAGCACATCGACGTTCAGGGCCTGGCCATAAAAATCCTTGCTGCCGCCGCCGCTAATGCGCAAGGAAGTGCCGCTGGCGGCCGCATCGCGAACGCGCGCGGCGATCAAAGTGGTCATATCGGTGTCTGTCTGCATGTTGAGCATGGTACGCGGCCCGGGGTATTTAGGGTTTTGATCTTTTTGAACGCGAGGCGTTCGGTTTTTTTGCAGCCCAGCAGCGCTTGATGGGTGAACGTGGATTGTCGTCCCATGTCAAAAACCAAATTTGCTATTAATAGCATAGCTGCTTGCGCTTTCTGGGCAAGCGCAAAAGCCTGTTTTTCCTGAATTTTTGGTTTAGTCGGCGCCATCCCTGAAGAAATTCACCGGCAGCCCGGGCACCTCGACCCGCATCGAAAAGATGCCGCCCGAATCAGGCCAGCGTTGCAGTTCAGCCGCCGGGCGCTGGTGGCGCGCGGTCGTGAGGTACAGCGTTTTCAGGTCATCGCCGCCAAAGCACGGCATGGTCGGGCATTGAGCGGGAACGGCAAACTCGGCGAGCAACTCGCCAGAAGGCGACAACTTGAGCAGCCGCCCGCCCTCGTACATCGCCACGTAATAGTTGCCCTGCACATCGACGGCGGCGCCGTCGGGCCGTCCGCCGTAGCCGGGCATGCCCGGCTGCCAGCCTGCGGGCTTGGCTGGCCATTGCCGGAACACGCGCTCACGACGCATCAGATTGCTGGCGGCATCCCAGTCCCAGGCGCGAACCGTGTGGCTTGGCGTATCAGTCCAGTACAACGTGGCCGCATCAGGCGACCAGGCCAGGCCGTTGGCCGTCGTGGCATGACCGGCCTTGAGTTCGAGCACGGCGGCATGGCCACTGCGGCCATCGAGCGAAAAAAGCTGCGCCCGGGCGGCGTCGCGCGGCTCATAAATCGTGCCCGCCCAAAAGCGCCCGAGCGGATCGGCCTTGCCGTCGTTGAAGCGGGTGGTGGCAGGGTCGTGCAGGGCTGGGGCCAGCAAGGCCAGTTCGCCGCCCCAATGCCGGGCGCGGTAAATGCCGTCGCGCAGCGCGATCACCAGGCCGGAGTTTTGGCCGCCGCTGCGGGCCGGCGCGATGCAGCCGGGCTCGGACGGCATGGCCCAGCGCTCCATCTCGCCCGTCGAGACCTCGGCCCGGCAAATCTGGCGCGCGGGAATATCGACCCAGTACAGCCTTTTCTCGTCGGGGTGCCAGAACGGCGATTCGCCCAGTTCGCTGGGCTGTGAAACAGCGGTTTGCCAGGTCATGCTTTTCTCCTCAAGGGCCTGCAGTTCAGTCAAGTCCTGCGACTGTAACGACAAAAAAAGGCCCGCTGGCTTGAGGCCAGCGGGCCGAACTTCCCAAGGAGATTTCTGTCAGTTCACAGCGGGGCGCTTAGCGGTTGTAGGCCGTTTCACCGTGCGAGGTGATATCCAGGCCTTCGCGCTCATCTTCTTCGCTGACGCGCAAGCCGATGGTCAGGTCAACCACCTTGTAGGCAATGAAGGACACGACGCCAGACCAGACCACCGTGATCAGCACGGCTTTGGCCTGGATCCAGACCTGCGAGACGATCGAGTAATCAGCCGCGGCAATGCCGGTCGCCGTGACCCAGTCGGCCACGAAGCCGGGGCCACCCAAAGCAGGCGAGTTGAACACGCCCGTCAGCAGCGCGCCGACGATACCGCCCACGCCATGCACGCCGAACACGTCGAGCGAGTCGTCAGCGCCCAGCAGCTTCTTCAGGCCATGCACGCCCCAGAGGCAGGCAAAACCGGCGATGAAACCAATCACCAGGCCGCCGGCGATACCAACGTTGCCGGCTGCGGGGGTAATGGCCACCAGGCCGGCTACGGCGCCGGACGCCGCGCCCAGCATGGAGGCCTTGCCCTTCATCAGCGCTTCACCGACGCACCAGGCCAGCACGGCCGCAGCCGTGGCACCCAGGGTGTTGATGAAAGCCAGTGCGGCAAAACCGTTGGCTTCCAGCGCCGAGCCGGCATTGAAACCGAACCAGCCCACCCACAGCAGCGAAGCACCGACCATGGTCAGCGTCAGGCTGTGCGGCGCCATGGCTTCCTTGCCGTAGCCAATTCGCTTGCCGACCATGAAGGCGCCGACCAGACCGGCCACAGCGGCATTGATGTGCACCACGGTGCCGCCGGCAAAGTCCAGCGCGCCCGACTGCCAGAGGTAGCCGGCCTTGCTGGTCATGGCGTCAACCACTTCCGCGCTGGTGTAGGCATCCGGGCCCATCCAGAACCAGACCATGTGCGCTATCGGGGCGTAGCTGAAGGTGAACCAGATCACCATGAACAGCAGCACGGCCGAGAACTTGATGCGCTCGGCAAAGGCGCCGACGATCAGGCAGCAGGTGATGCCGGCAAAGGTGGCCTGGAAGGCGGCAAAAATGATTTCAGGAATCACGACGCCCTTGCTGAAGGTCGCTCCGTTGGCAAAGGTGCCTGCGGCGTTGTCCCAGATGCCTTTCATGAACAGCCGGTCAAAACCGCCAATGAAGGCATTGCCCTCGGTGAACGCCAGGCTGTAGCCGTAGATAAACCACAGCACGACGATCATGGAGAACGTCACCATGACCTGCATCAGCACCGACAGCATGTTCTTGCTGCGCACCAGGCCGCCGTAAAACAGCGCCAGACCCGGCACGACCATCAGAATCACCAGGATGGTCGAGACCATCATCCAGGCGGTGTCGCCCTTGTTGGGCACAGGGGCTGGTTCAGCGGCAGGCGCTGCGGCGGGGGCCACCACGGCAGCAGCGGGAGCCGCCATGGCAGCCGGGGCGGCGGCTTCGGGTCTGGTTTCAGCGGCAGCAGTGCTGGCGGCAGGTACGTCAGTCGGAGTCTGGGCCCACAAGGTCGAGCCCGCACCCAGCAAACTCAGTCCCAGCAGCAGGGAGGCGATCAGTTTTTTCATGGCTATGTTCTCTGTTTTTTGAGGGGGTTGACGTCAGAGCGCTTCCTTGCCGGTTTCGCCGGTGCGGATACGCACGACCTGCTCCAGGTCATAGACAAAAACCTTGCCGTCGCCGATCTTGCCGGTGCGGGCAGAGGTCTCGATGGCTTCAATCACGCGTTCCACCAGGTCATCTGACACGGCCGCTTCGATCTTGACCTTGGGCAAAAAGTCAACGACGTACTCGGCGCCCCGGTACAGCTCGGTGTGGCCTTTCTGGCGGCCGAAGCCCTTGACTTCGGTCACGGTGATGCCCTGTACGCCCATGCCCGAGAGGGCTTCGCGCACCTCGTCCAGCTTGAACGGTTTGATGATGGCAGTGACGAGTTTCATTTCAGCTTTCCTCCAGGATAGGTAGCGGTGCCACGGCCGTATGCCACGGGCTGCCGCATGACAGGTTTTTTTCAGTTTCACGACCAGCGTGTTCTGGTTGATAGAGCGGCCGCTAAAACGAGGGGGACAGACGTTGATTTCATGAAAGCTCCCGGGATTGTTAAAGTGGACGCAATTCCTTTAGCAGGGACCGTGCCAGAGTTTTTTCCCCTCCCCTGACAGGGCCTTGACGATTTCAGGACCAGTCGCGTTACGCTAGGGACTTACAACCTGTAACGCACCAAGTTGAAGCATCTGCAATGCACAACTTTGAGGCATTTAAACGAAAGCCCCCGAATGAGCCTGTCTTTAGTGCATAGCCGTGCGCTGCTGGGTCTGCAAGCGCATCCGGTCTGCGTCGAAGTGCATCTGGCCAACGGCTTGCCCAGCTTCACGCTGGTCGGGCTGGCCGACACCGAGGTCAAGGAAGCGCGCGAGCGGGTGCGCTCGGCGATCCAGAACGCCGGGCTCGAATTCCCGGGCAACAAGCGCATCACGGTGAACCTGGCGCCGGCCGACCTGCCCAAGGATTCGGGCCGCTTTGACCTGCCGATTGCGCTGGGCATCCTGGCCGCCAGCGGTCAGATTGATGGGCGCAAGCTCAAAGGCTACGAGTTTGCCGGCGAGCTGTCGCTGGGCGGCGACCTGCGGCCGGTGCGCGGCGCGCTCGCCATGAGCCTGGCGATTGCACGGCCGACGCGCGGCACGGCACAAAAGCTGCCCCGGCTGGTGCTGCCCGAAGGCAGTGCGCAGGAAGCGGCGCTGGTGCCGGATGCCGAGATTTACTGCGCGCACCACTTGCTCGATGTGGTCAGGCAGTTCCTGCCGGGCGATGCAGCGCCTGAAGTGATGGATGGCTGGACGCGGGTGGCGTCAGCCCCGCCGTCCGAACAGCCGGCCTACCCGGACCTGGCCGACGTCAAGGGCCAGGCGGCGGCCCGGCGGGCGCTGGAAATTGCGGCAGCGGGCGGGCACAGCATCCTGATGGTGGGCAGCCCGGGCTCGGGCAAGTCCATGCTGGCGCAGCGCTTTGCCGGCCTGCTGCCGGCCATGACGACCGAGGAAGCGCTTGAAACCGCCGCTGTCGCGTCGCTGGGCGGGCGCTTCACGCTGGACCGCTGGGCGGTTCGGCCGACCTGCGCGCCGCACCACACGGCCAGCGCGGTGGCGCTGGTGGGCGGCGGCTCGCCACCGCGCCCGGGTGAAATTTCGCTGGCGCATCGCGGGGTGCTGTTTCTGGACGAGCTGCCGGAATTTCCGCGCGCCGCGCTCGAAGCCCTGCGTGAGCCGCTGGAGGCCGGCCACATCACGATTTCGCGCGCCACCCAGCGCGCCGAGTTCCCGGCGCGCTTTCAGCTCATCGCCGCGATGAACCCCTGCCCCTGCGGCTACCTGGGCTCCAGCCTGCGAAGCTGCCGCTGCTCGCCCGAGCAGGTGTCGCGCTACCAGGGCAAGCTCAGCGGCCCGCTGCTGGACCGCATCGACCTGCATGTGGAAGTCGGCGGGCTGGCGGCCGAGGAACTGGTCAACACCCCGCCCGGCGAGGCGACAGCCGCCATCCGCAGCCGCGTCGTGCAGGCGCGCGAACGCGCGATGAGCCGGCAGGGCAGCGCCAATCAGGCGCTCGAAGGCCAGGCGATTGATGCGCAATGCCAGCTCGACGCAGCCGCCGCGAAATTCCTCAACACGGCGGCGACGCGGCTGGGCTGGTCAGGCCGGGGCATTCACCGCTGCCTGAAGGTTGCCCGCACCATCGCCGACCTGGCCGGCGCCCAGAGCGTGCAGATCGCGCATGTCGCCGAAGCGGTGCAGTACCGGCGGGCCTTGAAAGGGCCCCACTGAAATGGCCCAACCGGGAAACCTGACAACTTTCAGCGTGTTTTCTCCAAAGGTTCAGACGTGCTTTTTGCATTGTGTTTATCCCCTTTGTAGTGGGCGGAAACCTTGAAGGCAGCACTGCAGACAATTTTTCTCAACTGACGGTCCGCCCATCGACCATTGCACGCCGGAAGTTTCAGCGTTGCCGAATTGTTTTCAAGCACAACCGGAATGGTTACAGGCCGCTTGTCATCGCCTTTCGCAACGAACTCGAAAACAACCTTGCCGGTTGGATTTTTTCCTGCGACTTTTGCAATAAAACGCACCGGCTCATTGCGACGCAGGGGTTGATGGGTGTCAGCCTGTAAGACAGTGACAATAGTGACGGTTCCAGCCCGGGTGGTTTCTGGAGCAGGTTCGAGAATGTCCCCAATCAGGGTATCGCCGTCGCCATGTCGTGTGAAAGTCAGGTTCTTGATGACGGTGTTGCTGAGCACATCAAGAAAAACAGCACGGCGCGCTGGTTCGACAGAATACTGATACAAATGTTCACTTAAAAAGACTGCCAACACAAACTTGTCATTGGAAAAACTGGTCGCTAGTTTTAGCGCCACATGCACGTCCGCATGACCGGCGGGTACCAGCAAAATACGTGTTACCGCGCCGGTTGCCGAGTTGACCTCAAGCACAGGAAGCTTGGCCCGCGGGTCGGTCTTCAGGGGGCCGCTGTAGGTTCCCAGATAAAGACGGCTTCCATCCTGGTTGAAGGCAAGGCTGGAAAAATTGGAAATTAGAAATTTTGCAGGCCAAGGCGTTACGACCACGCTTTTGATGATCAACGTAGCCGGGTCAAGTACACGATAGCTCTGAAAGTCCGTGGCGCCACTGCCACTGCCAATGATGTAGAGCCGGTTGTTGGCCGGGTTCACTGAAAGATGGGCCGCCTCAAAATCTCCCGTGCTGACCACCTGCGCAAGGGTGTTGCGCAGTCCGTCAATGATGCTGATGGCGGGTTTGCCACGAGTTCCTCTGGTTGCAACGTAAACTTTTTCACCCACTTTATCAATCGCCATCGCGACGCCAAAAGCGTTTGCAGCAAGCCTGGCGACAACCGCTTTTTTAATCGCGTCAATCACGATCACCTGACCGGCGACTGTCAGCACATACACCTTTTTCCCATCTGGCGACACCACCATTGCCTTGGGAGATGCCGCCACACCCGATGAAGGCGAAAGCGCAATCTCGCCCGTGATGGTGTTGGTATCGACATCAATGATTTTGATTCCTGTACCTACCAGCACATATATTTTTCCGGTGGCGTCATTCGCTACGATTTCAGTAATGCCTCGCAAGGCGCCGCCCAGGGGCAATGTGGTGAGCGTGGTGTAAGTCGCCATATCGACGACCGCAACACTGTTCAGATTTTTATCGCCCACATAAGCGAATGGCGCAGCGTAAGCAGCCATGCCCATACCAGCAAAAAAGACCATGACGAACAGTTGGCGAAAGGGGATTTTAAAGCGCACGAAGCCACAAGAAAAACATCGGAAGCATCGGCTCAGGCAAGGAAAATCAGACATGAACTTTCCCCAAAATCAGTGAATGAGATCAAAAGCGTGTTGCTTGCACCATTACCTGCTGGTTTTTCAAAACTTTATGGGCGGCTTGCTCAGGCAGGTCAAGATTAAATCACCAGCGCTTTTCAAGATGCAAACCAAGGCACAGAATTGCCGTCGAATCCGCCTTGGTCAAGGCAACAAGACAGGCAAAACGTTAGCCACCCGCCGCCGCCCTATCACTACTACAAATTGGGCGCCAGCAAGCGCTGCAAATCAGCCGCCTTGGCGCCGCGCCGCTGCGCCAGGTCCTGCAACTGGTCGTCGCCGATCTTGCCGACGCTGAAGTAGGTGCTTTGCGGATGGCTCAGATAAAAGCCGCTGACGCTGGCCGCCGGCGTCATGGCCAGGCTTTCCGTCAGACCCATGCCGATCTCGTCGGCCTTGAGCAGCTCGAACATTTCCTTTTTGGCGCTGTGGTCCGGGCAGGCCGGGTAGCCGGGCGCGGGGCGTATGCCCTGGTATTTTTCGGCGATCAACGCGTCATGGTCCAGCGCCTCGCCGGGCGCGTAGCCCCACAGGTCTTGGCGCACGCGCTGGTGCAGCGCTTCGGCAAAGGCCTCGGCCAGCCGGTCGGCCAGCGACTTGAACATGATCGACGAATAGTCGTCATGGTCAGCCTGAAAAGCTTTCTCCTTCTTTTCAGCGCCCAGGCCGGCGGTCACGGCAAAAACGCCGATGTAATCCGCAATTCTTGAGTCTTTTTGGCCTGTAGCGCACGCTGCATCTGCACGAGCAGCTATTAATTCAGGAGTCAGAACCTTGGGCGCGACAAAATCGGCCAGGCAGCGGCTCGGGCGCATCACGCCTTCAACCGCCGTTTTCTCGGTCTGCTGGCGCAGGCCGTACCAGGTCATCGCCACCTCAGTGCGGCTTTCGTCGGTGTAGATCTCGATGTCGTCGCCCACGCTGTTGGCAGGCAGCACGGCCATCACGCCGCTGGCCGTGAGCCAGCGGCCTTCGATCAGGCGCTTGAGCATCTTCTGGGCATCGGCATAGACGCGCGTCGCCTCGACGCCGACCACTTCGTCGCTCAAAATCGCCGGGAACGGACCGGCCAGGTCCCAGGTCTGGAAGAACGGTCCCCAGTCGATGTATTGCGCCAGTTCGGCCAGGTCAAAATTCTTGAACACGCGCCGGCCGATGAACTTGGGAACGGGCGGCTGATAGTTTGTCCAGTCGATTGCCGTGGCATTGGCGCGCGCCTTGGCCAGCGGCCACATTGGCGTCTGCTTTTTGTTGGCATGCTGGGTGCGCACCTTGTCGTAGTCGGCGTTCAGCTCGGCGATGTATTTGGCGGCCTGGTCGGACAACAGGCTTTGCGCCACGCTCACGCTGCGCGACGCGTCGGGCACATAGACGACAGGGCCTTCGTAATGCGGCGAGATCTTCACCGCCGTGTGCACCCGGCTGGTGGTGGCGCCGCCAATCATGAGCGGGATGTTTTTCAGGCGGAAATACTCGTCCTTCTGCATCTCGCTCGCCACATACTGCATTTCTTCCAGGCTGGGCGTGATCAGGCCGGACAGGCCGACGATGTCGGCGCC
>Ga0123337_10005256_pt1 | contig 12808 bp, 12 predicted proteins | sample frozenSSSSmetaG_FD_89792 | JGI IMG/M metagenome (GOLD analysis project Ga0123337, IMG submission 89792) | Glacier valley bacterial and archeal communities from Borup Fiord, Nunavut, Canada, to study Microbial Dark Matter (Phase II) -... | ecosystem: Environmental > Aquatic > Freshwater > Ice >...
CGTCGCCCAACCCGTCGCCCAACCTGTCACCCCTGAGGAGCCCGCCATGACATCGGCCAACCCCTGGCAGACCGCACGCCGCACCGCGCGCATGAACCCGTCGGTGATTCGCGAGATCCTGAAGATGACCGAGCGTTCGGGCGTCATCTCGCTCGCCGGTGGCCTGCCCTCGCCCGACACCTTCCCGGTCGAGGCCATGCGCGAGGCCACGGCCCGCGTGCTGCGCGACCAGCCGCGCGAGGCGCTGCAATACGCCGCGAGCGAAGGCTTCCCGCCGCTGCGCGAATGGGTCGCCGAGCATTTGGGCGAGCAGGGCATGCAGGTCGACCCGGAGCAGGTGCTCATCACCACCGGCTCGCAGCAGGGGCTCGACCTTGTCGGAAAGGTGCTCATCGATACGGGCAGCACCGTCGCCGTGGAAGCACCCACGTACCTCGGCGCGCTGCAGGCGTTTGCACCCTACGAGCCCGAGGTCGTGGCCGTGCCGTGCGACGACGAGGGCCCGCGGCCCGATGCGCTGGCGGCGGCACACGGCGCACGCTTTCTCTACGTGCTGCCGAACTTCCAGAACCCGAGCGGCCGCTGCATGGGCGAGGGGCGTCGCGCCGCGCTCGTGAAGGCAGCGCAGGCGATGGGCCTGCCGCTTGTCGAAGACAACCCCTACGGCGACCTGTGGTTCGACGCCGCACCGCCCGCGCCGCTGGCCGCACGCTGGGCCGAGGGCACGGTGTACCTGGGCTCGTTTTCCAAGGTGCTCGCGCCCGGCCTGCGCTTGGGCTACGCGGTCGCGCCGGCGCTGCTGTGCCCCAAGCTGCTGCAGGCCAAGCAGGCCGCCGACCTGCACACGCCGGGCTTCAACCAGCGCGTGGTGCATGAGGTGGTCCGCAACGGCTTCCTGCGCGAGCATGTGCCCACCATCCGCGCGCGCTACAAGCTGCAGCGCGATGCGATGCGCGCCGCGCTCGACGCCCACATGCCGGCCGGTTGCCGCTGGGTCGTGCCGAGCGGCGGCATGTTCTTCTGGGTCGAGCTTCCCGAGAGCATCGACGCGACTGCGATGCTGCCCAGCGCTGTCGAAGCGGGCGTGGCGTACGTGCCGGGTGCGGCGTTCTTCGCCAGTCAGCCACGCGCGAACACGCTGCGCCTGTCGTTCGTGACCGTGGCGCCGGCCGAGATCGCGCGTGGCGTGGCGCTGCTGTCGCAGGTGCTGCGCCAGCAGCTCGCGGGGGGTGCGGCATGAAGCGGCGCTTCCAGCAGATCGACGTGTTCTCGGACACGCCGCTTTCGGGCAACCCGCTCGCGGTGGTGGTCGACGGCGCCGGCCTGACCGACGCGCAGATGGCCGCCTTCGCGCGCTGGACCAACCTGAGCGAAACCACGTTCCTGCTGCCGCCGCAAGACCCGCAGGCCGACTACCGCGTGCGCATCTTCACCCCGGGCGGCGAACTGCCCTTCGCCGGCCACCCGACGCTGGGCAGCTGCCACGCGTGGCTCGCCTCCGGCGGTGTGCCGCAGCGGGAGCTGATCGTTCAGGAGTGCGGCATCGGCCTGGTGCGCCTGCGGCGCGATGCTTCGCGGCTGGCGTTCGCTGCGCCGCCGCTGCGGCGCAGCGGGCCGGTCGAGGCCGATGTGCTGGACCACATCGCGCGCAGCCTGCGCATCGAGGCGAGTGCCATCCGTGCGTCGAACTGGGTCGACAACGGCCCCGGCTGGGTGGCCGTGATGCTGGCCACCCGCGACGAGCTGCTGGCGCTCGCGCCTGACTTTGTGCTGATGGCCGGGCTGAAGGTCGGCGTGGTCACGCCCTGGCCCGCAAGTGAGCCGGCGGCGCAGTTCGAGGTGCGCGCCTTCGTGCCCAGCCTGGGCGTGCCGGAAGACCCGGTAACCGGTAGCCTGAATGCCGGCCTGGCGCAATGGCTGATCGGCGCCGGCATGGCACCGGCGCGTTACGTGGCGAGCCAGGGAACAGCCCTCGGCCGCGCCGGGCGCGTGCACGTGGACCAGATCGGCGCCGACATCTGGATCGGCGGCCACTCGGTCACCTGCATCGACGGCACGCTGGCGCTGTAGCGGCCGCGCGCACCATGCTGCAGCTCGACCACCTCGTGATCGCCGCTGCCACGCTGGCCGACGGCGCAGCGTGGTGCGAGCGCGTGTTCGGCATCACGCCGGCCACGGGCGGGAAGCACGCCTTCATGGGCACGCACAACCTGCTGTTCAGCGTGGCGTGCGCGCGCTTTCCGAACGCGTATGCCGAGATCATCGCCATCGACCCGGGGGGCACCGCGCCCGCTGGGCCGCGCTGGTTCGGGCTGGACGCGCCGGCGCTGCGCCTGGCGTTGCGCGGCGGGCCACAGCTCATTCACTGGGTGGCACGCAGCCACGACCTCCACGCCACGAGCGCGGCCTGGCGCGCAAGCGGCATCGAGCCCGGTGCCGTGGTGGCCGCCGAACGCCACACCGCGAACGGCATGTTGCGCTGGCAGATTGCACTGCGGGCCGGCGGTGCGCGGCCGCTCGGTGGCGCGCTGCCCACCCTGATCGAGTGGGGCGCCGTTCACCCGTGCGATGCCTTGCCGGTCAGCGGCGTACAACTTGATTGCGTGCAATTGATCGGGTTGGACGAGCCCTGCCTCGGCGCTTTGGGGTCGATCAACGGCGTGGCTTGCGCCGAGCCCACTGACAGTGCGCCCGCACTGGTCGCCACCTTGACCGGCCAGCGCGGCACTCTCGCCCTGTCGTCCTTACCCACCGACCCGAGACCATGAACAACGACCCCGATGGCTTGATCGACGCGATGCGCATCGTCCGCGAATTCATGCCGCCGACACCACAGCAGCGCTGGCCGCTGCTCGACCAGCGGCTGGGCGCGGCGGCGTGGGTCAAGCACGAGAATCACACGCCGGTCGGGGCGTTCAAGGTGCGCGGCGGGCTGGTCTACTTCGACGCGCTGCGCCGCCGCGAGCCTGCATGCCAGGGCGTGATCGCGGCCACACGCGGCAACCACGGCCAATCGGTGGCCCTGGCGGCGCAGCGCCACGGCCTGCACGCGACCATCGTCGTACCGCATGGCAATTCGGTCGAGAAGAACGCCGCGATGTGCGCGCTCGGCGCCGAACTCATCGAGCACGGCGATGACTTCCAGGCGGCGCGCGAACACGCGGCGCGTCTGTCGGTCGAGCTCGACCTGCACATGGTGCCGAGCTACCACGACGATCTGGTGCGCGGCGTGGCCACGGGCTGGGTCGAGTTCTTCGAGGCCGCACAGCCGGACGTGGTGTTCGTGCCGGTGGGCCAGGGTTCGGGCGTATGCGCCTGCGCGCTGGCGCGCGCGCACACCGGCGTGGCGACGCGAATCGTCGGTGTGGTGTCAGCGCACGCGCCCGCTTACCAGTTGTCGTTCAGGGCCGGGCGCGTGGTCGAAGCGCAGGTCACGACCGAACTTGCCGACGGCCTGGCTTGCCGCGCGCCCGACCCGCAAGCGCTGGCCGTGATGCTGCGCGAAGTCGACGACGTGCTCGCGGTCACCGACGCCGAAGTGGCCGGCGCGATGCGCGCCCTGTTCGCCGACACCCACAACGTGGCCGAAGGCGCCGGCGCAGCCGCGCTGGCCGCCGCGCTGCAACAGCGCGGGCGGTGGGCCGGCCGCAGCATCGGCCTGGCGCTGACCGGCGGCAACGTCGACAGCGCGGTGTTCGCGCGCGTGCTCAGCGGCACGTAGCACCGCGCGGCGTTCAGCGGCGCCAGGCCCAGGCCCGGCGCATGCCTTGCCACGCGGCGGCGCCTTCTGGGTCGGCCTCGCGCTTCCAGGCGCCGTAGCGGCGCACCACGACGAACACGCTGCTGGCGATGAGTGCGGCAAGCGTGCCGCCCAGAACGATGAGCGAGCGGGAAGGCTTGGCGCGCCGGTCGGGTGGCAAGGCCACGTCGACGGTCTGCAGCGTCGTGCCTTCCTTGGCCTCGTCGAGCTTGGCGATCTCGAACTGGCGCAGCATGCTTTCGAGAATCGTTTCCTGGAGCTTCAGCTCGCGGCGTGCCCGCACGTAATCGATGGCCACTTCGGGCAGCTTGCCGACCGGCAGGTCGACCGCACTGCCGCCTTTGCCTCCCTGGTTCGACTCCATTCGCGCCAGCTCACCGCGCAGGGCGCGCAACTCCGAGTTCATGCGCATGACCTCGGGGTTCTGTTCGGTGGCAGAGGTGCGCAGCACCTTCAGCTGCACCTCGCGCTCGGCGATCATGGCGCGCACTTGCGCGGCACCGGTGATCAAGGCCTCGGCCTGCTTGTCGAGCACGATCACGCCCGACTTTTCCTGCACGCGCTGCAGGTCGCGCTCGGCCTTGATGAGGTTCTCTTTCGTGTCTTTCAGCTGGTTCTCGAAGAACACGCGGCGCAACTGCGCTTCTGATACCGCCAACCGGCTCATGACCTTGGTGATCTCGCTTGCGTGGGCATTGGCCAAATCGGCTGCGAACTTGGCCTCTTCATCGTCGACCTCAACGGAGATCAACCCGCTCTTCTTGTCTGACGCGATTCGAATGCGGTCGGGAAGCATCTTGCGCAGCACCTCATACGACTCGACCTTGTAGCGCTTGAAGAGATCGAAGCGTGTGACCAGCGAGCGCTGCACACTGTCGCTCTTGAGCAGGCTCACATACAGCTCATCGGGCGACTTGCCGCCCAAGCTGGCGCCAATCCCCCCCAGTGAACCGAGCGCGGCCAATGCAGCCGCCGACCCACTCGATTGCTGCGAGCCCGGCGCCAGCAACGTCGCACGCGCGGTGTAGATCACCGGCCTGGTCAGTGCAACCACCACGGCCACCCCTGCCGCTGCGAGCGTGACCAGCGCGATGAGCTTCTTGCCTTCGCCCAGCCATGTCATCACTTCGAGCAAGCTCACGGTCGGCCCGTCGTCCTCGAATTCGGCGGTGGCCAGGTCGGCGGCCAAGGCGGGGGCGTTGTTCATGCGCACGGTCACTTGGTGATCTGGTAAATGGCTGCGACACCCAGGCCGAACTGCGAAAAGATCTGCGAGAAATCTTTCAGGTTGCGCACGAAAGCACGGCCCCAGGTTTCGAAGTCGAGCTGGTTCGGCACGATCAGCGCATCACCCGGTTGCATGGCCTGCGACTCCAGCTTGCTGCGGCGGTTGCTGAAGAAGCCGCCGCGCTGGTCGCCGGCGTGCGTCACGGTGCCGTCGGCGCGCACGATGAACATGTTGCTCGGGTCGGCTGCCTCGTCGGCACCGGCCAGGCGCAGGTAGTCGCCGGCCGTGCGGCCCGGCTTCCAGAGGAAGGCGTTGCTGTTGACGACGGCGCCGGCCACGGTCACGAAGCCAGGGCGCGGCGGCACGACGATGCGGTCGGCGTTCTCGAGCGGAACATCCGGCAAGGCGTCGATGGTCAGCGTGGTGGGTTCGAGTTCGAGCGCGATGCGGCCGTTCGGCTGCATGCGGCTCAGGCGCGCCAGTTGGGCTTGAGTAGCGGCGTTGCTGACAGCTGCGCTGGTGGCTGCGGCAGCGGGATCGTCGCGCCGGTTGGCCGCGTCACGCGCTGTCTGCACCGACGACAGCGCTTCGAGCCGGGCGATTGCGGCCGCCATGCTTTCGCGCTGCCGCACGCGGGCCTCTTCGCGGCTGAACTCCAGGCCGTAGAGGTAGGCTTGGGGCGTGAAACCACCCGCCCGGGCGAGCAGGGCTTTCAAGGTTTCGCCGGCTTGCAACTGGTACACGCCAGGCGAGCCCACTTCGCCCTCCACGGAGACCAGGCGGGTCTGGCGTGACACCGGGACGCGGATGTCGCGCTGGCTGTACACGGTGACCACGTCGCCGGCCATCAACTCGACGTTGCTGGCCGCGTCGCCCTGCAACACCGCCTTGCCCAGGTTGAACGGGATCACCTGCGTGGACAGGTCTGCGGCGTTGAGCCGCTCGATCACCGCGTAGTCCCAGTTCAGCTCGTCGAACAGTGCCGTCGGGGCGCGCCGGGCGCCGTTGAGCAGCACGCGGTCTTCCTTGCGTTGTGCGCGCTCGGCCCGGGTGCGCTGCGTGCGGTTCACGGTCGGCGCGGCTGCCGCTGCATTGCCGAACGGCGTCGCGTTCGCCGTGTCGGCGGGGTCGTCGTCTTCGTCATCGAGCACCTGAACCAGCAGATTTTTTCGGCGATAGAAGTCGGGCGAGATCAGTGCGTCGCGGTCCGGGATCAGGTCGCGAACGCGCATGCCGGGGGTGAACGGGTAGCGCAGCGGCTGGGCCACGTGGCCACGCAGCGTGACTGCATTGGCGAACTGCGGCGAGATCGCCAGCAGCGTCAGCACGTCACCGTCGCGCAGCGACTTTTGCAGGCCGTTGCCATCAAGCGCAAAGGTCTCGACGAAGCGCGCGGCACGGGCTTGCGTGTTGTCCACACGCTCGAGCTGGGCCCGGTTCGGGTTCGCCAGCAGCGGTGCGCCGCCGGCGTAACGCAGCACCTCGCGCACCGGCTCCTGCGGGGCCTTCAGCTCGAAGATGGCCGGCGTGTCGAGCGCACCGGTGATGGCCACGCGCGGGCCGGCGGGCTGGAACACGATCACGTCGCCGGCGTTGACCTGCACGTCTTTCGATTTGTCGCCCTGCACCAGGAACTCGTAGATGTCGAGCTCCGACACGACGCGCCCGTCGCGGCGCAGCAGCACCTTGCGCATCGAGCCGTTGGGCGCCGGGCCACCGGCCATCACGACCGCCGACAACATCGTCGACTGGCTCGCCAGCGTGTACACACCCGGGCGCTGCGCGGGGCCGACCACGAACACCTTGACGCCGCGCAACTGGCCGAGCGAGACGCTCAGGTTGAAGTTGGTGTAGAGGCGGCCGATCTGCGCCCGCAGGTGCTTCTCGAGCTCGGACGCCTTGACGCCGACCACGCTGAAGCTGCCGACCTTGGGCAAGTTCAGCAGGCCGTTGCGGTCCACCGTGGTGCGGTAGTCGACATCGATTGCGCCCCAGGCGCGCAGCACGATCTCGTCGCCGGGGCCCACGGTGTAGTCACCGCCGACCGGAACGTTGTCGACGGGCGTGAAGCTGTCGGCGGCGGTGGCGAAGAAGCTGGCACCGAACAGCGGCAATTGGCGGCCGGTGGCGGCCTCGACGAACTTCTGAAACTCTCCCGGCTTCGGCGGCGGCTCGAAGCGGCGCGCCGCCATCTCGGCGCCGGCCTCGGTTCCCGCGGACTGGCGTGCCGGGTTGGCCCGCGCATTGCCGTTTTGCAGCACCCGGGTCGGCGACGGGTCGGCGGCGGCACCACCGGTGCCGCCCTGCGGGTTGCCCTGCCCCGCGCCTTGAGCGTTGCCGGCCCGGGGCATCGTCGCGGCCGGGTAGCTGGGGGTGCTGAACGTGTTCTGAGTCGGCGCCGCGTCATCGGCAGCGTGGGCAACCACGCCGGTGAGCGCGACGCACCAAGCCACGAGCAGGCATCGCGTACGGGAGAAGGTCTCGGTCATGAGGGTGTCGTGCGCTGGTTCGGCGTCTGGCGGGGGCCGGGTGTCGGCCCGAACTGCCGCTGCGGAGAAGCCGGCTGGCCCCGGCGTCGCGTCGGCGCGGGGTGACCTGCCGAGATGCAGACCACCCGAGATTTTAGCGGAAGCAGACCCGCGCTCGGAGCGAACGCGGCGGAGGCAGAGCGCGGCGCAGGGTACGAGCCGAGCGGGCCACAACCTGGCGCGCCCCGGGGAGCGCGCTGCGGCGCGTTGTCGACGCTCGGTCGGCGCTCGGTCGACCTACTCCTTGCGATATGTGTCGTGGCAGGCCTTGCAGGCCTTGCCTGTTTCACCCGCAGCGGCCTTGATGGCATCGATGTTGCCGCCCTTGGCAGCGACGTTGAACTTGACCATCTCGTCCTGCATCTTCGCGGCGGCCGCGTTGAACTTTTCCCTCTCGGTCCAGATCTTCGGATCGGCCTTGGTATCGCCCTTGTCACTGCCGTCCACGAAGCCAGCGTACGGCAGCTTCGACGCCATGGCCGCGATTTCGGCGTTGTCGGCGGCCATTTTGGCGTCGAAGGGGATGCGGCCGTTGGCCATCGCCGCAACGCGGCCGAAGTGCGTGGCCATCACCGTAAAGGCCGCCTTGCGGTACTTGATCGCGTCCTCGGGCTTCTGGAACTGCGCGGCAGCCGGAAGCGCCACGGTGGCGCCGATGAGTGCGGTGGCAGTGAAGAGCATCGTCGAGATCACACGTTTCATGCAGTTTCTCCTGGGCTGTATGGGCGGGCGGGTCTGGCGTTGAGATCGGCTTGCGGTAAGCGCAAGCGCTGCGCAGTGTACGCAGTGGGCGCTACGCACATGTTGGCGCTGCGGGAAAATCCCAGGGCCAGCAATCGTCGGGCGCACTGAGGTTATCTTCGGGCATGTGCCCGCGAATCAGGGAAAGGTTGCGCAACGATGAACAGTGAGCCGGTCTTGGTGCGTGTGTGGGACTTGCCCACGCGCCTGTTCCATTGGGTGCTGGCCGCATGCGTGGTGGCGTCGGTTGTCAGCGCCAAGATCGGCGGCAACGCGATGCCGTGGCACTTCCGCCTCGGCTACGTGGTGTTCGCGCTGGTGGCCTTTCGCCTGGTCTGGGGCGTGGTCGGCGGGCGCTGGTCGCGCTTCGGCAGCTTCGTGCATGCGCCTGCCACGACCATGCGCTACCTGCGCGGGCGCACCCACCCCGATGAATTGCTCGACGTCGGGCACAACCCGCTCGGCGCGCTGTCGGTGTTCGGGCTGCTCGCCATCCTGGCGTTGCAGGTGGGCACGGGCCTGTTCGCCGACGACGACATCGCGAACACCGGCCCGCTGATCAAGTTCGTCTCGGGCGCCACGAGCAGCCTGCTGACGAAGTGGCACAAGAGCTTCGGCCAGTGGCTCGCGCTGGCGCTCGTGGCCCTGCATGTGGCGGCCGTTCTGTTCTACCTGCTGAAGAAGAAGCACAACCTGGTGCGACCGATGGTCACCGGAGACAAGCCCTTGCCAGCAGGCGTTCCGGCGTCAGTCGACACCGCGCGCACGCGCTTGCTCGCTGCAACGCTGTTGGCGCTGTGCGCCGGTGGTGTCACCTGGCTCGTGAGCCTGGGCGGCTAGCGCGGCACGCGACGATGACGCCCGCACCGACAACCCGGATTGAACTCGTTCGGGTCGATGGCCCGGTCGGCTGCGACCTGGCGCGCGAGATCCTGCGCGAGTACGCGGCCAGCCTGATGGTGGATCTGGGCTTCCAGAATTTCGATGCCGAACTGGCCCAACTTCCGGGCGAATACGCCCCGCCCGCAGGCCTGCTGCTGCTCGCCATGGTCGACGGCTCGCTCGCCGCCTGCGGCGGCTTTCGCGCATTGACCGACGCCGACTATGCGAACGCCTGCGAGATGAAGCGGCTCTACGTGCGCCCGGCCCAGCGCGGGCTCGGCCTGGGCCGCACGCTGGCCGAGGCGCTGCTGGACGAGGCCCGCCGAGCCGGCTACTCGGTGATGCTGCTCGACACGCTCGACGAGATGGAGTCGGCGCGCGAGCTCTACGCCGCGCTCGGCTTCGAGGAGATACCGCCGTACTACTTCAACCCCATCGCCGGCGCGCACTACCTCAAGGCCGCCCTCGATTGAACCCGGCACGACGGGCATGGGCAAGGCGCCCGGCAGCGTACGATGCAGGCCACCTGCAGGGGCGTGCCACGCGAGACAGCCGACAGCCTGATGCAGGCGAGACCACGCGCCGGGAGGGCCATGACTGGATCATCGAACCGTTCACCTGAGACGCAGCCATTCGAGCTGCATGCGGGCGCGCTGCGCCTGGCGCTGCGGCCCGATCTGGGTGGCTGCATCGCGGGCTTCTGGCACCGCGACACGCCGATCCTGCGCTCCGTCGAACCAGCCTTGCTGAGCGCCTCGCGCCCGTCCGCGTGCTACCCGCTGCTGCCCTATTCCAACCGCCTGGCCTACCGCAAGTTCCGCTGGAAGGGGCATGACTACACGACCCAGCCGAACTTCGACGACAGCCCGCATTCTGTGCACGGCGTGGGCTGGCAGCGGCCCTGGGAGATCGTCTCCAGCAGCGTCCTCGAAGTGGTGATGCGCCTGCGCCACCCGGGTGATGCCGACTGGCCTTTCGCGTTCGAGGCGCAGCAGTACTTCACGCTCTCGCCCCAGGGCATGACGGTGCAGATGGTGTTCACCAACACCGCCGAGATCGCGCAGCCGGTCGGGCTGGGCTGGCACCCGTACTTCCCGAAGCGCGCGCGCAGCCGCCTGCACATCGAGCTTGCCAGCCGCTGGGACCCGGACGCCGCGCAGCTGCCGGTGCGCAAGGTGGCGCAGCCCGGCATCGACAGCGACGTGTCGCACCTGAGCTACGACCACTGCTTCGAAGGCTGGCGTGGCCCGGCGCGCATTCGCGACGAGAAGTTCTCGCTGCAGCTCAGCTCGTCGCTGAGCTACCTCGTGGTGTTCACACCGGGCGACCGGGAGTACTTCTGCGTCGAGCCCGTGAGCCACGTGTCGAATGCCATCCACATGGCCGACCCGGCCGCGCATGGCCTGCGCACGCTCGCGCCGGGCGAGGCCTGCGAGGCATCGATAAAGCTCGACGTGGCCGTGGTCTGATGCCCGCAGTGGATGGTCAACCGCCCGGGGGCCCGCGCGCCGAACCGGGCTCCGAGGTGCGCGTGGCAGTGGCCGCCGCCGCGCTGCTCGGCGAGTCACCGGTGTGGCACCCGGCCGAGCGCGCGCTGTACTACTGCGACATTCCGGGCCACCGTCTGCACCGCTTCGACCCGGTCTCGGGCGCGCTGAAGCACTGGCAATTCGACACCGACGTGGCCAGCCTCGCGCCGATGCTCGGCGGCGCACTGTTGCTGGCCATGCGCGACGGCCTGTGGCGCTTCGACCCTGCGAGCAGCGAACGCGTGCGCCTAGTCGAGCCGCCGTACGAGCCCGCCACCGAACGCTTCAACGACGGCAAATGCGACCCGCAGGGCCGCTTCTGGGTCGGCACCATCTACGAGCCACGCGACCCGCCACGGGCCGCGCTGTACCGTTGGGCGCGCGGCAAGCTGGCCCGGCAGGCCGAGGGCATCACCGTGTCGAATGGCCTGGCCTGGAGCCCGAACGGCCGCACCATGTACTGGAGCGACACCAAGGCCCACACCGTCTTCGCGTTCGACTTCGACCCCGTCGGCGGTGCGCTCGCCAACCGACGTGTGTTCGCGCGCTTCCCGCTGCGCGAGCCGGGCCGGCCGCTCGCTGCCTATGGCGGCCGGCCCGACGGCGCGGCGGTCGATGCCGAGGGTTGCTATTGGGTCGCCATGTTCGAAGGCCAGCGGCTGTTGCGCCTGTCCCCGGACGGTGACGTGGTGCGCGAACTGCGGCTGCCGGTGCGCTGCCCGACGATGCCGTGCTTCGGCGGCCCGGACCTGAAGACGCTCTACATCACCACCGCGCGCCAGAACCGCCCCGCCGCCGAATTGGCCGTGCAGTCTTTCGCAGGCTGCATTCTTGCCGTCGACGTCGACGTGCCCGGCCTGCCGGCGAACTTCGCGACCTGATCGTCAGGCGTTGCGCCGGCGCCACCTTGCGGGCCCTTTCGGCACCGCTTCTTCAGAGCGATCCGGTCGGTCCAGGTTACCGGCCTCGGGTTTCCTCCTATAATTCCGAGGCTTTGCTGTACACGCACATTCCCGCCCCATGACCGAAGCGATTCAAGACGGTGCGGCGCAGGTTGCTGAGGGTGAGAACCTGCAAGAGAACCTGCAAGAGAACCTGCAAGAGAACCTGCAAGAGAACCTGCAAGAGAAGCAGCAAGAGAAGCAGCAAGAGAAGCAGCAAGAGAAGCAGCGAGACAGCTTCAAACTCTGGACCAAAGAAGAGGCCGAAGCACTGAGGAGAAAGTACCCGCCGGTATCGCCGTGGCGGGTGGTTGCGGTGCAAGCCGCAGCCGGGCTCGTATGTGTCGCAGTCGTTTGGGCATTCACGCAGCGCAGCGAAGCAGCCTGGTCGGCGCTTTACGGCGCTACAGCTGTTGTCCTGCCGAGCGCATTGTTGGCGCGCGGCATGACGCGGGACCTCGCAGGCAACCCGGGCGCAGCGATGTTCGGGTTCATGTTCTGGGAGATGGTCAAGATCGGGGTTGCAGTCGCCATGCTGGTGGCAGCAATCAGGGTGGTGCAGGGTTTGAGCTGGCCGGCGTTGCTGGTCGCGATGATCGTGTGCATGAAGGTGAACTGGTTCGCGTTGCTGTGGCGGCGCAAACCAGTGGTGAACGACATTACAACGAGAGTCTGATTCGACATGGCTGCCGAAGCTCACACCGCTGAACACGCTGGACCGACCGCTGGCGAATACATCAGCCATCACCTGACCCACCTGCGCTCCCAAGAGCAAAACAGCATCATCGATTTTCACGTGCTCAACTGGGACAGCCTGTTCTGGTCGATCCTGATGGGCGTGGTCGGCCTGTTCTTCCTGTGGCGCGTGGCGCGGTCGGTCACGTCGGGCGTGCCGGGCCGGGCCCAGGGCGCCGTCGAGTTCCTGCTCGAGATGGTCGACAACCAAGCCAAGTCGATTGTCCACAACGCCACGTCGCGCAAGTTCGTTGGGCCTCTGGCGCTGACCGTGTTCATCTGGATCCTGCTGATGAACGCGATGGACTTCCTGCCTGTCGACTTGCTGCCGCTGCTGTGGGAGAAGATCGTCGGCGCCGCCGGCGGCGACCCGCACCACGCCTACATGCGCAGTGTGCCCACGGCCGACTTGTCGACCACCCTGGGCATGTCGATCGGCGTGCTGCTGATCTGCCTTTACTACA
>Ga0123337_10005257_pt1 | contig 12807 bp, 8 predicted proteins | sample frozenSSSSmetaG_FD_89792 | JGI IMG/M metagenome (GOLD analysis project Ga0123337, IMG submission 89792) | Glacier valley bacterial and archeal communities from Borup Fiord, Nunavut, Canada, to study Microbial Dark Matter (Phase II) -... | ecosystem: Environmental > Aquatic > Freshwater > Ice >...
ATGATTTAAAACGTACTAATACTTTAAACAGGATTCAAACTTTAAGACCCACTACTCTTGCAAATCCTATCGGCCCCTATAATCAAACCTGGTATATACCGGACGTTGAAATTCAAAATAATAATATCGCGCAGAATCCTTTATATCAGTAAATTTTAAATTTTCTAAGTTCGGATGTTCGATTGTTCGAAGTTGGTTTGAAAGTTTGAATTTTGGAACAATCGAACTTCAGAACAATCGAACTTCAGAACAATCAAACGACTAATCGAAAAACCACCTGCCCCGTAGGAATGCGGGGCAATTATTTCGTATATTATTATTGGCTCTGTCTATCTAAATATTATGTTTATAACCGGAAGAAGCCTGATTTTTATGTTATGAGAAGAAGATTTAATTTATCTATTATTCTACTGCATATTTTTTTGTATGGCAGTCCACAGGTTAGCCTATACGTTGCCGTTAATGGCAATGATAACAACCAGGGAACATTAGCCAGGCCTTTCAAATCGCTTCAGGCTGCTCTTACCAGAGTGGCCACGGCTAAAGGGAATTCAGTAAGCATCTATTTAAGATCGGGAACATATTCGCCCCCAAAAACAATTGAGATCACTCCTGCCCTATTAAACAATCATCAGTTTGAAATTTCTGCGTATCAAAACGAGTTAGTCATTATTAGTGGAGCGATAAGAATAACTCCTCTATGGGAGCCGTATAAAAAGAAAATGTTACAGGCCTCCCTTGGTAAAGATCTTGTTATAGACCAGTTGTTTTGCAATGGTAAACTACAACATATGGCCCGTTATCCTAACTTCGACAGCGCTGCTGGTTTTCTTAATGGCACGGCCGCAGATGCTATCAGTCCGGTGCATGCAAAGAATTGGGCACATCCTGAAGGAGGTTATGTTCATGCATTGCACCAGGGCGAATGGGGAGGCTTTCATTACCGCATCAAAGGGAAAAATGATAAAGACAGTTTGTTGCTGGAAGGCGGCTGGCAAAACAACCGTCCTGCGCCCATGCACAAGGAATATCGTTTCGTAGAAAATATTTTTGAAGAACTTGATGCGCCAGGCGAATGGTTTTATAATGCCGGCACCGGTATTTTATATTTTTATCCGCCACAAGAGTTGAATATAAAAACGGCAGTGTTTGAACGATCTGTCTTAAATGATATCATTCAAATAAAAGGCAGCGAAAAAGAGCCTGTAGAAAATGTTACCATTAAAGGAATATCTTTCATTGGCACCAACCGCAGTTTTATGCTTACCAGGGAACCACTACTACGTAGCGACTGGACTATCTATCGCGGTGGAGCGGTTTTAACAGAAGGCGCAAAAAATATCAAGATCAGCAATTGCACTTTTAGTGATTTAGGCGGCAATGCTGTTTTTGTAAGCAAGTACAACCGCAGGGTTTCCGTCGAACACAATTACATTCATCATATTGGCGGCAATGCCATTGCCTTTGTTGGTGATACAGCCGCGGTACGTTCGCCTTCTTTTCGGTATGAAAAATTTGTTCCAATTGATGCAATGGATAAAACACCAGGGCCCAAAACCAATAATTACCCGTCGGAATGCACTGCCTACGATAACCTTATCAATTTCATTGGTACCATAGAAAAACAAGTAGCAGGGGTGCAGATAAGTATGTCCATGGACATCACCGTTAGCCATAATACGATCCACAATGTGCCGCGTTCAGGCATTAATATTGGTGATGGTTGCTGGGGTGGCCACATGATAGAATTTAACGATGTATTTAACACAGTACTGGAGACAGGCGATCACGGGGCCTTCAACTCCTGGGGCAGAGATCGCTTCTGGTTGCCTTCAATAAAAGGAGTTGACGCACTTGTTGAAAAATATCCTGAACTTCCTTTACTGGATGTAATCAAACCTATAACGCTCCGTAATAATCGTCTTTATTGTGCACATGGCTGGGACATTGACCTGGATGACGGCAGCAGCAATTTTCGCATTTATAATAATCTGTGTCTTAATGGTGGGTTGAAACTTCGTGAAGGTTATTATCGTGTGGTGGAAAATAATATTATTGTAAACAATACTTTTCATCCTCACGTGTGGTTTGCCAAAAGCATGGATGTCTTCACCCATAATATTGTTACGACAGACTATGCACCAATACAGGTGGCCGTATGGGGTAAACAGGTAGACAGTAATTTCTTTATCCAGAAAACCGCACTTCAGTCGGCGCAGAAAAACAAAACTGATCTAAACAGCCTCCAGGGCAATCCCGAATTTGTAAATGATAATGGGGGTAATTTTACCGTTAAGCCCTCATCAAAAGCATTGACCATCGGCTTTAAGAATTTTCCAATGAATGAATTTGGTGTGGTAAGTTCTTTCCTAAAACAAAGATCATTGAAGCCGGCAATAACGGGTATAAGAACCCTGGTGCCTGAAAAGAAAGGAGTTAGCACGGAATGGCTGGGTGCCACAATTAAAAATGTGGAAACACTTGGTGAGCAATCTGCGTCTGGCTTGCCGGATAAAGAAGGCGTATTAATTGTAAAGATGGGCGAAGGTAGTCTTGCCGAAAAAAGCGGACTGGCGCAAGGTGACGTAATTCGCAAGATCAACGGTAAACCTGTAGCCAATGTGGCCGAAATGTTAAACAGCCTGCAGGTAATTATGTGGCAGGGTGGTGCGCAGGCTAATATTTTACACAACCAGCAGTTGAAGGATGTGAGATTGCGGTTGAAGTAAACCGCTGATGCAGGAGATGTCTGAAATGTGGATGGCAATACATAAAGGATGGATATGAAGGAGCATTCAAATATTTAATCCTGCATCATAATATCATCAACATTAATCAATCATAATAATCCTTCAATCAGCCCGCACGGTCAACTATGCGAAGAGAATTCATTAAACAAAGAACAACACCGGGAGCTATTGCTTCGGTTGCACCAACATTACTAATTGCAGGCACATCAGCTAAAAATGATACTAACACAGAAGGCAATGGTTTTACCTTTTTGTTCCCGGGAGATTCTATTACTGATGGTAACAGAACCCGCAATAATGAATTGGAATCACATAATGGGCCACGGTTATGTGTATTTGATCGCAAGCCGGCTATGGTATGATTTTCCAAAGAAAGATTTTCATTTTTTAAATCGTGGCATCAGCGGTCATAAGGTTACAGATTTAAACGATCCTGGCGAAGAATACGCTTAAACTAAAACCAGATGTGTTAAGCATTTTGATATACATAAACGATGTTTCCACCTTTATCAACGGTAGTAAACACTTCACAGCTAAGAGTATGAAACCTGGTACAGTGTATGAAAAGTTAATTGGAGACCGATAGCTAAAGATCTTAAAAACACAGAAATGAAAAATATCATTTTTACTATTCTAACCTCTCTTTATTACCTGGCAATTTGTGCTCAACAACCTTTGGCCGTTAACACATCAGTAATGGCTGTAAAAGCTGACGCCATTACTTATCTCTATGGAACTAAAGCTTCCAAATCCGTTGGTGATGTGACCAGGCATAATGGTGACTTTCTAAATATTTCCGGAGCTGGAACGATAGAGTGGACAATGAATGTTGCTACTGCTGGTATGTATGAAATAAACTGCACATATGGTTTAAGATCCGACACGTCCGTGAGTGACCCGGTTGAGATTATTGTGGGAAAAAATATAGTCACACAAAAATTATTACCCACTTTCGGTGCCTTTGGGCATGGTTCCTACGAAAGGATATCGCTAAAAGATAAGATCAAACTGCAGGAAGGCAATCAAATACTAACACTTAGAATACCCGCTGCCGCTGAACGTAAAGTTCTTAATTTTCGTTGTCTTGAGCTCATACCTGTGGCTGCAAAGCAGGCGATTCAATCAGATATCGAAGATGCTAAAAAATCGAGGGCAAACACTGAGTGGTTGAACAAAGCCGGGTACGGAGTAATGTTTCACTGGACCTCTCAGTCTGTTAATAAAGACGGAACTCAAAAGCCTTATGAACAAGCTGTAAAGGATTTTAATCTAAACGCCTTTGTTAACATGGTAACCAGTACCGGTGCCGCATATGTTATTTTTACCATTGGCCATGCAAAGCCATTCTGTCCGGCACCAATAAAAAGCTGGGAAAACTATCATCCCGGCCACACAACAAAAAGAGACCTGATCGCCGAAATGGCCGATGCCTTATCAGCCAAAGGCATAAAACTGTTATGCTATTTTCCCACTCATGTCATTGCAAAATACAAAAAGGCAACAGAGAAGGAATTTACTGAAATGAATAAGAACATTATAACGGAATTTGGTGAACGATATGGAAAGAAAATAGCCGGATACTGGTTTGACGGATGGTATCAGTGTTATGAAGAATATCCCGGTTTTTCTTTCAACGACTTTTTTAAAATTTGCAAAACCGGCAATCCTGATCGGATCGTTGCACTTAATTCCTGGATATACCCTCCTGTTACCGAGTGGCAGGAATACTGGGCCGGTGAAACAGCGAGTCCTGTCGAACTTCCGGTGGCGGGTACTGTAGAACGGGGTCCTGGCAAAGGACTAAGATATCAGGCCCTTTTAATTATGGAACCTTACTGGGTTCAGGAAAAAGCTGAAATGCCAGATCCACGTTTTACAGCAGATAAGTTGAGTGAATATATTCAGAATTGTAAAAAGAACGGAGGATCGGTCACTATTAACCTGGGCATCTACCAGGATGGAACAGTTGGAACAAAAGCGTTGGAAGTTATGAAGGAAGTTCGTAAGAGTATTCGAACTGATCGGTGAAGAAGCTATTAAACTCAGGCAAAATACCAGCATCTCTGAAAAGGTCTTCATACTACCTCCGGCTTTCTTCACCATTCAGAAATTTGCCAAGGGATAGGAATCAATACATACAGGAACGTGGGGCTCTCAAATAATATAAAGCATGTGTAAATGCTTATTCTCTTATTCCTTAACAAATCATACTCTCACCTTAGTCATAAAAAAGATATACTTACACATTCTCCAAACCATACTGCTTAAGAATATCCATTGGCACACCTTCCCATTTGTTAGGCTGGTTACCAACGTAACCAAGATCCTTTACACCTATCTCCGTAGTAAAAAATCCAGACGCGGTTAGGTCGCGCATGCGGTTGAAGAAGCTTACTCCTGGCTGCATTCCGGGCTTAACTTTTTCCGGGTATGCAATGTCTGTAACCATTTCGAGTTGCTGTTGTTTGGTAGCAGTTACAAACGACGCATTGTACCGTTTTAGACACTGCATGTCGAGCCATCTCAAGCCACCCCGCATGGGTACCTGGTGCGTCGGAATATCTTTAACAATAAACTCTATGAATTCGGGCACCTTCGCATCAGAGGCGCTGCCGGATTTTTCGTCCTTGGGAATGATTATATCACCGAGGATAGTAATCGTTGCCATTTCATGATCGGTAAAAAACTTTGCAGCATTCTTAAGTTTTTTGTCGTGTTCCATTTCAAACTTCTCCCTGCCCGCTTCCGCGACGGGAGGTTCTATAGCTGCCGGTTGGGTGTCTTTGGTTTTACAGGCTTCTATTAAAACGCCGGAAGAAACAACTGTTAAGCCTAAAGCCTTGAGAGAGTCACGCCTGTTCATACTATGATTATTTTAGATAAGGATTATACATTTGATTTCTTTCTCTGTTCCAGGATGTATTCAGCGGTACGCATTGACAACGCAAGGATAGTCCAGGTAGCATTTTTATCTCCCTGCTGTACAAACGGCGATGCATCTACGACGAACAGGTTTTTACAGTCATGTGCCTGGCACCACTTATTCAAAGCTGACTTTTTTGGATCATTACCCATGCGTATGGTGCCAACCTCGTGAATGATACGTCCGGGCGCTTCCAGTCCCCAACTGTCTTCAGGCCCATGAACCTTTGAGGTAACTATAGCGCCCATCTCATGCAGCAGTGCCTGAAAAGTTTCCTGCATGTGCTTTGCCTGTTTAACTTCAGCATCGCTCCAGGTATAATTGAACCGTAATACAGGAATACCAAATTTATCTACAACAGTCGGATCGATCTCGCAATAATTTGTTGCCCTTGCTATGGCGGTACCGCGACCTGCCATACCTACCTGCGTACCAAAAAAGCGCCGGTAATCATTTTTCAAATCAGCACCAAAACCACCGGCCGGTTTTTTGTTACCATCGCTGCCGGCAACAGTGCCGTTCTGATTATGTATGCCACCACCAAAGCCATAAGAAGGCGTTCTCATTCCACCACCATATTCAATATGATAGCCACGGGGAAAATCAAGGTTTTTATTATCAAGCCACCAGGGCGAATAAATATGCACGCTACCCGCGCCATCTTCATTAAATCGTTTACGATCCAATAGCTGCGGGAGAAAGCCACCAAGGCTGGCCCCGGTAGAATCATGGATATACTTACCTACTACCCCGCTGTTATTAGCAAGGCCATTGGGATGTGCCGTAGATTTTGAGTTTAAAAGTATGCGTGCCGATTCAGCCGCGCTTGCACCAAGGATAACAGTTTTGGCGTTTACCTGGTATTCCTGCAAGTCATCTCTGTTAACGTAAGACACGCCGGTTGCCACACCTGACTTATCTGTGATGATCTCCCGCACCATCGCATTGGTAATCACCGTGAGATTCCCGGTTTTCATAGCCGGGATAACAAGGCAGGAGGAAGCCGAAAAATCAGCATATACCTTACAGCTTCGTCCGCATTGACCACAGTAAAAACATTGACCACGATCTTTGTTACCCGGCAGTGCTTCTGTTAATACCGAACCTCTGCCGGCAATTACTTTAACACCGATTTTAGCTGCCGATCTCTTTATAAATAATTCGGGCAGCCGTGGTTTAGGCGGGGTTAGAAATATACCGTCCGGTTCATTTTCCAAACCTTCTTTGGTACCGTAAACACCAATCATCCTGTCAACTCTGTCGTAGTAAGGTTTTACATCGTCATAAGTGATCGGCCAGTTATCTGTTAACCCATCAGTACATTGAAAATCCTTAGGACCCATGCGAAGAGATATTCTGCCCCAGTGATTTGTTTTGCCACCAAGCATACGGGATCTAAACCAGTCGAACTCAGTTTTGGCAGCTCTTGTATAAGGTTCGCCTTCAATTTCCCAACCACCATAAGCGGCGTCGAAGTCACCGAAAGCACGAACGGTGGAAGCGCCTCTGCGTGGGGACTCCCAGGGCCATTTCAACTGGTGAGAATCTTTTGCCGGATCGAAAAACGGTCCTGCTTCAAGCATTAATACTTTAACACCCGCCATCGCCAGGTAATGACCGGCCATGCCGCCGCCGGCACCTGAACCAATGATCACTACATCATGAACGGTGGAAGATTTTTTAACTTGTAATGTGTCCATAGATTTAAAGTAAATTAAGAAGGCTCATAGCGTTCAGCTATTTAAAAATTAAATTAATTTATAAATTCATTTAAGGCAATGGCTTTACCATGATATCTTTAAAAAACACAACGCTCTTTGGGTCGTGTGCCTGCAATGCAAATGTTCCACCGGATATAATACGACCCGGATGGCCCTTGGGCGCACCAGCACCAGGTTCTGTCCAGTCAACAATTGTTTTATCATTTAGTTTAGTGATGACATGTTTGCCTTCAACCTTTATGTATAACGAAAACCAGACACTGTCTTTTACATACACTTCACGGGTATCAACGATATCATATAATCCGGCGGTTCGTTTCCAGTCGGTATGAGAATTATTGACCTGCACCTCAAATCCTTTGTCAGGAAATCCTTTTTCCTGGAAGGCGGTATGAAAATAAAATCCTGAGTTAGAGCCCGGCATGGTCTTCACCTGTGCCTTCACTTCAAAGTTTGTAAAGTTGTGGTTCATTACATCGCCTTCATAAAACAGGTGCGAGGTAGGACCTGCCACCATTATATTTCCGTCTTCTACTTTAAAAGAACCCGGTTGGCCACTGGCTTTCCAGCCATTAAGTGTTTTGCCGTCGAATAAGCGGGTGTATCCTTTGCCGGTCATACTGTTATGAGAACCTGAGCAGGAGCAAACACATGCTACCGCTAAAATAAAAATGCTTTTAATCATATTGGTTGTTTAAGTTATCAACTGTTTTAAGGGTTCATTCTAAAAGCTTACGCCTTTATTTCAAGGCAATGTAAATAAAATAGTTGTTATTGATGAATGTTGATAAATTTTGTAAGTAATTCTTTTGCACTTACGTTTAACATAATTAAGCTTCGGCATGATCTGATACTTTGGTAGTATCATGTCAGGAATGAATGGCTTTAAGTTACCGGTCAGCTTTCCCTTATCAAAAGAAACAATGATAAATATTTTCTACCTCAGCGGCTTTGATAGCTCTTATATAACTGGAAATTTGATTATCGATAATCAACTTATTATAATTTCCAGTTATTTCAAATGAAACATAACGCCCGCGTTATTCTATGGCTGAAAGCTAACGGCTGATAGCAAATACGACATTATAAAATTGACATGACAATAGTTTGAAAAACTTAAGGACACTTAGCAGACAGATATATTTGTTAAATCAAACACAAAACACCTTTCACGTCCGGCAGTATACAATTATTAACCGGATTTTTAGACAACAATCCAACCATGCACCAAGGGCTATTTTTAATACTACTAACAGGTGTAGCAAATCTTGCGCAATCACAAACATTTAAACTAACCGGCACAATAACAAATGCCGCACGCGAAACAGTTTCACTGGTATCGGTGCAGGTAAAAGACTGGCACACCGGCACACTTAGTAAAGACAATGGTACTTACTCACTTAACCTGGAAGAAGGAAAATATGATATCATCTTTAGCATCGTCGGTTACAAATCACAGGTTATAACACTGGTGATTAAAAAAAATTACGTGCAGGATATTATTTTGGAAACCGACCTGTCTTCACTGGAAAATATAACTATTAAAGGAAAGTATAAAGACAACGCAGCCGAGTATATACGGAATGTCATTCGTCATAAAGACAGCGTGAAAGCGGCTATAGGCGCATGGTCTGGTAAAGTTTATATCAAAGCGGTACAACAGGATTCTTCTTCCAGAATAAAAAAGTCAAAAATTAAAAAAGATACCGCTAACGGTGACCTGGCGGGAATGGCGATGACAGAAATATCGCTTCAACTTGATTATGCTTCGCCCACAAAGATAAAGGAGCAACGAGTGGGTGTAAAAAAAGCAGGTAGCAGTGAGGACCTCTTTTATCTTTCTGCCACAGAAGGATTTTTTGATTTTTATGATAACCTGTTAAAAGTACCCGGACTTTCAACAGCGCTATTTTTATCGCCGGTAAGTTACAGCGGCCTGCTTGGTTATCGTTTCAAAACAATTAAAACAGAAAAGAGAGGCGCTTACAAATGGTACACCATCTCGGTAAAACCACGACAAATGAGCAACGCAACGGTGGAAGGCGAGATCGTAATATGTGACAGTAACTGGACCATTCAACATACGCTGTTCCGGTTTCCGAAATACCATTTACCGCAGTATGATTTTTTTGAAGTAGAGCAATGGTATGATACTGCTCATCATCACGAAGCGCTGATAGTAAAAGAACAATTCAATTATAACTCCAAAACAGGTCGCAGTAAATTATCAGGGAACACCACGGTAACTTTTTCTGATTATGAATTGAATAGACATTTTCCTAAAAATTATTTTGGCGTTGAAATAAGCGCTACCACGGATGAAGCATACAAACGGGACAGCAGCTTCTGGCAATCTGCACGGACTGAACCTCTGTCACAGAAAGAAATCAAACTGATCCGTTATAAAGACAGTATTTATCGTTTTACCAATACCAGGAACTACCTCGATTCCATAGACCGGCTTACCAATAAATTCACGTGGAAAAAATTACTGTTAAACGGACATACATTGTACAACCGCGACCTGGAACGAACATGGGTATTACCACCATTGCCCGCTCTTTATCAGCCTATCGCCTTTGGCGGCGCACGGGTTAGTCCGGCTGTCTCTTACTTCAAAACTTATCCATCTAAAAAATACATATCGGTATACACCGATATAAGTTACGGCTTCCGGAATCATGATGTAAATGGCTCAGTGAGCTTTTATAAACTCTATAATACTTTTAACAGGGGTTACTATGGAGTTTCCCTTCACCGGAATTTCGATTATATTTTTCAGGGTGATGCATGGATCAATATGCTAAAGCGAAGCAATCAATACCTGAACAACGCCATTGGCATTTACCACGGACTGGAAATTGCCAACGGGCTCTTATTCAGATCCGATGTAGATGTGGCCATAAGGCGATCGCTTAGCAATTACAAAACAGGTACCACCGTAGATAGCTTGCTGGGCGATGTGCTTACCAACAACCAGGCAATTGCTTTCCAATCATACAACGCAGTGTATGGCAAGCTAACGCTGGAATATACGCCCAGGCAGCGTTATATCCGTGAGCCTAAAGAGAAAATTATACTGGGCTCCGAATGGCCAACCTTTTATACCACCTGGCGCAAAGGTGTCAGCGGCATCCTTGATAGTAAAGTGAACTTCAACTTTTGGGAGGTGGGCATGCGACAGGAAATAAGCTTTGGCTTACTCGGTATACTTCATTACAATTTTAACAGCGGCACCTTTCTTACCAGGAAAGATTTGCGGTTGGTGGATTACCAGTTTATGCGCAGGGGCGATCCCATCCTGTTTAGTAACCCTGACGGATCTTTCCAGGCACTCGATTCGTCTTTCGCGGTATTCAAAAGATTTTACCAGGGTCATGTAGTACATGAGTTTAACGGTTTTCTCATCAATAAAATCCCGCTGTTAAAAAAATTGCAATTAAGAGAAATAGCCGGGGCTGGTTTTCTGTATGCACCTGAACGTAACCTGCGTTATGTGGAAGCATTTGCGGGGATTGAAAGGGTTTTTAAGTGGCCGTTTAGTCCGGCAGCTAAATTCAAGCTGGGTGTTTATATGGTAACCTCCGCGGCTAATAAATTTTCTAAGCCGCTGACATTTAAGATTGGAGTCACAGGGTGGGATAAGCGAAGAAACCGCTGGTTTTGATGTTGCTGCTTACGAGCTATAAACTTAGGGAGGCTTTGCCACAAAGGCTCGAAGAAAATTTTTAAAACATCTTTGTGTATATCAGTGTCTTCGTGGCAGAGTGGTGCAATATTGTGGAACTCATAAAACCACAATCATTTAATGAACTATGGAGTATATCTCAGATTCGGAATACAGACCCCTGTTTCATCAAAGGTAAAATTATATGTTTACAATACAACGGAAGTGAATCATTTGAAATAATTTTATTGAAAATCTCCCGTCATGAAATTTCGCCTGCCTGTATTAGCGCTTCTATTTATTTTTAATGCGGCGTTGCAATTAAATGCCCAGGATAATAACACTTACAAAAAACCTCCTAAAGAAATAGAAGACCTGGTGATGGCGAAACCAACGCCTGCTGTTGACATTGACAGTAAAGCAAACTGGATGATCCTGATGGAAAGATCTAGCTTCCCGGGCATTGAAGAACTGGCTGAACCGGAACTGCGCATTGCAGGCTTAAGAATAGATCCTGTTAACTTCGGACCAAGCAGGGGCCCACATTTCATCAGCCTGCAGCTAAAAAATATCAACACAAAAACAATGGTTGATATCAAGGGTCTCCCAAACAATATGAAGGCGGGCAATGTTCAATGGAGCCCGGACGAAACCCAGTTTGCATTTACGAACGCGACAGCCACCGGTATTGATTTATACAGGGTAAGCCTTGCTGAAAAGAAAGCGTATAAAGTAAATAAAACACCCCTTAATATGGTACTCGCGGGAACGAGAGGAGAACCTTACTCCTGGCTCGGTAACACTATGCTTTTATACCGTGCTGTAGTAAACGATATATTGAAACTGCCACCGAAACATTCGGCACCCACCGGTCCTAACATACAGGAATCGAATGGAAAGTCGGGCGCCTCGAGAACTTATGAAGACCTTATCAAAACGCCCTACGACGAACAGCTGTTTGAGTTTTACGCTACATCGCAGATCATAAAAAATGATTTTACCAACGAGATAAAAGTTGGTACCCCGGCTATCTATACCCGGATAAATACTTCTCCTGACCGTAATTATATTATGGTATCTAAATTAAATAAACCATTCTCCTACCTGGTGCCCTCAAATGGTTTTCCTGCAACCGTTGAAGTGCTGACCATCGACGGGCTATCTAAAAAAGTGCTGGCGAACAATCCTTCCAGTGAAGGCAATCCTATTGGTTTTGATGACGCCTCCCCTTACCCAAGAGACTTTGGATGGAGATCGGATGAACCTTCTACAATTTATTACGTGCAGGCATTGGAAAAAGGTTTAGGAAGAACCAAAGCGCCCTTTAAAGATGTGGTATATACCATTACACCTGATGATAAAAGCACTTCCAAGGAACTGTTTAAAACAAGGATGCGGTTTAGAAACATCATCTGGGGGAATAATCAACTGGCATGGGTAACGGAAACCATGAACGCCACGCGTAAAGTACGAATCGATATATTCAATCCTTCTACAGGCTCCCTTGATTCTTTGTTTGAAAGAAGCAGCAATGATGCTTACAATGATATCGGGACTCCGGTAACTATTAAAAATACCTTTGATGAAAACGTTCTTTATACCATCGCAAACAACACCCGCGTCTTGCTTACAGCTGAAGGGGCTTCGCCGGAAGGCGCTATGCCTTTCATTCAGTTGTACGATATAAAAGAGAAAAAAGGAAAGATATTATGGAGATGCCAGGCGCCTTTATATGAAGAAGTAGCA
>Ga0123337_10005262_pt1 | contig 12799 bp, 11 predicted proteins | sample frozenSSSSmetaG_FD_89792 | JGI IMG/M metagenome (GOLD analysis project Ga0123337, IMG submission 89792) | Glacier valley bacterial and archeal communities from Borup Fiord, Nunavut, Canada, to study Microbial Dark Matter (Phase II) -... | ecosystem: Environmental > Aquatic > Freshwater > Ice >...
CGCGCGTGGTGCCGCGCGTAATGGATCATGTCGGTGCTTTGCGCTCCAACGAACTGTTTTTACTGACGGCAGTTTTCCTCGCGCTGGGCGCGGCGGGCCTTAGCGCGTGGCTGGGATTATCGCCCGCGCTGGGCGCTTTTCTGGCCGGATTGCTTTTAACCGAAACCGAATTCGAGCACCGCATTCTGGCCGAAGTCGTCCCGATGCGCGACCTTTTCGCCACGCTCTTTTTCGTTTCGATGGGAATGCTGGTGGACGTGCAATTCGTCGCGGCCAATCTGCCGATGATATTAGCCGTCGCGGTTTTCATTGTTGCGCTCAAAGCTTTGATCACAACTGGAGTACTCCTGCCTTTCAAGCTGGGCGGAAAAACCACGCTTTTCGCCGGGCTGGGCATGATTTCCATCGGCGAATTTTCCTATGTCTTAGCACAAGCCGGACGCAACGCGGGAGCCATCACGCCGGAGATTTATAACCTGATCGTGGCCGCATCCATCTTCACGATTTGCCTGACGCCGGGCGCGTTCTGGATTGCGCCGCGCGTGGACAAAAAGCTGTCGCGCTTGCCCGCAGTGGGAAAATGGTTCGCTTCGCGCCAGCGCATTGAAGTGCGCGAAGAAACTTTCGCCTCTCCGCACGCGATTGTCATCGGCTACGGACGCGTCGGGCGACGCGTCGCCAAAGGCTTGCGCCAGGCCGGATTAGCCGTGATCGTTGTCGAGCAAGACTTTAATTTAGTGCGCGAACTGCAAAACGAAAATTACGAAGCGGTGTACGGCGACGCTTCCTATCCCGGAGTACTCGAAGCCGCGCGCCCCAAGAACGCGCGCATTATTATCACCGCCCTGCCCGATTTCGGCGCGACGCGACAAGCCGTCAAAAACGCGCATCGCCTGAACCCTGAAACCATCATCATCGCCCGCGCCACCCGCGCCGAACAAGACGTTCGCCTGCGCGAAGCCGGAGCCACCGCCGTCGTCGTCCCCGAACTGGCGGGCGCTTTCATGCTTTTGGACGAAACCTTGATTCTGCTGGGTTTGCCGCGCGAAACCGTTTTCAGCGGCTTGGCATCGCTGAATGTGGAAGGCGGGAGTACTCCGGCAACGGTTAAAAACGAGAACTTTGATGAGCACCGGTGATTGCATAAGTGCGGCATAATAACGTTGTTAGGCCGGTGCGCGCAGCTTGAGTACTCACGCGGCAGGAGTACGGTCGAATTAAGGCGTACTTCCAATCGCTTGCATCTGTAGGGAGAATGCGATAGCATTGCTATCAGATTTACCCAGAGGTGCAAACAATGACCGATCAACTCCTTATCCGCGATGTGCCTCAAAAGATTCGTTCTTGGATTGATGAAGAACGACACGCCCAACGTATGACCCAGAAGGAGTTTGTCCATTCCATTCTGCGAAACGCTTACCAAAACACGCAAGAGTAGGAAAGCGAGCAACCCGCAGTATTTAACTTGCAGTAAGCAGAAAAGATAGCCTCGAATGTTCCTACACCTTTAAGCATTAGGCACAATAATGTCCGTTAAAAATTGGACGCGAGACGAGCTTCTTTTAACCTTCAACCTCTATTGCCGAACCCCTTTCGGCAGGCTTCACAGAAATAACCCCGAAATCATTTCTTTAGCTCAGAATATTAGCCGAACCCCAAGCGCAGTTGCGATGAAGCTCGTCAACTTTGCGAGCTTTGACCCAGTTCAACAAGCGCGGCAAATTCGCGGTTTGAGCAATTCCAGTCGAGCCGACCGCGAAATTTGGGACGAATTTAATGCTAATCCAGAACAATTAGCGTTTGAGAGCCAGCAGGCACTTTTACAATTCACAGGCAAAAATGAGGAAATCGCGGAGGCAGAAATTTCTTTGCCATCCGGCCCCACTGAGAGTACTCGCTTGGTTCGCACTCGCTTGGTTCAAAATTTCTTTCGTGACGCAGTGCTATCGAGTTATGAATTCAAGTGTGCTATTTGTAATCTCGACTTACCGGAATTGTTGAGTGCCAGCCACATCATACCGTGGAGCAAGAATGTAGAACGTCGAGCAGACCCGCGAAATGGCCTGTCTTTATGCGCGATACATGACCGCGCTTTCGACCGAGGTCTGCTCTCAGTTGGCGAATCATTCGATATTTTGCTCTCCACGCGCGCCAGGTTACACTCCTCAGGAAGCCGCTTGCATTTGGTTGCTTTACTTGAAGCTGAGGGCAAAATGATTTCGCTGCCAAAGCGTTTTTCGCCTGACCCCGAAGCCTTAGCTTATCATCGAGAGCATATCTTCAAGCGATAAGATTCGGAGGTTACGAATGCCCAGAATAGTCACGCTCACACTCGAAACGGTTGATGTATCCCAAATTCTTGATGCTTTAAATGATAGAGCAGAGTCATGGGAGAAAACTGAATCTGCACTGAATGGCGAATTTGAATCTGAAGATTTTTTCGTGCCGGAAGAATGCCATGACGCATCTGAGGCGGCAGAAATAGCTCAGCATTTCAGAGACATCGCGGCGAGCATCGAAGCTCAACTTAACACTCCAAACAAGTCATAACTGACGCATTACATTATGGCAAAGCCATAATGAAGCCAATTGTGCCCAATGAAATTCCGGGCATGACCGGAAGTCACCAATATGGCTATTATTTACCAAAGGGCGCATGGCACCTTTACACAGAACATCCGCCAACTAAAGGCGAAAATAAAGAAACGCAAGTTTCGGTTCTCTGGCAGAATGGACAAGTAACAACGTCGCACGTCAAATGGTACGGAAAGGGCACAAGAGCTGAGTATCGTTTAACGGGTTTCGGCAAAGATTTCCCCTATTTGAACCGTGATAGTGTTGGCGATCTTCTGGTACTTATCCCGATTTCCTACACCGAGTTTTTGGGCTATGTTCTGGAATACGATGAGGACATCGAAGAAATTCAGAATGCGCTTGGTGTTGAGTTAGTAGGGCGTTGGGTGGCATACGAAAAAGGAAGAGAAGTCACGCTCGAAAGCCCACAGGAATGTGTAGAAAGACTCTCACGAAAATTTACTGAGGCTGTTGACGCTTTTCCAACGACTAAGGCGATTTCTGCCGAGACGCGCCGGATTATCAACGAATGTCTCAAGGAACTACAGAATAAATCTGTAGATAAACAGTTGATGGAATGGGTTGACGCAGAGTACCGCTTATTCAGAATGATTGAGCGCAAACTTTATCAGAATGAAGTTGTTCGACATTTCAAAGACATTGACCAGTTTTTGGCAACAGCACAGAGCATACTTCAACGCCGCAAATCAAGAGCGGGTTCTTCTCTTGAGCATCATGTTGAATATCTTCTCAGTGCTTCCGGCATTCCCTTTACTCCACAATCAATGAAAGTAGATGGCAAGCCTGACGTTATTATTCCAAGCGAGACTGCTTATCTTGACACAGCGTTTCCGGTTGAAAAGATTTGTGTTTTGGGTGTAAAAACGACCTGCAAAGACCGTTGGCGTCAAGTCACGCGCGAAGCTCAACGTGTTCCGCAAAAGCATCTTTTGACATTACAAAAAGGTATTTCAGAGAAACAACTAATAGAAATAGAAAAGGAGAATGTGACTCTTGTTGTTCCTGAACCTTTACACGTTAATTACCCACCAGCCCACCGCACGAAATTACTGAGCGTTGAAACTTTCGTCGAGAAAGTCCGCCAATTAACGGCCTAAAATGGCAGATGTACTAACGCCGGAGCAGCGTCGGCGCAACATGGCTGCTATCAAAGGGAAAAACACTAAGCCCGAAATGATTGTGCGGCGGTTAATACACAGTTTGGGCTATCGTTATCGGCTCCACCGCAAAGATTTACCAGGAAAACCTGATTTAGTTTTTCCAATCCGCCGCAAAATCATTGAAGTTTATGGCTGCTACTGGCATATGCACGCTTGCCCGTATGGTAAAGTTGTGCCTAAGACCAATACAGAGTTTTGGCAAACCAAACGCTTGTCCAACGTAACACGAGACACAAGAAACAGCGAAGAACTGGCAAGGCTGGGCTGGCGAGTACTCGTTATCTGGGAATGCGAAGTTAAGGACGCAGGCGAACTGCGGGCGCGCATTACACAATTTCTCGACAGCTAAAACGTCCCAACACCGGCCTAACAAGGCGCTGCACCCGACCGCCTACAGCTTCGCTCCCTCGTTCCTCGGTCGCTACGCTTCCGGCGGCAGGTGAGCTTGGTCGTTGTGCTGCGGCGCGCGGCTTGGTAGAAAGCGCAACGCAGAAGAAGATAAACTGGATTCCAGAAATGATAAGCCAAGAACTGCGAAACAAAATAATGGGGAATAGGTTCCTGCTGGAAGTTCGTGGCTCCGGCATAATCAATCTCGACGAGTACTCTGCGTTATGCGAAGCCCTAAACGAATTAGCAGTAGAATGGCGTAACGCAGAGCAAATTGACAAGGAAATTGCCGAAGAACTTTTCGACCAATATCTGCATATTTGGGGCGAATTAGGGTCACTGGATAAAACACCATCCGCTGAGGCAGCCAGAAAAATTGTTTACAATATTGACCGACTAATTCGTGAGTGTTTCAAAACGGAGAGAACAAAAGAACAAATTAAGCAAGAAATTCAAGACCGCTTCAAACTTTGGGGCGAGGAGCATCTTCTAAACACAGAATAACCGCGCGAACGTCGTCAACAGCAGCCCAACAAGGCGCTGCACCCGACCGCTTTCAGTCCGCTCGTTCCTCGCTACACTCAAGCAGCTTGAACGTTGTAAAGCAGTGCTTGCGTTAATGCAATTAAGACGGTTAAAATGGCCGTGATCGAAGTATTAGCAAAACAATATAAGAGAACATCTTCAATGAAAATGGTTCAATCGAGTCGACTTACTTTCCAAGCAATCATCACCGTAATTTCGGTCGTTGGTGTGTCCGCGGCAATTTATGCGGCGGACACGGGCGCAAAATATGGTACACGTGATCCACGCATTTGCAAAGATAAAACTCAACCCCGAAAAGGCGCGCTGTCAGCCGAGCAAGCCAGGCAGTATTTTATTTGTGGTGCGGAATATATATTAGCCGGAAAACTGTATCTCATTGAGAATGTAACTGTCCAAGTCGGCGAAGCACGACCTTACAATCCGAACGAAGATATAAATTTTCCGAATATAAATACCAAATTTCCTATTTATCCTATTCGTGGCAGCTTCAAAAAATATATCTGTGATCCGATTTACCTGGATCGTTCAAATTTGAATCGCAACTGTTCGATTTATAATTATCCAAACGCCAAAGGTGCTTGCTACAAGGACAACTTCGGCGATTGGAGTTGTGGCATGACCGACGCGACCACGAGTGAACTGGTGGAAAGCGATGCGCCCCCGCCCACCGGCGCAAAGCAAACGAAAGCACCCGTCGATAAGAAAATTACACAAAAAAAAGACAAGCCGCGCGCGCAAGACAAGCCGAAAGCTGAAACAAAAGAGGAAACCGGTTATCCAGAACCTGACTTTTCAGCGATGGAAAAGTGGTTTGAAATCGTCAAATACGAATATCCCGAACCGACCGGACGGGAGATGTATATTTATCTTAAACCCAAAGTAGAAAATCCGCCGACCGAATTTCAAATGGAATTCCGCGACAAAGACGGTCTTCCGCTGCAAGATAAAGAAGTCTCCTATTTTCATTTAATGCCGGGAACAAATGAGGCAACGGTTGGTGAAATGAAGAAGGTGTATGTTCAAACGCCAGGAGAAAAGGCCTTAGGACAAGTAGTTACAGCTAAGGTCGTGAGAGTCGTGAGATAAAAGCAACCAGTGGAACTGGTTGCTTCGCATAACTACTAAACAAACGAGAGCCAGGTTTGGCGCGGCTTATCCGATACGGCCAATAAAGCAGTTGCACTACTTGAACAGCAGCGCAATAAATACTGCATCTGGCTGTATAGCCTGCTTCATTTCTAACTATTCATTAACCACGCGCTTCAAATCCCGCTTGGTTTCCCTATCTTCAATCGCTTGTCGTTTATCATGTTGCTTGCGGCCTTTAGCCACGCCGATCTGGATTTTGGCTTTGCCTCGCGTGAAGTACATTTTCAGAGGCACAAGCGTAAAACCCTTTTGCTGAGTACTCGTGAGCAGCTTGGTCAATTGGTCGCGGCGCAGTAACAGTTTGCGTTTGCGCCGCACTTCGACATTGGACGCGCCGCCTTCTTTATAAGGCGCGATGTGCATTCCATACAGCCACGCTTCGGGCGTCTGGTTGGGGCCGTTTTCGAGCGATGCGTAAGATTCGGCGATTTGCACATCGCCGCGCCGCACGCTCTTGACTTCGGTTCCGGTCAGCATCACGCCCGCTTCCATAGAATCTTCGATTTCGTAATCGAAACGCGCGCGCCGATTGACGGCCACGGTTTCGTCACCAACCGCTAATTTTTTCTTCTTTTCTTTATCTTTGCTCATGAGTCTTTAAGTTGTCGAAAAACTTTTCTTCAAAATTCCATCTTACAACTTAAAAGGAGGAGCGCATAATCTGCGCTCCTCCTTTGCCCGCCGGTCGCGATTGTTTGGCACCAATGAACGATTACTTATCGGGAAGTTCAACCACCGTCAATTGGCTTTGCTTGCGCGCGGCTTCAATGGCAGCGGTTGGTTTAATCGTCTGGCGATTAATCTGTGGTGGCGGCGGCAAACGCAATTCCGGACGCACGATCACTTTGCGGCCTCGCTTCAAGGACGGCAAAACCGAATCGATCATCGAAGTCACGATGTTCTCATCAATCTTGCGGCGGCGCTCCAGCATCGGAACGGCGCGCTTGTCGCCCAAACGGCCCAGCGCTTCGACAGCGCCGCGACGGACGTTTTCGTTCACATCGCTCAAAGTGCGAATGAGCGGAACAACGGCTTCGCCATCGCCGATTTCGCCCAGCGCCAGCGCGGAATGGTAGCGCACGCTCCATTCTTTGTCGCGCAACGAAATGCACAAAGCCGAAACCGCGTCTTTATGGCCGAGTTCGCCCAAACCTTGCGCGGCGGTGAAACGCACCACGTAATCGGTGTCGGTGAGCGCCGTCATCAGCGGCCCCAAACTCACTTTGCCGCCAATTCCGGCGACGGCTTTCACTGCCGAATAACGCACGTCGGGAATCGGGTCAGTCAGCAAAAACTGGAGATGTTTGGCCGAAGCTTCGTCGCCGATTTGCCCCAGCGCCAAAGCCGAATAGCGGCGCACGCGCACATCATCGTCGCGCAGCGCTTTCACCAAAGGATTGATGGCGCGCTTATCTTTCAAATTGCCCAGGGCTTCCACCACATAGCGGCGCACGGTGTGATTGGAAGATTTCAGCGCGTCCGTCAAAGCGGGAACGGCTTCAATGCCGACTTTCACGAGCGCATCAGCGGACGATTTGCGCACGTCAATCGAAGGCGAATCGAGCGCTAAAATCAGCTTGTCGATAGCGCGCTCGTCGCCCAGTTTGCCCAGCGATTCAGCGGCGAAACGCACCAAATCCATGTTTTCGGATTCGAGAAATTCCAGCAAAACCGCGGTCGCTTTGCGCGAACCTAATTCGCCCAGCGCGATAATCGAAGCCTTTTGAACTTCGGTGGTTTCTTTGGGCAGGCGGCGAATCAATTCTTCGGCCACGGACTTTTTGCCCAGCTTGCCGAGTACTTCACTGGCCCAGCGGCGCACCGAATCGTCTTCGGCATCGAGCGAATTGCGCAGCGGCTCGACCGCCGGTTCACCTAACAAAGAAAGCGCGTGAGCCGCCGCGCGCTGCACGTTCAGGCTGGAATCGGCGAGGGCTTGCACCAAAGGCGCGACGCATTTTTCGTCGCCGATTTCGCCCAGCGCCGTAGCCGAAGCCATGCGCACCTGGAAAGTCGAGCCGGAACCGAGCGCGCGAGCCAGCGGCTTGATCGCGCCGACGCCGAAGCTGACGATTTCGTCGATGACGGGCCGCTGCGTGGTTTCGCTTTTTCCTTCGAGTTCGGACAGCATGTCCAGAACTTTTTGTTCGAGCGCCGATTGCGACAATATCTTTCCAGCCGGTGCTTTAGCGACAGGCTTTTCGGCTGCGGGTTTTTCGGGAGTGATTACTTCAGTCATTTTTGCGGGTGAAGCGGCAGCCGGAGTACTCCGCGCCGGTTGATTTGCTTGCGCAGGCGGAGCGGGAGTTGGTTCTTCAATTGGTGCCGGTTTTTTCTTAGATGCAGATTTAGCTGCGGGAACTTTCGCTTCGGTTACGTCTTGAGGAAGCGCAGAGGCAGCTTTCGCCTTGGCCGGTTTTTCGGAAGTGTCTTTGGCTTTTTCTTTTTTGGGCGCCGCCGTTTTCTCCGCCGCAGCTTTCGCGGGAGTAGCTTTCGCGGCGGCTTTTACCGGCGTTGGCGGAGTACTCTCAGTGGCAGTACTCTTGGCGGCTTTGGTTTTTTTGGCTAATTCGGGTGTGACGACTGGCGAATCGGTGGATGATTTTTTCGCGGCGGCGGGCATTCTCAAAGTACTCCTTTGCGCGCGGGCGGAGGATTAACGACAGGTACAACGCCGGATTCAAAGCCCTTCAAATATACCCGATTTTGCGCTTTTCGTCAAAGGAGCCCAGAGGCAGCGCGGAGTACTCTATGTGGCTGTTTTCTCATCATTATCGAGAATTGGCGAGAATGGCGAAGATTTTATCCTGCGCGGCTTGGGCGGAATCGGTATCGCGCGGAAAATTCATGTAAATCGAAACCGCCAGCCGATGATTGGCTTTCGTCGTGACGTAGCCCGATAAATTGGAAGCAATCGAAAAGGTGCCGGATTTCGCGCGCACATTTCCCGTCGCTAAATTGCGCCGAGCCGGAGTACTCGCGAGGCGCTTTTTCATGGTGCCATCAATTCCCGCAATGGGCAGCGCGTTCCAGATTACGTCGCCGTCTTTCATGCGGTTAATCGCCGCCAAAAGTTCGGCAGTCGCGCGCGGCGTGAGCAAGTTGTAGCGCGATAAGCCCGAGCCATCTTCAAAGCGCAAATCGGTGGTATCGATGTTTTGCGAAATCAGCCATTTTTTGAGTAATTCATGAGCGCGCGGCCCGGCTTTATCGCCACCTGTTTTGTCGTAGTAATAAGCCGCATCGCGCAGCAGCATTTCGGCGTACAAATTGTCGGAGTTTTTCAGCAAGCGCTGAAAGAGTACTTTGAGCGGCGGGGAATTGTGCTCAAGTAGCGTTATGCCAGTGGCTTGTCCTTCTGCAGCTTCTTGCTTAATTTCGATACCAGCTTCTTTGAGATACCATTGAAATGTTGCTGCGGCCACCAAGTTTGGACGCGGTACAGAGATGCCTTGTACTATTTCTTGCTTCGGAGCGATCTGCCCCGTTACAAATACTGCATTAGGTATTTTTGGAAAAGAATCGAAGCGATTCCATTGCAGTAACTCTTCCGATGATTTGGATGCTAACTGCGGCGAGCCTGTAGTAACAGAGGTAACAATATTAAATCCGAGCAAATGTGGCCGGAAGTAAGTTCGCGCGAATCGGTCTTCGCCTTTTAGTCCGCCTTCAAACGTAACGTCCACCTGATTTCGATTGATTGCTAACGCATTTATTTCAGGGGCGTAGTACCAGAGCGCATCATCCAGTGTCCAACCGAATGGATAACGTCCTCTAAAAGTTTCAGCAGTGAAGAGATTCCCATCGCCAACAATTCCGCCAGAGATTTGCTGAATGCCTAGAGCTTTAATTCGCTTTGCTAAGCTTTTCAAATCTTCCACGCTTAATGAAGGATCGCCACCACCTTGCAAATAAATTTGACCGCCTAAAATTTCACCTTCACGAGCGATAGATGTTTTGACAATTGTCAGAAAAGTTTTCTCTTTCCCCAACAACTCCAGCGCAATAGCCGCCGTGAACAATTTCATATTCGACGCGGGCATAAATTTCTTGTCCGCATCGCTTTCAAACAAAACGCGAAACGGCTTGCCGACGAACACTTTAGCGGGGAAAGATTGCGCGTCTTTGACAGTTCCCAAATCGAGAATCGAAAGCCCGACGTGCGCGCCCTTTAAATCCGGAGAATTGAGAACCGCGCGGATTTTCGCTTCGGTTTCAGGCGGCAGTTTTTCTTGCGCAGCGGCATTGAACCGCAGAGGCGCGGAGACGCAGAGAACGACAAGAAAAAAGAAGATTTGAAATTGATATTTGCGTCGCTGGAGTTTTGTCGTTGCCATTTTTTCCTTTGTTTCTCCTCTCTGTCTCCGCGTCTCTGCGGTTCAATTTTTCGTTAAGTCCAGTAATAGCTGCGTTTCTCCGGCGTCGAGTACTCCGTCCGGCGCGTAGCCGAGCAAGCCGCCGTATAAAAAGACTTTGCCTTTTCCGAAATTGCCACCGACTAAAATAGGCGCGCCGTCCGTGTCGCGCGCGATGATTTTCCCATCCGCGCCGGGCGCAATTGTGATGTGATCGGAGTACTCATGCTGCCACTTTCCGGTCGCGAAACCAAATGTATTTTCCAGCACTTCAACTTCGCGCGTTTTGGAAAATGCAACGCCCTGCCCGATTTCGGAAAAAACTCGCAAATGCGCGCGAAAACCAACCGCTTCGTGCGTGAGCAGGAGTACTCCGCCGCGCGAAACCCAATCGCGCAAATCTTGAATCGCTTGCGGCGAAAGTTCAGCCACATCGCGTAGTTGCGGCAGCAGGAGTACTTCGGCCTCGCGATAATGCTCCGGCTTTAATTGATAAATCGAATACGCGTTCATATTTGGCGCAAGTTTTAACGCGCGTAACAAACCGGATTCGGCCAAAGCGTTCGCGTAAATCGCCACGCGTTTTCCGTCGCCTTCGATAATCGGCGGCTTTTCGCGCGCGCGCAGTTCGGCGATTTTTTCGGGCGGCAGGCCTTCGATAATTGGGCCGCGAATTTTAATATTCCAGGCGCGCTTTGTATTTAAATCAAAATCAGCGCTGTGTACGACTATATGCCAGCGACCAGAAGGAACAATAATCTCAGTCAACTCAAGCATATTAGGTGTATCACTGTAGGCCAAAGGAGTTGTAGGTGCAGCCTTGCCATCCAGACTCTCCAAGCAAAGCTCATACAAAATCATAGGTTGAGGATAAATGCCGCACAAAATCGATTTTGTGCGCACTTCCATAGAACTCCCGACCGCAAATGCAAGCGCGTCATCCTTACGTTCAATTCCCTTATCTATTTTCCACTCAATTTTCGGCGCGCGAAACGGCAACAAAGTACTCCGCGCCTGCGTTTTCAGTTGCGCCAAAAGCGCTTCGTATTTTTCCGGTTTGTAATCGAAAAGCACGTAGCCATCCGCGCCTTCTTCACGTGCGATTTCAATTTGCTTCAACGTCATCTCGACGGTTTTATGCTGAAAATTCCCAATGCCTGCGGCGAGGAGTACTCGGCCTGCGCTGTTCGCGACTTGCGAATTGATGTCGCTGCGAAAGCGGGCTTCGTCGGTGCCGTAATCCATCGGCACGGCGAAATCGAGCCAGCCGTTTTTGGCCCACAAAACCCAGTCCTGCTTGATGAAAGCGCGGTTGGAACGGTGATCGCGCCACACCGCAGCCGAAACCTGCACTCGCGGTTTGAGCTTTTTGGTTTGCGCGTAAACCTGGCGCACCAGATTGTTGATATTGTTTCTTTCCCAGTTTTCGTAATCCCATTTTTGCGCCCCGGAATAAACATCTTCGGGCCAATTGGCAACTTTGCGCTTCGAGAATTTTTCAAATTCTGCGCGCGAAACTGCGCCGTAATCGAAATCGAAATGCGGCACGTCGGGATAGCGAATGTAATCGAGATGAATTCCGTCCACGTCGTATTTCTGCGTGATTTCGCGCAGCGCATTCAATTCCAATTGCTGATTGCGCGGGTCAGCGGGATTTAAAAACGGCGACTGTTTTCCGTCCAGTCCGCGCACCAAACGGTCGTCTTTTTCCATCCGGTCGTACAGCGTTTTGGCTGCGCCTTTTTGTTTGGCCGCGCCGTTGGAATTGAAACAAACGCGCCAGGCGTGAAACTCCAAACCGTTGCGATGCGCGGCGGCAATGGCTTTTTGCAGTTCGTCTTGCGGTTGGTCTTGCGCCCAATCATCGCGCGCCAAAAACTGCGATGGATAAATCGAACTGACGCCGCGCGACACCCGCGCGAAAACGCAATTGAAGCCCGCGTCGGCGAGCTTTTTCATTTCCGTGTCCCAATCGAAAGCGCTGTAAGTGTGAATCCACAAGCCGCGAATTTCGGATTTTGGCTGGGCTTGAATATCACGCAGAGGCGCAAAGACGCAGAGAACGGCGAGGAAAAAAGTAACGGCGAATCGGGATTTCATTGGGCGTTTGTGAAAACTATTACTGGCGCTGCGCCCATTCTTTGGCGTGGTAGGAAATGATTAAATCCGCGCCCGCGCGCTTGATGGAAATCAGGGTTTCGTCGATCAAGCGTTCTTCATCGATCCAGCCTTTTTCTCCCGCAGCTTTAATCATGGCGTATTCGCTGGAAACGTTATATGCCAAAAGCGGCAAGTCGAAACGCTCGCGGGCTTCGCGCAGAATATCGAGGCAAAATAGCGCGGGTTTCACAATTAAAGCGTCCGCGCCTTCGTCGATATCGAGCTGCATTTCGCGGAGCGCTTCGCGGCGATTTGAAATATCCATCTGATAACTTCTGCGGTCGCCAAAGGCCGGAGTACTCCCGGCGGCTTCGCGGAACGGGCCGTAGAACGCGCCCGCGAATTTGGCGGCGTAAGAGAAAATCGGAAGGTCGGAGTACTCCGCGCCGTCCAGCGCGGCGCGAATCGCAGCGACTCGGCCATCCATCATGTCCGATGGCGCGA
>Ga0123337_10005263_pt1 | contig 12798 bp, 16 predicted proteins | sample frozenSSSSmetaG_FD_89792 | JGI IMG/M metagenome (GOLD analysis project Ga0123337, IMG submission 89792) | Glacier valley bacterial and archeal communities from Borup Fiord, Nunavut, Canada, to study Microbial Dark Matter (Phase II) -... | ecosystem: Environmental > Aquatic > Freshwater > Ice >...
CCTTGCCGCCCGCCCTCAGCGCGGCGAGCACCTCGGGGGACAGGCGCATGTTGACCGTGCGTTTACGGGCCTCGGGTGCGAGCGCGGGGCGGCCGGGCTTGCGCACCAGCATGGCCGCGAACGTCGCTCCGTGGACCTCGCTCGCGGGCCGCGCGCGCGCAAAATCCTCCTCGGTCCACTCGGGGTTGTCATCGTCGAACATTACTTCGTCATCGCTCACAACGGCGCATCTCCTTCTCATGGGCACGGCGCAGGCTGATCAGGCGCGGGCCTGTCGCCCGCTCGGTATAGACGGTGCACCAGTCGGCTACGTCGATTCGGCCGTAGGCGCGGAAGCGCGGTTCGCCGTAATCGCGCCTGTTATTGGGCACGACCGTAGGTTCGGAATCGAACCCTGGAAACTCGGCGAGCGAACGTCCGTGCTTGAGCCGGTTGGCCGCATCCTTCGGCAGATCGAAACCATAGGCCAACGAATTAATGTAGCCGCGTCTATTCCGCTCCGCAACCCTCGGTTCGCCGTATGACCCACGCCGCCTATATCTACCCTGCCTACGGTGTCGCGGTTATCGCGGTGCTGGGGCTGGTGGTGCAGGCGTGGACCGCGATGCGCCGTGCCGAACGCGCCGCCGACGCGCAGCGGCAGAACCGCCGATGACGGCCAAGAACCAGCGCCTGTATCTGCTCGGCGCCGCCGTGGTGGCGATGGGCGGCGCGCTTGCGCTCGGGCTGTCGGCGATCGGGGACAGCGCCACCTATTTCTATGCCCCATCGGACGTGCGCGCCCATCCGCCCGAAGCGGGGCGCGAAATCCGTCTGGGCGGGCTGGTCGCGCCGCGCTCGGTAATGCGCCTGCCCGACGGGCTGACGCTCGCGTTCGCCGTCACGGACAATCGCGCCACCACGCTGGTGCGCTACCGGGGGCTGGTGCCCGATCTGTTCCGCGAAGGCTCGGGCGTGATCGCCACGGGCGCATTCGCGCCGACGGGGCTGTTCGTCGCCGAACAGATCCTCGCCAAGCACGATGAGAAATATATGCCGCCAGAGGTGGCGGGTGCGCTGCACAAGACGGGCAAGGTGGAGCGGTGAGAGCTGCTCCTTTCAGGTCGCCCAACTTTGTGAGACTTGGGGTAGTCTTGAGCGTGACGCTGCCCTTCCGCGCAGAATGTCATCCGTTTGTTTGCTTCACGGCCTTTGTTCAGGATGGGTCTGCGGCTACCTACGTGGACCAAATGCCGGGCAAGCACCTCGCATGGATTCACACTCCCGACCCGGAAGAGGTTCGGCTCGCAGTTCACGCAATCCCCATCACTGTTACGGGAGACGGAGTCGTTTTTGCCGGCGGCCGCTGTGTTGGAAATTCGGCGGGCACCCTGTCAAAGTGTGACCTGCGCGACTACTCCGGTCATGGGGCGTCTGCACTCGCGCGAAATCTTTTCCCGAAATACCGCTTCTCGGCGGCCAACGCGCGTGAAGGCTCTGACATTGCAGTCGAATTCGAGTTCTTTCCGTCCGTGCCGCAAGACGAGCCGGGCGTGAATAACGGACCGCCTCTTGTGGAAAACGGTCGACTTCCTGTCGACTGTCAGTGGGTCGGAATCATTCAAGGTAAGCGATGATCACCGAACTCGGCCACCTCGCGCTCTGGCTCGCCGCCGCGCTTGCGCTCGTGCAGACGCTGGCGGTAGGCGTCGGCCTCGCGCGCCGTGACCAATCGCTCATCGCGCTCGCCCGCCCCGCCGCGCTCGCACAAGGGCTGCTCACCGCGCTCGCCATGGCCGCGCTATTCCACGCGTTCGCCACCTCGGACTTTTCGGTGAAGATCGTCGCCGAAAACAGCCACACGATGAAGCCGCTGCTGTACAAATACACCGCACTCTGGGGCAATCACGAGGGCTCACTGCTGCTGTGGGTGACCGTGCTCGCCATCGCGGGCGGGGCGATCGCGCTCGCGCCCAACCGGCTCGGCCCGCGCTTCAAGGCCAGAACCCTCCAGGCGCAGGGCGCGATCGCGCTCGGCTTCTACCTGTTCCTGCTCGGCGTCTCGAACCCGTTCGCGCGCCTGCTGCCCGCCCCCACCGAGGGCAACGGCCTCAACCCCGTACTGCAAGACCCCGGCTTGGCCTTCCATCCGCCGCTGCTCTATGCGGGCTATGTCGGCCTGTCGGTCGCCTTCGCGTTCGCGGTCGCCGCGATGCTTGAGAACGAGGTCACGCCGCGCTGGGCGCGTGCGGTCCGGCCGTGGGTGCTGGGCGCATGGGCGGCGCTCACCGGCGGCATCGCGATGGGCAGCTTCTGGGCCTATTACACGCTCGGCTGGGGCGGTTACTGGTTCTGGGATCCGGTCGAGAACGCTTCGCTGATGCCATGGCTTGCAGCCACGGCACTCCTCCACTGCGTAGCGGTGCTCGCCAAGCGCGACGCGCTGCGCGCGTGGACGCTGCTGCTGTCGGTCGCCGCGTTCAGCTTCTCGATGGTGGGCACCTTCCTCGTGCGTTCGGGGGTGCTCACCAGCGTGCACTCGTTCGCGGTCGATCCGCAGCGCGGGCTGTTCCTGCTGGCGCTGCTCGGCATCTATGTCGGCGGCGCGCTCACGTTATACGCACGCCGCGCATCGAGCGTGCGCGTCGGCGCGGGCTTCGAGCCCGTCAGCCGCGAAGGCGCGCTGGTGCTCAACAATCTGATCCTCGCGGCGATCCTGGGGGTGGTATTCCTCGGCACGATCTACCCGCTGCTGATCGATCTCGCGGGCGCGACGCCTTTGTCGGTCGGCCCGCCCTATTTCCAGGCGACCGTCGGGCCATTGGTGATCCTGCTGTTCCTCGCGCTCGGCATCGGCCCGCTGCTCGGCTGGCGGCGCGGCGGCGCGCAGGGCCTCTCCGCCAAACTCCTCGCCCCCGCGCTCGCGGCGGCGGCGGCGGGCCTCGCCACGCTCTTCCTCGCGCGCGATCCTACCGCGTCCGCCGTGCTCGGCTTCGGGCTGGCGGCGTGGGTTGCGGTCAGCAGCCTCGCAGTCCTCGCGCGGAGCGGCCGCCCCACCGCGCCGCTCGTCGGCATGACGCTCGCGCACATCGGCGTTGCCGTCGCGCTGGTCGGCATCACGGCCGCGTCCACCCAGACGCAGGAGCTGCTCGCCTCGCTGCGTGAGGGGCAAACCGCGCGCATGGGCAGCTTCGAGACCAAACTCATCGCGGTCGGCCCCGTCGGCGGGCCGAACTATACCGCCGTGCGCGGGCGCTTCGGCATTTCGCGCGGCGGCCGCAAGCTGGGCGAACTCATGCCCGAAATCCGCACCTTCTTCGCCCCGCCGCAGGATACCACCAGCGCCGCGATCCTGAGCCTGTGGGACGGCGACGCCTATGTCACGCTCGGACAGCCCACGCCGCAGGGCGCGTGGCAGGTGCGCATGAGCTTCCGCCCGCTCGTCACGTGGATCTGGACCGGCGGGCTGCTGATCGCGCTGGGCGGGCTGACGGCGGGCTTTGCCGGACTGCGCGTGCGGGTGCGCGCGACGGCGGGCTACCGCGCGTCTGCGCCCGCGTGGGGCTCGCCCGCGCCCGCGCCCGCGCCCGCGCCCGTCCCGGCGGAATAGATGTCCCGCCTCGGCCGCTTCGCGCTCCTCGCGCCGCTCGCGCTGTTCGCCGCGTTCCTGATCGTGGTGGGCTTCGGCCTGCGCCACGATCCGCACCACGAGGTGCGCAGCGCGCTGATCGGCCGCCCCGCCCCCGCGTTCGATCTGCCCGGCTACGATGCCACCCACCCCGGCCTGTCCTCCACCGATCTCGCGCGCGGCACCGTCACCGTGGTCAACGTCTTCGGCTCGTGGTGCCTGCCATGCCGCATCGAATCGCCCCAGCTTGCCGCGCTCACGAAGGAGGGCGTCGTCGTCCACGGACTCGCCATCCACGATACGCACGATGGCCTCGCCACCTTTTTCCGCAATTACGGCAACCCGTTCCGCCGCATCGGCCTCGACGATAGCGGCAAGGCGCAGATCGCGTGGGGATCGTCGGGTGTGCCCGAGACCTTCGTCATCGATGGCCACGGCATCGTGCGGCACCAGCATATCGGCGAAATCCGCGCCGACGATGTGCCCGAGCTGATGCGCGAAATCGTGAAGGCGCGCCAATGATCCGCGAAGTTATCCGCGCGGCAATCCTCGCTGCGTGGCTCGCGCTCGCGGCCCCCGCAGCCGCTCAGACCGCCGCCCCGCCCGAACGCCCGCTCGCCGATCCCGCGCTCGAGCGGCAGGCGCAGGGCCTTATGCACACGCTGCGCTGCGTGGTATGCCAGCAGGCGAGTATCGCCGACAGTCAGGCCGAGATGGCGGGAGAGATGCGCGCGCTGGTCCGCACCCGGCTCGCAGCGGGGGACCGGCCCGAGCAGGTCCGCTCCTACCTCGTGGGCCGCTACGGCCCATGGATCGATTTCCGCCCGCCCGTATCCGCCGAAACATATCTGCTGTGGGGCGCGCCCGTGCTGATCCTGGGGCTGGGCGCGCTGGCCGCACGCCCGCTGTTCCGCCGCAAGGCCGCCCAATGACGCGCGCCCACCTCGCGCTCGGCATCGCCGCGCTCGCCGCGATCGGCGGTTATGCGCTCACCGGACACCCCGCCCAGCCGGATCGTCCCGCCCCCCCGCGCGCCGAAACCCCGATGGCCGAGCCCGCGATAGAACAAGCGCGCACGCGGCTGCTCCAGAACCAGGGCGATATCGGTGCGTGGCTGCTGCTCTCGGACGCGCTCGCCCGCCAGGGCGCGACCGAGGAGTCGGTCGCCGCCATGCAGGTCGCGATCAACGCCTTCCCGCGCTCGCCCGATCTGTGGGTGGGGCTGGGCAATTCGCTCGTGCTGCACGCGGGCGGTGCGGTCACGCCCGCCGCGCGCCTCGCCTTCGGCCGCGCGAGCATGATCGATCCCACCCACCCCGCGCCGCGCTATTTCCTCGGCCTCGCCTATTTGCAGGCGGGCCACCCGGAAGATGCGCTCGCAGTCTGGCAGGGCCTGCGTGCCGACAGCCCGGCGGGATCGCCGTGGCTGCGCGATCTCGATGTGCGGATCGCGTCGATCCAGTCCGGAATGGTGCCGAACCGCTAGCCGGGCCGCGTGGCGATGCCGCAATGCGGCAATGCGCAGCTTGTTCATGCGCCGGTGCGTTCGTATAGCCAGTCGATGACTCACGGCGGGCATGGCTCGCCACCCAAGATGCCCAGTAACGATGCAAGGTCTACCAAACGCATGAACGGGTTCCGCCGCCTGGTCCTCGCCGCCGCGCTCGCGCTCACCCCGCTCGCGGTTGTCGCGCAGACCCCCGCGCCTGCCGCCAACGCCGCGACCGGCACGCACGCGCCCACGCCGCCGAGCGCGGTCGGCGCGGCGACGGACGTCAAGCCGATCAACCGCGCCTCGCCCGCCGAACTCGCCACCACGCCCAAGCCCACGCGCGCGCCAACCGATTCGCTCGCTCCCCCCGCGCCGCCCGAAGCGACCGGCCTCGGCTCCAAATCGCCGTCGCTCCCCGCCGCAACCGCGCCCGCCGGCGGCCCGCCGCGCCTTGGCCCGGCCGATATCGTCGCGCAGCCCACGCCGGGCGAATGGCGGCTGCAAACCGCGCGCTCGCCGATCGCGCGTGAGGGCCGCTTCATGAACGATCGCGTGCTCGAACCCGTACTGCTCGCGGTCACCATCTTCGTCATCGGGCTGATCGGCTATGCGATGTTCGCCTTCCGCAGGCGGGAGGGGAGGCTGCCGTCGAAGCTCAGCCACAACACCACGATCGAGATCGTGTGGACGGTGGTGCCCGTGCTGATCCTGCTCGGCATCGCGGTGCCCAGCTTCCAGTTGCTCGCCAACCAGTATGATCCGCCCAGGCCCGACGTGACCATCAAAGCGACCGGCCATCAATGGTATTGGGAGTATAGCTATCCCGATCAGGGCGGCTTCAGCTACGATTCGGTGATGTTGAGCGAGGCGGAGACCGCCAAGGCTGGGACGCCGCGCCTACTCGATGCCGATAACCGCCTCGTCGTGCCCGTCGGCGCAACCGTCAAGGTGCTCACCACGGCGGCCGACGTGATCCACGCGTTCGCGGTTCCCTCGCTCTGGGTGCAGATGGATGCGGTTCCCGGCCGCATCAACGAAACATGGTTCAAGGCGGAGAAGGCGGGGCTGTATTTCGGCCAGTGCTTCCAGCTCTGCGGCACGCGCCACGGATTCATGCCGATCGCGATCGAGGTGGTGCCGCGCGCGCGCTTCGATGCGTGGGTCGCCGCCAAACAGGCCGAGAACGGCATCAAGCCCGGCACCGCCGCCGCCAAGCCCGTCAACATCGCGCTGAACAAGTAAGCGAGGATCAGAGAAGAGATCATGGCCAGCATCCCCGCCAACACCTCCGCCTTCGCCGACGATCGCGCGCACGACGATCACGGTCACGCCGATCATCCGACGTTGAGCTTCGCGCAGCGCTGGCTGTTCTCGACCAATCACAAAGACATCGGCACGCTATATCTGATCTTCGCGATCTTTGCGGGCGTGGTAGGCGGTGCGATCTCGGGTCTCATGCGTCTTGAACTCGCGCATCCTGGCATGCAGTATTTGCCCGGCGTTGTGCATTTCTTGCAGCCAAACATTCCCGTAAACGCCGCGCTCGACGCGTCCTACCACCTGTGGAACACGCTGATCACCAGCCATGGCCTCATCATGGTGTTCTTCATGGTGATGCCCGCGATGATCGGCGGCTTCGGCAACTGGTTCGTGCCTATCATGATCGGCGCGCCCGATATGGCGTTCCCGCGCATGAACAACATCTCCTTCTGGCTGCTCGTGCCATCGTTCCTGCTGCTGTTGGCATCGACGTTCGTGGAAGGCCCCGCAGGCTTCAACGGCGTGGGTACCGGCTGGACCTTATACGCGCCGCTCTCCACCAGCGGCCACCCCGGACCCGCCGTCGATATGGGCATTCTTGCGCTCCACCTCGCGGGTGCGTCTTCGATCCTCGGCGCGATCAACTTCATCACCACCATCTTCAACATGCGTGCGCCGGGGATGACGCTGAACAAGATGCCGCTGTTCGTCTGGTCGATCCTGGTAACCGCCTTTCTGCTGCTGCTTTCGCTCCCGGTGCTCGCGGGTGCGATCACGATGCTGCTCGCGGACCGCAACTTCGGCACCACCTTCTTCGATCCCGCCGGCGGTGGCGATCCGATCCTGTATCAGCATCTGTTCTGGTTCTTCGGCCACCCCGAAGTTTACATCATGATCCTGCCCGGTTTCGGCATGATCAGCCAGGTGATCAGCACCTTCAGCTGCAAGCCGATCTTCGGCTATCTCGGCATGGCCTATGCGATGGTGGCGATCGGCCTGATCGGCTTCATCGTCTGGGCGCACCACATGTTCACGTCGGGCTTGGATGTGAACACCAAAATGTATTTCACCGCCGCCACGATGATCATCGCAGTGCCCACCGGCATCAAGATCTTCTCGTGGGTTGCCACCATGTGGGGCGGCTCGATCAGCTTCAAGACGCCCATGCTATGGGCGATCGGCTTCCTGATCATGTTCACGGTCGGCGGCGTGACGGGTGTTGTGCTGTCGAACGCGGGTGTGGATACGATCTACCACAACAGCTATTACGTCGTCGCGCACTTCCACTATGTGCTCTCGCTCGGCGCGGTATTCGCGCTTTTCGCGGGCTTCTATTACTGGTTCCCCAAGATGTGCGGGAAGATGTATAACGAGGCGCTCGGCAAGATCCACTTCTTCATCTTCTTCATCGGCGTCAACATCCTCTTCATGCCGATGCACTTTCTCGGCGCGAATGGCATGCCGCGCCGCATTCCCGATTATCCCAACGCGTTCGAGTTCTGGAACACCGTGTCCAGCGTGGGCTATATGATCATGGCCTTCTCGATGATCTTCTTCTTCGTCAACGTGTTCTACACGTTGCTTGGCGGAAAGAAGGCGGCGGACAATTATTGGGGCGAAGGCGCGACCACGCTCGAGTGGACGCTCACCTCGCCGCCGCCGTTCCACCAGTTCGAGACGCTGCCGCAGGTCCATTGATGCCCGCCGCGCGTATCGCCATGCCCGATGCCGACAGCCAGGCGGCATCGGACTGGCGCGATTATTTCCTGCTTTTGAAGCCCCGCGTTGTCGCGCTGGTGGTGTTCACCGGCGCGGTCGGCCTGATCGCCGCGCCCGGACACATCCACCCGCTGATCGCTGCGATCGCCATCCTCGCCATCGCGCTCGGCGCGGGCGCGGCGGGCGCGCTCAACCAGTGGTGGGAGGCGGACCTCGATGCGCGGATGAAGCGCACTGCGTCGCGCCCCATCCCCGCCGGGCGTGTCGGCAGCGAGGCCGCGTTCGAATTCGCCATCGTTGTCGCGGTCGCGTCGGTCTTCCTGATGCAGGTCGCAGTCGGCCTGTTCGCCGCCGTGCTGCTGCTCGTATCAATCCTTTTCTACGCGGTGATCTACACCGTCTGGCTCAAGCGCCGCACGCCGCAGAACATCGTGATCGGCGGCGCGGCGGGAGCCTTCCCGCCGTTGATCGGCTGGGTTGCGGTCACCGGGCACATGGCGCCGCTGCCGCTGCTGCTGTTCGCGATCGTGTTCGTGTGGACGCCGCCGCACTTCTGGGCGCTCGCGCTGTTCGTCCAGAAGGATTACGCCAATGCAGGCGTGCCAATGCTGCCGCTCACCCACGGCAACCGCGAGACGCGCCGCCAGATCTGGCTCTACAGCCTCGGCCTCGTCGCCACCACGCTCGCGCCGATCGCGATCCACGCCACCGGCACGCTCTACGCGGTGCTCGCGGTCGGTCTGGGTGCGGCGTTCCTGTGGTTCGCGTGGGGCACGTATCGCAACACCGCCGACGATCCCAAGGCGATGAAGCCCGAAAAGCGCCTCTTCGGCTATTCGATCCTGTATCTGTTCTTCCTGTTCGCGGGCGTCGCGGCCGACGCGCTGATCCGCGCATGACGCCCGAGGAAACCCGCGCGTTTACCGCGCGCCGCGCCGCGCGCAGCCGCGCGATCGGCGTCGTGCTAGCCGTGCTCGTGATCCTGTTCTTCCTGCTGACCATCGTGCGGATGGGAAAGCATTGACGCCGGTCGCCCGCACCGCCGCCGCGCTCGTAGCCGTCGCGTCGACCATGCTCGGCGCGGCTTACGCGGCCGTGCCGCTCTACCGCATGTTCTGCTCGGCCACCGGTTACGGCGGCACCACGCAGCGCGCGGAGGGTCGCACGCCGCTCACCGCCGCCGCGCGCGCGAAGGGGGCCGCGCGCACGATCACGGTGCGCTTCGATGCCAACACCGCGCCCGGCATGGGCTGGGATTTCCGTCCCGAACAGGTGACGCAGCAGCTTCGCATCGGCGAGCGCGGCCTCGCCTTCTTCCACGCGTCGAACCCCGCCGCCACCGCCACCGGCGGCCAGGCTGCCTACAACGTCAGCCCCGATACGGTCGGCAAATATTTCGTCAAAATCCAGTGCTTCTGCTTCAACCGGCAAACCCTTGCGGCGCACCAGTCCGCGCAGATGCCAGTAATCTATTACATCGATCCCGCGTTCCTGAACGATCCCGAAGCCGCAAGGGTCAAAGAGGTCACGCTCAGCTACACCTTCTTCCCGGCACCCGCAGAGGCGACTGCCTCAGCCTTCCCCGCCGCGTCCGAGGTCGCTAAGGCAACGCTGCAACGCAACACGGTTCCGCAAGGTTAGACGCCCATGGCCTCCGCCAAGACGCACGAGTTCCACATCCTGCCCGCCAGCCCGTGGCCGCTGCTGGGCGCGTTTGCCGCGTTCGGTTTCGCAGCCGGCGCGATCGGCTGGATGCACAGCTTCTGGTGGGGCCCGTGGGTGTTCGCCATCGGCATCGGCGCGATCTTCCTCACCATGTTCCTCTGGTGGTCGGTTGTCGTGCGCGAGGCCAACGCCGGCGATCACACGCCCATCGTCCAGCTCCACCACCGTTACGGCATGATCCTGTTCATCGCTTCCGAAGTGATGTTCTTCGTCGCGTGGTTCTGGGCCTATTTCAACGCCTCGCTATTCCCGTCCGCCGCCGCCGTCGTCGGCGGCGTGTGGCCGCCGAAGGGGATCGAGGTGCTCGATCCGTTCGAGATCCCGCTGCTGAACACCTTCATCCTGCTGCTCTCGGGTACCACCGTCACCTGGGCGCACCATGCGCTGATCGAGGGGGACCGTCAGAGCGCAAAGCAGGGTCTGTGGATCACGGTCATCCTCGGCATGTGCTTCACCGCGCTCCAGGCCTATGAATATAGCCACGCCGGCTTCGGCCTCGCAGGCAATATCTACGGCAGCACCTTCTACATGGCGACCGGTTTCCACGGCTTCCACGTCGTCATCGGCACCATCTTCCTCGCGATCTGCCTGCGCCGCATCTACAACGGGGACTTCACCCGAACGCACCATTTCGGGTTCGAGGCCGCCGCCTGGTATTGGCACTTCGTCGATGTGGTCTGGCTGTTCCTGTTCCTGTCGATCTACATCGTGGGTAGCCACTTCGGGGCGGCGGTCCACCCGGCGGGATGATCGCCGCGCCGCCCGCACCGCTGAAGGCGGCGGTGCGCGGCCTGTGCCCGCGCTGCGGCGCGCGCACGCTGTTCGCGGGCGTGATCGCCTTCGCCCCCGCCTGCGCGGCTTGCGGGCTCGACTATAGCGCGTTCGATGTGGGGGACGGTGCAGTGCCCTTCCTTGTCTTCATCGTCGGCGCGGTGGTGGTGATCGGCGCGGTCTGGCTCCAGCTGGCGCAGCATCCGCCGTTCTGGGTCCATCTGCTCATCTGGCCCGCGCTCACGCTCGCACTCACGCTCGGCCTCACCCGCGTCGGCAAGGGCCTCCTCCTCGCGCTCGAATATCGCGCGCGCGCGGGCAAGCTCCCTACGTGAAACTCCCGCTCGTCCCCACGCTCACCGTGGCCGTCGCCGTGCCCGCGATGATCGCGCTCGGCTTCTGGCAGCTGGATCGCCGCGTCGAAAAGCGCGCCGAACTCGCTGCCTTCGCCCACCCGGACCACATCGTCTTCGCCTGCGCGCACCCGCAGCCCCCCGTGCGCCAGACCGGTGGCCTCGGCCCCGGCGGCGCGGCCGGCTTCGCGCACCGCTTCCAGTGCAGCGGCACCACCGTCGATCTCGGCTGGTCCGAACGCCCGCGCGACGTGCCGCTTCCCGCCCCCGGGCGCATCGCGGGCACCCGCTACACCATCCCCGATAAAGGCACGCTGCTCCTCGCCGCCGCCCCGCCGCCGCCGCTCAAGCCCAGCACCCCGCCCGGCGAGGACGATATCCCGAACAACCATCTCAGCTACGCCATCCAGTGGTTCGCCTTCGCCGCCACGCTGGTGGTGGTTTACGGCGTGTATGTGCGGAAGCGGGGCACCGCAGCCTGACCGCGCGACGAACGCTTGACTACAGGTGTAGACTGAACTACCTACACGCGTAGTCGATTCGGATCGGAGCGCACAGGCGATGGAGCGGATCAGCGAAGCCGAAGCCGCGGTGATGATGGTGCTGTGGTCGCGCAGCCCGCTCACCGCGCAGGATGTGATCGAGCGCGTGCCCGCAGAGCGCGGCTGGTCCGCCAACACCGTCAAGACTTTGCTCGCACGCCTCGTAGCCAAGAAGGTCGTCGCGCACGAAGCCGACGGCCGACGCTACCTGTATCGGCCGCTCGTCGCGCGCGCGGATTATGTCGCCGGAGAATCGAGCCGCCTGATCGATCGGCTGTTCGGCGGCCGCCTCACCCCGCTCGTCGCGCATCTGGCCGAACGCGATGCGCTCGGCGCGGAGGAGATCGCCGAGATCGAGGCACTGCTGAAAAAGATCAAAGGATGATCGCGCCGCTCGCCTCGGGCGAAGCCGCGCTGTGCGCCTCGAGCGCATTGATGCTGCTCGTGCTGGCGGTTCGCGCGCCGGTGCGCCGCTGGTTCGGGCCACGGCTCGCCTATGCGCTGTGGATGCTGCCCGCCGTGCGCATGGTCCTGCCCGGCGTGCCCGTGGATGCGCCCGGCGTATTCCCCCTCGCGGCGCGGGCCGCGAGCGGCATGTCGGTCCTGTTCGTCGGTCCAGGCGGCACATCGGCCGTAGGGGACGCGCCGGTATGGCCGTCCGTCACCACGATCATGCTCGTGGTGTGGGCGCTCGGGGCGGTCGGCCTCTTCACGACCTGTGCCGTTCGTCACCGCATCTTCTGTCGCCGGGTCCGCGCCACGGGGACGCAGATCGGCCTCGCCGATAGCGTGCCCATTCTCGCAGCAGACATTGCCGGACCGCTCGCGTTCGGTGTCTTTCGCCGCTGCATCGCAGTGCCCCGCACGTTCGATCGCGATTATTCGCCACGCGAACGTCGCCTCGCGCTTGCGCACGAACGCGCGCATCACGCACGCGGCGATCTGCTCGCCAACTGGGCGTCGCTCGTCGTGCTCGCGGCGCACTGGTGGAACCCTGTCGCGTGGGTCGCGATCCGGGCCTTCCGGGACGATCAGGAATACGCCGCCGACGCCCACGTGCTCGCCGGAGCTGGAGCCGGAGCTGGAGCCGGGGCCGGAGCCGGAGCCGGAGCCGGGGCCGGGGCCGGCTCGGAGCCGGGCGCGCCTGCTGCCTACGCCACTGTTCTTGCCAAAGCTGCGGGGATCGGCGCGCTGCCCGCATGCAATCTGAACGCGCGCTCCAACCTGAAAGGACGATTGATGTTGCTTGCTCGAAAGCCTGTATCCGGAGGCCGGGTCCTGCTCGGCGCGGCCGCGCTCGCGCTGCTGGGTAGCGCCGCGCTCGCTGCC
>Ga0123337_10005264_pt1 | contig 12795 bp, 9 predicted proteins | sample frozenSSSSmetaG_FD_89792 | JGI IMG/M metagenome (GOLD analysis project Ga0123337, IMG submission 89792) | Glacier valley bacterial and archeal communities from Borup Fiord, Nunavut, Canada, to study Microbial Dark Matter (Phase II) -... | ecosystem: Environmental > Aquatic > Freshwater > Ice >...
ATTCCAAGCACGGCCAGGCAGATAACCCGTTCCTCGATTTCATCACGCCCGATGTGGTGGAGAATTTCTGCGTGCTGGGCGAGCCGGAGGAGCACATCGCGAAGATGCACGCGCTCAAGGCGGCCGGCGTGACCCAGTTCAACATCTATCTCGACAGCGGCGACGAGGAAGAGATCATCGCCGGCTATGGCCGCCACGTGATCCCGGCCTTCCGGTAAGCCTGCCGTTACTTGTTGAGGATCGTCCCGGTCAGCACATCGATCCGCATACCATCAAACGCTGGCGTCACATGCGCCGGCGTTGTCGCTTCCACCCGGGCATAGTCCAGGTCGACATGCATGTCGGTGAGCACAGCCTGGCGCGGCGCGAAGCGCTTGATCCAGTCCAGCGTTTCAGCCAGGCTGAGATGGCTGGGATGCGGGGTGATCCGCAGGGCATCGATGACCCAGAGGTCGAGCCCGGATATGGCGGCATGCGACGCTGGCGGAAAACCCGACAGGTCGCAGCTATAGGCGAACCCGCCCAGGCGAAAGCCCAGCGAGGTAATGTTGCCGTGTTCCTGCTCGAACACCGAAATGAGCAGCGAGCCGCCCGGCCCGACAATATCGAGGGTATCGCCGGCGGCAATCCTGTGCCCATTGAGGATGGGCGGATAGTCGCTGCCCGGCGGGCTCTCGAAGCAATAGCCGAACGCCTCGCGCAGTCGGGTTTCCGTTGCCACGCCAAAATAGACGTCCACGCGCTGCCGATTGTGCAGCGCCAGCACGCGCAGGTCGTCAATGCCATGCGTATGGTCGGCATGTTCGTGGGTGTAGAGCACAGCATCGACACGATCGACCTGGGCATCGAGCAGCTGCTCGCGCAGGTCGACGCCGGTATCGATCAGCACGCGGGTCGGCTGGTCACTGCCATCGCTCCAGCCCTCGATCAGCAGCGCGCAGCGGCGGCGGCGATTGCGCGGCTCGTCAGGATCGCAAATGCCCCAGTCATTGCCGATGCGCGGCACCCCGCCTGACGAGCCGCAGCCCAGAATGGTGGCGATGATCTTTTGCGCCGCCGGCATGGTCAGGCCAGCCCGGTCTTGGCGAAGAGGCGCGCAAAATTACCCGTGGTTTCGGCGCCAAGCTGCTCGAGGCTGATGCCGCGCACCTCGGCGACCTTCTCGGCCGTATGGCGCACAAAGCTGGGCTCATTGGACTGCCCGCGATGCGGGATCGGCGCCAGATAGGGCGCGTCGGTCTCAACCAGGTAGCGATCCGCGGGGACGAAACGCGCGACGTCGCGGATCTCCTCGGCATTCTTGAAGGTAATGATGCCCGAAAACGAGATATAGCCGCCCAGATCGAGCGCCGTGCGGGCCAGGTCCGGGGTGGCGGTGAAGCAGTGCAGCAGGAAGGGGAAGGCTCCCTGCCCGCTCTCCTCGGTCAGGATCGCCGCCATGTCGTCGTCGCACTTGCGGCTGTGGATAACCAGTGGAAGACCGGTGATCCTTGCAGCCCCGATATGCCGGCGCAACCCGATGGCCTGGGCTTCGCGCGGGGCATTGTCATAGAAGTAATCGAGCCCCGCCTCGCCGATGGCAACGCAACGCGGATGGGCACTTAGCCGGACAAGCTCATCCACCGTGATATGCAGTTCTTCATCGGCGTGGTGCGGATGCGTGCCCACCGAGCACCAGACATTGTCGAAGCGCTCGGCAATGGCGGTGTATGTGGAAAACTTTTCCACATGTGTTGATATCGTCACCATCCCGGTCACCCCGGCAGCCGCGGCGCGCGCCATCACGCCGTCGATATCATTGGCCAGGGCCTCAAAATCGAGGTGGCAATGGCTGTCGATCAGCATCTATTCGGCCTTGCGCTCAATGCGGGCAAACACGCCCTGCGGTACCGGCAAGTCGGTGCCGGACACCAGGCGATTGGCCGCCTTGGCATCGGCCAGCAGGCGCTCGCTCTCGGGCACGACAAGCTGGTCGAGCAGCCGCGCCGCCGAGGCGGGCACGAAGGCCAGCATGGGAATGGTCAGCCGGCGTACCGTGTCGGCCGTGACGTAAAGGACGGTGGCCATGCGCTCGGGATCGGTCTTTCTGAGCGCCCAGGGCTCCTGCCCGGCAAAGTAGTTATTGGCCGAGCTCAGCGCCGCGACGATGGCGCCGCTGGCCTCATGCACCAGCTGCTCGTCCATGGCCTTTTGCGCCGCGTCGATGGCCGCGCCCACTTCGGCGATGATCGCCTCATCGGCCTCGGTCAGCGCGCCCAGGACCGGTACCTTGGCGTCGCAGTTCTTGTTGATCATCGACAGTGAGCGCTGCGCCAGGTTGCCCAGATTGTTGGCCAGGTCGGCGTTGACGCGGTTGACCAGCTTGTCGCGGCTATAGTCGCCGTCATTGCCGAACGAGACTTCGCGCAAGAGAAAATAGCGCAGCGCATCGGCGCCGAATTCCTCGATCAGCGCAAACGGGTCGATGACATTGCCCAGCGACTTGCTCATCTTCTGGCCATCGACGGTGAGAAAGCCATGCGCGAAGACGCGGTGCGGCACGTCGATGCCGGCGCTCATCAGGAAGGCGGGCCAGTAGACGGTGTGGAAGCGGATGATGTCCTTGCCGATGACATGCAGGTCCGCCGGCCAGAACTTCTGAAACAACTCGGCCGTCTCGTCGGGAAAGCCCAGGCCCGAAATGTAGTTGGTCAGCGCATCGACCCAGACATACATCACATGGCCCGGCGCATCCGGCACCGGAATGCCCCAATCAAAGGTGGTGCGCGAGATCGACAGGTCCTTGAGCCCGCCCTTGACGAAGGAAATCACCTCGTTGCGGCGTTCCCGAGGGGCGATGAAATCGGGATTGGCCTCGTAGAGCGCCAGCAGCTTGTCCTGATAGGCCGAGAGGCGGAAAAAAAAGGTCGGCTCTTCCACCCATTCCACTTCAGCGCCCGACGGGGCAAAGCGCTTGCCGTCCTTTTCGCTGAGCTCTTCCTCGTCGAAATAGGCCTCGTCGCGCACCGAATACCAGCCCTTATAGGTCGACTGGAAGATATCGCCATTGTGGTTGGCGGCCATCTTCTTCCAGATCGCCTGGCTCGACTCGAAATGGCGCTGTTCGGTAGTGCGGATGAAATCGTCATTGGAGACGTTGAGTTCGCCCGCCAGCGCCTTGAACCGGGCAGCATTGGCATCGGCCAGTTCGCGCGGTGTCACGCCCTGCGCGGCGGCCGTCTGCACCATCTTGATGCCATGCTCATCGGTGCCGGTGAGGAAATAGACATCGCGCCCTTCGAGCCGCTTGAAGCGGGCGATCGCGTCCGTCGCAATCATCTCATAGGCGTGGCCGATATGGGGAACGCCATTGGGATAGGAAATCGCGGTCGTGACGTAAAAGGGCTTGTCGGTCATAGGGTCTCGGCGGAAACGGGGATGGTTGTCGATACGTGCTTCCTGATCGCGTCGAAGATCGCGACGAGGGTCTGTTTCATGTCCAGATTGATAGCGTCTGCATCGGCAAAAAGGCTGTGCGCCTTGTCCCATAGCTCGTTGGCGGAGGCAAGACGCATCCGCGCGCCCGGCTGCATGGCGGCACTGCGCGCCTCATCGGCCATCCAGTCATCGAGCATTTCGCGGGCAAAGGACAGTTCCGGACTCTGGCTGTCCGCCCCGAGCACTTCCGCCAGCTTCAGCGAGACCCCAGCGGGATGATGGCCGGGATCGGCGAGCCAGTTCTGCAGCGCGCCAAGGGCCGAATCCGCCTCCAGCGCCAGCGTCTCAAAGGCGCGGCGCGGTCGGCCACCGGACAGGGCAATGGCGCGGTCGAGCTCGGCCGCGGCCAGTCCCGCATCGTGATCGAGCAGAATGGCGCGCACATGGTCACCCGCGATCGGCCGCAACGCCAGGTTGTGGCAGCGCGACTTGATGGTGGGCAGCAACTGGCCTGGACGGTGCGAGACCAAAAGAAACGTCGTGTCCGCCGGTGGCTCTTCCAGCGTCTTGAGCAGGGCATTGGCTGCGGCCGGATTGCAGTCGTCGATGCTGTCGATGATGGCGACCCGGTGCCCTGCCCTACCGCGCGTATGGTGCAGGCTATCGCGCAGCTGGCGCACATCCTCGACGCGGATGACAGTGTAATATCCCTTGGCATCCTTGGGCCGGCGGCGCAGCAGGGCGATATTGGGATGCGACAGCGCCGCCACCTGTTCCTCGACCCGATGCCCATCCTCGTCGCCCGTGGCGGTCAGCATGGCGGCGGCCAGTTCGAAGGCAAAGGTTGCCTTGCCGATACCCATAGGCCCATGCAGCAGGATAGCCCCCGGCAGGCGCCGCTCGGCAATCTGGCTGGCAATGGCGGCTCGGGCTGCGGCGTGACCCAAAGCGCGCTGGCGCCGCTCTGGGGTCATCACCCCGTCAAGTGCATTGGGGTCGATCACGCCTGCGATCCTGCCAGCAGTTCGGGAAAGCGCTGGCTGACCACGGTCCAGATCGCCTTTTCGAGCGCATCCTCGTCCTGGGCGGCGGAAATGACCACGCAGCGGTCCGGATTGTCCCGGGCAATGGCCAGGAAACCGTCGCGCAGGCGGATATGCCAGTCGAGCTCTTCCTTTTCGAAGCGGTCGCCGGTGACGGCCAGCCCATCCTCCACGGCCCGGTCGGCGACGCGCTTGAAGGCGGCCACCGGATCCATGTCGAGCATGATGGTCAGGTCGGGCGCATGGCCGTCCAGCGCCAGGCTCTCGAGCGCGTCGATCAGCTTGCCATCGACGCCGCCGGTCAGCCCCTGATAGGCGCGGGTGGAATCATGGAAGCGGTCGGACAGCACCCAGGTGCCATTGGCCAGGTTGGGGGCGATCAGCTGGTTGACGTGATCGAGCCGCGCGGCGGCGAACAGCACGGCCTCGGCCCCTGCCCCCCAGCTTTCCGAGCGCCCCTGCAGAATGAAGGAGCGGATCGCCTCAGCCTTGGGCGTGCCGCCCGGCTCGCGCGTGCGCACCGCCGCAATGTAATGCCGCTGCAGGTTCTGCAGCAGGCGCTTGACCTGGGTGGATTTGCCGACGCCTTCGCCACCTTCGAAGGTGATGAAGCGGGCGCGGGTGGTTTTGGACGCATCGAGCATGGGAGCGTTGTATCCGAGTCCTGGAGCGTTTTCAGCAAAAGTGTCGCCACCTATGCGCTGCGAAAAGGCGACAATTCAAAGAACCAAGGTGTCTTCATCGTTTCGGTAAAACGGAGAGACGCCCTAGAGCCAGCCAAGGGCCAGTTGCCGCAGCGCGTCCGTGGCCTGCCGGACGATACCGCCCTTTTCGACGCTTTGGGCAGCATAGAGCGGCGCCACCTGTACCAGGCGATCATCGCAGAAGACCTGCAATTCGGCGACCTGGTCTCCTGCCACCACCGGTGGCAGCAGCGGCCCGGTATAGTGCACCTCGGCGCTGAGGCATTTGCGCGAGCCGCGCGGCAGGTAAAGCGCAATCTCGCCGTTACCGATCAGCCCGACATTGCCGCTCACGCCGCCATAGACATCGGCATAGGCGACAACGGCATTGTCGGCATAGGCCGCCACGCGTTCGAAGGCGCGGGCACCCCAGGTGATCAGCTTGCGACCCTCTTCGGCACGCTGCGACATGGAGGTGAGGCCATGCACCACGGCGATCAGGCGCCGCCCGCCCTCCTCGGTCGAGATCACCGAGCCATAGCCGGCCGCCTCGGTGTGACCAGTCTTGAGCCCGTCGACGCCGATGCCCATTTCGATCAGCGAATTGCGGTTCGGCTGCTTGATGCCGTTCCACTCCATCTCCGGCTCAGAGAAGTAGTGGTAATATTGCGGAAACTCGCTGATCAGATAGCGCCCGAGATCAGCCAGATCGCGCGCCGTCACATGCATGTCCGGATCCGGCAGGCCGGTCGGATTGGTGAAGCGGGAATCGGTCAGCCCGATCTCCTCGCCCAGCTCATTCATCATCGCGGCAAAGCTGGCTTCCGAACCGGCAATACCCTCGGCCAGGATGATGGCGGCGTCATTGCCCGACTGGATGATCACCGAGCGGATGAGGTTTTCGACCGAGATCTTGGAGTTGAGGTCGGCGAACATGGTCGAGCCGCCCGAGGCCGCGCCGCCGGTGCGCCAGGCATGTTCGGAGACGAAGAACTCGTCGGCAAAGCTGACCCGGCCGGTGCGGATCTCGTTGAAGACCACGGCAATGGTCATCAGCTTGGCCATGCTGGCCGGCTCCATGGGCAGGTCGGCATCCTTCTGGAAGATGACCGTGCCGGTCTCCTGATCCATCAGAATGGCGAATTTGGCCTGGGTATCGAACTCGGCCTGCGCCCAGGCCGGAAACGTCAGCGCCACGAGGAATGCCAGAATAGTGCCGAGCCGTTTCACGCGCTGTTCTCCCCGTTTACCGACACGACTGCCGGCAAACATGACTAATAGAGAATTATGTCGTTCAGGCCAAGTTGGCGGGCCAGATCAAGCGCATCGACCCGCGACACACCCGGCTTGAGCTGCGTCAGGGTCAGGCGGGTGGCCGCCTTGCCGTTGACGGTCACCGGTTCCTCGTCGACCGCCCCGAGCAGGGCAAACTCTTCGGCCAGGGCAATGGCATTGTCCTGGTTCGAGAACACGCCCAGGCCCAGCTTGATCGAGCGGGCGTCGGCATCCATCGACTGCACCCAGGTATCCAGCGCGCTCGAGCGGGTGGCCATGGCCGTTACCGCCGCATGGGCGCTGCCAATGGCCAGGTCCTGCTCTTCCGGCGTCGTGTCGGCATAGGAGAACAGGCTGCCAAAGAAGTTGCCGGCCATGTCGACCATGCTGTTGGTGCCGTCATTGGAGGCATAGCGGGTATTGCTGTTGCCCGTGCCGCCGAAATCGGCGGGACCGGAATAGCTGGCCAGCAGCATGCGGGTATCGTCGCCTTCAAGAGGCGCCGGTCCGACATATTCGGCCTGGATCTGGGTATGGCCATTGTTCACATAGCCCAGCATTTCGGCAGCGCGATGCGACAGGTCCATGATGCGGCCGGGCATATAGGGACCGCGGTCATTGACGCGGACGACCACCGAGCGGCCATTGGCCTGGTTGGTCACGCGCACATAGCTGGGCAGCGGCAGCGTCGGATGAGCGCCGGTAATGGCATTGGCCGAGAAGATCTCGCCATTGGCCGTGCGGCGGCCATGGAAATCCGAGCCGTACCAGGAGGCGTCGCCGCTGGCGACATAATTGGGATCTTCCTTGGGCACGTAGACATTGCCGCGCACGGTGTAGGGCTTGCCGACCTGATAGCGGCCACCGCCCTTGGGCGGATTGGGATTGCTGGTAACGCGCGGCGATGAGGTGACGCCATATTCCTTGGAACTGAACGCCGACCGCTTGACCGTGGCACCCAGGCCGCCGCCGCCGCAGGCAGCGATCATCGGCGCGATCAGGGTCGCCAGGGCGACGAAATTGAGGGCACGGCGCCAGGGTGTCGTCACGATACTCATACTCATACGCTTACCTAACTGCGACTGCCCATTGTAACGCTTTGGCCGGCCGACGCCCGCTAAGAACAGATTTCTGGTTTAGGGGAGGTTAAGGCGAACAGATTGTTATCGCCGCCCGTCGCATTTGGATCGAATGCACGCCATATGTCAGTGCAGCATCCCGCGCCCGGCAAAGCTTGCGCCGAAGCGGATATAAAGATATCTTTATGTCAATTGTGATGACCGACGAACCGAGGTGAACGGCAATGAGCCTTTCCGAGCAGCTGCCCGCTATCCCTGACTGGACCGAAGTGCGCGCCGCGCTGGCCGAGGCCGCGCAGGAGCGTATCCTGATCCTGGACGGCGCCATGGGCACCATGCTGCAGCGGCTCAAGTTCACCGAGGAGAATTTCCGCGGTGAACGATTCAAGGACTGGACGCTGCCGCTGCAGGGCAACAATGACCTGCTGGTGCTGACCGAGCCGCAGGCCGTCGAGGACATCCATTTCGAATACTACATGGCCGGCGCCGACATTGCCGAGACCAATACCTTTTCGGCCACCTCGGTGGCCCAGGCCGATTATGGCTGCGAAGACGCGGTCTATGACATCAATTTCCAGGGCGTGGTCGTGGCGCGTCGCGCCGCGCTGCGGGCGCAGGCCGAGGACGGTCGCCGCCGCTTTGTCGCCGGGGCGCTGGGGCCGACCAACAAGACCTCGTCCATGTCGACGGACGTCAACAGCCCCGGTCACCGCGCCATCACCTTTGACGATCTGGTCATCGCCTATGGCGAGGCCATTCGCGGCCTGGTCGATGCCGGCGCCGACCTGCTGCTGTTCGAGACCATCACCGACACGCTCAACACCAAGGCCGGAATCTTTGCCGCCCAGCGCCTGTTCGAGGAACGCGGCATCGACGTGCCGATCATGATTTCGGGCACCATTACCGATCTCAGCGGCCGCACGCTCTCGGGCCAGACGCCGACCGCCTTCTGGTACTCGCTGCGCCACGGCAATCCCTTCACCATCGGGCTCAACTGCGCGCTGGGCGCCGACCTGATGCGCGAGCATATTGCCGAGCTGTCATCGGTGGCTGATACGCTGATCTGCGCCTATCCCAATGCCGGTCTGCCCAACGAGTTCGGCGGCTATGACGAGACGCCCGAGCAGATGGCCAGCCAGCTCGAGCAGTTCGCCAGTGACGGCCTGCTCAACATCGTGGGCGGCTGCTGCGGCTCGACGCCCGACCATATCCGCGCCATCGCCGAGACGGTCAGCAAATACCAGCCCCGCGTGGTCCCCGAGATCGAGCGCAAGCTGCGCCTGGCCGGGCTCGAGGCCTTTACGCTGACGGCGGAAATCCCCTTCGTCAACATCGGCGAGCGCACCAATGTCACCGGCTCGGCCCGCTTCCGCAAGCTGATCACCGCCGGGGACTACCACGCCGCGCTCGACGTGGCGCGCGACCAGGTGGCCAATGGCGCCCAGATCATCGACATCAACATGGATGAGGGCCTGATCGACAGCCAGCAGGTGATGATCGACTATCTCAACCTGCTCGCCGCCGAACCCGATATCGCCAAGGTGCCGCTGATGATCGACTCGTCCAAGTGGGACGTGATCGAGGCGGGCCTCAAATGCGTGCAGGGCAAGGCGCTGGTCAATTCCATCTCCATGAAGGAGGGCGAGGAGTCTTTCCTCAAATATGCCCGCCTGGTGCGCGCCTATGGCGCCGCCGTCGTGGTCATGGCCTTTGACGAGCAGGGCCAGGCCGACACGCTCGAGCGCAAGGTGGAAATCTGTACGCGCGCCTATAAGCTCCTCACCGAGGAAGTCGGCTTTCCGCCCGAAGACATTGTTTTCGATCCCAATGTCTTCGCCGTCGCCACCGGCATTGAGGAACACAATGGTTACGGGGTCGCCTTCATCGAGGCGACCAGGATCATCACCGACACCCTGCCCCATGTGCATATTTCAGGCGGCATCTCCAATCTCAGCTTCTCGTTCCGCGGTAATGAGCCGGTGCGCGAGGCCATGCATGCAGTGTTTTTGTACTATGCCATCCAGAACGGCATGGACATGGGCATCGTCAACGCCGGCCAGCTGGCGGTCTATGAGAGCATAGATCCCGAACTGCGCGATGCCTGCGAGGACGTGATCCTCAACCGGCGCGACGACGGCACCGATCGCCTGCTCGAGCTTGCCGAGCGCTATCGCGGCAAGGGCGGCAAGGAGGCGGCGGCCAAGGACCTGAGCTGGCGCGAGAAGTCGGTCGAGGACCGCATTGCCCATGCTTTGGTCAATGGCATCACCGAATATATCGATGCCGATACCGAAGAGGCCCGCCTCAAAGCGGCCCGGCCGCTGCATGTCATCGAGGGCCCGCTGATGGCCGGCATGAGCATTGTCGGCGACCTGTTCGGCTCGGGCAAGATGTTCCTGCCCCAGGTGGTCAAGTCCGCCCGGGTGATGAAGCAGGCCGTGGCCCTGCTGCTGCCCTATATGGAAGCCGAGAAGAATGCCGACGGCAATGCTACCGGCCGCAAGAGCGCCGGCAAGGTGCTGATGGCGACGGTCAAGGGCGACGTGCACGATATCGGCAAGAACATCGTCGGCGTGGTGCTGAGCTGCAATAATTACGAGATCATCGACCTGGGCGTCATGGTGCCGACGGCCAAGATCCTGCAGACCGCGCGGGAACAGAATGTCGACATTATCGGTCTGTCCGGCCTGATCACGCCCTCGCTCGACGAAATGGTGCATGTGGCTGCCGAAATGGAGCGCGAAGGCTTCGACATTCCACTGCTGATCGGTGGGGCGACGACCAGCCGTGTGCATACCGCGGTCAAGATCCATCCGCGCTACGAGCGCGGCCAGACCGTCTATGTCAACGATGCCAGCCGCGCCGTCGGCGTGGTGGGCAATCTGCTGTCCGCCGATACCAAGGTCAGCTTCATCGCCGATATCAAGGCCGAATATGCCAAGGCCGCCAATGCCCATCTGCGCGCCGAGGAAGACAAGAAGCGCCTGCCGCTGACCACGGCGCGGGCCAATGCCTTCAAGGCGGACTGGAGCGCCTATGCGCCGCCCAAGCCGAGCTTTACCGGCACCAGAGTCTTCGAGGATTTCGACCTGGCGGCTTTGGCCGAGTACATTGACTGGACGCCCTTTTTCCAGACCTGGGAGCTCAAGGGCCGCTATCCGGCCATCCTCGAGGATGAGCGCCAGGGCGAGGCGGCGCGCCAGCTCTGGGCCGATGCCCAAGCCATGCTCAAGCTGATCATCGACGAAACCTGGTTCAAGCCACGCGCCGTGGTCGGCTTCTGGCCAGCCAATGCCAGCGGCGACGATATCAAGCTTTATACCGATGAGGGCCGCGCCGAGGAACTGGCGACGCTCTTCACCCTGCGCCAGCAGCTCAGCAAGCGCGACGGCAAACCCAATATGGCGCTGAGCGACTTCGTCGCGCCGATCGACAGCGGCAAGGAAGATTATCTCGGCGCCTTTGTGGTCACCGCGGGCCTCGAAGAGGTGGCCATTGCCGAACGCTTCGAAAAGCAGAATGACGACTACTCGTCCATCCTGGTCAAGGCGCTGGCCGACCGCTTCGCCGAGGCCCTGGCCGAGATGATGCATGCCCGCGTGCGCCGCGAATTCTGGGGCTATGCTGCCGACGAGACGCAGAGCCCGGCCGAGCTGTCGCTCGAAACCTATCGAGGCATCCGCCCGGCGCCGGGCTATCCGGCCCAGCCCGATCACACCGAAAAAACCACCCTGTTCCGCCTGCTCGATGCCAAAAAAAATGCCGGGGTGACCCTGACCGAGAGCTATGCCATGTGGCCGGGCTCGTCGGTTTCCGGCTTCTACTATGCCCATCCCGAAGCCTATTATTTCGGCGTGGCCAAGGTGGAGCGGGACCAGGTGCACGACTATGCCGCGCGCAAGGGCATGAGCGTGACCGAGGTGGAACGCTGGCTCGGCCCGATCCTGAACTACATTCCGGGCCCCGCCATCGCGGCGGCGGAGTGAGCCATGGCCAGGGTGGAACCCATCCCCGTCGTTTTGGTGACCGAGCCGGGACAACTGATGGCCCTCGACGCCGGCACCGTGCTTTTGCGGCTGCCGGCCAATAGCGGCCACGGTCACTCCGATGGCCAGCATTGCCTCGCCTGCGCGACCCGCACCGATGTGCGGGCCCTGCTCTATGACCTGCTCGAAGAGGTCAAGCGCGGCATGCGGCCGGCCTTCACAAGGGTGATCGTTGATGCCAGCGCCCTGCCGGATACATCGGTGGTGGTGGCGGCGCTGACCGGCAAGCTGCCGGCCCAGGCGCTGCGCGACCACAGCGTGGCACGGCTGTTCTATCTGGCCGATGCGGCGTAAACTTCTCCCCGCCTAGCCAACGGGTTACGGTTATCAGCGGGAGACTGAGCATGGCCAAGACATCGATTGCCCTGGCCCTGGGCAGTGGTGCCGCCCGCGGCTGGTCCCATATCGGCGTCATCGACGTGCTGACCGAGGCCGGCATCAAGCCCGACATCATCTGCGGCACCTCCATGGGGGCGCTGGTAGGCGCCGTCCATGCCAGCGGCCGGCTCGAGGCGCTCCGCGACTGGGCCCTGGGGGCCGACTGGCGTGCCGTGGCCGCCATGGTCGATGTCAATGTGCTGGCCGGCGGCCTCGTCGATGGCACCAATATCGTCAACTGGCTGACCGGTCTCGGCCTGCCCGCCACCATGGCGGACCTGCCTTTGCCCTTCGCCGCCGTCGCCACCGACATCACCAGCGGCCGCGAGATCTGGCTGCGTTCCGGCCCGCTGGCAGCGGCGGTCAGGGCCTCGATCGGCATGCCCGGCCTGTTCAGCCCCACCAGCATTGACGGCCGCTGGCTCGCCGATGGCGGCTTGGTCAATCCGGTGCCGGTATCGCTGTGCCGGGCCATGGGCGCGGACTTCACCATCGCCATCAATCTCAACGATGAGCTGTCCGGGCGGCCGCTGGTCAGCCCGGCCGAGCCGGCTCCTGCCGCGCCACCCCGACCGGAAAGCCTTTTCGACCTGATCCGCTCGATCCCGGCCTCGGTCCAGGCGCAGATGTCTTCGCTCAGCTTCTTCGGCGCCAGTCAGACGCCGGGCTATTTCGACGTGCTGGCCAATTCGGTCGACATCATGCAGAACCACATCACCCGCTCGCGCCTTGCCGGCGAGCCGCCCCATGCCATGATCCTGCCTGCCGTCAGCGGCATCGGCCTGCTGGAATTTCACCGCGCCGCCGAGGCCATTGCTGCCGGCCGCGCCGCCGCCGAACAGGCTTTGCCCGTGATCGAAGCCCGCCTGCGGGG
>Ga0123337_10005265_pt1 | contig 12795 bp, 5 predicted proteins | sample frozenSSSSmetaG_FD_89792 | JGI IMG/M metagenome (GOLD analysis project Ga0123337, IMG submission 89792) | Glacier valley bacterial and archeal communities from Borup Fiord, Nunavut, Canada, to study Microbial Dark Matter (Phase II) -... | ecosystem: Environmental > Aquatic > Freshwater > Ice >...
GCCGCGCTGTATGGCTTGCTCAGGAAAGTGCGTGATCTCGGCCTGCCATTGCTTTCGGTCATGCAGGTTGATCCCAAAGAGGCGAACCGGCCGGATGGCAACACGGACACGGATCAGCATCGTTCGACAAAGGAGCCAAACCCATGAACACCAACCGCCAGACCATCGTCAGTAATGCGAATAACAAGCAGCGTACCATGAATCAGATAACCGCCCCGAACCTCATCCGCTGGGCAGGTTTATCCGCGATGGTGACCGGGATCATTTTCGCGGGCATTCAGCCGATCCACCCGCCTGACGTTCTTGCGTCCGTCACCACCAGCGCATGGGCCATCATCACCACCTTGAAGACGGTCATGTGCCTCTTTGGCCTGTTCGGCATTGCCGGACTCTACGCCCGGCATGTGGAAAAGACCGGTTGGCTGGGTCTGGCCGGCTATCTCCTGTTAACCATCTTCTATGCGGTCCAAATGTGCTTTGCATTCATCGAACCCCTGCTCTTGCCGCTGTTGGCAACCGAGTCACCGAAGTTTGTGGCGGGCTTCTTGGGGGTCCTGACTGGGACACCCAGCGAGGTTAGCCTCGGTGCCATACCTGTGGTAAATGGGCTCGTCGCGGCGCTGTATTTGCTCGGCACCCTGCTGTTTGGCATCGCGATATTCCGCGCCCGCATCCTGTCGCGCTGGGCGGCTGGTCTGCTGGCCTTATCGGGGCCGTTAGCAATTATCATGACGATAATTGGGCACCCGATCAATCGGGTGGCAGCGGTGCCGATGGGGATATCGTTGATCTGGCTGGGCTATGCGCTTTGGTCGGAGCGGCGAGCGCCAGTTTCGGAACCCGTCCCTGGCAGGGCCAGCCTCGAACTCCGCCCAACCGCAGCCGAGTAAGGTCGCTGGAAACCGGATGGGGTACACAAGCAGCCAGACGGCCGCTTGGCTCGCTCACCACCGCTGGTGATGCTGTCACACCACCTGGCCCGCTCGCTTTGGAACGCGCGGTGCAACGCATCGTACGACGTCCATCCGCCCAAGGCGCGAACACATGAACACTGAGTTAGGGACATCTCTGTCTCAGACGCCCAAGACGCCAGCAAACGCAGGTTAGGCCTTGCCATCGACACCGGAAGCCAGGAGAAGCCATTGATAGTTCAGATTCTTTCTCACACACCCATCTGGGTGTACGCACTGTTCTTCATGCTGCTTGCGTTTGGCCTCATCCAGACGCGCACACGCACCGTAGGCAAAATGCCCGCACTGCTCTTGCCCGCTGGCATGCTTGCCCTTTCACTTTGGGGCATCTACTCGAGCTTCGGTCTCTCAACGATACCGCTGGCCGCTTGGGGGATGGCCAGCGCCAGTGCAACGGTTGTTGGCTACACCTTTTTCCGGGATACGCGGATTCACTGCACGGCAACGGACGGCACATTCTTCATCCCTGGCAGCTGGGTTCCGCTCGTCGTCATGATGGCCATATTCTTGACAAAGTACGTTTACGCGGTCATGCATGCCTACAATGCCGAAGTCATCGCTACGCCGATGTTCATCGGCGCGCTGTCCGCTGTCTATGGCCTGCTGAGTGGCTACTTTTCTTCACGGGCGGTTAACTTGATCAACCTGGCGCAAAAGGTCTAACAAATGCGAGGAAGCCTTCGTCGAGCAAACGCCGTATTCGTACTGCTCGCAATCCGTTTGCTCGTGCGCGCTGGTATTGCGGCGGTCGTCCGGCGCATATCGGATCGCCCTACCGCCCAAGGTGCTGAAATGAACAATGAGTTGGGGAAATCTATGCCGCAGAAAATCAAAGCGCCTAGCAAAGCAGGTTCGGCAAACTGGCTCGTCACCGCACTGATTATGCTCAGCGTTATTCCGCTCGCCGCCGGCGCCGCCCGCCTGACCCAGCTGGCGGGCGGCGCGCAGATCACGCCGGCCAACGCCCGGTTCTTTGCCGCGCCGCTGCCGGTGGTGCTGCACATCTTCAGCGTCAGCGTGTATGCCATCCTGGGCGCGTTCCAATTCGTTCCCAGCTTGCGCCGTCGGCGGCACGGCTGGCACCGCATCGCCGGGCGGATCCTGATCCCGTGTGGCCTGGCGGTTGCGCTTTCGGGTCTGTGGATGACCCTGTTCTATCCTTGGCCTGTGAGCGACGGGGTGATCCTCTATTGCTTGCGGCTGCTGTTCGGGTCGGCGATGCTGCTCTCCATTCTCCTCGGTGTCGCCGCCATCCGACGACGGGACTTTGCTCAGCATGGCGATTGGATGCTGCGCGGCTATGCGATCGGCATGGGCGCAGGCACGCAGGCACTGATCCTGATGGCCGGAGAAATGATCGCTGGCCCGCCGAGTGTGATCAGCCGCGCACTGCTGATGGGCGCGGCCTGGGTGATCAACCTCGCCGTGGCCGAATGGATTATCCGCAGGCGGACGGCCATGCCAGCCCGCACGGCATCCGCGGTTGTTTCGGATCTACGATGAGCTCAGCCGGAAGGCAGCGGCCGATCCAGCACCGCAGCGCTTCGTTCTTCGGCGGGAATGCATGATTCACGTTTGTCCTTCTTTTAATATGGAGCACGATGAAACCATTCGATGATACGGTGAAGCTCGCGTCGCTCGGCGTTCAAAGCGCACCTCTAATACCCTTACCGCTGGCGCGGCGCATCGTGCTACATTGGCTCGTGCGATTGCTGATCACGTGGTTTGGCTTTGGCCTCATGACTGCCGCAGCTGTAGCTGGGCTTCAAGCCCTGTCGGTCGAAATCAGCCCAATCGTCTCAGTCGGCCTGCTTTCCGTGTGCGCCTTGCTCACGGTCGTTGCGGTGACGCGGCTGATTGAGCGGCGCAATCCGGCAGACATTGGTTTGGATGTGCGGCGTCTCGGCATCGACTGGCTCAAAGGCGCAGGTGTGGGTGCGGCGTACCTCTGCGCGTCGGTGGGCATCCTCGCATTGTTTGGCGGCTATCGCATTACCGGTGTCGCATTCGCAGGCCAAGCACTTGCGAGCGGTCTCTTGTTGCACGTTCTCGTTGGTGTTTTTGAAGAAACCCTTTTTCGTGGCATTCTGTTTCGGTTTTTGGAAGAAGGGTTTGGGTCGTGGATTGCATTGACCGTGACCGCGCTGTTTTTTGGGTTTTCGCATTTGAATAACCCGCATGCCAGCGTGTGGAGCGCGATCGCGATTGCGTTGGAGGCCGGTGTTTCGATTGGCGCAGTGTATATGGCAACGCGCAGTTTGTGGTTTGCGATGGGGTTGCACACGGCCTGGAATGTGCTGCAGGGCGCTATTTTCGGCGTTGCTGTCTCGGGTATCGGAGCGCCGACCGATAGCCTGTTTCAACCGCTCATTCAGGGCAATCCCTGGCTGACCGGTGGCGCGTTTGGGATCGAAGCCAGCGTGATTGCGGTGGTGTTGGGGCTTGGCTTGGGCATCGCTGGTATTGTTTATGCCGTGCGAAAGCAACGCATCATGCGCGGGTTGTGGTGGCGCGGCGGAATCAACGTGCTGAGCAACTCCAGGCTGCGGAAGCGGCCTGGCACGGCACCGAGGCGGACGACATAGCCCACAACCTGTCGATCCGCACGTCCGCGAACTGGACGCTGGGAGTCGCCTGCCAGGCAGCCAGCGGAAAACGAAGGACGGCTGCTGAATGCCTGCCGTCCTTCGTTTTCCGCTGGCGTTTGTGCGTGTATTGGTGAAGAAATGAGCGATTTTAACCTTACTACGCAGCCGATCAGGGGCGTTTTTGCATAACGCCCCTGATCGGCCGTGCAATCAGCTACTACCTTTGGCGGTGTTGCCGCCTTGGGGCGGATGGGGCAGCGGTTTCGGCGCGGTCCTCACTGGTGCCGGTGTGCCCTTACCAGAATCGGCCGCTGAACCCGTGGTATTGACGACCTGATTCGCCGAGCTGGTGCCGGCAGCGGCACTCACCACCGGCCCACCACTCCCGTTGGTGGCGTTCGCCTGGTTGCCAGCGGCTGGTTGCGTCGCGGCATTGCTCGTCGTTCCTTTCCTCACGCTGAACTGTTTGAACAGACCAGGGCTCAGCTTGACCTCGCCGGTGGAGATGTTGATCTCGACGAAGGGCTTGGCGATGTCGTCGATCATCGCGAACCGCTTCTGGTGCAGCTCAGCCGAGTCGATGTCGAGGCCGAGCCGTACGAATGACTTCGGCAAGTGCGTCTTCAGGTTCGCCTCCATACTGGCCCGCAACGCTGGATCCTTCGCCACGATTGCCCGGGCCTGCTGGAAGTTGGCCTTGATGAATGCCTTCGACTGTGCCGGCGTGAACTGCTGGCCGCCGGGGTCGACGTAGGTGAGCGGGTTCGAACCGGCGTATGCGTATGCCGCGCGGAGCGACGGGGTGCCGACGATGGCCATCGGGTCATCGACGAGCACCGGATCAGGCGAGTACAACAGTTCCCGGCTGGGGTCGTACCAGCGGGCGCCGAAGTTGATGATCTCGCGCACCTCGTCGACGTAGCCGCCGCCGTACTGATACGGCGTGCGGAACACCGTGCTCTTCTCGTCGACCCAGACCTCGCCAGTGGCGAAGTACTCGTGGTGCTGGAAGGTGTTGCCAGTAATGTCGGTGACGATATTGGTGCTGCCCTGGAGATCCTTGTGCAAGAAGTACTGCTTGACTTCCTGGACGCCACCATCGTCACGCTGGGTGCTGATCCGGTCGTTGCCGGCCCAGATGTGCTTAAAGATCTCATTGGCGTTGCGCACTGTGGCCCACGGGTTGAGCGTGGCTGTCTCTCCAGACGGCCCGCGCTCGATCGCCCGCTGGCCGCTGTCGTCGTAGTTGTAGTCGGTGAGCGATGGGCCGTCGGTCACGGTGCGCATGCGATCCGCCGCGTCCCACGTAATCGCCCGGATGAACTTGCCTTGGGAGTCCAGTATCCCCGTGAGATTGCCGTCGGTGTCGTAGGTGTAGGGGCTGCTGGTCACGCCTGTGGCCTGATGTGGCGCCGGCCGGTTGTAGGTGCGGGTGAACGAGTAGGTCGTTTTGGTCTGGGGCAGCTGCTTCTTGCCGTCCTGGATCCAGTCCTTCTGCGTCTTCGAGGTGACGTTGCCCCTGGTGTCGTAGGTCAGCTTCAGGTCATACTGGCGCAGCTTACCGGTGGACTGTTGCCAGTCGCCCTTGGCGGCGACGATGCGCTCGTACGGGTCGTAGGTATAGCTCTGCTTCGCCGGGCCGCTGAACAGGCTGGATGTCGGTCCGGGCACGTCGTTGCGGTACGTCACCGGGTTGCCCACGGAGTCGTAAGTGTACGAGAGATCCTGGATCTTCGTGAATACGCTTGGTTGACCTCCCAATTTGCGGTTCGGGGAAACGGACACCTGATGCGACAGCCACTGCGTATCGGGATCGAAGGTGAGCTCTGTCGTCACCCCGTTGCCGTCCACGTCGTAGCGCCGGTGGAGGAACTGGTCGTACTGCCGGTCACGCAGGTACTCGTAGTGCCACGTCCACGGGATCTGCCCGTAGATCGGCTGCCCAAGGGGGTCGGTGCCGACGACGACGGTCTTGTAGCCATCTTCGTCGCCGGAGATGAAGTTAATCAGCCCGCCAGCGTCATAGCCGTAGGTCAGCCGCTCACTGTCGGGGTAGACCATGGACTTCAGGCGGCCGAGCCCGTCGTACTGCCACTGTGTGATCCACGTGAATTTGCTCTGGTCGGCGGCTGGCGTCCAGTTGTGCAACTTCATCGTCGTCGCCTGGCGCGTGATGTTGCCGGCCTGGTCGTAGATATTGGCCTGGATACGCGATCCGTCCTCGGAGCGCACGACCTGGCCCGCTCCGTTGTTGGGCGCACCCATGCCCCCGTAAGTGTAGGCGACGTCGTCGGCGATCCCTGGGTAGTCGATCGCCGTCAGCTTGTGCAGCTCGTATCGGTAGCCGATCTGCTGGTTCTTGGATCGCAGGTTCGGCGTGATCTTACTGGTCTGCTGACCGTCGGCGTCGTAGCCAAACGTGATCAGTCCTCCGTCCGGGGTATTGGTGGACGTGCGGCGGCCCATCTCGTCGTAGGTGTGCGTCGTGACAAAGCCGCTCGGATCGACGACCTGCTGCAACTGCCCCATGCCGTCGCTCTGGTAACGCGTCAGCTGCGCGGGCGCGCCCACCGGCACATCTTGCACGGCCTGCACGACGTCGCGCATGTCGGTGAACGTCACCGTCTTGCGCCCGTTCGGCGCTGTCTCCGTGGTGCGGTATAGGGTCGGCCCGGCGCCGTTGATCTTGCCGTACTCATAGGCGCTCGCCGTCACGCGATTGCCCGGCTCGGTGACCGTGTTGGGCAGATCCCAGAGATCATACACCGTGTCGGTGAAGCGCGTGCTCGGCGTCGGCGCGGCATTCTCGAACGTGCCGAATGGCTTCGTGCTGCGCGTCGGGTTGTACTGCCGCACCGGCCGACCGAGGGCGTCAAAGATCGTTACGCCACTCACGATCACACCGACCGAGGCAGCTTGACCGCCCCCGTTGAACAGCGACGCGTCATGCTGGGTTTGGACGACGCGGCCGGTGCCATCGGCGAACGTGGCCGTGTCGATGGTGTCGCCGGGATGGAAGGCATCGTAGTGATGTGCCACCGCATGTGGGGCGTTCGGCTTGACGAAGTACTGGAAGGTCACCAACGGTTGCGGGTCGGACGGCACCGGGCTGCTGATCGACGCTTGCCGGGCGAGCGCGTCATACATGTAAGTGATCACGTTGCCGTTGGCGTCGGTACGCGACGCGACCCTGTTCGTCAGCGCGTCGAACGTCGCCGATGACGTGAGGCCCTGCGTGTAGATGTCGCCGGGCTGGAGACCGTCGCCGAGGAAGTTGTCGACCGCCGAGGGGCCGAGGTCGTACTCGGTGACTTGGCCGATGTTGGCGTGGCCATCGAGATCCCAGACGTATTGCACGGAGTAGCGGCGACCGTTGCCGCCGAGTGGGTAGACGATGCGGTCGTAGCTGCCCCATGCGTCGTAGGTGAGCTCGGTCGCGGCCACCTGGCCGTTGCCGAGATCCTCCTCGAGGTGGGTCACCGACGCGTTGTCACAGATCGCAGAGCGTCCGTCGCGGTGGCGGTAGATCTTCTGCGCGGCGCCGGTCTTGCCGTTGCTGACGGTGATCACGGCCGGCAGGCTGACCCATGTCGGGCACAGGTTGGCGTTCCAGATCGGGGACGGGTTGGCGTGCGGCTGGTCGCCGGTACACCCGATCGTCGAGGAGATGTCGCAGCGCGAGTAGACGTAGTCGGCGACGACATCGTCATTGGGGTCGTCGTCCTCGCCCAGGTCGGCCTGGCGGATCACGTCGCCGAGGTCGTCGTAGGTCAGGTTGGTCGTGGATGACTGACCGACGCCGCCTGGTGTGCCGTCACCCACCTCGGTGACCACCTGTGTCAGCGATGCGGCGAGCGAGTAGCCCAGCGAGGCCACCGTGTTGAGCGCACCCAGGTTGGCGCCGGCGCTGCGCACATCGCGCAACGTCCACGTCTGCCTGACGCCCTTGATGTAGCCGCCGTTGGACAGGTCGGTGACGGTGGTGCTGGTCTCGAGTCCCGCCTGGAACACGTTGCCGTTCAGGTACTGGTGTACTGTCTGGCGCACGCCCACTGGCGGGTTGGCCGCAGTGTTGATCTCGGTCTCGGTCACCGTGGCGTAGCCGAGCGGGTCGCGGTGCAGTCGGTCGGCCTTGAGGCCCGCGTAGGTATAGCTGGTGCGGCGCACGTCGACGCCGTCGCCGGGCCGACCGTCGTTCACCTCCAGCGAAGCCATGTTCCATACCGACGCCGGGTTGTCGACGGTGTTGCCGCCACGTGTGTACGTCAGCGAGATCGTGCCGCCGAGCGGGTTGCTGACGGTGGACAGCAGGTTGGTGTCGGCCTGCTTGTTCTCGCGCACCTTGAGCGAGTTGTCGTCGAGGGTTTGCAGCGAGTCGGCGTACCCGTCGCCGTTGACATCCTGCAGGTCGATCTCGGTGGAGCTAACGCTGTTCTGGTAGCTCGCGCCGGGGTTGATGATCAGGTAGCAGGCGACCAGGCACAGCGGACCGATGGCGACCGTGAAGTCGAACTGTCCGCCGAGTCCAGTGGTGCGGTCGAGCGACGCCTGCTGCCCGGCGTTGATCTGGTTGGTAATCTGGGCGTCGGCCATCTGGCCGTAGGTGAGCGGCGGCAGCATGCTGGTGCCGGTGCCGAAGCGCACGGTCGGCGGGTGGCTGTTGTCGATCTTGTGGATCTGGTCGAGGATGCCGTCGCCGTTCACATCGACCCAGGCGTAGCGCGAGAGGTCGACGTTCCAGTTCAATGCGGCGCCGCCGGAGAAGTCCGCCCAGGGGGTGGCGAACCCGAGCGACAGGCCGCCGGCGTACGATTCCTGCGCCTCGAACCCACCCGTGGAGAGTTTCACTGGCGCAGAGGCGAAGCGATAGCCGAGGTTGTAGCGGGCGAAGACACCCGCCGGGGTGGTGAAGACTCGGTCGGGAAGCCCGTCGCCGTTCACGTCGGCCAGGCCCAGCTGGATGGGCGCCGTGTCGCCGGGCAATCCATCGACCTCGCCAGTCTTACCGATCTGATCGGCGTATGTCTCTGTCGGGTTGTTGGACACGCCGGTGACGAGTGGCGCGTCGCTCGGCCCTGAGGCGTTCGGGCTGGTCCAGCTGGCGTTGAAGCTGGCACCGGCGCCGACGCCGCCGCCGGAATCGTTCGCGTCGCTGCCCTTAGCGGCGCCGCTGCCCTGTGTCGCGTTGGTCTTGCCCTTGGCGTTGGCCTTGATGTCGACGAGTCCGCTCTCGATGCCCACGCCCAGGGCGAACGTCAGGTCTTGATTGGTGACCGCGAGGTTACCGGGATCTTTGCTGCCGGGCAGGTACCCACCGCGCGGCGTGGTGTAGGTGACGCTGTTCGGGGTGATGACGTCGGGGTATCCGTCGCCGTTCATGTCCATGTAGTCGACCAGCCCGAAGCTGGGTGCGACGCCAAAGGATGCGCCAAGCGGGCCGATCCCAAACGCCAGCTTGGCACTCGGGGCGGTGATGCTGATACGCGTGACCGCACGGCCCGAACCCCCGGACGACCCGGCGCCCAGATCCAACGTGTCTGCACCGAGGCGCGACGACCGAACGTGGTCGGCGGATGCGGCGAGGTTCGCGCGGTTGCCGACCCACACCGCCGCAGGAATCGGCGTCGGCTGGCCGGGGATGGACACCGGCTGCACGGCTGGCAGGTAGGCGTACGACTTGTCCTGCTTCGGCGGGTTGTAGTTGGGGTCGTTGAAGCCGGTCGGCGTCTGGATCTGGGTGGGCAGGTTGCTGGTGTCGATGGTGAAGTCGTTCGCGTGGATCGGCTCCGTGGCCCGCGTACCATCGCCGTTGTATCCGGCGACGGCCCAGCCGCGATACGCCAGCGGGAAGATGCCTTGACGCCCGGTCCAGTGGAGAGTCGCGGGGACAGTGACGTCCTCTGTGGGCGTGCCGTTGATCAGCGTGAAGCCAGTCAGCGACACCTTGTCGGACAGCGCTGGATCGCGCATGGTGACGTCGAACCAATAGGCGGTGTTGGCCTGCAGCGCGGCGTTGAGGTCGGCATCGATCGCGAAGCTGCCGCCGAGCGGTGCCGCCGGGATGTCGACAGTCTGGCGGGCGACCACACCGGCGCTGGTCTTGACCGTGACAACCGCTTTGCCTGCCGGACTGCCGACGGCGCGGCTGAAGGTGACGTGGGCGTTGCGGCTGGTTGCCGACCCCGTGCTCCACGGCAGCGACACGCTCGTCGACGAGCTGTGCGGGTACTGCTCGATCTCGGGCGTCATGTCGAACGCGACCGGGCCCTTGACCAGATCCTTTGGCTGCCCGTCCTTGCCGATCGCCGACGTGTAGGCGATGCGCGGGTTCCAGTCGATCGCCCGCAGATTGACCGGCGTGTCGGTGACAAGCTTGACGGTGAGGCTATCCTGCGTTCCCTGGACGTTGGGATCGGTTGGTTGCACCGGCGCGGCCACGTTGAAGTCGGCGGTCACTGTCCGCTGGCCGGTGAAGGACGCGGCGAACAAACCGTTGGCGACGGCTACCGGGCTACCGTTGTGGAGCAACACGACCCGAACGTCGTCAGTGGTCGCCTGTTTGTCGATCGTCGCCGAGAAGTGCACCACACCCTCGAAGGGCATGAACACCAGCGTGTCGGGGCGTCCCGAGAGGACGAAGTCGTTACCGGCGACGTAGGTGGTCTGCGACAGCCCGTTGACATCGGTGGGCACCGTCGCGACGTCGGCCACGCCGTTGATCGCGGTGTAGGTGATGGTCGGGTTCCACGCGACCTCATCGTTTGCGCCGTTGTTCACCGAGCCGACGCGGAAGTAGATGTTATCGCCGGCCTCGACGTTGCGTGCGATCGCAGCGGTGAACGCCTGCGAGCCGGTGCCCAACAGGTTGGCGGCGGCGACCTCAGTGTCGCCCTGCTGAATGGCGACGCGCACACCGTCGAGCGACGAGCCGCTGGACGGGCTGAGCGTGACCGGTGCGTTGATCGAGATCGTGCCCTTGAAGGGCGCGATCCACCGGCGCACGGTATCGACCAGCGGGTTGCTGGCGGTGAGCTTGGACTGGATGTCCTTCACGCTCTGCGGCAGATCCGTGTTGGCGCTGGCGTCGTCAATCGGCACCGATGTGTTGCCGCTGCCCTGCTCGAAGGTTGGGATGCCGTTGGCGTCGAGGTGGTTGAACCACACCTTGCCGCCGCTGACGTAGTCGGCCTGGCCGTCGGCGTTGACGTCGCTGAAGTAGGCATCGCCCCACGATACCTCGGCACCGAGGCCGAAGGCGACGGTGGCGCCGGGGAACGCCTCGAACGCGCCTTCGATCGCGAAGTTACCTTCGGTCGAGAGCTTGGTGATGCCGGTGACGGTCTTCTCGTCGCCGAAGGTGACTGAGCCGTTTGGCCCGCCCTGGTTCAGGCGATACCGGATTGGACCGTTGCGATTGACGTCGTTGATGTCGCCGCCAATGCCGTCGGAATCGCGATATACCTTGTCGGGCAGCCCGTCGCCGTTGATGTCCAACCACTCGGAGATCGCTTCGGTCGCCCCGCCGCCGATCTGGAGTGACCCGCCGAAGGAACCGACCTTGAGCGGAACGATCGGGTTGAACCCGACGTAGGCGTGGCCTTCGCCGGAGTTGCTTTCCGACGAGCCGAGTGCGCCGATGGCGGCGTTGCTGTCGAGCAGCAGCCGGTCGGGCAGGTCGCTTCCCGTGTTCCAGTTGGTTGGCCCGGTGAAGCCGTCGTAGCTGTCGGGCCCGGTCGACACGCGGTCGTTATAGGTGAACGTGTGCGTCGCCGATGTCGTCTGGTCACTGCCTACCTGGCTGACCGTGCTCAGCAGCGACTTGCCGAACGGCCCGGTCGTGTAGCCAAGGTCGTAGCGGACAGCGAGCTGGTTGTACGTGCGGGGGTCGCGCTGTTCGTTGCCGTCTGCGTCCGGGTGAGGCAGCACCGTGTAGGCACCGTGGCGGATCTCTACCCGGGCCAGGCGATCGATGGTGAGATCAACAAAGCCACCCTTCGCGTTGACGACGGGGTCGGCCCGTACCGCGCTGCTCGGGTGAACCTGTGAGTCGCGGAGCAGGACGACCTCGTACTCGGCATCGCCGTTTGGCGCTGGTGCGATTTCGGCTCCCTCAGTGTAGTTGATGCTGCTGAGGTAGGTGTGCGTGGCACACAGCACGCTCGCCGACGAGGCGCAGCTGGCCTGTGCAACCCAGCCGCTCGCGCCGTACTGGTAGTGGATCGTCGTGTAGTGGTAGCTGATCTGGTTGACGCCGACATCGCGCTGCGCCGACAGCAACCAGCGCACGGCGTTGCCGTTCTCGTCCGTGATGATCGCCGACCGGTCGATCTCTGCGGTCAGTGGCCTGGCTGGGGAGGCGGGGAGCACGCCATAGCCGTCCGGCCCGCCCTGATCAGGTTTGCCGCCGTACCAGAACACATTGCCACCCTTATCGTGAACCTCCCAGAAGTAGCCCTTTGGCCCCTCACCGGGCACCTCGTGCCGAATGATCTGCTGGTAGTGGGTTTCCACCTGGCGGGTGTAGTCCTGGCGGTCGCCATGCACGCGCGGCGCCCAGGTGGAGCCCAGGGCGTTGGGAATGAGCATGTCACCGTCGAGGAGGTAGGTCTCGCTCTCCTTGTCTGTGTCGAAGTGCGGCGCGCCCCAACGGGTGTCGACGCTGATCTCGCCGACCGACAGATCCCAACCCTGCCCGACCCAGCCGTTTATACCGCCTGAGTTGTACTCCAATGCGAGCTGTGGAGCGATGCCGCGGCCTTTGGGGATCCGCAGCGGATACGACAGGTGTGCTCCGCCGTCGTTGCTCGCTCCTGGAGGTTCGACCAGCGCCAAGGCTTCGGTAGGATCGGGGAACTGCAGCCCGTTGATCGAGCCGTCTCCAATCTGCGCAGGTGTCAACTGCGGTTCGCGGGCGAGTGTCTTCGTGTTGGCACCACCCAATGGATCGGCTGCCCAAGCTGGCGTCAACAGGTTAGCCACCAGCACAAATGCGCCGCCAATGCTGATGATGCGCGTCCACCGTGAGCGTGTAGGCATGGCCTAGTCTCCAAATTCTCTCGGCCTGGAGGCCGAATTCGTCGTCCAATTACAAGTAGGGCTGAGCTGAAAGTACCATGGTATGAAGACGCCGCTGAACGGGTGCGCTGTCCGTCGCGTTCATCCATCCAGGTCTGTCGGTCGACGAACGCCGCTAGCCAGATGTGGATTGCACCCCGTACAGGGGCAGTGTGGTCGGA
>Ga0123337_10005267_pt1 | contig 12794 bp, 7 predicted proteins | sample frozenSSSSmetaG_FD_89792 | JGI IMG/M metagenome (GOLD analysis project Ga0123337, IMG submission 89792) | Glacier valley bacterial and archeal communities from Borup Fiord, Nunavut, Canada, to study Microbial Dark Matter (Phase II) -... | ecosystem: Environmental > Aquatic > Freshwater > Ice >...
GGATATCTATTTCGATATAACTATTACAGATAGCCGTTTTAATGATGCCTTGCATGTGGTATCAATATTTGACGCAGACCCTGCCTTAAATGGAAAGCTCCTTTCTAAAGGTTCTGCTTCTTTGAAAATACCATTTACTACCAAAGTCTATTTACCGAATACTGTAAAAGATGTTTTTATAGTAAAAACTGCACCTGACAACACAAGTAGTATTCAAAAAGTGCCAATTACCGGACTTAAATTAAGTGTTCAGTTAAGTGCAACATTGAAGAATAGTATTAATACAATTGCCGGAACCAGTAATATTGCCGGTATCGATGATAGTCCGACTTGTACTACGGGTTGTACCCAAACCATAACCACATCAAACACCAATATTAATGTCAACAACGGTGATTTAATATGTATTACCGGAAGTAATATTACTGTTGGTTTTAATGGAAATGGAGGAACTGTACGTATTTGTGGAACTAATGTCACTGTACAGAATGCTTCCTTAAACAATAGTGCTTTATTGATCATTACCAAAACAGGTTCAGCCACTTTCAGCAATCTTAATTTGAATGGTTCAAAAACCGCTTTTATTAATTATGGAACGGCGACTGTAAACGGATCTTTTTCTCCAGGTGGTTCTTTTACGAATGAAAATACCTTCACCAATACTGGTGATTTTAATCTGAATTCGAATTCTGATTTCATGAATAATGGGATTATGAATGTGGGTGGAACGATGAATGTGAATACAAATAGCGTGACTACAAATAATGGCTCCATCACCACTACTCAAAATTTTCAGTTAAATAATAACAGTGAATTCGTCAATAATTGTTTATTATGGATTAAGGCAGATTATAACCATAATAATAATGCAGTATTAAAGAACTATAGCCTCGTAAAAGTAAATAATACCACTTCGGTAAATGGGAACAATGGTGAACTGGCCCTTTACAATGGTGCGATGCTTAGGACAACAAATATGACCATTAATAACAAAATTAAAGGTTATGGTACAACATCATTGGTAAAAGTTTCAGGTAATACTACCATTAACAGTGGACGGATAGAAAATTCTATTCAGTATTGTGATCTGAATGGTATTGAAACCAATAATAATGCTCAGTTTACAGGAGGAGCCGTTCAGGCATGCAGTATTTATATACCGGTGTCTAATTGTAATACAGAAGGAAACGGTACAGCACCTCCGGCAGATTCTGACGGTGATGGGGTAATGGATGCTCAGGATGAATATCCGAATGATAGGACTAAAGCCTACAATAACTATTATCCCTCTTCTTCACCAAGTTCAGGTGCAACTGTGGCTTTTGAAGACCAATGGCCGGTTAAAGGAGATTATGATTTGAATGATGTGGTCGTATCCTATAGATATAAAATCGTAACCAATGCTCAGAATATGGTTGTTCAGGTATACGGCGATTACACCCTTCATGCCACAGGCTCTGGTTATGATACTGGTTTTGCTGTAGAATTCCCTACGCTGCGTACAAGTGTAAGTGGTGTTTCGGGCGGAACATTGGAGGCCGGACAAACAAAAGCGGTAATTAAATTATTTGATGATATACGGGATGAAATGCAAGAGTGGAATACTCTTCCCGGGAAACCAGTTTCACCTTTAAAGAATTATTCTGTGAGCTTTAATGTGAGTAACGGACCTGCTCTCAATACCTTCGGACTAGGTTCTTATAATCCATTTATCTGGAATGCAGGTCTTGGCAATGGCCGGAACCATGAAATACATCTTCCGGGTAAAACTCCAACGAGTTTAGGTACTACCTCTGTTTTTGGAACCGGGGATGATAATTCCAGTGTTTCTGCTGCAAGATATTATGTAACAAGAACGGGTTTACCCTGGGCTATTGACATTCCAATTAAGCCATTTAATTACCCTGTAGAGTACATGAACATTACAGGGGGATATCTTAAATTTCAGGGCTGGGCTGAATCAGGAGGTACACAGTTTGCTGATTGGTATTCCAATACTCAATCTGGTTACAGAAATTCAGGTAATCTTTTCCTTCCTTAATCTTAGAGGCTAAGCTATTCGAAACAATACTCTTCGATTTGTGATATAACCTGAGCAAGTGAAGTATCGATCTCGTCAGTCATATCCTGAAAAAGCGACCCGATAGCTAACCGCGTGACGAAATTTGCATGTTGATAAGGTAAATTTGTAAGTCCCCACATTTGCGACTTGCAAAATCAAATTTGCGGGGGGATTTCGATTTCGCCAGTCGCATCCGGACGAGTGAAAAACGAAATAATCAGGGATGGTGCCTGTTAAGTTAGTAAGTCTGATTTCCTGTTAAAGGAACTGTGTTGTATCAGGATGATTTAATGTACTTCCTAAAGAATTCAGGATAAAACTGCCAGGCATAAATGAATGTGTTACTAATACTGACATTCAATTCTTTTTTCAGGATGCTTTGACCGATGAAAAAGCCGATAACATGAGCAGTTAAAGTGGCATAGGCAGCCCCAAGTACTCCTAACCTGCTAATGAAAAGGTAGTTCAATCCGATATTTATTGAGGTTACGAGCAAAACAACAAAAAAGGTCAGACGGGTTTTGCCAATAGAATCCAGAATATTACCAAATTGTCTGCCAAAAGGTGTAAAAAGACAATAAAGCAATGTGATGTGAAGTAGTGGAATGGTGTCTTTATAGTTGCTTCCGGCAACCAGAGTTACAACAAAATCAGAAAATAGATAAAGAAATATTACCCCCGGAATTAGTAGTGCGATTAGGGTGCCCACCGATTTTTCATATAAGTACTTTATTCCCTCTTTTCCTTCGGTCACCATGCGCTTCGCACTTTGTGGAAATACAATTACCGCAACTGCATTGGTTGGTATATCGAGCAGATTAGTGATTCTGACTGCTACATTAAAGGCTCCAGCCTGCACAGGTGAAAGAATTGCGCCCAGCATCATCTGGTCAACAGTAACGGAGAGAATTGCACTTACGGAGGTTCCAAATGCATATTTTCCGTAATTAAATAGTTTTCTAACCCATTCAGTGTAGATTTTGAATGATATCGATAAATAAGGTCTGACCAATAAGAATGCAATAAGAGCGCTGATCAGATTTGTTCCTATCTGAACATAGACCAGATTGATAAGACTAATCTTAAAATTTAAGAAATAACATACGGCTACATAAGTAAAGAAACCCAACTGCAGAATAAAAGAGCTGAAAAAAATTTTTTTGAATTGAAGATTGGCCTGAAGAATGCAGTTAAACTGGCTTAGAATTCCTGAAATGATAAAGGTTATACAATAAATATTGAAGATTAGAGTCAGTTCTGGAGCTCTCCATATTTTAGCAAGAATGCTTCCGAATCCAAGTATCAGGATAATGCAAAGCAGGCTTAAAATACCACTGATGGTGAAAGATGCGGCCGTAATTTTATGATGTTCACTTTTTTCTTCAGATGCCAGGAATCTGATCAGTGCATTTTGTAGCAGGCCCCCTCTCACTGTCTCAAGGATGGTGGTAGTTACCATGAAAAGTACCCAAACTCCATATTCATTAGCCCCTAATATTCTTAAAAGGATAAAGAAACTACCTATACTAAAGAAAACCCCTGAAAGGTTTTGAAGCATGGTAAAAAACCCTGCTCTAATCCAGTAAAGATCCTTATTAAAGATCTTCATTGCCGGGATTTGATTTTTTCATCTGACAGGTGATTTTCGATATGGCTGAACAGTTCATCATCAGTTTTCGCATGGTATATTCTGGCTCCGGATAGTTTTGGGTATAACTTTTGGTAACATTTAAAATGATGTTCAGGGCCCTTTTTTGAAAGGATCAGGTTTATGCCTCCAAAATAGCTGGCCAGAGTTGCTGTACCTCCATGTGTTGAAATGAAATGGCTGGAGTTTGCATAAACCATCAATTGCAGATGATTGAAATTATTTGCTTTAGCTTTATTCTCTTTATATAAATTTTCCATCAGGATGACATCAGGATGCTCTTGTTCAAACCAGTCAAATTCATGAAGATCGTAAATCACACTGTCATCTACAGTGATATTTTGTGATCTTGGGCGATTATAGATGATCGTATATTGGTTTTTTAGTCTTTTTATAATTGAATCAAGAACCGGAATACTCAGGAAACTCACCGGGGCATCGTCCCATTCCATATTATAGCGGTTGGCAATAATCAGGATAGGCTTATCATAAACATAAACGGCATTCTGGTAGGTCTGCTTAAGCGGCACCTGCTCCCATTTTTTAATGTCATAATCCTGGCTGTAAAGAATTCGGGGTATTTCAAAGTTATAATTTCCTTCATTGGAACGCTCTTCAAAAACCTCCTCATGATTTTCTGAAAAGAAGTAGAGCTCCTTTGAGTATTTGGAAGACTGGGTTTTATCAAGTGTTCCATTTTTAAAATGCCAGTAAGCAAATGGAAGGACAAACTGTAATTCCGGTGCAAATTCGCCATTGAATGAAATGGTTTTATATTTTTTACGGATAAAAAAATCTTTGAACAAATGCCTGAGCTGGACAATTTCACAGTAATAAGTATCCTTATAAAATTGCATAAACTCCCTGGAAACACCTTTATACCTGATTCTTACATATAGACTCAGGATCTTATTTAGTACTGCCTTGGAAAGATCAATAAAGCTATTGCTTTCTTTCCTGAGTTTTGCGATGTCTGATTGAATCGCAAAACCATGATTGGTTCTTAGAAAACGAAGGTCATAATTATACCTGAACTGACGGTAGATATCTCTTACAAATTTTATAAGAGGGTTTCTACTCAAAGTCAATTTACCCCGAATAGTAGTGCTTGGTTCTTCTGTAGGATTAATTTGTTTAAAAAGTGTCTGGAAATCGTTGTAGAAAAGTCCCTTACCTCGTTGCTGTATAAAGGAAATGCACATTCTGTACTCTGAGCGGTCAACAGTTACATGCTCGGTATACGACCCGAATTTTTCGATAAAATTCGATCTTCTTAGGTGCGGATGATCACTGTAATAATAGATTTTCCGGTAATTTAATGACCATGGTTTATAGATCATTTGAGAGAATCCTTTTTCAAACGGGATAAGATTCGGGTATTTGATGTAGGAATAAAAACGGATAATATCCAGGTCTTTCTTTTTCTCCATTATTTCCAATGCATCGTTGAAATGCTGCCCAAATGCAGCTAAGGGTACAAAGTCTTCCTGAACATAAAGTGTGTAGGGTAAAGTAACTGCTGCCTGTCCTTTATTAATGTTATTGCCCAAGCCACTATTAAATTCAGCTGTAATCAGTTTGAATTCATACTGGCTTTGCAGTTCTTTGATGGCTTCCAGATGCTCTGCTAAACTGCCATCATCTGAAACAATAATTTCTTCAAAAGAGAAATTGAACTCTCTGCAGGTTTGCAGGAGACGTTCGAGTGAGCTGCTTCGGTTATAATGAGTAATGAGTAAACTGACGTCTTTAAAAAAGTAGTCTGAGGTCATAGCTTCTGAAGATCAGGACTTTCCTTCTGGTTTTTTATTTTCAGGTAATCTGGAATGCAAATTATAAAAAAAACGCTTAAGTTCTTTGAAGAAGCGAATAATTAGCGCCCCCGAGATACTTCCATCAAGCCTTAAAGTCCGGATGCCGGTCCAGGTTCTTGCTTTTTTTGCTTTAACCTGTTTGATCTTACCATATTTCATCAGGTCGAGACAAAGCTGTCCATCTTCACCTCTCCTGTTAATTTTTATAAATCCAACCTTGAGTCCGAATTCCTTAATGTAGCCCATGCTCATCCCATAAGCATTGAAATAGGGCCGGTTAACATGTCTGAATTCGGCTATAATGTCTTTCATTAATTCAAAAATGCTCAGTTTCCAGCGCGGATAGCCGGGTTCACTGATAAAGGAATAGCGGCCATAAACACAAACTACGTCGGGTTGAGACAGAACATAGACCATTTCATCAAGCCAGGCTTCAGGATACAGACAGTCGGCATCGCCCATTAAAATATACTTCCCCAACGCATGCTCCTGCCCGAGCTGTCTTGCTGGTCCACAACCCTGGATTGACTCCAAAAAGGATTTTATATGTAATCGGTCGAGAGTTTTTTGTGTCTGATCAGTTGAGTTATTATTAACTACGATAATTTCGAAGGGAATTGTGGTTTGCATTTTCGACAGACTGGCAATGCATTTTAAAATATTTACCTCTTCGTTCCATGCTGCAATAACAATACTAACTAATGGAGATCTACTCTGAATTTTGTCAAGATCATGGTTCACAATATCAAATACTTCTGCAGGTATTTCAGTGAAAGTCGCAAAAGAGTATTGAAACTGATTTAACCAGTCTGGATTCTTAAAAAAATTCATTATTCTACATCCATTTAATAGGGTTTATTTGGATAGCTTTCAATACCATGTGAATTTTTCTAAACTTCATGTCATCCGGCTCTCATTACCTGCAAAAACCTTACCATATTGTTTGGTAAAATTTAGTTATAAATATAATTATAAGTGAACAGACCAATAACTCATTTATTCTGAAATATTTTATTCAACAAAAGATCGTTAATCTATAAAAAAATTATTCAATCGAGAGTATTCAATCAAAAAGGTAATTTTGTTTTTCAATTGATCCTTCAGTTCAACGAAAGAAATATTTTATGCTGCCAAATTTATCAGTTTATATTTTAGGAAATTACAGGCCAGGCATGGCCGACGGGCTGGCCGAATTCAATTTTCAAAACGTTAATGCTCTTAAAGATAGTATTGATTTTCACTTTGTAGAGTTTGATGAATCAGAGGAGGATGGATTTTACCTTTCAAGCACTGTTGATCTGTTCCGGATTCATCGATTTGGTACAAAAGGACTGTCTGCCCTAAAACTCCCCGGGGAGTTTAAGAGATGGCTAAGTAAACTAACTCTGAAAAATTCAGTTTTCCACCTTAATCATATATTCAATCTCAATAATTATCTGATTGCAAGATTATTAAACCGTCACAAGATTCCTTACCTGATAACACCTCATGATTCATATGTGTACTGCAAGGAATTCAGATCGAAGCGGCCAATGATCAAAAGGATCTACAGAGACCTGTTTGTACACTTTATTGATAAATATGTTCTGGATCATGCATCTTATATTCATGCATTAACTGATCAATGTATTCCTTGTTTACGATTGCTTACTAACAGACCGATTATGGTGGTGGGCAATCAGGTGAAAGATCTGCACCTCATTTTAAATATGAATAACATAGAAAACCGGATCTGTTTTATTGGCCGGTCTGATATTTACCAAAAGGGTATTGACCGGGTTTTGGCAGGGTTCAGTAAGTTTGTTAAGTCACAAAATTTCACTTCACCGGTTAGTTTAACAATTGTTGGTCCGGCTGACCCTGCATCAGATCAGTTAAGACACGATCTTTGCAATGACCTTAACCTTGAAGTAGGGAACCAGGTTATATTTGCAGGAAAAGTTGACGAAGCGGAGCGAAACAGGATTTTAAGCACTTCAAAGGCGTATATTCATCTTTCACGATTTGAAGGTTTTGGATTGAGTGTAATTCAGGCATTATCTGCATTTAAGCCGGTAATTGTTTCGAGGCAGGTTCCAACCTCTGATGTAATAAATAATTACCATGCTGGAATAGTTGTTGACAGCACTGAGGAAATCGCAAGCGCCATTACTGCAATTTTTGAGCTATCTGAAGTGGAGTACATTCAAATGGCAAGAAATGCAAGACGTTGTTATGAAGAGCAATTCCATCCTGATGTGATCAGGCCAAAACTATTGGAACTTTATTCTAAGGCGGCTTCGGTTGAGGGCAAAAATTAGTTTATGTAATTCATTAAGCCATTTAGAAGCAATTATTTTTTTAAATTTATTACTTTAACATATCTTTATGTGATAATATCACGATGAAATTAAGAAACCCCAGCTCGAGGTTTGACCTCACCATAAAACCCGCAGAAAGAGTTCTTGAAGTTGGAGGTGGACACAATCCTCATCCGCGTGCAAATGTTGTTGTTGATAAATTTGTGGATTCAAATTATCATCGCAGCGGTGACATAAAAGTGTTAACCCACCAGCAATTTTTAAGTGCTGATGGTGAAGAACTCCCTTTTGAAGATAAGTCCTTTGATTACGTAATATGTGCACAGGTGCTGGAACATGTAGAAGATCCAATCCGTTTTGTAAAGGAGCAGGTAAGGGTTTCATCAAGAGGTTATATGGAAACTCCTTCGATTATAGGGGAGTTTTTAATCCCAAAGGAATCTCATCGCTGGATTCTACAGGAGATCGATAATAAAATCGTGATGTATGAAAAGGAGCAGATTGGATTTAAGCCGGTTATGGATTTCGGGTATGTGTTTCAGGAGTTTTTGCCAAAGAATTCATTAGGTTTCAAAATTATGCAGCAAACCCATAGTGATCTCACTATGATGAAATATGAATGGCAGGATGATCTGGAAATTCTTGTAAATCCTGACAGTTCTTATTTCCGGGATTTTTTCACCAAACCCTGGGATGAAGAAGCTTGTAACAGGTTTTTACATAAGCGGACATTGGGTAAAGAAGGACTTTCGAGTTTCTCAGCATTTCTTGATATCTGCAGATCTGTATTTAAAAGTAAAGTTCTAAGAAGTAATGCTGATTAAGATTGCTTGTTTTTAACTGCATTAAATATTAGCTCTGCGATCTCCGCTCCCCGTTTTGCCCACGTGTTCTCCTTCGCAACACTAATTCTGGCTTGTTTTAAATGAGGATTATCTGTTCTGAGTACATCATCAATAGCCTTTACAAATGAGGCAGAGTCGCTGCAAAATGAAACCATTCCATGAGTGAATTCCTCAAGGTCAGGATTAAAATCGGTTGCAATTACTGGTTTCCCTGCTCCGAGGTACTCAAATAATTTGAGCGGGAAAATTGTTCTGCTAACTTCATCTTTTTTGAATGGGATGATGGCAATATCGAATCCTTTAATTAGTCCGGGCATATCTTCAAAGGGCAAACGGCCTATATAATGTAAATTCGGTGTTTTAAGGAACCACTCAGGGACGAATTCGGGCATCAGCGGACCTGCAAATACAAAACTTTTATCAGGGTTGGTATCAATTACTTCCCTGATAAGTTCATAATTAAAACGTCTCTCAATACTGCCTGCATATCCAATTACAGGATGCTTCAACCCTTCTAAATGTTGGTTGATACTAAGATCATCATCAAGGGCTTTGGAACTCTGTTCAATATCTGCAGCGTTAGGTATAAAATAGGTGTTAGGGTTCTGTTGCTTCTTCTCCTCATAAAGCATCCTGCTTGTACAAATGACCAGATCACTTTTTAATACTAATTCATCCTCCGAGATAATTCCGTGCTTCATATCGTATGGGATGATCATCGGATCGACACAATGATATACTGAAAGTGCCGGTTTTAGTGAATCAGCGATTCGTGGATAATGGAAGTTGAATGAGTTGATATAGATAAAATCCTTAATCTTATTTTTTCTGATGGCCATCTTCATCCGCTTTCTGATGAGGAATTCATTAATACGAAGAAAGAACCGGTATACCCTCCCTTCAGGAAGGAAGTTAATGCTGATCAGGGGCGGATTAATTATGATCTTAAGGTTTTCAGACATATCTGAAATAATGCCATCTGAGAATGGAGAAAAATACTTTTTACGGGCCTGCACCAGTTTACCATTCTTCTTGTTGAAATAATCTTTCCAGGTTAAGGGGTAATCAATATAATAAACATAATTATTTTTGGACAGTTCTCTGGCAATATTAAAACTAGTTGACTGATCAGGGCCATCAAATTTTGTTGCTCCCAGAATGAAGATGTATTTACCTTTCAGAATCATGGATTAATTTTTGCCCAGGTTTTGGTTTCCGGGTTGTATTGTTTCACGATTCTGGCTGGATTTCCAACTGCCACACAATAAGCCGGAAGATCTTTGGTTACTATGCTTCCTGCCCCAATGATTGTATGCCGGCCAATACTGACCCCGGCTGTAATTACCGAATTTGCTCCCACCCATACATTTTCAGCAATGCTGATTTTAGAAGTACTTACCTTTTGCATAGTAGGAGGGGTCTCAATATCCTCATAGCTATGATTCATTCCAGATATGACAACATTTTGGGCGGTCATTACATGATCTGCAATTTCTACGGGGCCAATAATTACATTTGAAACCCCGATAAAAGACCTGCTACCGATCAGTACATCTCCAACACCGTTATTTATTGTCGTAAAATCTTCGATAACTGAGTATGAACCCAATTCAAATTTTTTATAAGGAAACAAATCCATCTTAGTTCTCCACCTGATAATAGAGCCTTTCCCACGATGATGTCTGAAAGGATTAAGAAACAATCTTACCCATAAGCGCGGACGATATTGATTGGGTGAAATAAGTGCCCAGCGGGCAACTTTCTTCAAAGATTCATTTGATCGGATCAGGGCAGTGAGCGACATTTTATGGATTATTATTTCTCAAATATAAACATTGGATATTCTCCTTTTCTACCGCAAAGCTCGGGGTCTTTTTCCTCTTTGGTATAAATCCAGTTTAAGATCTGCTTTCCGAAAAGCGCCGGATGTATATAGTAACGCATAAAAGGTACACTTAAAGATCTCCATACTGCAAGTTTAAAGGGAGGCAGATTTTCTTTAAAATATGTATAAGTATGAGCGTAGAAATAAAGTCTTTTTGCGGGTTCACCTTTTCCTGAAAGTTTACCAATCATACTTAATATGCGATTCTTAAGGAATACAAAACCACGAAATGGAAGCAGAGAGATATTCATCCATTCTGAATGTTTATACCAGTCGTACACAACAACACCTTTACCCTTGTTTGCCAGTAATCGCACTAATTCCCTGATTGCAAGTGCCTGTTCATCTCTGGGGATATGATATATGGTATTGAGGGATACAAAACCATCCATTACATTATCTTTAAAAGGCATATTACACATATCAGCAAGAACATAGATCCCTTTTTCTCCTAATTTTTTGCGTGCTTCTGATAAAGCCTGAAATGAAAAGTCAACACATACCCTATAGGTGTAATTTGCAGAATACTGCAGATAGTCGGGATACTGCAATGCCCCGGATGCGGCATCAAGCATGTAAGTACCGGCAGGATTCAGATAGCGTGAAACACGGTCATGGCATCTTTTTAGATATTCCTTAGAAACCTCCCGGAGATCTTCGTAAATAACAGCATCCTCATAATTACCTTCTTCATTCACAAACCAGCCTTTCTGATTATAGAAATTTTGAACAAGTTGTTTATCCTTATCTTTTTCTTCTTTAATGAATTTATCAGCAGAGCGGGTAAGTGCAAGGTCTTTCAGTAAAATTACAATACCATTAATGATAGGATAAATATAGGATTGATCGGTAGAGATCAGACCCAATTCCAATTGCTGATTAATCGGTGAGCCATCGGCCTGCCATAGCTTATGACTGGCAGAATCTGCGTTTAGCTTCACAATTTCTTCTTCCGTCAAAATATGAAGGTCGAGACCAGTAATCGGGCATTTTAAAATATTAATCCAATTCATATTCATTGCTTTCATTTTGCTAAGGCATTCAATAATTTTTCTTTTTTGCTTTTCTTTATCCAGATTATAAGTTGCATCAATCAGTGCCGCTACCAGGAAAAAGTAAACATTAAGCGGATATTGTGTAATGGCTTCCTGAGGGTAATTGCCGATGGTTATTGCATACACTATCAATACCATGGCAAGGCAGTAGCTTTTGAGTTCAGGATCCTCCATTTTAAAGAAATTTGAGATTCCTTTTTGCAAAATGATAAATAACAGGGAGCAAAAAATAAATAAGCCGACCCAGCCTGTTTCAACAGCTACTCTGACATACCCACTGTCGGGAGGGAATGAGGCCAGAAATGATCCCGGCGAAAATTTTGCACCCCATACACCCGTAGAACCAAGCCCTCCTCCAATAGGATGCGACCAAATATAGGGTTGAATCATTTTTTGATTTCGGGCTCTTACGTTGAAAGATGCATCATTAGAAGGCTTAAATGCTGATTGGAAGCGATATAATACAGGATTGCTGGTAGGCATGAAAATGATAACAGCCATAAAGAGGGCCGCTCCGGTGGTAATTAGCATAATCTTTCGGTTGAAAACCAGAATAGTCAGCATTAGCATGGCCGCAGGCAATAATACATATGCACTTCTGGTTCCCGAAAAAAGCATATTAGAGATAAAAAATATGACCAGGGCTGCGAAGAATATTTTTCTTCTCATTGATATGGGTCCAAACATCATCCCAATACAGAGCAAACTGCTTAAGATCATGTTATAGGAGAACACGGTTGGATCAGAAAAAATGGAGAACTTCCTCCAAACTCCGTTGATAAAAAGCAAATCCCTGATTAATGGGTCTGAATATAGGTAGGCTTCTTCATAACCCATGAAACCAATAAACTGTTGTCTGTATCCATTAATTCCGGCAAAAACACTAAGTATAAGCCAGAGTTTAATAATAAATCTGATAAATTTTATATCCCGGATATGATAGCTAAAAATAAAATAGGTCAGCATGACGATAGCCATACCTCTTATGGTATATAACCAGGCCATTTTGGATTGAGCTACCGGGTTTACCACCAGAATGAAATTATAGATAATCCAGATGGATATCATCAGGCTGATCGGACTACTCAGGAAAGTCCAGTCGGGTCGGTATTTCAGTTGAATAAACAAACCGATGATTAATAGTGCAAGAAGACCATCCATTAGAGTACCTAAAGGGAACCTGAC
>Ga0123337_10005268_pt1 | contig 12794 bp, 9 predicted proteins | sample frozenSSSSmetaG_FD_89792 | JGI IMG/M metagenome (GOLD analysis project Ga0123337, IMG submission 89792) | Glacier valley bacterial and archeal communities from Borup Fiord, Nunavut, Canada, to study Microbial Dark Matter (Phase II) -... | ecosystem: Environmental > Aquatic > Freshwater > Ice >...
CGATAGGAATAGAAAACGGTAATCCTTACAGTATCATGCCCTATGTTGCGCGTGGCTCGCTTCGCCAGCGTATGCAGCGGCATGCGCCCGCTCTATTCGCAATTGCTGAAAGTAAAAAGCTTGTTGTCCAGCTTGGCACGGCTTTGGAATTGCTGCACAAGCAAAATATTGTGCATAGCAACCTCAAGCCCGAAAATGTTTTCTTTACGAGTGGCGAGGGGATTATATTCGCCGACCCTGATCTCGCCACATTGAGTGATATTTTCGCGGGTGAGCATTCTTACGTAACCGCCAGCGCGTATCTTGCTCCGGAGCAAGCTGTTGGGACGGTGACACAAAAGAGCGACCAATATGCGTTAGGATGTATGGCCTATGAACTCTTCACGGGGAGTATTCCCTGTGCGACGGCGGCGAGCGTAGAGAAGCGTACGAAAACGGCGCAGGGTACAAAAGGTGTTGTCACTCCCCCTTTGCCAATACTCACGAAACCTGTGCAGCAGGTTCTTCGCAAGGCGACAGCGACTGATCCCAAGCACCGTTACGAGACCATTACAGATTTTTTATATTCTTTGGAAACGGCGTTTGCCCCTGTCGCAATACAGGAAGAGCAGCCTGAAAAGCTGGTGCGTCTCCTATCGCCAGATGAGGCAACGGTACTGCTTCCAAGTGTGTCGAATGCAAAACGTGTTGCCCTGATGGTGCATGAAACAACTGGTGTACCAGCCGTGTTTGTGGAACGGGGCAAGAAACGGCATAATACCGCCGCTCTGTGGATACTGCTGGTCTTGCTGGCTTTTATCCTGGTGGCGGCAATGGTCTTGTCGCCGTTTATTAGAGGAAAGCAGTCACAGATACACTATCGCCCTGTCGCACCTATTTCTGGTACAAAAATCGTGGGTAATCCAGTTGCGACTGCTGTAGCAACTACGCCACCTCTCGCGCCATCGCCAACTCTGTACCCAACAGTGTCACCTGGGGCGACAGCAGCCGTGACACCGACGACCTCGCCACAACGCGGAGCGACGCCTATAGCAACGGCCACGCTTCCCGTTCAGTCGCCACCTGTGCAACAAACGCCGACACAGTCGCCCCTCGTTCTTGCGCCGCAGCTTACAAGTTACGTGTCTTCTGTGCCATCAGCCGTAAACCTTACGAGTGAAGGAACGCTTGACTGGGTACACTGGGGGATAGGTCCCGCCAGCGATTATATGAACCGTAAAAGTGGGGTTACACCGCTAATCAGCACCTTTACGCATTTAGGAGGCTACGGTTACAATAACTTTGGCTCCAATCCTACGGGCTATACATGGTTCGATGGTGTACCTATGACCAGATATCAGAACGTGACCTCTGGTATTGCGACCTATACGGACAATAATGGCTTTCAAATCAGCGTTGCCGCTGGAACCGCCACGCGAACGCTCAGACTCTACATGAGTATAGGTGACACACGGTGCAATTTCTCGACCTCTTTAAGCGGCAACCAGGCATTGACATATACCGACACATCGTTCTACAATCCAACCGGCAACACACGGGTGGGGGTCTACACAATCACCTTTCGGGCGGACACCAACAATCAAACGCTCACCGTCGCCTTTACCCAGATGAACAGCATCGGTGCTGGGTATATAACGATACAGGCGGCGACGTTGCAGTGATACATTTCATTTCCCCGCGAATTTTTCGGCGTGTGTCAGCCGCTTCCCGATTGAGGGATGGTCGTAGAAGAGGAATTCGACGAGCGGTGATGGCTCGATTTCAGCGAGATTCTGGTTGGCTAGACGTGTCATGGCACTCTTGAACGGCGCGACCATGCCCGTCGCGGTAAGCGCGTATTCGTCTGCCTGATATTCAATGGCGCGGCTATAGCCATTGGTGAGCGGGGCGATGATGGCCCCAAAGATACCCGTCAAGACAAACAACAGTGGGAGAGTGGCGGGGTCGGCGAGGCCGTGATATCGTCCAAGATTTCCCAGCACCCACTGGAGGCAAACGTTGAAGAGGAACAGGCCGACAAGGGTAAACAGCGATTGGCTCACCAGGAGTTTCCAGATATCGCGGTGGACATGGTGGCCCAGTTCGTGGGCCAGCACAACCTCGATTTCGTCGGGTGTGTAGCGGTCAAGCATCGTATCGCCTAACACAATGCGGCGTGTGTTGCCGAGTCCCATAAGCGCGGCGTTGGCCGCCGTTGTTCTGTTACTCATCTGCATGGTAAATACGCCTTGAATACGCGTGTGGGCGCGGTCAGCGAGCGCGACAAGGCGTTGTTTTAGGTCGCCATCGGGCAGCGGGCTAAATTTGTAGAAGAGGGGCAAGAGTAGCACGGGGGCAAGGTTCGCCATGAGAACAGAGAAGAGAAGCAAGATGAGCGCGACCCACAGCCACCATAACTGGGGTTGTGTTGCCAGCAAGAGATAGATGAGTTCAATCGCGAGAATTTCAAAGACGAGTCCCAGCACAAAGCTCTTCGCTTGATCGATCAACCAGCCGTTCAGGGTCATTGTCGAGAGGCCATAGCGGTGCGGCAACACAAAGCCGCTATAATACGAAAGTGGGGCCGTGACGATGGTGTATATAACCGTCAGCACGAGGAGATAGCTGGCGATAACGAGCGGGAACCAACCCATGAGTGGTTGCCAACCAAGCGCATGTAGGGCATCGCGGAGCAATACATCAATACGCAGGAGAAAAATCAGTAGTATTCCAATGGCCGAGATGCTGATGCCAAGCAGAGAGAGGCGGCGTCGAATACGTGAGTACTCGCGTGCCTTTTGTTGTCGCCCTGCATCTACCGCGGCGTGTACGCTTTGCGGGTCGGTCTGTTCACTGTTCATGTATATTTGCTCCTGCTCGAAAACGTGATAGAGTGATAGGGCGCGCTTGATTGGGTTTTTGCATATACATAGATTATAGACGCGTTCAGCGGTGGGGGCAAGGGCGCGGCTATACGGGCCTGGTTTATCAGGCCCAATACGATATAGTGCTAAATGAGCGAGGAGCATATATGGCGACAACGGTTGAGACATGGCAACATCGAGACACCATCACCAATGGGATACGGATGCATTATGTCATCCAGGGCGAAGAAAACAAGGGGCCGTTAGTTGTGTTGCTACACGGCTTCCCTGAATTCTGGTATTCGTGGCGGCATCAAATTCTTTTTCTCGCGGAACAAGGGTACACGGTTGTGGCTCCAGACTTGCGGGGCTATAACGATACCGATAAGCCACGCACGGGCTACGATGTGCCGAATCTGCTGCGTGATATCGTTGGCCTTATCAAAAATCTTGGACAGGAGAGTGCTATTATTGTCGGGCATGATTGGGGCGGCGCGCTGGCGTGGGTCTTCGCGATGCGCTATCCAGAGATGACCCAGCGACTCATTGTGTTGAACGCGCCACATCCCTGGGCGTTGCAGCGTGAGCTACGCACCCCCAAACAGCTCAAGAAAAGCTGGTACATCTTTTTCTTTCAATTGCCCTGGCTTCCCGAAGCCTTGCTGGGCGCGAACCACGCCGCCGCGATTGGACGCGCCATTCACGACAGTGCCGTCCAAAAAGCCGAGTTTCCGCCGGACGTACTGCAACGCTATCAAGCCGCGATGAGCAAACCAGGCGCTTTAACCGCTGCGTTGAGCTACTATCGCACTGTTTTTCGTAACGGTGGGTATAACGGTAGTCACGAACAGACAATCATTCAAGCCCCCACACTGCTCATCTGGGGAACACAAGATGTTGCGTTAGATATCGCGTTGACGCATAATCTTGAGCAATGGGTCCCGAAAATCCAGGTGCGCCGCTTACCTGATAGTGGGCATTGGGTACAGCAAGAGCGACCCGATGCTGTAAACAACCTGATGCAACAATTCTTGCAGTAGCAGGCAGCGGCGACACTCGATTACGTTGCTCGCGGCTGTACTGCTGGCACATCCATCACCAGACCAATTACCTTGAGCTTCTTCTTGAGCGACTCCTGAGCGTAGCGTGGTGAGAGCCAGGGGTCGCCGCCTTGTGCAAGGATAACGGGTATTTGTGCAGGGTCGGGGGCGAGCGAGTCGAGTGCGAGAGGCGCGAACCGTGCGATAGTGTCATGAACGGTCTGGGCATTCGCGGCGTCACGCTGAATCATGTCGCGCAAAAACTTCACGCCGAAGACGACGTGACGCGATTCGTCACGCGCAACCGCCGTAAAGCCGCCTCGAAACGCGGGCAACAGTTCGGCCTGACGGTATATCTCTAACATGTTGCGTTGGCCCGCCAGTGCCAGTGTACCCTCGATGATGATGTGGTATAGTGTGACCCCTTCCACGAGGTGCGCCATATCCGTTGGTTCGCGGCGAATACGTTCGGATACATCGTTAAGCGAATCAACCAGGATGTAGCGTAGTTTGTCGTTCATGCTTTGACTGACAACGGCCAGCGTCTCTTCCAAACGTCCAAAGCCGATACCGAGGGCCTCACTAAAGAAACGGGCGAAAAAGATGGTGTGGCGTGCCTCGTCTACCAACTGTGTCGTCAAAAAGACACGCATCTCATCATCGGGTACGGCGGTGATATAGGGTGCGAGTGTGTTGGTGACGCACTCTTCGCCTTTGAAGAAGGCGGAAAGTCCAAACAGGCGCATTCGTTGCTCCTCTGGCGGCATCTTTTGCCATTGGGCACGGTCAGCGGCGAAGTCGATATCCTGTGCCCGCCATTGTTGCCGCTCCCACCGATAATACAGCTCACGGTACGTTGGCAGATGCACAAGCCCCTCGTCAATGATGTTCATTACGCTGTCGATGGGTGTGTGTTGAAGTTGCGCCAGAGAAGCATTCTCGATAGGCATATCAATGGACATTGCGTTTCCTCAGCTCTTTCTTGTCAATCTTGCCAATAGCGTTACGAGGAAGTGCGTTCACAAACTCAATCGTGCTTGGTGTCTTGTAGTTCGCCAACTTCTCACGGCAATAGGCCATGAGTATCTCGGCCTCGACGGGGACACGTACCACAACGTAGGCTTTGACCTCTTCGCCCATTCGTTCCGAGGGGACGCCAACCACCGCCGCCTCGATTACCGATGGGTGCATTGTCAGCACCTCTTCAATGTCGCGTGGATAGATATTGAAGCCCCCCCGAATAATCAAGTCCTTCTTGCGTTCGACAATGTACAGGTAGCCATCTTCATCGAAATGTCCCATGTCGCCTGTATGTAACCAACCGTTGCGTAGGGCCTCTTTTGTCTCTTCAGGCATGTTGTAATAGCCCTTCATGATATTAGGGCCACGCGCGATTACCTCGCCAATCTCGCCCGCTGGGAGTGGGGCATCATCCTCATCGACGATCTGGACCTCGACACCCGTGCTGGGCTTGCCAACCGAACCGGCCTTCCGCACCATGTCCACGCCATGTCCGGTTAAGACCGCGCTTCCCTCCGACAATCCGTAGCCCTCACGGATCGTACACCTAAACTTTTGCTCGAAGCCTTCCAGGATATTTACGGGAAGGGGAGCCGAACCGCTCACACAAAACTTCAAGCTACTGGTGTCGTACTGCTCGGCGTTGGGTGCGTAGAGTAGCGCGACAAACATCGCCGGCACACCCGCGAAGGCCGCGATACGATGCCGTTCAATCGCCGAGAGTACGGCGGTGGTGTCGAAGCGTGGATGCATAACGGCACTAACGCCGGATAGATAGATAACGTTGAGCGCGACGATGCCAAAGGCGTGGGCAAGCGGCAATACCGCCAGTTGGGTGTCTGGGTTGCGCTGCTCATATTCTGACCCACGTCCACTTAGGCCGTTGGAAACCAGATTGCGATGTGAAAGCATCACACCTTTGGGTCGGCCCGTTGTGCCAGAGGTATACAAAATAACGGCGGTATCATCGGGGTCTGGCCTGATGCCATCCAGGTGCGTCATATACTGCTCCGCCTTGTCATGTCCTTTTGCCACAACATCGGTGTACGCGATACGTCGCGGCATATCCGTAGCTGCCTCTTCTGACGTGGAGATATCGGTGCTGATAATGTAGCGCATTGTGGGGAGATTGGCTAAGGCACTTTGCAAGAGTGGAAGCAGAATTGCGCTCGTAAAAATAGCTTTCGCGCCAGAGTTTTCGGCGATGAAGCGCACCTCTGGCCCTTTGAGAAGCGGCAAGACGGGGATACTCACCGCGCCCGCCCGCGCGATAGCCTGGTAGCCAATCACGACTTCGGGACGGTTGGGCATCATCATCAAGACGCGATCCCCCGCCTGAATACCGAGGGCGCGCAGACCTGCCGCGACCTGTGTGGCCTCACGCGCGATCTCGATATTGGTGTACTCACGCACAATCTGCTGGTCTTCGTAGAGGAATTGTTTGAAAGGGCCAAAGCGCGAACAGTTGTAGATAGCCAGATCATAGAGAACATGTAAGTCCTGATCCGTCATACGTCGCTCTTCAATCATGCGAGGTGTGCCTCCTGCTGGGATCGTCCAACGCTGGACAACCACTTTTTATGACAACATTCAAAAGTTGCCCGTGTACATACACAATAGAAGCGGGAGAAAAATTGTTGTAGTTCACTGTACCATGCAGGCGGCGTATCTATCAAGGGCCAAAAAATACGCAATCGGTGCATGAAATTTTTCATGCACCGATTGCGCGTTAAAGAAGGACGAAGGGAATATTAGAATGTGAAAACTGCGGAAACCCATTTGCCCATGTCGCCGACCTGGGGACCTTTGAAGCCACCAGCGAAACCGCTCAGTACGCCCGCGGTTGTCTTGACAGGCTGGCCCTCACCAATGATGTGTGTTGTGGCGGAGAGGTGGAAGTCCACGCGGATCTGGCCGTCCGCACCGATCTTCGCGGTGACAGGGATAACCGCGCCTGTCGGGAGGCTGAACGTTCCAACGAGTGTGCGGCTGTTGAGGACGATTGCGCCAGTGTAGATTGCGCCGGTGTCTGGGCCTTTGTCATCGACACCAACGAAGGCGAGCGCGATCACACTAGGATTGTTGACGACTGGCAATGCGCTCCAAATGCCATCGGCGGTCTTGTTCTTGCCCGCGAATACCTGGAAGCGACCAATGTAGTCGCCGGTCTTCTCGAACTTACCCGTGCCAGTGATGGATACTGTGGCGGAAACGGCGAAGGTGATGCTGATCTTCGCGCCGGTGATTTGACCCGTTGTTGGGATTTTCGCGCCACCAGGGAGCGTTAGCGCACCCGCGAATGCGCCACCATTTTGCACAACTTCTGTGAGACCACCCGTGAGTGGTGTGCCTTTACCCTGACCCGCGCTAATTAAGCCAGTGAATGCCAGATGAACCGTCTTTGAACCAGCGGCTGCGTGTGCTGCTTGGTGCGTGGCCGCAAAACCAAATACAGATAGTACGGTCAATGCCAGGAAGCCGAGAGATGCAACGAGCGTCATAAGTGTTTTTTTAGACATGAGTAAATTCCCCTTTTTACATAGACATAAATTTTCCATAAAACAAGTAAGTAGAATAGGAGAGATACAGTACCGTCCCTAGTTTCTGTCTTTCTAAATCCATATTTATAGACGCCCATATACCTATACAGTAACATGCAAAACTAGATACTAGAGAACTACTACACTGTGAAATCATTTGGAACAATATGATACGCAATGACAGTGAATATAACAGTAGCCATTTTGGGTGAAGCGGTTTTGTACTATGCGAACCGCTTGTTTTATCGTGTTTCCGCACCAGTCAAATGTGCCAGCAGGCGTGGAACCCATGTTCGTAGGTAGCCCTGCTGGACTTGATCGAGTTGTTCACCGCCATACCGCTCCACGCTATAGTTATGTGTGAGTATAGCTAGAATTGTCTGGTCGGATGGCGGCGTTTCCTCTTCCCCTTGTGCGCTTTGTACGTCGCTGAAAAGCGTTTGTTTGGCGAAGGCGAGTAGGCGCGCCTGATATTCGCTCGGCGTTTCCTCTGACCGACGGGTTAGAGCGGGATTGTTGAGTGCCATTGTTTGCAGGAGGTCGCGGTAGTGAGCGCGGGCCGTGTCTGGATCAAGCACGTCGAGTTGTGGGTATGCCGACTGTGTGAGACGTTGTGGGCGTTCATCGCGGCGTTGTTGCGCGAGAAAGCGCAGAGACAGGCCCTCGCGTATCTCTTCCACGTCATCCTCTTTTTTGCGTCTCGTCCTGAGCCGTCGTAACAGCGTTCGTGCCACGAAAAAGAGGATGAGTAGTGAGAGCGAGAGCAAGATAAAACGTCCCGCTTGCAACGTCTCTGGCGAGAAATCCTGGGGGTGTCCAATCGGGTTCCTGCGCGGAGCGGGGTACGCAGGGTTGACAATGCCCGCACCACTCATATGAAACGTGCGTATAAGGAAGAGAAATACGAGACCGATTACGTAGAGAATGGGGGTGATGAGGTAGCCTATGAGTGTCACCAACCAGACGAGAATAGTGGTGATACCGGCCCATAGCAGACTCATAAACGCGATAACCGTTTGGAAAGAGAAGAGTTCGAGGGCAAGGACCGCGACGACAACGGCGAGCCAAAAGCAGGTGAGTGCGAACAACCAGTTGCGCGTCGAGCCTAACGCGGGCGTATCGGGGGTGTAACGCATACTCTCACGACGTACAAGCCCGATGCGGGTAAACGAGAGTCCAAGCAGGCCGCTCAAAAAGAAAATCGGAATAGCCTGTGCGAGGGTTGTAAAGAGAACCGCGTAGGTTGTGTCGAGATAAAACACGGCGAAGATGAGGATAATAATTAGTACAATAAACCCGATCCTGAACGAAGAAACCAGTTGTTCATCGCTCAACACCATAGTCTCCCTCATGCCGCGCCACCAGAACCACAAGACGAGAGCCGACGCGAGAATCAATGAAACGACGGTACGAATCAGCAATACAGGCGTTCCAATCACCAACCCACCCGCGCCGAGGAGTCCCAACACACGCAAAAGTCGTTCGTTCTGCTCGCTCATGCCATGCCGCGCAACGCGCCAATGAATAACCATCGCCCACCAACGTAGTCCCAGCGCGAGCAAGATAATACTAATTTCGTTCAAAAACGAGACGCCAACCGTGCCGCCCGCGAATACCGGTGAGAGAAAGATGAGCAGCACAAAGATGGGTTGTGTATCCATAATGCTTGCGATGATCGGGATCGCGAAAACTTCAATCCAGTTGGAGCGCAGTTGTGCTTGTACCCAATGTCTCATCTTTTGTAGTGCTGACGGTTGCAACCAGTTCATGCCATTTCTCACTTCCGCCGACATAATGGACGGGCAAATTGTACGTTTCAAGCGAGGTCTTTGCGTCACTATGACCGATGAGCGCGAGATACACAACCGCACCCGCGCGCCGCAGTTCCGCGAGTTGCTCGATGGTATCATTCGTCAACGAGGGGGTCGCGCTCACCAACACAATCGTTGTGCCAAGCGGAAACATCGTTTCCTCTGTCGCCAGTAAAAGCTCTATCCGTGTGGTGATACGTGGTGCAAGCTGTGCCAGCGTTGCGAGAATGTGTTCATACTGTCCGTAGTCGCGCGAGTAGGGAACGCTCACACCCGCCGCTGAAACCGCGGCGGTTGGTATATCAAACCGAATATTCGGTGTGTCTTGCGGTGGTTGCACCTCATCGTAGAAGGTCAAGGTTTTTTCCTGGTCTTCGGGCGGCAATGTAACCGCGCTATTGGTAAGCAGGCCAACGCTGTAGCCTTCGTCGAGTCCCCAAACTGAGAGCGAGGCCGCGACGGTAATCGCCAGTTCTTGAATATCGGGATGTGGTCCCTTCCATATATCCGAATAATTCCAGGCATCGAGCAGAACCAGCAGTCGGCGCAGACTACTGGGTTCGTATACCTTGCTTTGCAGCTCGCCCATGTGTGCGCTTGCCTTCCAATGAATACGGCGCGGCTCGTCGCCGAACTGGTAGTCGCGCACACCCGCTACCTGCAATGGGTCTTCCAGCAGGCGATGCTGCGAGGCGTAATCGCCAAAGGGATGTAGCGAGGCGAAGCCTAACGTTTCGAGCGGGGCCACCAACGGGTAAATCAGCAAGCGTTCAACGAGAGGGAGCATCAGGTCCGACTCAAGCCACCCAAAGGGATCGCTACTCCGCAGACGTAGGGGGCCAAAGGTATGCAGTCCCCGCGCGAGACAGCGCATATGGTAGCGGCGTGTGACGCGTTGTAAGGGCCAGAGCAACCATGTAGTCATTATCCTGTCTTGATTGACGCTCTGTAGACGCAGGTCTTGCTTTTTGAGTACGGTTAGTGCAGGTGTAATCTGTTCTTCCACGTCGAGCCACGAAAGCGGCAATAGCTTCTGGTTTTCGATACTAATCGAGAGCGTTACCTCTTCCCCAAAGAACAGGCGGTGCTGGTCTACCTCCTGGTGTACGGCGAGGCGGCGCAGGGCGTAACGATACCATACCTCCGGCACAACCGCGATAACGACGGTGAAGAGCGTGGCCGCGAAAACGAGCGGTTGCCGCGTCACAACCGCGATCAATAGGAGAAACAGGGCCAGCGCGTACCAGGGGCGACGGTTCGCAAGCACCTGTTTGTCTGTGTCGAGGGGCAACCGATCAGTGTGTATCACGCGCGTTAGCCTTTGCCTGGTGTGGGTGCGATCTTTTCTACAGGGACGGGAATAGAACGGACGATATTTTCGACCAGCTCAAGGCTACGCTTGCCGCGCATTCGTGTACGCGTGGTTGTGAGCAGGCGATGGGCCAGAACACGCGGGGCCAGATATTTCACGTCGTCGGGTTGTACATAGTCGCGCCCCTGTATCGCTGCGTAGGCTTCACAGGCGCGATACAGGGCCAGTGTGCCGCGTGGACTGATGCCTATCTGTATTGCGGCATTGTTGCGGGTCGCCCGCACGATTGCCAATAAATAGTGTTCCACCGAGGGTTGCCAGCGCACGGCCCGAATAGTGTTCTGGATGTCGATGATTTGTTCCGCTGAAATCACGGGGGTCAAGGTTGCGAGCGGGTCGCTCTGTTTGAAACGATGCATGATAGCCTGCTCCTCGTCTTCAGTGGGATAGCCGATCTGGACGTTCAGCAGAAAGCGGTCAAGCTGTGCCTCTGGCAACGGAAATGTTCCCTCCAGTTCAAGCGGGTTTTGGGTCGCAAGCACAAGAAAGGGTCTCGGCAATATCAGTGTATCACGGTCAACCGTCACCTGTCGCTCCGCCATCGCTTCGAGCAGGGCCGACTGGGTTCGTGGCGTGGCACGATTGATCTCATCCACAAGCAAAATCTGTGCGAAGAGGGGGCCTTGCCGAAAGATAAACTCACTTTTGCGCGGATCAAAATAGCTCACGCCAATAATATCGCTTGGGAGCAAGTCAGGCGTTCCCTGAACCCGCTGAAAGGTCGCGCCAAGCGAACGAGCCAGAGCCTTCGCCAGCACGGTTTTGCCCATCCCCGGCACATCCTCGATAAGCACATGTCCATCGCTAAAGAGTGCCACAAGTAAAAGCGTGATTACGTCGCTTTTGCCAATCATCATGCGCGCCACATTCGCGCGAATGGTCGCGGCAACGCTCGCAACCTGCGCTATCGAGGGTAGCGCGGCGGAACTGCTGTCACTGTTCATGATATGTCGTCTCTTTCACCAAAGAAGTTCTCTACCGCCACCATTCAGCCCCGCCTTGCTCCTCGCTATTACCTCTTCAACGCCTCCATAAATGCCGCCAATTGCGCCCCTGTCTCGTCGATGCTGCCGCCGGGCATGCCCATGAGTGGCTCATCAACGCCAGCCATTGCCCATTGGTCAAGCTTTGCCACGACCTCCTTGGCCGTGCCGACAATCGCGGTGGCGTCCAGCATACGCGGACTCACCGCCGCGACTGCGCCCTGTAAACTGCGTTTTGCTTTGTCCGCCTCAAGCACGGCCTGTACGTCTTCGCCAAAGCCCTGGCGTGTCAACATGTCGGCGTAGTACACGCCCATACGAGCGATATAGTAGGCGAGCGGCTGGGCGGCTTTAATTAGCGCGGCCTGACGCGTCTGCTCATCTACATTGTCTGGCAATAGTACGCTCGTGACATAGGGGGCGATGGCGGCACTGTGCGCGGGTCGTCCGGCTTTGGCTGAACCCGCGTCAAGCTGGGCGCGTAGCTCGCCCCACTTGTTGCCAGGCCAGTAGACGGGGAGGATGCCATCGGCGATTTCGCCGGACTGCTCGACGTTTTTCGGCCCCATTGCCGCGATGTAAATGGGGAGGTCGGCGCGTAGTGGTTTGAAGCGGAGCGTAAAGCCGCGCTCCAGGTGAAAGAATTCGCCGTTGTACACGAGTTTTTCGCCACGCAAAATCATGCGGATAATCTCAACGTACTCACGAGTGCGTTTGACCGGCTTCTCAAACTTGAGGCCGTGCCAATGCTCGATTACGTTCGCTCCCGATGGGCCAAGTCCCAGCATGATGCGTCCGCCGGAACGCTCGTCGAGGGTCGCGACGGTGCTTGCGATGAGGGCGGGCGTGCGCGAAAAAATATTGGCAATGCCCGCCCCAATCTTGATATGCTTTGTCTCACGCACAAGATCGCCCATCGACGTAAACAACTCATAGCCCCACGACTCACCGAGCCATACCGAGTCAAAACCCAGCTCGTCGGCAATCTTCACCTTCTCGACAACCGCGTTCCACTCGCCGGGAAAATTGGGCGAGTCCGCCACGAATCCAACGCGACTACGATACGCCTTCGTCGCCTCTGAACCTACGCCTGTGTCAGGCCCACTATTTGTCGTCATGCTTTAATCCGTCCTTCCGCTGCTAGGAATTCTTCAATAGCATCATTATACGTTATTTGTGTGCGGC
>Ga0123337_10005269_pt1 | contig 12792 bp, 7 predicted proteins | sample frozenSSSSmetaG_FD_89792 | JGI IMG/M metagenome (GOLD analysis project Ga0123337, IMG submission 89792) | Glacier valley bacterial and archeal communities from Borup Fiord, Nunavut, Canada, to study Microbial Dark Matter (Phase II) -... | ecosystem: Environmental > Aquatic > Freshwater > Ice >...
GAGCTGGGACGTCCGGGGCATATTTTTCCACTAAGAGCCAAAAAGGGCGGTGTGCTTAGAAGGGCCGGTCACACAGAGGCCACCATTGACCTTGCAAGATTGGCTGGTTTTGAGCCGGCAGGCGTGTTGGTAGAAATTATGAATGAGGATGGAAGCATGGCAAGGTTGCCCCAACTGGAAGATATTGCCAAACGATTTGATCTGAAACTAGTATCAATAAAAGACTTAATTGCATACCGCCTCTCGAAGGAATCGCTGATTAAAGAAGAAGAAAGCGTACATATGCCCACCAAATACGGCGATTTTGAATTGATTGCTTTTAAACAAATCAATACCGGCGAAATTCACCTGGCCATTAAAAAAGGAGAATGGGAGAAGGATGAACCGGTTTTGGTAAGAGTACACAGCAGTTGCATGACCGGTGATATTTTAGGTTCACTACGTTGCGACTGTGGCGACCAGTTGCACAAAGCATTGAAAATGGTGGAACAGGCAGGCAAAGGGTTGGTATTATATATGAACCAGGAAGGAAGGGGAATAGGACTGCTCAATAAATTGAAAGCTTACAAATTGCAGGAGCAGGGTAGGGATACCGTAGAGGCTAACCTTGAATTGGGTTTTGCAATGGATGAAAGAGATTATGGTGTAGGAGCGCAAATTATCCGTCACCTCGGTATTAGCAAAATGAAGCTGATGAGCAACAACCCTAAGAAAAGAGTTGGTTTAATGGGATATGGACTGGAGGTGGTGGAAACGGTAGCAATTGAAATAAAACCCAACATACACAATGAAAAATACCTTACCACCAAGCGTGATAAAATGGGCCACGACATATTAAGTGAACATTAGAAATGCATACGTGAATTTGGGGGTGAGATGGTTTAATATAATTCATCATGTAGGTCTCTCCAATTCAAAGTACAATTGAATTCCGCAAGTTGTAATACCGAACTGGTAGGGCAACTTGCGGTAATCAAACAGCCTTTTGAAAAATCCCGTTTTTCAATTGCTGCCCAAGTTTCATTACCACCTGCTTCCCGTTATTTAATTTCCCGTTTTAGTCCTTAACTTACAGCAAAGTGTTTTTCTCACAATGTTATAAAAAATCCCGGTTTTAAAATCGCGGAAACCTGTGCTTATCAATGCGTATGGTGCCTGCTGCATGGCATTACTTTATTCACAAGATAGTGTCCGGAATTATTTAACCTAACCAATGAACATGAAGAATGCAATCATTGCTGTAACGGCTATATTATTTGTTACTACAGTTGTTGTCGCACAAAACAACGGCTACATTAAATCCGCTGCTATTAAACCTCGGGCAGGAATAAGCAACCTATACATTTATCAGCCGCCTAAAAATTTACTGATTCCCCCAAAAATGCAGGCCCTGGTCTTATACCAGCTCAAGCAAGCCTTTTACAAAAAAGCCCTTCCTGTAAAACAGGTGGGTGATCAATATCAGTTTTACTTTAAGGCGCCGGATTCGGTGGCTGTATTAATGATTGGTATGGTGGACGGCGATAAAGAAGAAGATGACCAGAACGGATTGGTGATTCCGAGGAAAGAAGTGGTAGACAATAACAGCGAAGCGGGCTATATCGTTTTTTTGCAAAACGCATCCGGGCATCGGTTTGCGTTTGAATACGTATCGCTTTCCGGTTTATTGAAGGGTTATGCTCCCTATAATCTTGGGATAAAAGTATCCGATACTCATATCTTGCAATTGTATAAAACAGCTTATCAGTTAAATCCGCAGCTTAAAAAAGAAGATCACTATATAGACTACCTGGCGCTTTTATACCAACAGAAAAAAGATACGGTGAAGTCACAGTTGTTGGCGCATGCAAATAAACTACTGTTGAATAAACATGAAGAGAAAAGCTGGTTGAATGCAGTAAGGATCTACAATATCCTGAAAATGGAAGAGGAAGCAATGGCTCTAAAAAGCAACGTGCTGATTACATTCCCCAATGGTGAATTTGCCATGCAAAAATATTGGGAAGTCTTTCGTGAATCCAGTAATAAAACGGATGAAACGGAAGCATCGGTGTTAAGTGCAATGCACCAATACATTAACCGGTTTAACGACACCACAGGTGCTTCAAAGGATCTTTTTTACGATAAAATAATAACGATGTCGTTTAATAAAAGGGATCTGGATATCTATGCAAAATATGAGTCTTTGTATCATAATGCTGATCGCTTGATGAGTAATAATAACTGGTACGCCTGGAGGCTGTCTGGGCGTAAATTAGACAATGCAGGTAGAGAGTTGGAAACTGCAAAATTACTTTCCGGTAAGGCGCTTCGCTATATCGAGGGGCAATTGAATAGCGCAACTTTGAATGATGAAAACTATGAGGCACTGCGATCAGACTATTTTAAATTCACCAACACTTATGCACTGATTTTATACAAGCTAAAGCAATACGATACTGCTTTTTACTACCAGGATATTGTTTATCATGCAGACACCCGGTTGAATGCGGGGGCCATTCTAAGGTATTCGGCCTATGCCGAAAAGGTAAAAGGGGCAACATATGCAAAGGCGATTCTTGAAGAGCACCTGCAAAAGGGATTGGATTCACCGGAAATGTTGCAACAGCTTCAAGCCATTTACAAACAATTGAATTTGCCGGAAAACACATTCATCCAACTAAAGAAAAAAAATAATCTCCTTGCAAGAGAAAAAAACAACCAGGCCATCAAAGCAAAATATGGTACAACAAAGGCGATCGATTTCTCCTTGAAAAATTTAGAGGGAAGGGAAGTATCATTGTCTTCCTGTTTGAATAAAGTGGTGGTGCTTGATTTTTGGGCAACATGGTGTGGCCCCTGTAGGGCCTCATTTCCGGCAATGCAGTCGCTCGCCAGTCAATACAAAGAGGATACTTCGGTGGTATTCCTTTTTATAGATGTATGGGAAAATAGCAGTCCACAAAAAATGAAAGCAGCAGCTTTAAAACTGATGCAGGAAAGCAACTATCATTTCAATGTATTGCTTGATACCAATGATAAAGTTGCTACAGATTATAAAGTGGAAGGCATTCCTGCGAAATTTGTAATTGATACAAAGGGGCATATTGTTTACATGGGAAAAGAAGTGAATGATTTTTCACTGATAATCGAAGGGGCAAAAGAGTAATTGGTTAATGATTTTTACAAATACTTTTTTAAATGAGCCGTGACATCATCCTACTGTTGCTTATTGAATTGAGCACCCTATCCAGTTTTCCGCTGAAGCCAGCTTCTAAAAGTTGTTTGAAAATAGCGTAACCATTGATTTTAAAAGGGACTCGTTTTTAGATAAGGAAACTTTGGTTGTTGGTCAGGGACAAGACAATGGCTTTCTGGATTGCACTTGTTTTTTAGGTCCCGGATAAAGATAGATATCAGCAAGAAATGGTCAACATGATTTCATTTCTTAAGAAAGAACTGTTGAAATAAAATCAATCTTTAGCCAGGCGCTATTCCGCACCATCGGCCTTCTTAATCAATTTCCTTCTTTTCTTTTCCTCATCGGCTGTAAATAATTGCGAAAGTTTATCAATGTCTTTTCGGTAAGACAGACTTACGCCGGTTCTCGTACGCTGGCTTACCAGGTCGTAGTTAGTTCGGTTAAACCCTACGAGCCTTACCCTGCCGTCTTTCGACAACAGCCACTCGGCTGTAATGTCAGGTGTTACAAGCAGGTTATTATTTCTGCTGGTATTGACTACGTAAGGATTATTATAGTCGAGGTTTACGCCGGCAGTAATAATTAACCGTCCATTTAACAAGGTGAAGATCAGACCGCTTTTTGCGGCAGCCTGTAGTTTGGCGACATTGCTTTCCAGCTCGATCCCACTATTTAAGTCAAGGTACACGGAGGTGTTTTTTATGTACTTCTGCAAAAACTTATTAAAGTACCCAGACAGTGCGTTGGATACAACTCCGCCAATTGTACTGGATAAAACATTGTAACCACTATTGGCGGTAAATAAACTTTGTTCGCTACCTACAAACGAGTTAAACAACAGTAAAGAGGTAACCTGTTTATTCAATTCGTTTTTATCTTCTTTAAATTGTTGTAATCTTTTCGCAACTACAAAATCATTCTTCAACGGGCTGGCATCCGGTAATTGAAATTCAAAATCTATCGAAGGTTTCAACAAGGTTTCTGTTAAATGCGCAATTACCCTTACATCTTCTTTTTGAAGCATCTGGGTTCCACCTTTTATTGAGATGGGTTTAAAATCCACATTATTCGCCAGGTATTCTGCCAGTATATCGATGCGTGCATTCAGCGGATCGCCGCTCCAGGTAATGCTTCCACTATTTACCGTAAAATATTTTTTTAGAAAGGTCTGGAAATTAAACGTGTATTCACCTTTGGTAATATTATAGTTCCCGTTGATGGTAAGCGGCTCTTTATTACCCACTCTTAATTTAAGCAGTCCGTTCCCTTCTCCTTTAATGATATCGCCGGTGGCTTCATCCAGGATCACATCTATTTTGCAGGCAGGGTTGGCCGTTAGTAACATATTCACCAGGATATTACTGGAAAGTTTACCCCGGAACTCATCTTCCATTTGCGTACCAAACTGTATAAAATCGATGTAATCTACCACGCCACTTTCCACGCTGCTGCCACTTAGTAAATAAATATGGCTGGTATCAGTAGGTGAAGGTTCGCCCGTAATATTCATGATCATATTTTCTACCGGACCGTTCAATGTCAACTCAGCTTTTCCTATCACTTTTCCGTAAAACATCGAATTGTCTTTCTTGGTAGTATTTAATACCAACAGTTTGTTTGATTCAAATTTTACATTGTCAAAAGAAAAATTCTGGAAAAAACGATGATACATTTTACCGCTTAGTGTAGCAATATTATTCAATGTATCCCGTAAAATAATATTCCCAAAGTCAATTTCGTCCGGGTTAAAAATGATGGTTTCATTGCTGAATTTATACCGGCATTGGGTGTAGTTTACTACCAGCGAACCCTCTGTGATGTTGGCAGTTCCGGTCAGGGAAAGATGTTTTGAATTGCCTTTCACCTGCAGATCAGCCGTGTTGGCAATACCGGAAATATTGCTGAAAATAGATCCGAGATAATTATTTAAAATAGCCAGGTCGAGCCGGTTGGATACAATGGTAATATCTGCCTGGTTTTCCGTGCTGTCTTTGGTATTATAAGTGCCTTCTATTTTGAAATTGTTGGCGAGGTTTTCTGCATCCAGTTTAAATTTCGCTATACCGGTTGAAACAGAATAAGAAGCTGCTCCATTTACATTGCCAATAGAATCCCCGTCCAGTCTGAATTCTTTTATCCGGGTATCCATTTCTATAAACTGCTTTCCAAATGGATCCAGGATGCGGATGTTGCCGGTAATCTGTCCTTCCAGCTTTGGGTTTTTTAATAGCAGGGGCATAAAATCATTTAAGTTCACCTCTGTTAGTCCGACCACTACATCGTGAGAATTACCGATATCTGAAGGTTCCGTGGAGATAATGATCTGTTGATTCCCCTGCACAAATTTTACTTCGCTGGCACTGATGGTGGATTTGCTTAAGGTTAATTCCCCGTCTTTTTCAAGTTCCCATTTTTTTTCATTGATGATAAAAGAGGAAGGAAAGAAATGAATTTTTACACCATCCTTTAAAGTTTGCACCCTTGCATTGATGGCGGCATCACCAAAGGTTTTACTAGCCCTGGTTTTTATGCTGATATCAGAGATATCGTTTTTGGAAGTAAACACCAGGTTGGAAGCCGGCAGCCTGAGGCTATCGTTAATGGTAATTTCATCCACATCAATATTAGCCCTCAAAGAATCGAGGTTGCCCCTGCTGGCCAGCCGGATATTATTAAATGATTTGCCATCGTACGAAAACAGGGGCACATCCGCATTTACATTTAATTCATTTTCTTTTAAATTCAGATTACCCGTAATGGTGGCGTTGTTGAATCCCGTAAGTTTCTTATCCAGCAGTTGCACATAGGCATCCACCTCTTTCGTTTTAATGAGAAAAGAAAAATTTTGGTCACTTACCGCACCGGATGGTTTCTTTATATAACTGGGGTAGTATTTGCTGAGAAATATTTTGAAGGCATTGGGCAATTCCAATACTTTAAAATTACCGGTAAGGTCCGCATCCAGTTCGTTGGTGTGAATGGTTAAATACTTTTGATTGTTTACGATAGACGATTGCACCACCAGCGAATCGAACGAAAGCGGCTGTTCATTGTGCAGCAAACCTGCATTGTAAATCTTTGCAGTACCTAAAAAGTTATCGATATTGCTTCCCCTGAAATTAAGTTCGAACTGGCCGTGCAATACAAAATCGTCCATCGTAAATTTTAGTTTTTTCAAATCAGCTTTTTCAAGCGATGCATTGAAGGCAAACTGGGGAACAGTATCGCTCAAATCAATGGTGCCTCTCAGGCTATCCAGTTTCAAATTGGGGTCGTTGATACTTACCAGTCCGGTAAATAGTTTTTTGCCAAAATCACCTTTTACATCTATGTTTTGATAATCGTATCCTGCATATCCAACTTTACTAATAAAACCATCGAAATTGGCATTGATATCTTTTTCGGTAAATCCACGTCCGTTTACTTTGCCATTAAAACTGATGGCCCCCAATTGATCATTGTTAAAAAAGCTACCCAACTTAAAACCATTGGTCGAAATTTTACCGAGATAAACAGGTGGTTTATTATCGGGTAGTTTCATATTGATATCGCCTGTTACCACACCAAGGTTTGTATTGATGGTTCCAAAAGCAACGAAGTCATTGATAAAGCCTGTAAAGTTCCCTTTGTATTGAATATTGCCCAGTTTACTAAGCTGGGGTTTTGTAATGGTTTTTAATGTAGGCACAATGGCGGTGATATCTGCAAAAGTTGTTTTGAGATCATTGGCACTAAAATCAATAAAGGTATTGTTGATGTCAGGCAATCCCCTTAGAGAAATATTACCATCTAAAAAAGTGTTGCCGCTTTTAATCAGCATTTTTTTAGCATTTAAATTATCGATGCTGCCGGATACGAGGCCCTCTATCTCAAAAATCCTTTTCCACGATTTTACTGCCGGTGCAAAAAAAGCCAGGTCATCGGTATTCAAATGGCTGTTTACGAAATTGCCCTCCAGGGTAACATCGTGTAAAAAGTTGCTCATATCCTTACCGAAGCTGCTGTACTTCATCACATAGTAATTACCCAGCTTGCTGCTGTTTGTAATCAAATCCAGGTCATTAAATTCCATTTTCTCCGGGGTGAATTTCAAGTTGGCCTGTAGCTTTTGCAACTCGAAGCCACTTCGTTCTTTCGTGCCTAAAAGCACTTCAGCGGAGAGGGTATCTTTTACGAAACTTACATTTTTTAAAACCCCTGTAATGTTGCTGAAGCGAATATGCTGTCCATCAAATTGGTTTGCAAATGGAAGTCTTGCGGTTTCCACTTCATTGATAAAAACGCCGTTTGTAACACTGATGGCACCCACATGCAATACCCAGCCTTCATTGTTCCATTTATATGGGTCGGGGGTTAATGTTGCTTTTTTTACTTTCTTTTTAATCAGGGAATCCGGCCGAAAACCGGTATAGTCTTCCTGGGAAAAGACAGGCCCATCCAGCGTAAGCGTATTTAAGTTGATTTGTTTTTTAGTGAAGTTGACATCATCTGCAAACAGGTCTAATTTTTTCACCGCCACTTTCATATTCTTGCCAACCCATTTGTCAATCTGGTTAAATTCGATATTGGAGAAAGTAAATACTTTGATATCAAATTCAATTCCTCCTTTTTTCTTTGCAGATGAATCTTTTGAGCCACCGAAGTAATCTACCAGGAACTGGTAATTCCAAACCGAATCGGTACGCTGCATATTTACTACAGCGTCATCTAACGCAACATATTTTAGCGTGGCTTTATTTTTAAGAAAAAACCAGTCGGTAATATTTACCCTTGCGTTTCCAGCAAAAAGGAGGGTGTCTTTATTTTGATCTTCCACAAGTACTCCCTTCATTTCCATCTTATCAAAAAATCGATAGTTGATGTATTGAATGCTCACTTTGGCGTGCAGCTTATCTGAAAAGGCTGTTGCAACTCTACTGACAATAAAATTTTGAACGGGTGGAACCTGTAAAATGCCCCAAGTAAAAAGAACGAATAGGATTAGCGAAAGAAAGAACCAGGTTTTTTGTTTGCCTTTTTTAAATACAAACAACCAGCCGGCTAACCACGCCGCTACTGCAATGAGAAACACCCAGATGGGGGAATCGGGATAAACATAAATAATTAAAATAGCAAGCACCAACCAAAATATCAGTGTAAGGGAAAACCATTTTAATATGTTGAGGCTTTTGCGCAGGGTAATATTCAATTGTTGCAAAAATAAGGAATCGACACTTCAGGGCAAATTCGATACCAAATATCAGTCGAATTATGGTAATACTAAATGGAAATTCAAAACAACAGTGAAGATGTAGTCTGTTCCGCTGTAAACCCTCTCCAGCAAAGGGTTTACAAGAGACTGATGCCGCTGCGGGGATATTGGAAAAAAACGTACGTTAAACTTTTAACCTGCCATTATCATTTGGTAAACATGTAAATGTTTGCCGAAGTAAGCTCCATAAACCGGAACATGAATTCAAAGAAGCATCAGGCAGATCGGTATTAGTATAAGACTATTTTAGAAAATATCCTATTTGCAAACTAAACATCCGGTTCTGTATGTTACGAAAATCGTTTTCTACATTGTTGTTGATGTTGGCAAGTCCCATTTGAAAACCAGCTTCTATTAAAAACTTATTCATATGGTAACCTAAACTTCCGCCAACGCCCAAATCAAGAAAGCCATAATTTCCACTCAGGCTAAATTTCATTTTGGAAGAACTTGTATTACTCGCTGTTGTTTGTTTTTCCGTACCGGTAATTGCTACGCTTAGATGTGGTCCACCGGATACTACGAAAGCATTTTTTCCGGCAGGAATGTTTAAACTTAAATTGGGAACAATGTCAAAATAATGAATGGTATTTTGATATTCGGTGATGCTGCCGGATTTGGGTGTGTACGTGTAACCCCTTCTGTTATACGCCAGGTTGGGCGAAAAATACAATTTTCCTTCGAAGGGAATTTTAAATAAAAGACCAATGCTATAACCCTGAACAAATTTGCTTTCCAGCTTTTGATCATTTTGATAAACCCTTGCAGTGCTCATATTGGCGCCGCCTTTGATGGCAAGTTTTGTTTTGGCAACTACAACTTCTTCTTCTTTTGGTTTTGTTTGGGCACTGGCAATATTAATTACAAAAATGGCTAAACAGGCAACAACTAATTTCTTCATATCTTTTTAAATGGCTTCAAAAATAGGGATAAATTAATTGTTATGATTGCTGGATGGGTTAATTGTTGGAATGCTGTAGGGGTGGATGGTTATATGGTTGGATGGTTTTATTGTTATATTGTATTTGTTTTCACATGGGCAGGAGTATTAAGCAATCTGGATATAGCAAGGAAGATATAGGAATGGAATACTTCTCCTGTGGGTTTAAATAAAATATTGGTGAAGACGTATTTATGATTGAAAAAACTGATGGTCGTATTGGAATCATTGGTAAAGACAATGATCACAATTTTAAAAAAAATGAAACAGTGCTACAAGGTCAGAAAATCTAGCAAGGTTAAAGTGGTATTCAATGAGAATAAAAATAGAAGAAAATGAATACAACGAAAATAATTATACTGCTACTCCCATTTATTTGTACCCTACTCACTAGGGGGCAGACTCTACCCGTATTTAATATTGACAGCCTACCAATAAAATGTTTGGTAGATATCGGAGGATATCAACAAGAAAAAATTTTGATTAATGGTAAAAATAGGGCTTAGTTATTTGATAAATTATTTCGAAAAAATAGAAACGTTGACATTGAGATATCCGAAGTAACTGTAGTCAATAAATATCTGAACCAATACTTGTCCGTTGGAAGTTTTTTACATGATGGAACCAATTGGAACAATGTATTTGTTGTCGGATATGTTTCACCTAAGCAAATGCTTGCAACAGGTGTTTTAACGAGCAATGCTTTTAAAACTCCAACGGGTATAGAATTAGGAATCGAACATGAAATTGTAAAAAAGATAATGAAAACAAAACCATCTGTAGACATTTCTCAGGATAGTATTGCCATGCTTCGATATTACTTCTACGATTTTAAGGATATTCGATACGAATTTTACGGAATGCCTAAGTATATGATAGCATTTAGATTTAATAATAATCGATTGGTAAAATTTGGCTTTGGCAATTTTTTTGATTTTTATGATCTTGATTTCAGCTTAAAAGTCTTCAACTATCGCGATAAAGTCGAAGACTTTATTAAGAACCGTTATGAATAACGTCATCCCACTGTCCCGACGGGGTTTTCGCACAAAAAGATCTTTAAATTATAATTCTGCTACTGCGAAACCCCGACGTATAATAATCTTCATCCTTAATATGCCCACACTTCATATGAATGAATGGTAATAAAGATTTGGTGTGCAGAGGCGCCCTTCCGGTAAAATTTTCCAAAGTAAATCCAATCAATGAAGGCGAAAAAAATGAATTGCATTGAGGAGGCTTTCTCATCGTTGGGGATGTTAAAAAGCGATGTGTGGTTGTAAGCTTATTTAAACACTATTCTGCGTCGGGGTTTCACGGAGGGCACTTTTATACTTCGTGTTGCATGCGGTGAAAATCCCGCCGGTACGACGTTTGATCTGCAATGTTCCGTCAGGGTTTTCGCACAAAAAGATCTTTTATTTACTATACTGCTACTGCGAAATCCAGACACATAATATGCTTCATCATGTAGGAATCTAACCATCTAACAATCCGACACCCAACCATCTAATACCCAGCCGCTCCATCATCCCCCCGCTTATCTGCAATGGCAGTGATCGATTTCGTTTTGCCTGGTTTTATTTCAATCAATTCAGTCCTTCCGATCTCGCCCCTTTTGGAGATTTTGTAACCCATTGCTTCCAGTGCTTTAACGGTGGCCGCATCAAAATCTTTTTCAACATATATCATATCCGGAAACCACTGGTGGTGAAATTTTGGTTTGTTCACCGCATCTTCCGGCGTCATGTTAAAATCAACCATATTTACTACCGACTGAATAACACTGGTGGGGATAGTAGTGCCGCCCGGTGTCCCTACTACCAGGTACGGTTGGTTGTTTTTTAAAACAATTGTTGGGGTCATACTGCTCAGCATTCTTTTGCCCGGTGTAATGGCATTGGCTTCTGCACCGATGGCACCATACATATTAGGTACTCCAGGCTTTACGCTAAAATCGTCCATTTCATTATTCAACAAAAAGCCGGCGCCACTTACCACAGTTCGGCTGCCATAGCCTCCATTTAAGGTGGTGGTAACAGACACCGCATTCCCCTCCGCATCGATGATACTTAAGTGGGTAGTCTCTTCACTTTCTGGTATGTTGCCTTCTTTGGTATCCTTGCTGTTGCCCGCTTTACCGGGTGTGTAATCTTTCATTCTTTCATCCAGGTAGGCTTTGCTTACCAGCGTTTTGACAGGTACTTTTACAAAGTCGGCATCGCCTAAATATTGTGCCCGGTCAGCAAAAGCTCTTCTTTCAGCTTCTGTAAGCAATTGCACACTTTCAGCCGATTGAAATTTCATGGCACCAATATTTTTTTGCTCGATTATTTTTAATACCTGTTGCAGAATAATGCCACCGCTGCTGGGCAAAGGCATTGAAATAATATGATAGGATTTGTAATCAAATTCAACGGCCGTTCTTTCTTTAGCCCGGTAGTTTTTCAAATCATCCAGGCCAATGATGCCTTTGCCTTTGCTCATTTCAGCCACAATCAACCTTGCCGTTTCGCCTTCATAAAATCCTTTGGCTCCTAAATCACGGATGCGTTTGAGCGTATTCGCCAGGTCTTTTTGAATCAATGTATCACCTTCCTTCCAGGTTGTTTCCTTTACAAAAACGGTCGGGGCGGTATTCAGTTGAATAAATTCTTTTTTAAGTTCATTCAAATCTGCTGCTTGTTCTGCTGTGATGGCAAACCCTTTCTCGGCCAGCTCAATGGCTGGTTGGATCAGTTTTTTGAAAGGTAGTTTTGCATATTTCATTGAAGCGAATAAACCGGCGATAGTGCCGGGGATTCCACTGGCCAAATGCCCATCCTGCGATAAGTTCATTTGTGGATTGCCCTTGTCATCCAGGTACATATCCCTGTTGGCTTTTGCAGGTGCCGTTTCCCGGTAGTCAATTGCTATATTTTTTCCGTTCTTTAAATGGGCCACCATAAAACCACCGCCGCCAATATTACCGGCACCAGGGTAAACCACTGCCAGCGACAGTTGTGTGGCAATGGCGGCATCAATTGCATTGCCTCCCAGTTTTAAAATACTTAAGCCGACGTTGCTTGCCAGTGCATTGGCAGATACCACCGCCCCTTTACTACAGGTTATTTTTTTTTGTGCCTGGTAATTGTATGGATCTAACTTTTGCGCCTGGCCTTCCAGGTTATTAATCAGTAAAACTACCACTAATAACCTCTTTGATGTTTGAACGCTCATTGAATGAATTTTGATCTAAATTAGGGAATTGGCTTTATTTGGAAATAAAATTAAGTGAACGCTACTAAGTCAATTTGGTTAGCGAAGTAATATGTGGAATGGCTCTTTTTATCGTGTTTAAACTTTTAAAGCAGATTTTTATGAAAGAAAATTGTATGTGATAAGCGGCGCAAATTAATTGCTATCTTCCCTTTTTATTAA
>Ga0123337_10005271_pt1 | contig 12786 bp, 8 predicted proteins | sample frozenSSSSmetaG_FD_89792 | JGI IMG/M metagenome (GOLD analysis project Ga0123337, IMG submission 89792) | Glacier valley bacterial and archeal communities from Borup Fiord, Nunavut, Canada, to study Microbial Dark Matter (Phase II) -... | ecosystem: Environmental > Aquatic > Freshwater > Ice >...
AACGGGCGTTTTGTCGCCCGAAACGGCATTGCTGATTAAATTAGATTCGTCGGGAAGTGTTATTTATTCGCATTATATTGACAATAATCAGGCAGGTGATTCATACAGGCAAGCGCGTTTGCTGTCTGATGGCAGGCTTGCAATTGTTGGTACCAGCGGAGTGACAAATGATCAGGCCGCTCAGATTTTTATTATGAATTCCAATGGCACTGTAGATTGGTCTAAGACATTTAATTCATCCGGTCCGACAGAGCATTTTATCAGTCTGAGTGAAATTAATAAGAAGTTATATGTGGTGGGTCATACATCCAATGGAAATGGCGGGTACGGTTCAATGGCAAATAAAATGGATATGGATGGAAATATTATCTGGCAGAAATATATTGACTTTGGATATTATGATGCCATTATGAATATGGTGACAACCCAGAATTCAGGATTTATGGTTGGAGCCTGGATTTCTGCTAATGGTTCATCTGCTTTTGGAGGCTTGGATATAGGTCTTGTGCATAGTGATACCAATGGAAACAAAATATGGTCAAAAATAATCGGAAAATCAGGCAGAGATGATATTGGAGGTTTTTTAAGAATAAAAAATGATTATTATGTTTCCGGTGTAACAAATAGTTTTGATAATGGCAATGCCAAGATTTTTGTCATAAAAATGGATATTAATGGAAATATCAAATGGTCAAAAATATATGGAAAAACAGGGGAACAGTTTGTAAAACCATCCTTTACGAATAATATCATAGAAGGGTATGACGGAAGTATTATGATTGTTGGAGGACAAGTCAATTCCAATGATGATATCGTATTAATCAAAATAGATGAATGTGGGAATTCAAATTGTCCTTGGCAGGATATTGTATTTAATGTTCAGAACGATAATACGACTTTCTCCAACTCCTCATTAACAGATTTGGGAATTCTTCCCCAAAAGAGTTTAACCGCCAGTGTGAAGAACGCAGGACTAAGCTTTAATGTCACAAACACAGATAAATGTGCGCCTATTCAGCAGATTGTTCCTAAATGTAAGTTAGTGGCAAATTTTAGTGTGAAAAATACTTGTGCTGCTGATTCTGTCAGTTTTGCAGATTCTTCTTACGATTTGAGCGGCAAAAATGTGAAGCAATATAAATGGGTTTTTTATGATAACTCTGTAATGTCCGGAAGAAAAAGTGTTAAACGCCTTTTTCCTAGTCAGGGAACTTATAAAACTACCTTAATTGTGTTTTCGGACACACCAAATATGTGTTCTGATACCATAGTCAAATTCATTACGGTTGATCAAAAAACAAAAGGTAAAATGACGATTGATAAGATGAGTATTTGTAAAGGAGATTCTGCCAAAGTACAAGTAGGATTTACTTGTGGAATAAGTCCTTTTAAAATACAATGGCTTCCCGCTATTTATTTTTCAAATCCCAATTCGTTTTCGTCAAGTGTTTCAGTCCCGTCGTCTATGTGGGTAAAAGTGATGGCAACGGATAAGAATAATACGAAGATGATGGATTCTGTGTTTGTCACAGTAAACGCAGGATGTTGTCAATACAATGCAATGATTCAATCCGGTAAATATAATTTCTGTTTGAATGATTCGCTTGAACTTTTTAATATCAGTCAGAATTCAGGAGCTACTTATAAATGGTATTTATCCTTAAATGGCAATGTGTATGACTCAGTTTCCAATTCCAATCTTGGGAAGATAAAATTGTCTAAACCAGGAAAGTATACTTTTCGACTTCTGGCTTATGGAGCTTGCCAGTCTGCAAGCACAACTCTTGAAGTGTTTTGTCATCCACTGCCATTTATTATACCGGGAAGGGATACCTTGCTGTGCGCACCCTCAACGGTCATTTTAGGGAATAATCAGCCCATTGCTCAACGGACTTATACCTGGATGCCCAAAGCGACTCTAAATGACAATTTTTTGCCCCAACCTACAGCAAATGTAGCAAAATCGACTACTTACACCCTTATTGTAAAAGACCTGAGTACCGGCTGCATGAATTATGATACAATAAATGTTTTACTTTCATTGGCTAAGCTGGATTTAGGAAATGATACCACATTATGTGAAGGTGCTGAATTAATTTTGAGAGGAACTTCATACCCTAACACGACTTACCAATGGAATGACGGTTCAAATGCTTCCAGTTTAATTATAAGAACTCCCGGCAAATATTATCTCACCATGACGGACAAATGTGGCACATATACCGATACGGTTGTAGTGGGTTCTAAGGTATGTTTCTGTGAGTTTTTTATGCCGAATGCTTTTTCTCCAAACGATGATGCTACAAACGAGTTTTTTCCATATGAGAATTTGGAAACTGTCATTGACATTATGATTTTTAACCGTTGGGGAGAAAAGATATATGACCGGAAAGCGACCAATAAGGGATGGGATGGTTATTATAAAGGTGAAATTGTGCAGCAGGATGTTTATCTTTATCTGATTCAATATGTGAATTGCCGTGGCAGATATGTTTATCTTAATGGCACATTTACTTTATTGAGGTAAATTAATTGTTTTTCAGAAAAGGGAGTTTTGAACTTAATAATTGGTTAAAGTCTTCAGATAATTTGAATTTATAAATACTGATAACCATCACAGATCCAAGAAAAATAGTTCTTACAAAACCATCGATATAAGGATTTTGAAACCAATTGCCTAAAAAGGTAATGGCGACAAAAAATAAAATCACCAATAGTATTTTTAGTTGATTGAATTCAAATGGGTTTGTTTTTAATTTGTATTGAATAACCGTCAGATTGCAAAGATTAACGCAAGCCATAACAAGTATTGTGCTGATGGCTCCACCGAGTATGCCGTATTTAGGGATAAGGTATAAATTAAATCCAACGGCTGAAAGTGCAAAAACAATAATACTAAAAAATGATAAATGATAAAACTTTGAATTGATGATAATTGGACCATTTCCACTCATAACAGCATCAATCAGTTTGCTGATGCCAATAAAAAAAACCACCCATTTACCCTGAGCATAATAATCTCCTCTAGGCATAATCATATATAAATTGTCGATGTTAAGCCAGATTAAAAAGAACAAAATGCCACTGATCAGCAGTTGATTGGTGCCATTCTTTTTATTTAAGAGTTCTACCTCTCTGAAATTTCCATTTTTCATGTGATTGGAAATAATGGGCACTGCTACTTGTAAGATGGTCCTTTTGGGTATTTCTATAAATGTAGCCAGATAAAAACCTATACTGTAAATTGCAACGTCTTCAAGGTGTTTGCGGATATTCGAAATCAGGAAAAAATCAATTTTAGGAGCAACCAAAGCAACAGTTCCCGAGAAGAATAAGATAATTGTAAAACGGAATACCTGATTTCTCAAATCCTTGTTCTTTTTTATAAATGTAAAATCAGGTCGGAGACTGATTTTTGTGAGTCTGGATAAAAATATAATATTACCGGATAAGGCAATAAAATAAGCAAGGACGATAAGCCAAACAGAGGTATTAAATGAAACAAACTTAAAATAATACATTAAACCTGCACAGATAATCAGACTTCTCATAACAATTTCTCTCATGAAATTAGGTACAGCAATTCTTCCGTGATTGGCACAAGTGGTCTCACTAACTATTTGATATAAGATAATAAAAATCAAGAGCAATAACATGGGAAATAATTCCCTGTAAGACATGGCGTCAGGATTGATAAAATTGAATATTGTGCTTCCTGCGGTCATTAATACAATGATTAATAGAGAATAACCAAATAGGGGAAATAGTAGTACCCAGAAGAAAAAGCCGTGGTGTTTTTGATCCTGAGTTCTGAAAAAAGGGAAAAACCTATTGATGCTATAATGGGTTCCCATCAAGGCAAACGCAGACAATACGGTAGCAAGTTCAAGAAATATTCTAATCGCGCCAAGTTCTTTAGGTTCATAAAACAGAGGAAAAAGTATAAACAGACTCAAAAAACCAAGGCCCATGCCGATATAATTAGATAAAGCGGCTTTAAAGCCCTGACGAATGATAACCCCCATATTTTAAAACAAAAGTACAGATTATTGTTCTTGGTCTAAAAGATTATTCGATTAATTTAAAAATAAATCACAAAGCATATATCTTTGCAAGATAAGACAGGACTTATTCACTGAATGGGCCTTCTTAAAGTCAAATCATATCAAGAACTCATTTTGAAAATAGGAATTATAGAAATTTGTGTGGAGGGACATTACGTTGTGGTAAATGCCTTAATCAAAACGTATCTTTCATCTACAGAAAATGAAGTGCTTGTTTTTACAACTCCGGCAATAAAGAAACTTTTAGCGGCTCAAAACAATCATCCTCAATTATCTTTTGTTGTTTTGGAGGACAAGAAAAAAGTAGGCGCGTTTATTCAATCCATGAATGCATACCAGCTCAACAGGATACATTATTCGACCATTTCAAAATATTTTAAAGAATTTTATCTGTTGAATGTTCACTCTAGTTGTGAGGAATATTTTCATTTTCACAATATAGATTTATGGTTTATGAGTGCCTTCAAACTTCAGGCAATACGTTTAATGGAACTCTTCAAAACTCAAAAAGGATTTTTGAATCTGTTTAATCACTTTAAGTATAGCGTGAAAGATATTTTGTGGGATTATTACAGGAAAAAGCTGATTACAAAACTTATTCATAAGCAGGTAACATTCATTATTCTGAGCGAGGCACAAAAAAAATATCTTGAGTCCTTTTTAAAGGGAAGTGATACGCTTATTTTTCCATCATTGATTTTTGAAGATGATTCAATTTTAACAGCAGAAATACTACCTAAACCTCCCGGTAAAATAAGAGTATGCGTGCCCGGTGCTGTTGTGCAGTCAAAAAAGGAATATGACAAGTTTTTGACCGTGCTTGAAAAGGATCTGGAGTTTTACAAACAATATTATATTTTTGATCTTTTAGGGCGTGTATCGGCAGAGGAAAAGAATCTTTTTGAACGTATAAAAGCGCTTGAAAAGAATGGGTTGGAAATCTATTATTACCTCAGCTTTATTGATGTCATTGAATTTGACCAGAAATTATATGCCAGTGATATCATTTTGAGCAATATGCACTTAAACGATGGCCTGACCATACAAAACAAGGAAACTGCAGCAGTATATCAGATGATAAGAGGAGCTAAACCAGGGATATTTCCAGGATATTTCCAGTTGGATCATTATTTTGAAGGGTCCGTCATTAAATTCGCAACTTATGACACCCTCGATAATCTGTTTAAATCGCTAGTTGAGGACAAGGATTTGCTGATAAACCTTCAAGTTCATGCGAAAAAGGTATCACAGGATTTTACGCCTGAAAATCTCCTGAAAAGGTTAATACCATGAATAAATACCTTGATTTTAATTTTATTATAAATTTGTTATATTTGCCCAATATAATAAAAATTAGATGTATAAAGAGATAAGCAAGTGTCGAATCTGTGGTAATACTAATCTTGTGCCATTGATTCATTTAGGCGAGCAGACATTAACAGGTGTTTTTCCAAAAGATAAACAAACAAAGATTACCAAAGGGCCGCTTGAACTTGTTAAATGTTTTGCGGAAGGTGATGAAAATGTATGCGGTTTAGTGCAATTGCATCATTCATACGACAGCGAAGAAATGTATGGAGATAATTATGGGTACAGATCAGGTCTTAACCAATCTATGGTGAAACACCTGGGAAGTATTGTTTCTGAGGTATGTAACAGAATAACCCTTTCTGAAGGGGATATCATTATTGATATTGGGGGCAACGATTCTACGCTCTTAAGATCTTACCCATCCGATTTAGGTTTGAATCTGATGGTCATAGATCCGACCTCTTCAAAATTTTCACAATATTATCCTGATTATATCAGGTATACACCTGATTTTTTCAGCGCAAAGACTTATAACGGAATTTTTAATCAGAAAGCAAAGGTGATTACTTCAGTTGCCATGTTTTATGATCTTGAAGAACCGCTTAAATTTGTTCAGGATATCTATGATGTGCTTGCGGATGATGGTATCTGGGTATTTGAACAAAGTTATTTGCCATACATGGTGGATACGAATTCCTATGACACCATTTGTCATGAGCATTTGGAGTATTATGCCATCAAGCAAATTTCATGGATTTTTGAAAAAGTGGGGCTAAAAATAGTTGATATTAATTTTAATGATGTGAATGGTGGCAGTTTTCGCATCACATCGGCAAAGAATACCTCATCCATTGCCTGTGATACCTCTAAAATTGCAAGTGCAATCGAAAATGAAGACAAACTCGGATATAATCAATTGGATATTTATCGGAAATTTGAAAAAAGTGTTCTTGAACACAAGAAAGAATTAATGACATTGTTAGATGGCCTTAAAGCAGATGGAAAAAAGATTCTAGGTTATGGTGCATCTACAAAAGGAAATGTATTGCTTCAGTATTGTGGCATTACAACAGAAGATATTGAGTGTATAGCTGAAGTGAATGAAGATAAATTTGGTTCATTTACACCCAATACCTTGATTCCGATTATATCGGAAAAGGAGGCAAGAGCAAAACAGCCTGATTATTTTTTGGTACTTCCATGGCATTTCAGAGCCGGAATTATAGAGAGAGAGAATGAATATCTGAAAAGCGGAGGTAAACTTATTTTTCCTTTGCCCAAAATTGAAGTTTATTCACTTTAAGGTTTGAACAAAAAAGCACTTATTGTCGGACACACTGGACAAGATGGATTTTATTTGAGAGAGATTCTGCTTTCAAACCATTATGATGTTGTGGGAATATCTCAATCTGAGGTCTATTCTAATTTTGATTTTCAGTTTAGAAAAGGTGATGTATGCGATGCCACTTATACTGATGATTTAATCAAAGCGTTTAAACCGGATGAATTATATTATTTGGCAGCTCTTCATCAGTCTTCTGTTGAGACGAGTTATAATGATCTGGAGTTTTATAAAAAGAGTATTGATGTCAATGCATACGGACTATTGAATTTCCTGAATAGCTTGCTTACTTTCTATCCTTCATGTAAGGTCTTTTATGCCTCATCATCACATATTTTTGGCGGCACGCCTTATGATATACAGAATGAAGAAACGTCATATTGTCCCGTGTCTATTTATGGAATAACCAAAGTGTTGGGGATGCAATTTTGTGAATTATATAAACAAAAAGGGGTTTTTTGTTCCGCGGGGATATTTTACAACCATGAGTCTCCAAGAAGGGATTCTAAATTTGTTTCAAAAAAGATTGTTGAAACAGCCGTAGCAATCAAGCTGGGAAAAAAAGATAAACTTGAACTGGGTGACCTCTCGGCCAAGATTGATTGGGGTTATGCGCCTGATTATGTTTATGCCGCCTTCCTGATATTGCAAAATCAAAATGCGGGCAACTACATTATATCCAGCGGCCAATTGCATACAGTTGAAGACTTTGTCGCAGAGGTGTTTAATCTATTACAACTTGATTGGAAACAATACGTTGTTGAAAATAAACAAATCATCCTAAAAAAATCGGTAACTATTTTAAGGGGTGACTCAACAAAGTTAAAAACAGACACAAAATGGAAAAATTCAGTTTCATTTAATGAAATGATTAAAATTCTGGTAGAGAATGAATTAATGCGTTCTACTTAATGTAGATTTTTATCTGCTCTGATCTGATTATTCATAGCCGAAATTCTGCTGTCATCAAACTTCTCCAAGGGTAAAAAGATAAAATTATTAATAAATAATCTGTTTTTGGCATGGTTGGTGGGTGATTGAATCTCTTGAATGTTTTGCTGATGTATATCCCCTTTGATTTGTTGCTCAAGTGTATTGAAATAATAACATTTATAATGCCCTGATTGTTCAATGTTTGAAATAAAAGAAATGATTGGTGTTGTGTGATGCTGTTGTTCTATTTCTATCATCAGAATGGGTTGAAATTCTCTGATACATTCTGTTGCGCCTTCAATGACATCCATCTCAGCCCCTTCAACATCAATTTTTATCATTGATATATCCTTTAAACCAAGATTTTTAATGATGGAGTCAAGTTTTACAACCTCCACATCAATCAATTTAAAAGTAGTTTCAGAAGTGTCAATATAATCAGTCTTTAAAGTCCCTCTTGTGTGTATTTCCCTTTCATCAAAAAAAGGAATTTTAAATTGACTTTTTTCATTTGTTTTGGAGATGGCATATGGATGTATGGCCATGCCATTAAATATTTTTTTTAGTCTTTGATTAAGCAATGGATGAGGCTCAAAGGCATGTATGTTTTCTTTTAAAACAATTTTTTCGGCGGTATAAAGATATTGGCCTAGATTTGCTCCAATGTCAATAAAAGTAGAGTTCTTGTCAAGGAAATATTTAATAAGTAGGAGCTCGTTTTCAATATTCTTGTTTTGAATCGAATGCCAGTTTAAATGTTCTAGATTCTTGAAAAATCTTTTTTTATAGAGTTGTGGTACAAAATTGATTTGCAGTTTCTGTATCAGTGATTTTAGTCTTTTTTTCATTGTCTATGCAGCCTCTCATCTTGAGTTCAAATCGATGCTAAGATTGCAAATATAGTTAAATCACATATTTAAGTCATAATTTTGCGTACAAAAAGGTGGATCCCGCTGAAGATATTGGAATATTAATACATACCCACAATTCCCCCCCCCCGCGCTCAACATTTTTTGATATGTTTGATTTTTGAATTAGATTTGAACACATTAGGGGCTCAAATTCAATGACTGATAAAACCATCGTTAAAAACCGTAAAATGTTGCTTTATGCAGGGTTTTTAATCCTTTTAGCACCGATTCTGTATTGGGTTCTTAAGGCCATATTTGCAGGGAGCACGTACCCCTTTGCCCTGTTTATGGATGAACGCATTACTTATGAACCCATTCATCAAGCACTGGTAGGTACCTGGTTTGATCTTCTGTCCTTTTTTTTTGACGGACACGATAACCGGTATGGCCGTCTGCTCTGGAATATAGATTTCATAGGGTCTTACATACCCTTTAAATTATTCGGAGATCAGGGGCAGATTATCACAACCCGTCTCATTCAGATGATTGTGCTCATGACGGGATATTACCTGATGATCTGGTCATTGGTCAAATCCGATGTCATCAGGATATTGGTTTTTTTATGCCTGATGCTGTTGCCACAATCATTTTATTATTTTCTGATGCCTAAGCCTGAGCCTTTCATCGTTCTGATCATAGGCTGTTTAATCCATTGCCTGATAGCCGGAAAACAAAGATACTATTTCTTGTTTTTAGGGATACTGGCAGGACTTAAAATTTCAACTATTCCTATCTGTGGGCTTTTCCTGGGGGCATATCTTCTTACTTTCCCTACAGCTTATTCTTTGCGCGCATTTTGGACCGATATAAAAAAGCTGTTCAATTATAAAATAGTGGGGTTCTACTTATTGCTCTCTGCGGGTTTGGCTTTTTTACTTTTTTATTATTTTAAGATACAATATCTGGAAGAAATTTATCTGGTCTTAATGAAGAAAAAAGTACTAAAGATTAACTTGTATCATGGTTTTGTCGCTTTTAACGCTTTCTTAGCTGCCTTTTTTATTATGATTTCATGGCTTTATTGTCGACCATCGTTTTCTAACCTTTCTGTCATTTCCCGACAAAAGATTCAACTGTTAACCGGTTTGGCTATCTGTAATACGTATCTCTATTTTACCCCTTTTAATATTTTTCTTTATATCACTACGCCCGTAACGCATGGGGCAGATAATACAGCTATCACAGTGTTTCACTGGCTTGACTTTATGTATAAGGATGTCTTTTTTGCCCAACCTACTTTAATTATCGTATTTCTCTCTTCGATGATTGCCATTTGGTTCTTAACCTGGTTCAAAAAAACCAATAGTATATTGAACCGGAATATGATCGGACTCATCGTATTAATCTGTTTGGTCAATCTTTTGCCAGTCATATTTTTCACAAAAAGATTATGGGGCTTTTACCTCCTTTTACCTATGGTGTTTTTATGGGGGTATTATGCGAAGATTCTTGACAATATTAAACACTCGGGAATTAAAATTGTGGGGTGTACGCTGTTATTGTTATACCCGATTCTGGGTTTCCCCGGATTGGAAAATACTGCGAAATCTAAAATAGAAGAGGAGAGGGAGATGGGTTTTGTCTACAAAAAAGCAGAATATCTTAAGGTCTGTGAAACACTCAATAATCTGACACGGCAGATGCCCGAGAAAGAAAGAACAGCGTTCTGGGATCCTAATCTTTTTTTTCCGGATCAACTAGCCGGTATAAATGTCAAGGTTTTCTGGGGGCCATTTAATGGATGGAAGGAAGGCCGGAGTCTGGTGGTATTGAGTAATTATCCCGACAAATTATATCAAGCTGAAAAAGGAAACAAAAACTTTGAAAAAAACAATGTATCCATCACTCAATTTCGTAATTTTACAGATTCATTAACAGGTAGTTATTCTGAATATCATAAAGATTCATTCCAATATTACCGGATTTTTTTGAAACATTAAACCATGTTTGCGCCTATAGCCATATTTACCTATAACCGATTGGATCATTTTCAGCAGACGATTCAGCATCTCTTGTTGAATAAAGAAGCAAAAGACACCGATTTGTATGTATTTTCAGATGCGGCCAAACATGAGAAGGATAAAGAAATAGTCGATAATATTAGAGATTATATTCAACAGATTGTTGGGTTTCGCCGTGTTTTTCTGAGTTCAAATGAAGAAAATATGGGGCTTAAAGCTTCAATTAAAAGAGGGGTGACTGAGGTTTTATCCACTCATGATGCTATCATTGTGGTTGAAGATGATATTTGTGTAAATCGACACTTTTTAAGTTTTCACAATGCCTGTCTTGAAAAATATAAAACCTACAAACAGTTATGGTCAGTGTCAGCATTTGTAATACCTGAAATAGGGAAGGACATAGCTGAAAAAACTGCTCAGTCCTATTTTCTGACCCAAAGAGCTTCGTCATGGGGATGGTCTACCTGGAAAGATAGATGGGAAGCCGTTGTTTGGGATGAAAAACAACTCTTAACTTATTTGTCTAAGGACGGGAACTATTCTAAATACTACAATACCGGAGGAGATAAAATCAGGATGTTGTTGGACTGTTTTCAAAAAAAGAATAATTCCTGGGCTATTATTTGGGATTTCAACCATTTTATGCAAGGAACTTATTGCCTGTATCCGTCTGTTTCTCTGGTTAAAAATATAGGACTTGATTATAGTGGTGTGCATTCAAAACCCAGAACGGAATATGATGTGGCGCTTAAAAACTGGGACTTTAAACCGACAGAATTGCCTGAGAATCCGATTAGTCCCCTTTACGCTCAGGAAAAATTTAAACGCTTAAATCGCAAATTTTACAGGGATATTCTAGATTTATGGAGGTACAGGCAGATGAAAATAAATTCTTGAACATTTGCACTTCTTGCTTTTTTTTAATAGGTTTGTCATGATGGAATAATTATCGACTCTTTTTTAATCAGAATTGAGTGATAAATCTACCCAGTATTAAAAACCAAAACAACAACTATATGAAAAGAAAATTGACTATTCTGTTTTTAAGTGCCTATTGCCTGAGTATACAGGCTCAGATGGGCACTTGGAATGCAAAGGCTTCCATGTCCATTGTAAGATCTACAGGTGTAGGTTTTAGTCTGAAAGGTATGGGCTATGTCTGTGCAGGTGCTGCAGATGCTGCAACTAACGATTTGAAAGACTTATGGCAATATGATCCTTCAACGAATACCTGGTCTCAGAAAGCGGATTTGCCAGGAGATGGCAGAAGAGAATTATCCGCCTTCACGGTTGGAGATTTGGCCTATGTAGGACATGGCCGAAACGTAGGAACAACCGAAATATTTTATTCATTTTATGCTTATGATCCGTCAGCCAATACTTGGTCGCCGATTGCAGATTGTCCTGTTCAAAGGTACACCAGTACAGGTTTTTCAATAGATTCTATTGGTTATATGACCTGTGGTATTTTGCCGGGTGTGGCGAGGTATAAGGACCTTTATGCGTACAATCCGAGAACGGATAAATGGACTCAAAAAGCCAGTTTGCCTTCTGCCGCCTTAAATAGATCTTATGCATGTTGTGTAAGCGCCAACCATAAGGGTTATTTGATGGGTGGGTTTGAAGGTCAGCAAATGGAGGATTTTTATGTGTATGACCCAGTCCTAGATGAATGGGCAAAAAAAGCGAATTTCCCGGGAGGGAAGCGTAATTCTGTGGCCGGATTTGCTTTGTATGGGTATGTGTATATGGGAATGGGAAGGGATGCTACCACTGCGACTTATAAAGACTGGTATTATTATAATACGGGTAAAGATGTTTGGACAAAAATAAGTGACCATCCGACGGATAATATGACTGGACACGCCACGTTTGTGATTGACAATGTGGCTTACACCTGTACAGGTAATAATAGAGCCGGTACCTTCATGTCAGATGTCAATGCGTTTAGGTTGAATTCGATGTCGCTGGATAATACTTCCTCAGAGTGGATAAAAGCTTTCCATCCGGATGGTGCATCGTACCTTGTTGTGAATGTTTTTGCCGGAGATTTGCACATACAGGTGTATGATATAACAGGAAAACTGGTGTTGAATAAAATGGAACTCATTAGCAATAAAGGGCAGGCTAAAATTGAATTAGGACAGCTTACAAAAGGCATATATGTGGCTGATATCAATAATGGCAAAAATCAAGGTCAACTCAAGTTTATAATTGATTAATCTTTCCACGAGCAAATATTGTCGCTTTTCGTGGCGAAAAAA
>Ga0123337_10005272_pt1 | contig 12784 bp, 11 predicted proteins | sample frozenSSSSmetaG_FD_89792 | JGI IMG/M metagenome (GOLD analysis project Ga0123337, IMG submission 89792) | Glacier valley bacterial and archeal communities from Borup Fiord, Nunavut, Canada, to study Microbial Dark Matter (Phase II) -... | ecosystem: Environmental > Aquatic > Freshwater > Ice >...
ACCGTTGCGGGGGTGGTGCTGGTGCAGCTGATGCCGACCGTGCCGTATGCCGCCACCGTGCTGGGCGCGGCCTTCGCCAACCTCGACCCCGACTACGAGCGGCAGGCCCGCGCGCTCGGAGCCGGGGCCCTGCAGGTGCTGCTCTTCGTCACCCTGCCGATGCTGCGTCCGTCGCTGCTGCTCGCCGGGCTCTTCACCTTCCTCATCTCGTGGAGCGAGTACGTCCTCACCTTGCTCGTGGGTGGGGGGCAGGTCACCACCTTGCCGTTGTTGCTGTTCGCGGCAATATCTTCCTCCGACACGACTGTCGCAGCCGCCCTGGGAATGCTGATGATCGCGCCACCCCTGGTGCTCGTCGTGGCCTCGACCCGCCTGCTGTCCGCCCGCTCCGGCGCCGTCGTCGGGATGGCGCGCCTGTGACCGGGGCGAGCGTCGAGCTGGCCGGAGTCAGCATGACGTTCGGCGGGACCGTGGCGGTCGACGACCTGTCGATCGCCATCGAGGCGGGCAGCTTCACTGCGCTGCTCGGCCCCTCCGGATGCGGCAAGAGCACCACCTTGTCGGTGCTGGCCGGTCTGACGACCGCCGACACCGGCGACGTGCTCTTCGACGGGACCAGCGTGCTGGGCGTCCCGGCGGAGCACCGCCCGGTCGGGCTCGTCTTCCAGAAGCCGCTGCTCTTCCCCCACCTGTCAGTGGCCGACAACGTCGGGTTCGGCCTGCGGATGCGCGGCACCGCCACCCGCGCCCGGTCTCGTGCGGTCGGCGAGATGCTCGAGCGGGTTCAGCTCGCCGGCCTGGGCGATCGGCGGGTCGGTCAGCTCTCGGGTGGGCAGGAGCAGCGGGTCGCGCTGGCCCGGGCATTGGTGCTGGAGCCGAGCGTGATGCTCCTCGACGAGCCCTTCTCGCAGCTGGACTCCACGCTGCGCGGCCAGATGCGCGCGCTGCTGCGCCAGCTGCACGACGAGTCGGGGGTGACGACGCTCTTCGTCACCCACGACCAGGCCGAGGCGGTCGAGGTCGCCGACTCGATCGCCCTGATGCTGGGCGGCACCCTCGTCGGTCACGGCCCGCCACAGGAGTTCTACACCCGGCCGGCCTCGTTGGCTGCCGCCCGGTTCTTCGGCGTGGGCAACGAGATTCGCGGGCGGGTCGGTGGTGGGCGCTTCACCACGGGCACCTCCTCGCTCGTCGTGACCACCGACACGGCCGATGGTGACGCCGTGCTGGTGATCCGCCCTGAGGCGGTGCGACTCGACGCCGCCGGTGGTGGCGCCGCCCCGGTGACCGGGGTGGTGACGGGCGCACGCTTCGCCGGCACCCACCTGCGCGTCGACGTCGAGCTCGGGGGCCAGCTGCTGCTGATGCAGGTGCCGGTGGGGCACCGGATCACCGTCGGTGAGACAGTCGCGGTCGAGCTGCCACCAGGCGCCTGCACGGTCTTCGCCGTGGGTGAGGCGTGACCCGCCGGGCCGCCGTCCTGCGGCTGCTCGCCCTCGTCCTGCTGGTCGCAGCGGCGTTGGCGCTGGCCCAGGTCATCGGCATCCCGAGTGTCGACCAGTTGAGGGCCCGCTTCGCACCGTGGGGGTGGTGGGGCGCGGTTGCCTACGCGGCGCTGTACGCCGTGGCGACCCTGTCCCCGCTGCCGAAGACCGTCTTCAGCCTCGGCGCAGGCGCCCTCTTCGGGCTCGGCGTGGGCTTGGGCGTGGTGGTCGTCGGTGCCTGCACCGGCGCGGTGCTGGCCTTCTACCTGGCCCGCGCCCTCGGCCGCGAGGGGGTGCACCGGCTGACCGGCCTGCGCGGCGACCGCCTCGACGCCCAGCTCGCCCGACGCGGCTTCGTCACCGTGCTCACCCTGCGGCTGGTGCCGGTCGTGCCCTTCACTGCCGTCAACTACCTCGCCGGCGTCACGTCGCTGCGGGTGCCCGTCTTCCTGTCCGCGACCGCCCTCGGCATCCTGCCGGCGAGCACGGCGTACGTCGCCCTCGGCGCCTACGGCTCCAAGCCCGGCTCGTGGCCGTTCTGGACGGCGCTCGCGTCCGTGGTCGTCCTCACCGCGGGCGGTGCGGTCGTCGCTCTGCGTGAGCGGCGAGGGGCAGCGGAGAGGGTCAGTGGGCAGGAGGGGCAGGGCGTCGGCAAAGGCGTGGACTAGCAGGTCGGTAGGCATCGATAGAGGCCGGCTACCGGCCCGCCTCAGCGGCCCGGAGGGTGACGCGCCGTACGGCGGCGAGGGCGTGCGTCGCGCGGCTGGTCAGGCCGCCCGCCAGCTGTTCCTGCACCTGGGCGAGCGCGGCCTTCCACAGTCCGTCACCGTAGGTCGGGTAGGCGTGGGTGGAGGCGGCGAGGTCGCGCGCTTTCAGCCCGTGCCGGGCGGCCAGCACGGCCTCGGCCAGCGACTCCCCCGCCCGCGGGCCGACGACGGTTGCGCCGACGACGCGTCCCTTGCCGTCGAGCACCAGCCGGGAGAAGCCGGCCGTCTGCTGCTCGGCGACCGCTCGGTCGACCTCGGCGTGCGGCACCGTGCGGACGGTCAGCCCGAGGGCCTGCGCCTGCGCGAGCCCGACGCCCACGGCGGCGATCTCGGGCTGGGTGAAGGTCACTCGCGGTGTGAGGGCGACGTCGACCCGGCGCCGCAGACCCAGCACCGCGTTGCTGGCGGCGAGACTGCCGTGCACCCCTGCGGTGTGGGTGAACTGGGGGTGCGCGGTCAGGTCACCCGCGGCCCACACGTGAGGGTTGGTGCTACGCAACCGGGCGTCGACGCGCACGAGGCCCCGCTCATCGAGATCGACGCCAGCGTACTCGAGCCCGAGCGACGCAGTGCGCGGGCGGCGGCCCACTGCGACGAGCACGGAGTCGAAACCGACCTCGCTGCCGTCAGCCAGCTCGGCGACGAACGAGCCTCCGTCCGGCCGTACGGCGACCAGCTCGGCACCAGTGCGCACGTCGACCCCGTCGTCGACCAGCGCCTGGGTGACGACGGCCGCGGCGTCGGCGTCCTCCCGCCCCAGCAGTCGGCCGGCGGCCTCCAGCAGCGTCACCGTCGAGCCCAGCCGGGCGAAGGCCTGACCGAGCTCGCAGCCGATGCTGCCACCGCCCAGAAGCAGCAACCGCTTCGGCAGCTGCGTCAGGGCGAAGACGGACTCGTTGGTCAGCGGGTCAGCCGCCACGAGGCCGGGAACCGGCGGCACCACCGCCGTGGCACCGGTTGCGATCAAGGCCTGTCGGAAAGGAACTGGCTGCCCGTCGACGGTTGCGGTGTGCCCGCCGGTCAGCTGCGCCGAGCCGTGGGCGGCGCTGACGCCCGCCGCTCGCATCGCCTCGGGTGAGTCCACCGGCGCAATGGTCGCGACGGCCTCCCGCACGTGCGTCATCACCGCCGCGAAGTCGACGGTGAGGCCCTCCGCACGGACGCCGTAGCGGGTCGCCGCCCTCGCGTCGTGGGCCGAATGGGCGGCGCTGAGCAGGGCCTTGCTCGGCACGCAGCCGCTCCAGAGGCAGTCGCCCCCGATCCGGTCACGCTCGACCAGCAGCACGCTGACCCCGAAGCCGGCGGCGGTCTTCGCGCCGACCAGGCCAGCGGTGCCACCGCCGATGACGAGCAGGTCCCAGGCGACCCCGTCAGGCGGAGCGAGGTCGTCGGACGACCAGGTCGCCGGGTCGTCTTTCGACTCCGCCGAAAGGGGGATTCCCAGCGTCATCAGACGTCCTCGGCCACGAGGCCCTCGACCCCGTGACAGGTCCGCATCTGCGGGGGCGAGGTCATCATCGGGTCCTCCTGGATTCGAGGTCCTGGGGGCTCGCCGCTGGCTTGGTGCCGACCGCGACGTGCACGTGCCCGCCCATCAGCACCTCATACGTCGCGTCGTCGGTGGCGATGAGCACCTGCTGCCAGACCTCCCGGGACTCGTCGACCCCACCGCTGAAGAGCGCCAGCCGCGCCAGGGGCTCGAAGACGCGCCAGCGACCGACCGGCAGGGCGGTGTCGACCACGGCGATGCGACCTCCGGGTCGCAGCAGCGCCCAGGCCTGCTCCCACGCCTGGCGCCAGTCGTCGACCACGGACAGCGAGTACGTGAAGACGACCGCGTCGAACAGCCCGTCCACGAGGGAGGACACCTGCGCCGCGTCTCCCTCGACCAGCGTGACGGCCGACCAGCCCTGCCTCTCGACTCGACGGCGCGCCTGGGCCAGCATCGGGGCACTGGTATCCACCCCCACCACCTGACCGACGTCCGCTTCCATGAGGAACGGCAGGTCCAGCCCCGTGCCGCACCCGACGTCGAGCACCCGCTCACCACCCTGGAGACCCAGCCCCTCGATGGCGGCCCGACGCCCGGCCCGGTAGACGAAGCGTTCGAGCGACACCACGTCGTAGACCCGCGCCCCCAGCTGGTAGCGCGGCATCCGCAGTGTCGTGGTCATGAGTCCCAGCATGACGTCTGGGAGGGTCGGTGTCCGTCACCCACCCCCCGGCTGTCGACGACCTCGTGCGCGAGCGACCCCGTACGGTCGCGGCCTGACGGTCCGGGTGTGGTCCCTCACCCGTCGAAGACCGACCAACAGATGTGGTTCCGCCGCTGCTGGTCCTCCAGCACGAGGGCGTGAACCCGCTGCGGCAGCTGCCTGCGCTGCCACCCGCACTCCCGCGCCCCGGCGGCGTCGCTGTCCCCCAGCGGCGTCGCGGCCCGCACCGCCTTGATCGCGTACGCCGGAGCACCCAGATCGTGCTCGGCGACGTGGGCGACGCACGCCGCCTGACCCGCGGCGTAGGCCGCCCAGCGTGCTGGGCCCGTCAGGAGCCGAGCGGCGCCCATGGCGTGGCCACCGGCCCCTCGGGACTGCATCATCCCCACCTCACCGCGGGCCCAGGCGCGAGCCGTTGCGATGGCGTCGCGCGGCCGGGTGTCGCCCGGGCAACCGGTCTCGAAGAGAACGAGTACGTGCTCCGCGCAAGCGGCGGCCCACACAGCCAGCAGCCGGTGGTCCGCGTCAGTGAGGCTGCCGCCGCGCCGGACCGTGACGAGACGCGGATCACGCACCTGCGGAAGGATCACTCTGACCGCCTCCGTCTCCTCGGTCGTCGGTCGGGCGGTGGCGGTGGCGATCCATCCGACTCGCTATCTCAGCCCCGTCCTTGGTCATGGCTCAGCACCGTAGTCGCATCCCGCGGCGCGGCCCTGGAGCCCGGACGTCTCGGTCGGGGACAGTAGGGGGATGACCACCCGTGACGGAGCCGCCTACTTCGACGGCTGGTACACCGACATGAGAACAGCTCCCGTCAAGGACGAGATCGAGCAGCGCCACCTGAAACTCCCACCGCAGCTGCTCTCGACCAGCCTGCTGACCTGGGACGGGGTCGCCGAGGTCACCTCCGCGCTCCGGCTCTCTCCCGGCGACCTGCTGCTCGACCTTGCGTGCGGTCGCGGCGGCTACGGACTCGAGATCGTGTCCCGGACGGGAGCGCGGCTCCTGGGGCTCGACTTCTCGCCCGTGGCGGTGCGGCAGGCCCGTGGGCAGGCCGCCCACCTCCAGCGGGAGGCGGAGTTCGCCGTCGGTCGCCTCGAGGCCACCGGGCTGGCTACGGCCTGCGTCGACGCGGCGATCGTCGTCGACGCCGTGCAGTTCGCCGACCCTGCGGAGGCGGCGTACGGCGAGCTGGCCCGGGTGGTGCGGCCCCATGGCCGGGTGGCGCTGACCTGCGGGGAGGCGCGAGACCACGCCGACCCGACGGTAGCCGTCAGGTTGCGGTCGCTCGACCTGCGCCAGGGACTGACCGACGCCGGCTTCACCGACATCTGCGTCGTGGAGCGTGAGACCTGGCGTACCCGAGCACGCGATGTGGATGGAGGCGGAGGCCCTCGACCCCGGAGACGACCCGGCACTACGGTCGTTCCACGACGCGGGAGTGCGCTCCCTCGCCCGCCGCGACGGGTTGCGCCGCGTTCTGGCCACCGCAACCGCCCCCGGGCAGCGAGTCTGAGCACACGACCTGGTGCCGCCACGCCGCGGGCGGCCCCGCTGGTGCGGGGCCGCCTGCGGCTGAGGGGGCGACGACGGCCGGGGCTCGGCGTACCGGTCAGCTGTCACCCCGGGAGGGCAGGGCGGCGACGGCCGTGCGGTCGAAGCCCTTGAAGGTCATCCAGCACCCGACCGCGAGCTCCCAGGCGGCGATCGGCAGGGTGAGCAGGCCGCCGACGGACGAGACCTGGTCGAAGAGCCCGAAGAGGGTGGCGCCGGCGGCGACGAGCAGCAGCGGTGCACCGATGAGCCCGACGGTCGGGATGAGTCGCGGCACCAGCCGCGTGCGGTACAGCACCGTGCCGAGGAGGATCGCGTTGAAGGCGGGCATCAGTCCCGGGCCGAGCAGGAAGGTCCAGTTCCTCACCTCGACCAGCGCGTGGCCGGCGGTGGTCAGCGCAGTCGTGTCGCCGCCGACGCTTGCGTACTGCTGCCTGAGGGTGACCACGGCGAGGAGGCTGACGACGCCGATCATGACGACGGCAGCCTCCATGAGCCGCGAGGTGACGAAGCCGAGCGCCATCGCCTCGTGGCGCCGCCTCAGGACCGGGAAGAGGGCCACGGCCGAGCCGATCGCCGTCAGGGCGTTGACGACGTCGAGCACGCAGCCCCAGATGACGCGCGTGTCCTGACCCGCGCCGGTGATGTATCCGGCGTCGTGCAACACCGGCCCGATGAGCAGCAGCGCCGGGATGGAGGAGAGGAAGGTGAGCAGGTAGAAGATGCCGGCAGCCCGCGCATGGTTGCGCGTCGGGTCCACGGGTGGGCCGGAAGCGAGAGCGGGGGCGGATGGTGCGGTGAGGGTCATGTCAGGCTCCTGTGGGTGTGTCGTGGTGGTGAGGTGGACGCGTCGCGTCATCGGGCGCGATGCGGGTGACCGAGATCAGGGGCACACCGATGTCGCGCAGCCGGTGCAGCAGACCGTGCAGGGCGGCCTGGTCGACGACCGGACCTCGCAGCAGGGTGAAGCCCTCACCGGTAGTCAGGCTCATGGCCTCGAACGAGGTGGACCACCGGGGGTCGAGGCGCCCGTGGAGGCGGATCTCGTAGCAGCCGGACTCGTCGCTCTCGGCAGCGCGGCTGGGGGGTGCTGTGTTCATGCCCCGCACGTTAGGAGCCGGAGTGGTGACCGGGCCTCACATCATGTGGTGAGTGCGGTGGTGATCTTCGGCGGCGTCAGCTGGCACGTGTGAGCAGCTGCAGCTCTGCGGCTCGCGTGACGGCGGCCCGGCGGCTGTTCACGCCGAGCTTGGCGTAGATGCTCTTGGTGTGGGTCCTCACGGTGTTGAGCGAGACGACGAGCTCGCGGGCGATGGCGGGGCCGTCGAGGTCGGTCGCGAGCAGCCGGAGCACGTCGAGCTCGCGCCCGCTGAGGGGGTCGACCAGACCCTGATCCCTCGCAGGCACAGGCTTGCTCACGGGGCGAGTAGCCTCGAGCAGGCGCCGCGCATAGGCCCAGGAGGGATCCTCGCGGACGAGCGCCTCGAGCAGGGTTGCCATGGGCAGGCCCTCGCCCACGAAGACACGCACGTATCCCTGGGGCTCGGCCAGCCTCAGGGCCTGGCCCAGCAGCGCCAGGGCGCCCGGCACGTCGTGGCGCCCGTGCCGGGCGAGGTACGCGAGCGCCTGCAGAGCCAGGATCTCGATCAACGTGCCCGTCCGCCCACCCTCCTGCGCGGCGACCCGGAGACGCTCGAGCAGGCCGCAGGCCGTCTGGAGCTCCTGGGCGGAACCCTGGGCAGCCTGTTGGCGCAGGAGGATCCGGGCGAGCGTCACGTGCTGGTACTCCCTCACGTAGTGCAGCTCGTCGTCCGCGCTGAGGGGTGCTTCCCGCCCCCAGCCGCGAGCCTCCGCCAGGCGGCCTTGGCGCACCAGCATCCGTGCCCGCTGGGCCGGCACCGGACGCACGTCGGGGGAGAAGTCGCCGACGTAGACCCGGTTTGCCTCCTCGAGCAGGGCCACGGCTCCGGCGAGGTCTCCCTCCGCCTCGAGCAGGTGCGCGCGGGCGACGCGCCACCGATACGGATGCTGCGGCAGACCGCACTGCTCACCGAGCCCCTCCACTCGACGCAGGTGGGCTGCCGCGGCCTCGAGATCCCCCCGTTCGAAGGCGATCTGGCCCAGACCCAGCACCATGTCCGCGGTGCCACGCATCGGCCCGCCGACCTCGTGCTCGGCGGCGAGCCGCAGGGCGCCCTCGTAGATGCTCACGGCATCGTCGAGGCGACCCAGGGTGATCTGCAGGTCCGCCAGGGTGATCGAGCACCCGAGCACGTCGGAGTAGTTCCCTGCCCGTCGAAGCCCCTCGACGGCGGCGGAGTAGCCCCGGTGGGCAGCCATCAGGTCCCCACTCCCCCACGACGCGAGACCCGACAGGGCGGATGCGGCGGCCACGGTAAGGTCGTCACCGGGTGCGGCCAGCGCGACAGCACGATCGGCGTGCGCGACGGTGTCGTCCGGCTTCCCCCGAGCCAGTGCCAGGGCCGCTCGATACGTCTCCATCGTCCCGGGCAGCCGTGCCAGCACCGACGGCTCGAGCACGACGGTGTCCGCCGGCGGGTCGGCGAGGACTCGTTCCAGGTCATCCAGGCGTTCGTCGACTCCCTCGAGCTGCCCGCTGGACATCAGGGCCCCGATGAAGCCCACCGCCAGCACGGGGCGACGGCGCACGACGTCGTACGGGAGATCGTCGACCCATCGCCGCACGGTGGCCTCCTCGCGGTCGCGAAGCAAACCGATCGCGCTGCGCTCGATGACGTCGGCCGCGAGCTCGACGTCGCCACCCGCGACGGCGTGCCTGACCGCCGGCACCAGCTCGTCGTGTCCGGCGTACCACTGCGCGGCTCGCCGGTGCAGGTCGGCGACCTGACCCGGGTGCTCGTGCAGGAGATGCGCGCGGAGGACGTCGGCGAACAGGTGGTGGTACCGGTACCACTGACGTGTGTCGTCGAGCGGCACGACGAAGAGGTTCGACCGGTCCAGCTGCTCCATCACCAGCCGGCCGTCGTCCCGGCACGTGACGGCGTCACACAGGGGGCCACTGAGCCGCTCGAGGATCGAGGTCTCGAGCAGGAACCTCCGGATGTCGTCAGGCTGGCGTCCGATCACCTCCTCCACGAGGTAGTCGACGACGTAACGGTCGTCACCGGCGAAGCCGGCGATGAAGGCAGCCCCGTCGTCTCGCCCCCGGAGCGAGAGCGCCGCCAGCTGCAGGGCGGCGATCCAGCCCTCCGTCCGCCCCTCGAGGGCGGCGATGTCGCCCGCCTCCAGGTCGAGGCCGACGGCCTCGTTGAGGTACGAAGCCGTCTCGGCAAGCGTGAACCGCAGGTCCGCCGCGCGCACCTCTACCAGCTCGCCGCGGGCTCGCAGGCGACCCAGCGGGAGGGCCGGGTCAGCACGGGTGCCGATCACCAGGTGCACCTGAGGCGGCATATGCCACAGCAGGAACGAGACGTCGGCGGCGATCGCCGGCCCGTCAGCGCAGTGGTAGTCGTCCAGCACCAGGTCGAGTCCCTCGGGCCTGGTGATGAGCTCGTTGAGCACGAGGGTGAGGACGGTCTCGATGGACGGGTGGGCACCCTGCAGGAGGGTCAGCGCACTCGCTCCGACGCCGGGAGCAGCGTCGTCCAGGGCGGTCACGACATAGGTCCAGAACGACTCGGGCTGCTGCTCGGTCTCCTCGAGGGACACCCAGGCCACCGCACGCCCGGCCGCCCTCGACGCCTCGACCCAGGACGCCAGCAGCGACGTCTTGCCGAATCCGGGAGGCGCGGAGACGAGCGTCAGCCGAGGGATCTCCGACGCCCGCGGGCGGTCGAGGAGCCGGGGGCGCGAGACCATCTCCGGACGCACCGACGGGATGAAGAGCTTGGTGCGCACCAACGGGCTCGGCACAGCCGCTCCCTCACTCTCACCAGGCGATCGTGACGACAGTACCCTCCGATGCCCTCTCCATACGACGGTGGTGTGAAGAAGGCATCAGTCGCCATCTAGGCCCATCTGGGGCCCACCTCCCTCAGGTGGGTGGGTGGCCAAGGAGGGTTGCGCAGCCGCTACGGCAGATGGCCGCAGCCCCCCTCTGACTGCGGTGTGACTACGAACATGCCCTCCGACCCGCGTGCCAAGCCAGCAACCGAGCTGAGGACGTATGAAGGGAGCCCCACCGCCCTAAGGAGGAGCGCTCCACCACCAAGCGAAATGGCGGAGGGGCCCAGCTCACGCGGGTCGATCAGGCCGCCCCGCGCCAGCCCCGCCCCCGTTGTTGCGCAGGGCCCGGAAGCCCTCGATGCACAGGGCCGTTCCGATGAAGTCGACGAGGAACACCCATCACGGCCGCGGGTGGCCGTCGGGCCAGTGGAGGTAGGACACGACGAGGATGATGAGGCCGACGGCGAGCATCCATGGGCCGTGATGGGCTTTGGGAGCCCCGAAGAGCGTGCGCCAGCAGGCCCTCGAGGCGCCCGAGTTTGTGATGCGGGGACGGCGATGGTCACGGGTCTTCTTTCCTTGACAGCGCCCCCAGAATCTACGACCACACCATTCTGATACCGCTCCAGAGCTGAGCGATGAGAAGGCCTCAGATGGCGTTTCTCTGCACCACGCCCAGAAGGGTCGAGAAGGCCGTGGAACGCGTCGAGTGCCAGACGTGGAGGTGGTTGACATGATGTGGTGCGGCTGTCGTAGTTCTTGACGAGGCCGAGGGAGCACAGCCCCGGCATCGGTCGTCGGTCCGGCATCGGTCGTCGGTCCGGCATCGGTCGTCGGTCCGGCACCGTTCCGTCGGGTCGTCGCGTGATGGGTCATGGGCTACCGCGTGTACGCAGCTCACGCCGCGAGGTCGGCGACGGTGCGCGGCTTGGTGACGTGGGTGCGGCCGAGGGGGGAGGTCCAGGTGCAGGTGCCGTCGAGGTCCGACGTCACCGTCCACCCGCTCGAGTGCTTGAAGGCGTGGTGACGGCTGCACAGGCAGACGAGGTTGTCGAGCGTGGTGGGACCGTCAGGGAACCGCACCACGTGGTCGAGCTGGCAGCGCGGCGCATCGGTGCCGCATCCCGGGAAGCGGCAGTGGCCGTCACGGGCCCTGATGATCCGAGCCAGGCGCTGGTTGGGCCGGTAGACGGTCGGGTCGTGGACGACCAGCGCCCCAGTGCGCAGGTCGCACCCGTGGAGCCGGATGCGCGTGTCCGGATCGGCCAGCCACGCCGTGACGGAGGTGTTGAGCAGGATGCCCACCCTGGGGTGGCGCACACCGACCTCGCAGGCAGGCAGAGGTGAGATGTCGTGGCGCAGTCCGACGTGATCAGCACTGTCCGCGGCGCCGACGTCTTCGAGGTCCTGTCCGGAGGTGAGCGGGGAACCGTCCTCCCGGTCTTCGTCCGTCGGGGGTTCCTGCAGGAGCAGGTCACTGACGTCGACCCCGGGGTCGGGTTGATGGGGGTCCCGGCGATCGACAACCCCGTTGGTGGGGGTTGCCTCATCCGGGATGAGGTCTCCACCGTGCTGGTGCCCGCTGCTGCCGGGGTGCCCGCTGCTGCCGGGGTGCCCGCTGCTGCCGGGGTGCCCGCTGCTGCCGGGGTGCCCGCTGCTGCCGGGGTGCCCGCTGCTGCCTCGGTGTTCAGTGACGTGTGTCCACGGCACGATCTCGACACCGTCGACCACGACGAGGTGCAGGCGCCGTTCCCAGGGAGAGAGCAGCCGCTCGTCGACGTCGAGGTCGAGCGCGAGGTCGAGGTCGAGGTCGAGTCCGGGGACCGCCTGTGGCGGCTGCCTGAGCTCGGGCAGCAGGGTCGGGTCGAGGGGCACGACGAGCTCGACCGTGGTGCGGATCGTCGCCTGCCCCAGGATGAGATCGAGCAGCGCGTCGGCCCTGGCCTGGTCGATACGCCGTGCGGGATCTGCCGAGGCGTACTTGCTGGCGAGGGCGTCGACGGCGGCCCAGGCCTTGAGGGACCCGTCAGAGGGCAGGGACGCCGACCAGGTGCTGACGCCGGGGTCGGTCCCTGGTGTCACACGGACGTACCGGTCCCCCAGGGCCGCTGCTGCGCGCGCAGCAGCGCTGCCGGGATCTACTCGCACGGCGACCCCTGCGGCCCGCTTGTGGATGCCCCCGCAGGTGAGGTCGACGAGCGGGACGCGGCGACGTCCCGCAGGTGCCGCCGTGATCTCGTCGTCGAACGCCCCTCGACGCTCCGGCTGCACGAGCAGCGCCTCGGCCGCCACCGCTCCCGCCCGGTAGAGGTCGAGCCGGCCTGCGCGCACCATCGCGAACGTGCGGGGCAGGTGGTTGACCAGCGTGCGCACCTCGTCGAGCCGGGTCCCCATCGTGCGGGGAGTCAGGTGCAGCACGGGCGCGAGCGACGCCACGGCGAGATCCTCACCGATCGGCCCGGGCGACCCCCGCTCTCCCCGCCGCAGACAGTCATCGCGCTCACGGGCCACCTGCTCGACCTCACGCCGGGTGAGCGCCTCGATGGCCAACGCCGAGATGGCGGACAGACTGCTCGAGGCCGCCTGCACGAGCTCCACGACGGCGAGGGCCTCGGCCGCGTCGAGCGACAGGAGGTCGAGGTCACCCAGCAGCTCCAGCTCGGGCACGACGGCCAACGGTGAGACGGAACCCTCCGTCACCGCCTCCGAGGCCGCCGACCATTCGAACATGTGTCCTGCATATCTGCTTGAGTGCAGTTCCGTGCTCAGCCGCCGATGAGGTCCTTGAGGGGGTGGGGGTCGGTGTCGACGGCCTGCTGGAGGAGCCGGTAGAAGA
>Ga0123337_10005274_pt1 | contig 12782 bp, 16 predicted proteins | sample frozenSSSSmetaG_FD_89792 | JGI IMG/M metagenome (GOLD analysis project Ga0123337, IMG submission 89792) | Glacier valley bacterial and archeal communities from Borup Fiord, Nunavut, Canada, to study Microbial Dark Matter (Phase II) -... | ecosystem: Environmental > Aquatic > Freshwater > Ice >...
CCGAACAGTCCGACGAACAGAAACAGGATGCGGCCGGCATGGTCGCGCACCGGGAAACGGGTGAGGTAGAGCGCCATCACGATGGCACCGATGCCCGGCGCGGCGCGCAGGATGCCCAACTCCAGCGGGCTGCCGTGGAGGATATCCTTGACGTAAACCGGCAGCAGCGCGACGGCGCCGCCCATCAGCACCGCGAACATGTCGAGCGTGATCGCGCCCAGCACCACCTTGTTCTGGAAGATGTAGCGGAAGCCGGCAAGCATGGTGTGGAGGCTGGTCGCGGCGTGCGACTCGCGGACCGCCGGTTTGCGGATCATCAGCACGCAGACGACCGCCACCGCCAGCAACACAGCCCCGACGATGAACGGCAGGCTCGACGACCACAACAGCAGCAGCCCGCCCACGGACGGCCCCATGATCGACGCGAACTGCCAGGCCGAGGCATTGACGGTGATGGCATTGGCCAGCGCCTCAGGCGGCACGAGGTTCGGCGCCAGCGAGGTCGCGGCGGGGCCCCAGAAGGCGCGGGCGGTGCCGAGCACGACGAGGATGACAAAGATCATCCAAATCTGGTGTTGGGGTGCGTTGACGAAACCGAGAAACCCCAGCGCGCATAAAAACTCCACCGACAGGCAGATCGCCATGATGATGCGGCGGTTGAACCGGTCGGCCACAAGGCCGGTGACGAGGATCAGCAGCAGCGAGGGCAGGAACAGCGACAGGCCAACCAGCCCGAGCAGCAGTGCGTCACCCGTCGTGTCGTAGATCTGCCAGGCGATCGACACCGACATTATCTGTACCGCGAAGCTGACGAGCAGCGTCGTCGCCCAGAAGAAGCGGAAATTGCGATAGGAAAACGCGAGCTTGGACGGCTCGGAGGCTACGGGCATGGTCATGACGCGGTGGATGCCATGGGCCGGGCAACCCGGTCAAAGGATAGTTTGATGACTATTCGTAGGGCTTGATCACCACTTGGCACAGTACACCCCCTCTCCTCAGCTGCGCTAGGCGGCAGGCCGCCAAGCTGCGCTATCCTCTCCCGCCAAGGGCGAGGAGGCGATGGAGCCGATACGTTTAGGAGTGCGCATCCTCCCCCTTGGCGGGGGAGGATAGTGGAGCTTACGAGCGCAGCGAGTTAGCGAAACTGAGTAGAGGGGGTAAATCCAGCCCTAGTCTTCACCTTCAGGAGTATCCTCCGGCATCATCCCCGGCCGTCCCTGCCGCAGGTGCATGCGGTCGATCGAGGAAATCACACCGCGCAGGGTGCGGATTTCCTGGCTCGACAGCTTGGCGCGGGAAAAGATCGAGCGGAGGTTGTCGACCATGTTCGGACGCTTGGCTTCAGTCTTGAAGAAGCCACTTCGATCGAGGGTACCCTCGAGATGGCCGAACAGCCCGTGCAACTCGCTGCGCGGCGCGGGATTTTCCAGCCCACCCTCGAACGGCAGGATTTCGCCCTTGTCGGCCTGACGGCGCCACTCGTAGCTCATCAACAGCACCGCCTGTGCGATGTTGAGCGATGCGAAGGCTGCCTCGACCGGGAAAGTCACGATGGCGTCGGCGAGGGCGATTTCCTCGTTCAGCAGTCCCCAGCGCTCGCGCCCGAACAGCAGCCCTGCCCCGGCCCCACTGGCGATATGGCTGACGACGCGCTGCGCGCCTTCCTCCGGGCCGTACACCGACTTCTGCAGGTCGCGGGGACGGGCAGTGGTGGCAAGAACCATGGAGAGGTCGGCAACCGCCTCTTCCAGCGAGGCGAAGACGCGGACCTTGTCGATGACGTGGTCGGCCTTCGAGGCCGCGGCAATGGCGCGATCATTGGGCCAGCCATCTCGCGGATTGACGACGCGCAGGTCCCACAACCCGAAATTCGCCATGGCCCGCGCCGCCGTGCCGATGTTTTCGCCCAGTTGCGGCTCGCACAAAATGATCGCCGGGCTGGGGCGATAGACGATTTCCTGCGATTTGTCGGTACCGGCCATCATGGGCTCCGTTCGGGCGTGCGATACGTCCGAACGGGCCGGCGATCAAGTGCAACGGTCACTCAGGCCTCAGGCCACCATGTGACGGTTCAACTCCTTGACCTTGCTGCCACGCTTCCATTCACGGTCGAGGATGGCGAAATGCAACTCCTCGTCCCACTCGCCCTGGAACAGCGCATGCTCGCGGTAATGCGCCTCGAGCCGCATGCCCAGGTCCTTGAGCAGCTTGACCGACCCCTGGCTCTTGGCGCCGCAGCGCGCGTAGACGCGATGGAAGCTGAAATCGTTGAAGCCGATGTCGAGCAGCTTGCGCAGGCTCTCGGCGCCATAGTTCTGCCGACGCACGTCGGGATCAAAGAAGAACCTGAGTTCGGCCTGCGAGGCAGTGGCGTCGGTCCAGATTAGCGAGACGTGCCCGACCAGCCGCTCGTCCGACTTGCGGGCCACCGCCAGAGTAAGCGTATCGCCCGGACGAGTGAGACGGGTCTGGCTGCGCATGGCTTCGAGCGCCGACTTCACGTCGGCCTTGTCGCGCGTCTTGAGGTCGAGGTAGCGCTGCGCTTCGGGCAGGCCGTAAAAACCGCGGAGCTCATCTATATCAGCGCGCTCGAAGGCGCGCAGGGTCAGCCGATCGGTGTCGATTGGCAGTTCAATATTGGTCAGCATGAAAAATCTCCGCTCCGGTAGCCCATCGTTCATTTAACTTGGACTGGCTCGGCAAGTTCCCGCTTAGGCGTTGGAATATCTTGCTGAATCGCGGGCGCCTGGAAAAATCCATGAGCTCGACCCGATACTTAGGGCTTACTCAGCGTAGCGGGCCCGCCACTCGTCCTCGAGGATGGCGTAGATCAGTTCCTCGTCCCACCCGCCCTTGACGAAGACGTTCTGGCGAAAATGCGCTTCGCGCCGCATCCCGAGCCGCTCCATCACCCCCCAGGAGGGCAGGTTGGCGGCAGCGCAGCGGGCGTAGATGCGATGGAGGCCGAGGCCCTCGAAGCCCAATTCGAGCAAGGCCCGCGCCGCCTCGGTGGCGTAGCCGTTGCCGTGGTGCACGGGGTTGAAGATGTAGCCGATCTCACCCTGCCGGTTGGCAACGTCGCGCCAGATCAGCGACACCTCGCCGATCATCGCATGGCTGTCCCGCAGCTCGACGGCGAGGAAGATCTTGTCGCTATCGCCCGCGAGCGTGAACTGGCCCGAGCGCAGGCCGACCACCTCGGTGGCGGTCTCGTGCGTCATCGGGCCATCGAAAAGGTGGCGCGCCACATCCTCACGCTTGCGATAGGCGAATACCGCGTCGACATCGCCGCGGTTGAACGGGCGAAGGCGCAGTCGCTCGGTGTCTATCGGGTAGCGCGGTTCGAAGGCCATCGCCCCCTCTAATGTGGGCGGGCAAAAGGATCAAGCCGCCTCGCTTGCGCCTCGTGCGGGCTTGGTGTCAGCTTGGCACATGCTCGACGCCGACAAACCATTTGTTGAAGCGCAAGCGCGCTGTGCCTGCGGCGCCGTCAGCGTGACGGTGAAGGGCCGCGTCTTGTCGATGCTGATGTGCTCGTGTGAGGACTGCCAGAAGGCGACCGGCAGCGGCCACTCGGCCTTCGCGCTGTTTCGCGCCGATGACGTCACGATGGTCGGCGAGACGAAGAATTTTGCGCGACCGTCGAACTCTGGCGCACGGTTCACGCGCTGGTTCTGCCCGCACTGCGGCACGCCGCTGTGCGGACGCTCCAGCCGCGCCGAGGCGATGACCATCGTACCGGTGGGGCTGTTCGGTCGCATCGCCGATTGGTACCGGCCGACCCAGCTGATCTTCGCCCGCACTCACCATGACTGGGACGTGGTGGAGGCAACCCTGCCCCGCTGGCAGACCTATCGCGACGAGGAAGGCCATACGTGAGCTTGTCAGATGACCTGGCGGCGCGCATCCGGCCGTTGCTCGCGGACAAGGACGGCATCACCGAGCAGCGGATGTTCGGTGCCTGGAGCTTCATGCTGCATGGCAACATGCTGGTGGCGGCGATGAAGACCGGGGAGTTGCTGGTGCGCGTTTCGCCCGAACTCACCGCCGATGCACTCTCCCAGCCGGGGGCTGGCCCGATGAGGATGGGGACGCGTCAGATGAAAGGCTTCATCGGCGTGACCGGTAGCGCTATCGATGACGACGAGGGCATTGCCCGCTGGATCGCCTACGCCGAACCCTATGTGAGGACCATGCCCCGCAAATGAAGACCTCATCGAGCGCCATGGACCACCTCGCCGACCGGGTGCGGACGATCCTCGACGGCGACCCGCGCATCACTGAAAAGACCATGTTCGGCGGGCTGACCTTCCTGCTCAACGGTCACATCCTGGTCGGGACCAAGAAGGACGGGCGCATCCTGCTCAGCGTCGGCAAGCAGCATTTCGACGAGGCGCTGCAGCGGCCGGGCGCCAGTCCGATGATCCACGGCGAGCGGCGGATGACGGGATTCGTCTGGGTCGATGCCGAGGCAATCGAGGACGACGACGAGTTGCGCGAATGGGTCGAGCTGGCCGAGCGCTGGGTTTCGGCGATGCCGCCCAGATGAGCGACGAACCCTCGGAGGCCAGCGGCCAGAGCCTCGTGCGACAGGCCTATACCCATATCGAAGACATGATCATCACGCTGGCGCTCGAGCCCGGCGCGATCGTCACCGAGGCGCGGATCGCCGAGGCCGTCGGCATGGGCCGCACCCCGGTTCGAGAGGCGTTGCAGCAGCTGGTGCGCGAAGGGCTGGTCGAAGTGCTGCCCAAGCGCGGCATCCGCATCTCGCAGATCGATGCGGCCAAGCAGTTGCGGATGCTGGAGTTTCGCCGGCAGATCGAGCGTTTTATCGCCCGCTCCGCAGCGCTCAACGCGACGGAGGCGGCGCGGCAGGCCTTCGCCACCTACGCCGCGCAGTTCCGCGAAATTGAGGGGAATGGCGACAACGCCGCATTCATCGGCGTGGACGATGCCTTCACGGCGGCGATGGCCGATTGCAGTCGCAACGAGTACGCCTCGGAGGCGCTGAAGCTGACCCACGGGCTGTCGCGACGCTTCGCCAACGCCTACGCCTTCGAGGTGCAGGGACTGCGCGCCAACGCCGCCCGCCACGCGGCGCTCGCCACCGCGATCTCGGAGGGCAATGCCGAGCGCGCGGTGGAAAAGATCGATGCGCTGATCGATGGCGTCGTCGAGTTTACCCGGTCGCAGCTGCCGTAGCGGCGATCATCGCTAGATAGCCGAAAACACCAGCGACGCATTCACGCCGCCAAAGCCGAACGAGTTCGACAGCACGTGGCGCAGCGTCTTGAGCTTGGCCACCTTCGCCACGAGGTCGAAGCGCTCGCCGATATCGGGGTCCTCGAGGTTACGGGTGGGCGGCACGACGCCGTCGCGGAGCGCGAGGATCGAGAACACCGACTCGAGCGCCCCGGCCGCGCCCATCAGGTGACCGGTGGACGACTTGGTGGACGAGATCGACAGGTCCTGCCCGCGATTGGCGAATACCGCTTCGATACCGGCGAGTTCCGCCGCGTCGCCGACCCCGGTCGAGGTGGAGTGCGCGTTGATATAGTCGATCTCGCCCGGCGACAGCCTGGCCATCTTGAGCGCGTTGCGCATCGCCACCTGCGCTCCCGCACCGGTCGGCTCGCCCGAGGTGAGATGGTAGGCATCGGCCGACGTGCCGTATCCCGCGAGGATCGCCAGCGGCTTGGCTCCGCGAGCCACGGCGTGGCTCAGCCGCTCGATGACGAGCACTGCCGCGCCCTCAGCCAGCACGAAGCCGTCGCGCTTGCGGTCGAAGGGCCGCGAGGCAGACTCAGGGTCATCATTGTAGGCGGTCGAAAGCGCCCGGGCCGCCCCGAACCCGCCGACCGAGATCGGGTCGATCGAACCTTCGGCCCCGCCGACCACGGCCACGTCGGCCTCGCCGGTGAGGATCAGCCGCATGCCGTCGCCGATCGCCTGGGCCGAGGCGGCGCAAGCCGTGACCGGCGCGCCGATCGGGCCCTTGAAGCCATGCTTGATCGAGATCCAGCCGGCCGCGAGATTGGCAAGGAAGGCGGGGACGGTGAAGGGCGACAGCCGGCGTGGCCCCTTCTCGATGATGGTTTCGACCGCGTTCGCCATCACCGGCGAACCACCGACGCCTGTGCCGATGACGGTGGCGGTGGCGGCCTGCTTCTCCGGTGTGTCGGCCACCCAGCCCGACTGGTTCAGCGCTTCCTGCGCCGCCACCAGCCCATACTGGATAAACAGGTCCATCTTCTTGATATCCTTGGGATCAATGGCGACGAGCGGATCGAACCCTTCGGGATCGGTTTCCTTGGTCGGCACCAGCCCGGCGATCCTCGTACCGAAATTGCTGACATCGAAGCGGGTGTTGCGGACGATGCCGCTCTTGCCGGCAGTCAGCCGCGCCCAGTTGATCTCGACCCCGGTGCCGAGCGGGCTCACCGCGCCCATGCCGGTGACGACGATCGGATCGGGGTTACGTTCGGTGGTCATCGGATGCTCCATCGTGTAGCTACACGGCGCTGACCAATCCCGGTCAGCCGTTGGGGATGTCGGGTTCAGATCGTGGCGAGGCGCTTGAGGGCGCTGAGAGTGTCGTCGAACTTTTCCGCGCCCAGCTCGGCCCGTATTTCGGCCTGCGCCTTGCGCCAGAACGGAAGCAACTGCTGGACGGTTGCCTCGCCTTCGGCCGTCAGGCGGCAAAGGCGGCCATTTCCAAGCTCTGCGGTGCGTGACTGGATGAGACCAAGCTTCTCCAGCCGGTCGAGATTGCGGATCAGCGTCGTGCGCTCGAACCCGCGCTCCTCGGCGAGTTCGGTGACGGTGCGATCACCCGCCGAGATTATGGCGCCCAGCAGCGAGAACTGCGTCGAGGTGATGCCGAAGGGCCGAGCATAGGCATCGTAGCGCCGCGTGATGGCGCGGGCGGCCATGCGCGAGTTCGAGACCATGCACTGAGTGAAATCGTCCATGCGCCGATAGATGGGTGTGTAGTTACACGCCGTCAAGGACCGTTCGACGCGGGCACCGTTGTATCAGACGTTTCTCGGCTATCCGCCCCGCTTCCGCCCGGCCGATTTCATGCTATTGAGCGCGAAGCACAAATCCGAGGAGATTAAGCAATGGCCAAGATCGTAGTCCAGAACCCTGTCGTCGATCTCGACGGCGATGAGATGACCCGCATCATCTGGCAGGCGATCAAGGACAAGCTGATCCTTCCCTACCTCGACCTGAAGATCGAGTATTACGACCTCTCGGTCGAGAACCGCGACGCCACCAACGACCAGGTGACCGTCGATGCCGCCCACGCCATCAAGAAGCACGGCGTCGGCATCAAGTGCGCCACCATCACCCCCGACGAGCAGCGCGTCGAGGAATTCAAGCTCAAGAAGATGTGGAAGTCGCCCAACGGCACCATCCGCAACATTCTGGGCGGCGTGATTTTCCGCGAGCCGATCATCTGCTCGAACGTGCCGCGCCTCATCCCCGGCTGGACCTCGCCGATCATCGTCGGCCGCCACGCTTTCGGCGACCAGTACAAGGCCACCGACTTCACCTTCCCCGGCAAGGGCACGCTGACCATCAAGTTCACCGGCGAGGATGGCAAGGTTATCGAGCACGAGGTCTACCAGTCCCCCGGCGCAGGTGTTGCGATGGCGATGTACAACCTCGACGAGTCGATCCGCGATTTCGCCCACGCCTCGTTCAACTACGCCATCAACCGCAAGGTCCCCTGCTACCTGTCGACCAAGAACACCATCCTCAAGGCCTATGACGGGCGCTTCAAGGACATCTTCCAGGAGATCTTCGACGCCCAGTACAAGGCGAAGTTCGACGAGCTGAAGATCTGGTACGAGCACCGCCTGATCGACGACATGGTTGCCTCGGCGCTGAAGTGGAGTGGCGGCTACGTCTGGGCCTGCAAGAACTACGACGGCGACGTGCAGTCCGACATCGTGGCGCAGGGCTTCGGCTCGCTCGGCCTGATGACCTCGGTGCTGATGACCCCCGATGGCAAGATCGTCGAGGCCGAGGCGGCGCACGGTACCGTGACCCGCCATTATCGCCAGCACCAGCAGGGCAAGGAGATCTCGACCAACTCCATCGCCTCGATCTTTGCCTGGACGCGTGGTCTCGCCCACCGCGCCAAGCTCGACAACAACGCTGAACTCGCAAAGTTCGCGCTGACGCTCGAGAAGGTGTGCGTGGATACGGTGGAAGCCGGCCAGATGACCAAGGACCTGGCGCTGCTCGTCGGCCCGGACCAGAAGTGGCTGACGACGATCGGCTTCCTCGACGCCATCGACGCCAACCTCCAGAAGGCCATGGCGGCCTGATCGCCGCCTGCCCATTCGGGCAGGCAGTTTCACCCATATAGTACGGCCCGTTCTGATTGCCAGAATGGGCCGTTTCTGTTAGGAAGTTGTGTGTCGGCCTGATCCCTGCCCGGCATCCTCAGTCAAGCAACATCCTGCCCCGCGCCCTCGGCGCCGACCTTTCGCCATCCCAATCGAAGGACGCTTTTCCATGCGTTATCAAACCCTTGGGGGGACGGGCCTGCTCGTCTCCGAAATCTGCCTCGGTACCATGACCTTTGGCGGCCCCGGTGCCGGCATCTGGTCCAATATCGGCCAGGTCGGCCAGGCCGATGCCGACGCCATCGTTACCCGGGCGCTCGATGCGGGCGTCAACTTCATCGACACCGCCGACGTTTATGCGCAGGGCCTCTCCGAAGAGATCACCGGCCAGGCGATGAAGAACTCGGGACGCAAGCGCACCGATATCGTGCTCGCCACCAAGTGCACCGGCGCCACGGGCACCGGCCCGAACGATCGCGGCTCGTCGCGCGGTCACATCATGGATTCGGTGAAAGCCAGCCTCAAGCGGCTCGGCACCGACTACATCGACCTCTACCAGATCCACGGCCAGGACAACCTCACGCCGGTCGACGAGACCATGCGGGCGCTCGATGACCTCGTGACCCAGGGCCATGTCCGCTACATCGGCGTTTCAAACTGGTCGGCGTGGCGGCTCGCCAAGTCGCTGGGCCTCTCCGACAGCAATGGCTGGAGCCGGTTCGTCTCGCTCCAGGCCTACTACACCATCGCCGGTCGCGACCTTGAACGCGAGCTCGCGCCGCTGCTCAAGGAGGAAAAGGTCGGGCTGATGGTGTGGAGCCCGCTGGCCGGCGGCCTGCTCAGCGGCAAGTACAGCCGCGATGGCTCCGGCCCCGAGGGCTCGCGCCGCGTCAACTTCGACTTCCCGCCGGTGGACCGTGAACGCGGCTTCAACTGCGTCGACGTGATGCGCGAGATAGGCGACGCGCACGGCGTCTCGGTGGCGCGGATCGCGCTGGCGTACCTGCTGCATCAGCCGGTCGTCACCTCGGTGATCATCGGCGCCAAGACCAACGAGCAGCTCGACGACAACATCGCCGCCACCACCGTGAAGCTGAGCCCCGACGAACTGAAGCGCCTGAACGACGTCAGCGCCCTGTCCCCGGAATATCCGGGCTGGATGGTCGAACGCCAGAACACCGGCCGCATCCCGCAGTCGTGATCCCTGAATCATGATCCCTGGCGGCGCGGAGTCCGTCTCCGCGCCGCTTGACGCTCAGTAACACCAGTGTTACGTAACTCTCATGTTACAAACTGGCTCCATGCCCGACGACGTGCTCGATGCACTCGGCAATCCCGAGCGGCGGGTGCTCGTGCGCCGGCTGGCAACCGGCCCGCTGAGCGTCAACGAACTGGCGGCTGGCTTCGAGATCAGCCGGCCGGCCATCTCGCGCCACCTCGCGACACTCGAGCGTGCGGGTCTCGTGACCCATCGCGGCGTCGGAACCAAAAACCTCTATTCGCTCGACCTGCGTGGGTTCGAGGCCACGCGCCGCTGGCTCGAGGGGTTTTGGGACGAGGCGGAGACGCGGCTTCGGCTCCTCGCGGAAAATCTCGAGGCGCCGCATGAATGACCTGCTGACCCGCACAATCGCGCTCACCTGCCCGGTCGAGCACGCCTTCGATGTCTTCACCCGGCATGTCGACCTGTGGTGGCCACGCGGTCATCGGCGAACCCGCGAGGCGACCATGGTGCTCGAGCCGGCGCCAGGCGGCCGCCTGCTGGAACGCGCCCCGGGCGGGGAGGAGTGGGTGATCGGCAAGCTGACGCAGTTTGCCCCGCCCGAGACGCTCGGCTTCGACTGGTTTCCCGGGTCTCCGTCGGCCCCCACGGCAGTGACTATTGTCTTTGCCAGGTCAGCGACCGGAACCGAGATCCGCATCGCTCATCTCGCCATCGGCACCGGCGCAGTCGCCGCCTGGCCAGACAAGGTCGCAGTGTTCGCGCGCGGCTGGGACACTATACTGCCCGCGCTGAAGGCCTTCATCGAAACCGCCTCTGGGGAGATCGCCTGATGAAATCCGTCGCCGCCGAAATCGCCATCGCCGCTCCGCCTGAAACCGTCTGGTCGGTGCTGGTCGACACGGCCCGCTGGCCGAACTTCGACCCGTTCTGCGACCGGATCGAGGGCAGTATCGCGCTGGGTGGAACCGTGAAGGCCTTCACCAAGCTGGCGCACGGCCGGGCCTTTCCGGTGAAGGTGGCGGTGCTCGATCAGCCAAAGCTGATGATCTGGCGCGGCGGCATGCCGTTGGGGCTGTTCGTCGGCGTACGCACCTATGCCATTACGCCCGAGGGCAGCGGCAGCCGATTTGCGATGCGTGAGGAATTTTCCGGTCCGATGCTGGGGCTCATCGAAAAGTCCCTGCCGGACATGACCGAACCGTTTGCCGCCTTTTGCGCGGGACTGAAAGCCAGCGCCGAGGCAAAACGTTAGGAGGAGAGAGCGATGACGACCGGAACCGGCACCAAGGACGATCCGTGGCTGTTGAAGACCCCGCCGGGGACCAGCGACATCAGGCTGTGGCGCGACGAGGCCGCGAGCCCGCCGGCGCTGGTGTGCTTCGCCAGCGGCGCTGAACTCCGCTATCACCTCCGCGCCATCGACGACCTGCATGCGATGCTGAAGGCGCATGGCGACTGGATGGAGCTTGGCAGCACCGACGAACAGAAGGACGCCAAGCCCGGTACGGTCGAAGCCTGGGCGCGCTCGGCGGACAACCCGGTCGGCGGCTGGTACGGGCTGAAGAAGGGCCTGCGCGGCCGATTCGCCAACTATGTGACGCCGGTGCTGGAGGAACTTGGACTGGTCGAGCTGGAGCACGGCGCCCGCAACAATCGGGTGCGGGCGAAGTAACGACGTCACGTTTTTGACACAAATGGCACCGGCTCCGCGAGCATCGCGCTGCCCGGCGCCATCGATTCAAATAGAGACGAAATAATTAGCCGCCGGGGCATTCACGCCCATCGACGCCCCATGCGCCCAAGCGTATAGCTCGGGCTAATATATCACCGCCGTCCCTCCCCTCCTGGAATCCGTTCAGATGCCCTCTTCCGGCGTCCTGTTTTCGATCGCTGCGTACCTCCTCTATTCGTGCTGCGACGCCATCATCAAGGGCTTCGGCCTCGGCCTCTCTCCCTTCGAGATCGCGTTCTGGACGGCGCTGTTCTCCTTCCTTCCCGCCGTCTTCACCAAGCCCAAGGGTGAGCACTGGCGACAGACGTTTCAGATGCAGCACCCCTGGCTGGTGAACCTGCGCTCGATCGCGGGCGTGATCGGCAACCTGTGCATCATCTACGCCTTCACCCACATTCCCCTCGCCGAGGCCTACTCGATCGCCTTCCTCGCCCCGATCTTCGTGGTGGCGCTGTCGGTGATGTTCCTCAGCGAAAAAGTCAGCCTGCAGCGCTGGTTCTTCCTCGGGGCAACCTTCGCCGGCGTGCTGCTGGTGGTGCGGCCGGGCTTCCGTGAACTGCAGCTTGGCCACCTGGCGGCCTTTGGGGCCGCGGTGATGGGCGGCATCGCCACCACGACGCTGCGCAAGGTAGCGCCGGTGGAAAAACGCGTCAGCCTGCTCGGCCTGCCGCTCGGCTATGTGGTGATCACCAACGCGGTGCTGATGATGCTGATCCCCGGCACGTTCCACTGGCCCACCTGGGAACAGCTGGCGCTGATGCTGCTGATCGGTGGCCTCGGCGGCACCGGCAACATCCTGTTCATCGCCGCCACCCGGCGCGCGCCGGTCAGCCAGATCGCCCCGGCGCAGTATAGCCAGATCGCCTGGGCCATCGTGTTCGGCGCGCTGTTCTACCGCGAGTATCCCGACATGATCGCCTATTGCGGCCTCGCGGTCGTGGCGGTGTGCGGCATCATGAACGTGCTCTCCGACGAGGCCCGCATCCGCATCTTCTCGCGGCTGTCGGTGTTCGGTCCGGCAAGCGCCGTGGCGGAGATCAGCCCGCCGATCGGCGAGGCGGACCGCAAGTTCGCCGCCGAACGCGATCGGGAGGCGAATGGCGGCTCGGCCGTCGCCGGCAAGTAGATGAAGTCGCTCTCTCCCGCAGCGCTGGGCGTCGTCCTGGCGCTCCTCGCCTATGCGGCCTACTCCACCGGCGACGCCATGGTGAAGGGGCTCGGCGGCAGCCTCGGTCCGTTCGAGATCGGCCTGTTTACCACCATCTTCTCGATCATCCCGGCGCTGTTTTCGAAGCCAAAGGACGAGCGCTGGCGCGATACCTTCAAGGTCAGCCGACCCTGGTTGATGGGTGTCATCGCGGTGTGCCGCACGGCGAGCGCCATGCTGATCACCTATTCCTTCGTCACCATCCCGCTGGCCGAAGCCTATAGCCTCGTCTTCCTCATTCCGGTGATGACCACCATC
>Ga0123337_10005278_pt1 | contig 12772 bp, 8 predicted proteins | sample frozenSSSSmetaG_FD_89792 | JGI IMG/M metagenome (GOLD analysis project Ga0123337, IMG submission 89792) | Glacier valley bacterial and archeal communities from Borup Fiord, Nunavut, Canada, to study Microbial Dark Matter (Phase II) -... | ecosystem: Environmental > Aquatic > Freshwater > Ice >...
ATAACACCAGCAACCTGATCCACCGCTATCAGCCGGGCCAGCACGTCGCGGCTTCGCTGTCGCTCTTCGCCAGCATCGCGCTGCTGTTCTGGTATGTGCTGCGCCTGTTGATGAGTTTCAACCGGAACTGAGTCACCTGATGGAAAAATCGATCCGCCGCGGCCTGCTGGTTTCGACTGTTCTCTGCGCCGCTCTGGTCCCCTCGTGTGTCAGTCCAACCAGCGCGACAACGGCCAATCTGTCTGGAAAAACGGATATTCCGATGCTCGTCCCGTCCGGAAAGCCTGCGACATGGCCGTTGCGCACCTTGAAATTCGATGAGGCCGGAAAGCCGTCCTACACGCTTTGGCGGGAAAATCCGTCCCGTCTGGAGAGCCACTATCACATCGGTGTCGATGCGAGAGCGGAACGTCCAAAAATCCCCAGAACCTATCAGCCGGACGGCTACAGTGCCGAGGAGAAGCCAATCGTTTTGCAGGAAATCTTCATTCCCGCGATCGGCCGGAAGGTCCGCTACTACTGTAAAAGCGGTTCAGGAGGATCTGAAAATGCCATTTTCGCAACGGAGCCCATCGCCTGGCCCGATGGCCACGGCGGAACGGTTTATTACGTGATCGAAACGGAGAGCGATGAGCCGGAGAAAATCCTGGATCAGGTGAAATGGAAGGAGCCCGGCTCCATGGCGGACGCGAAGGTGGTGGTGGAGTGAAGACAACTCAAACACCATCCACTTCTGCGGCGATTCGATATCCCATGCTCCGATAAGCCGTCATCCGCTTGCGGAACATGTGCGAGGTGAGCGGGTGTTCCGGCTCGGTGTAGTCGTAAATGCGGATCTCGGATTTGCCTTCGCACGCGCGGTGGAGGCGGCCGGCGTATTGGATGATCCGGCCTTTGAAAGAGACCGGTAGGGTGAGGAACAAGGTGTCGAGTTGCGGCAGATCGAAGCCCTCGCCGACTAACGAAGAGGTGGCGAGCAATGCGAAACCGCCGCCGGAACTGGCTAGGTTCTCGATGTTAGTCAGGGTGGCAACTCGTGCTTTTTTCCCCATGGCACCATCGATTCGGCGGACGCGTGTGGAATGTTCCGGCGTCATTTTGCAAACGAGCCGTTCAAGGGTGGCGAGGTGTTCCTTCCGGTCGCTGAGCACCGCGCAACACCGGCTTTGCCGGAGCGCCTCCGCGATGTCGGTGGCGATGATGCGGTTGCGGTCTTCGTGATTTGCAAGCAGCTCCCACACCTGATGGACCGGCATGCGCAGGTTATCCGGCGGCAGACCGAGGGGGATGTCGCGGACGATTAGAAAGCGCCCAATGTTAGGATCGTTCTCCGATTCCATCCGGTAGCGAATCGGACCGCATTGGAGGAAAAGAATTTTCTGCAGACCGTCCTTGCGGTTCGGCGTGGCGGTCAGGCCGAGGAAATGGCGGGCCGTGCAGGTTTTCATGACTGCTTCGAATGAGGCGGCCGGAACGTGGTGGCATTCGTCGATGATGACTTGACCAAAAGGCTCGAACAAGGAACCGGGATGCGGCGACCTAGCGAAAGTCTGGATCATGCCGAGGGCGACTGTAGGCTGGCCGTGCACTCCATCGGCCGTCAGCACGCCGATTTCCTTTTTCTCCAATCCAAGAAACGTTTCCAGCCGGGAACGCCACTGCTCCAACAACGGTTTGCGGTGGACGAGAATGAGCGTCGGCGTCTTGCGCGCGGCGATGATCGCGCAACCCATTACGGTCTTCCCCGCGCCGGGTGGCGCGAGAAGGACGCCGTCGTCGTGGGCGAGCATGGCGTTCACCGCGGTTTGTTGGTCGGAGGTGAGTTCGCCGTGGAAGGTGGATTCGCACGTTGTCCGCGACGGTCGTTGGTCTTCGATTTCCAAGCGCCCACCCGCTTTCCGGAACAGCTCTTCCGCTGCGACTTCTACTCCCCGCGGCAAGACGAGCCGATCCGGCTGCATCTCGCCGCAGAAGATAAAGCGAGGCGTGTCCCACGTGCCGAAGCGGAGCCGTTGTTTCTCGAAAAAAACAGGATTTGCCAACGTGGCCAGCCGCTTCAGCGCGGCGATCAAATTGGAAGGCAAGCCACTTGTGGGAATCTCCAACTGCGCGCGACGCACGGCCCGCGTCGTGCCAGTGAAGTCTCCTTTTTTCACAGCAGCGGGAATCGTATCGAGCACGCGGTCCTCGAAACGTGGCAAAATTTCGCCGCTATCGGTGGGCAATGCCAGATCGAGCAGCTCCTCCAAGCGTTCCCGGCCAACTCTCGGAACTTCCGAGAGGAATGCCCACTGGTCCGAATAGGGCTCGAATTCATCATTCACAAACAACGAGTTCCCGACTTCGCGGGCTTTCGCCTGCAGGGGCAGCGCGATCAGATTGCCGAAGCCGCCGACGGGCAGGGTGTCCTGATTCGGAAAGAATCGGTCATAACTGGCCAGCGACATCGCCGGATGAAGCGCCGAAGCTTTGGCGACGATGAGTGTCCCCAACCTGCGGGCTAACAGTGCGGAGGTGGGTTCTTCAAAGAAGATCCACGCATGCCCCCCATCGCCGGATCGCGAGCGCTCGACAGCCACCTCCACACCGATTTCCCGCGCCGCATCGCGGTACGCGCGGATGTCCTCACGCCAGCCGGAGCCATCGAAATCCGCAGCGAGAAACACACAGGTGTTGTCCCTGCGGATCGCGTAGGTGCCGATCACGCTCCTGCCAGTCAGGTGATCCCTCGCTGCCGCTTCATCCAGCGGCGGAAACGCCTGATGCAGGCATTCGGAACACTTCACCCGCGGCTTCTCGCAGACTCCACGAAACCACTCGTTCCGGCAGACGGGCGAGTATCCTTTCATTCCGTTTTTCGGATTCTCCCAGAACTTTGGATAGACGTCCTCGCGGCACCGGAACAGCGAGAGAAACAGGGTGATCTTTTCGTCGGGAGAATGCGGAAACACGATGACATTACTACGGCGCTCTTCCGCCAGCAACCGCTCCCGTTCGCGATTCAGTTCCTCCTTCCGCGCTTCCAAGGCGAGGAGCTCGGCGTCGATCTTTTCGAGACTGAACATCTTGCAGCGGTAGAGTGGAATCAGGTGGACCTACGGAAAGGCCTCCCAAAGAGTTCTTACCCGTCAATCTCTCTCTTGATTCGGTAAATTGGCGGCATAGATCGTGAGCCGCAATTCTGCGTCGTCGAAAAGCTGATAACTCGGAGCTTTGCCGGAAAGCGTGGTGGATTCGCGAAGGATAATTCCGACTCCTTCGCCCCGACGCTCCATTACGGTTTTTCTTCCCACGCCTGCGGCCTCGTCCTCGGGAAGTGGGCACTCGCTCAACAGGTTGGTCAGCAGCTCATTTCTCGTCGCCGTCCGCACTTGAAGCGCTTCCACACTCATCGAGTTTACCAGTCCACCGGGCGAGTATATCTCCATCCGATCATCGAACATGAAAAAGCGTATTTTCGAATGATCCACCGCATAGTCGCGATGCGCAACTGCGTTGACAATTGCCTCGAACACCGCTTTTTCGCTGTATTGCGGATGGTCCGCTCGCCCCACAGTTTTGGTGGCCGCCACCCGCTGGTTGAGGTTGAAAAAGGCCATCGCATCGGTGACCTGCCGATCAAGAGGCCCTTCAATGTCTTTCGCGTCCACCTGGAAGTTGGCATCCTTGACCAAGCCGCGGTAGCGGACCGCCTGAATGAAGGCATTCGGGAAAAATTTCCGTGGCTGGCGGCTGCACATCAGGATTCCGGCGACTGTTGCATGAGCTTCGCTCTCATCAGTCAGCGCGAGCAGGCTCCGCTTGCGGAGCGCAACCTCGGGATCTTCATCCTGCCTTGAAACAAATCGTTTCCATAACTCCTCATCCAGATCTGCCATCAAGCTACCGGGCACGGGGAGTTCCTCAAAACGCTTGAGCTTCGCCAGACTCCGTTCTTGATGAAGTCGTACCACGAAATCCGTGGACATAGGCCGCGCACTGCTTCCGGTCCGCCGGAAATAACCGCCAGGTGCTTGATGCACGTAGAGTCCCGGCTCAACCCCTACCAGAAGGACCGGCCGCGGTTCGCCATCTACATCGGGGAGCTCGCGCCGATAAATGTCCACCGGCAGCGCGGGCTTGATCGACGCTTCGCAGATTTCTCGCACGTAGCTTTCAGTAGCATCCAGTTTATCAGCGGGGATGCCGACGACATTTCCGCTCTTGTCGTTGATTCCGAGGATCAACCACCCGCCTTTGGCGTTGGCCATTGCCGCGATTTCCTTGGCCAGATGATCGCGTTTCGGGTCGATTACACTTTCTCCGCTGAAGAACATCTCCTTGAATTCCGCCCCGGAGTCCTCTCCCAGACGGATTCGATCCAGAATTTCGTTGAGTCTTAAAATCATGGTTCAAATGAGTCGCTGGTAACGCGAGACAAGGGCTGGTTTGCCTCCCTCCATCACCTCGCATACCTCCTTCCGGACGGGGTTTTCCTGCAATGGTCCCGATGCCTTGGCGCGGCACTGGCCGTTCTCAAAACGCATCGCATGGACCATCTCGGCATCGCCATTGACGACGATGTTGGGGTTGTGGGTCACTACAATGACCTGACGGCTCTGCTTGTTTTCGCGCAACTGTTTCACCACGAGGTCAGTGATCAGATGGTTGTCCAGGTCGTTCTCAGGTTGATCGATTACCAGCGGACTGTTTCCGTGGGCGAGGAAAAAGGCAAGGAGAGCTGCGGCTTTTTCACCAGCAGAGCCATTCTTGAGGGAAACGAAATCCCTCCCCTTTCCACCCTTGCTGTAGGAAACAGCCAACGTGTCTTCCGGCCACCAGGCAAAAAAACGATCAAAATACTCAGGCCGCCGCTCAAACTCGCGCTTCAGGAAATTTTCGAATGCCCTTGGAAGATCGGTCGTATGTCCGTAGCCGGCATTCACTACCATTTGCTTCCAAGTCTTGAGCCGTGCCAGCAGGTTGACAATGCGTTGGTCTTCGGTCGCGGCAGCAGAATACAGGGTTTCGACGAACCCGCTGCTTCGCTCCACATTCCGCAACGCATCGGCGAAACGACCGTCTTCGCATCCCAGTTCCCGCCGCAGCGCAGTCTCCACCCGGTCTTTGTCTTCCTGCGAACCGAAAGGATTCAAATCGATCTTCACATAATTGTTGTTTTGGAGCTCGCGGGCCAGGAAGGCCCGGCGCCGTGTCCTGAGATCCGCGCGCAAATCCAGCAATCGCTGATTGGACGCCGCTGCTTCATCACGCAGTTGTTTGATCTCCTTCTCCACCGCTTCGATATCCTTGAGACTTTTCTCCAAAAATTGCCGACGAGCGGCGACCTGGGAAAACTTGGCCGGATCTCCCAAGCCTTTTTCCTCCAGCTCCTTCATGAGCGCTTCATAGTCGCGTTCTGTCGCCTGCCGGACGATTTCCCACCCCGATGCCGCCATTGCCTGTTTCCCGCTCATGGAAATGGCGTTCATCGAGGCTCGGACTTTCTCCATGATCCGCGCGGCTCGTTCGACCGCGTTGCGGAGTTTCTGATCCGTCTTCGCCAAGATCGCGTCGTCCGGTTGCTCCGGGTCGATCACATCCGCTGGCAGATCATGGAGCACCAGATTCTCCTGCAATTCAGCGATTTCATCCGCAACACGCTCATAGGCTTCGAACAAGGACCCCATCTGATCCTTCTGCCGACGCACCTTTCTGGCGACTTTGAAAATGGCCGCGTGCTCCGAATTCTCCAGCACCGCCAGCTTCTTCATCGCATCTTCCAGCTCGCCCTTGAGCCGATCTTTCTCTGCCAGCCGCGAACGTTGCGAGCGGATCTTGCCGAGTAAGGAGAGGAAAGTGTTCAGCTCGTTCTCCCACCGGGCGTCCCAATCCACCTTGCCGATGGCCTCATCAATGCGTTGCATCAAAGCTTCGGGATTTTCGGCGATCAACCCGATCTCATCCTGGCTGAAAATTCCCAGCGGGAAACGGGTTACTACATCCTGGGAGGAAGCCTGCATCCACCCACCAGTCGTGGCATCGAAGCTCTCAACCGCCGTCCCTCCGTCACTCTGCAACCAGGTCAGGCGAAAGCGGTCACCGGCTTTTCGATAGACCAGAACCGCTTTGCTTTCCGCAAGCAAGCCACCTTCATCTCCCCGCCTTTCACCGACCTTCTTGAAGCTTGCGAGGCTCCTCATTACGCGGTTGTTTGGGCCGAGGCCTCCGAGTGATTCTTCGCGGCGGGTAGCCAACCGTATGAAATGAATTAGCGTCGACTTTCCGCTGCCGCGTCCGCCGATCACCGCATTCATCCAAGGGCTGAATTCGAATTTCGCCGGCGTTCCCCGTCCCATCAACCTAGCGTCGCTGATCTCCAGCGATTCGATCCAATCTTCAGGCGTTCCGTTTGGATCGTGACCTAGTCCAATAGCGTCGGAACGGATCAGAGAGAAATCGTTGCCGTCGTGTAGCGCGAGTTTCAACGCTTCCAGCGACGGAATCCCCATTTTCACCCAAGTGAATCGAGATCTCGGCACCTGCGGATTAGTTGGGCGAAAATTGTGGCAATCGGTTCCAACCACACTGGCCCAATGCGTCCGCGATTCCGAATAGATACCAGGAGGAGTGAATCCATCTTCCACGACTTCCATCGCCATCAAGTGAGGATGCTCCAGAAGCTGGCGCACCGTGTTTGGATCGAGTTCGCATTTTCCAGTTTCATCCGACTTGGGGCGCAGCATGCCCTTCGCTTGGTCCACATGTGCCGGAATGGGAATTCCTCCTGCGGCGATAACCGCGTCAACCACTTCGACAGGACTTTTGCGGGTTACCCCGTCGCTGTCGCCTTTGGTCCCGGCGTAGTCCACCTTACCTAGCAGAGTGTCGACATCCGAGGTGGTCGAGTTCTTGTCGAAGATTGCCAACAAATGAAACCCGCCGTTCACCGAGATTTCGACACCGGGGAACAAGTGAAGCTCGCGGAAACCCTCGGGCCTGAAGATCTCCATGGAAGCATAAGCTGCTTTCAAACTGTCGATCCAAGCTCCGCTGTTGTGGTCGGTCACGGCGACGCAATCAATGCCGGCGGCCATGTATTTGAGCAGCCACTTTTCGGCGGTCAGAGCTTCGCTGGTGTTTGCCTGCGAATGCCAAGGTGTATCCGTGGATGCTGGCGTGTGGGTGTGGAAATCAAACTTCCACCAGCGCGAACCTGGATATGACATTGGCGGGATGTTCATTTTGAGTGACTTCGAGGAATCAAGGAAGGCATTAGATAGTCTTCATTTTCAGCCTCATGGGCAAGGTGGATGTGTCATGGGAATCCCGATTACCCGTTTTCAATTATCGCCGCCTCCTTGAGCGCCTTCTCTGCGGCCTTCTGATGCGGTTCCGCTTCTTCGGCGAGGTCGGCGGCGATGAGGAGTTGGGCGACTTTTTGTTTTTTGGCGGCGAAGGCGCGGAGGTCGGCGATGCGTTGGAGCTGTTCGGGGGTGAGGGCGGGTTTTGAGGGAGGCGGGGCGTCGCCGGTGAGGTGGCGGGTGGCGCGGGTGTTGAGGGTGAGGAGGCCGGTGGCGGCGAGTTGTTGGATGGCGTGCCAGGTGGATTCGTCGATGACTTGGAGTTTCGGCGGGTTGCCTCGCCAGTCGGTTTCGTGGAAAAGGGAGGAAACGGCGGCGGCGCGGGTGGGATCTCGCAGGACGGTGAGCAAAACCGGGGTGGTGTCGCCGGGGAGGATGGCTTCCTGGCAGTGGACGAGGTTTGCTCCGAGAGCTTCCTTGGTGCGTTCGGCGAAATGAAGGGAGGGATCGGCGGGAGGGGATTTTGGGGCGGGTTGGCCTTCCGGCGCGATGCTGAGGATCTGTTGGAGGCGGGCGATGTTGGCGTCGCGGCCGCGTTTGAGCTTGGCTTCGGAGAGGGATTTCTCGGTGCCGTCGAGGACTCCTTCCGCGAGGGTCATCTTGTTGGCGAGGGTTTCGAGCATCGCGTGTTCGAGGGTGTTCTCGGCGATGAGGTTGACGACGGTGACGGGGCGCGTCTGGTGTTTCCGCCAGGCGCGGGCGATGCGTTGTTCGAGGCGGGCGGGATTCCAGGGGAGGTCGCAGTTGATGACGACGCTGGCGTGCTGGAGGTTGAGGCCGACACCGCCGGAATCGGTGCTGAGGAAGAGGCGGCAGTTAGGATCGTTGCGAAAGGCGAGGATCTCACCACGGCGTTTTTGCTGGGGGACGCTGCCGGTGTGCCAGGCATAACCGATGGAGTTTCTATCAGCCCAGGCGCGGACTTTTTTCAGCATGCCTTCCCACTCGGAGAAGATGATGACTTTGACGTCTGGATCGGAGAGGCACTCGTCGAGGACGCGGGCGAGTTCGTCGAGTTTGGGGCAGTCCTGGCACTCGCGATTCTTGATGATGGAGGGCGAGTCGCAAATCATGCGCATGATGCCGAGGAGGATCATCATGATGTCGGATTCCTTTTTCGTCAGCGGACGCTTGAGGGATTTCTGGACGAGTTGGGAAACCTGTTGCTTGGTCTCGTCATACTCCGCCTGCATGTCGGGCGTGAGTTTGACGAAGTGGTTGCGGTCGGTGCGCTCGGGGAGTTCGGTTTCGACGTGGTGCTTGCGGCGTCGGAGGAGGATCGGACGGATGCGCTCGCGGAGGGCCGGGAGGTTCTGGTATTCGGACGGGCGGCCTTTTTCGTCGAATTGATAGAACTCGCGGTTGAAGCGGAACAGCGGGCCTAGCAGCGAGGGATCGAGGAAATCGACGATGGAATAGAGTTCGTCGATCCGGTTCTCGATGGGCGTGCCGGTGAGGACGAAGGCGTAGCGGCTTTGGAGGCGCTTGATGGCTTGGGCGGTCTTGGTGGCCCAGTTCTTGATGCGCTGGGCTTCGTCGAGCACGACAATGTCGGGTTTCAGCCGGGCGTTGATGTCGAGGCTGTCGGAGACGACCTGCTCGTAGTTGACGATGGTGAAAAACGGCGGGTTTTCGTCGGCGTAAAACTGTGCGCGGACGGAGCGCGAGCCGTAGATGATGCGCTGGGTGAGTGTGGTGAATTTCCGAATCTGCTCCTCCCACTCGGCCTTGAGCGAGGCGGGGGTGACGATGAGGACGCGCTTTGCCTGGCCGAGATGATGGAGCAGGGCGCAGGCGGCGACGGCCTGGATGGTCTTGCCGAGGCCCATTTCGTCGGCGAGCAGGGCGCGCTCGGCAAAGGCGAGGTGAAGCATGCCCTCGCGCTGATAGGGATAGAGCGGGTGGAGGGTGACGTGCTCGGGGTGGCGACCTTCCACCACGCCGGTTTCGTAGTCGCGGCGGAGCAGGCGGCGTTCCGTGGCGCGGCGGCGGGATTCGAGGAAAAGGCCGACTTCCTGAGAGATACGGATTTTCGGATGGCGGCGGAGTTTTTCGAGGATCGTGTCGTGATCATCGAGCAAACGGCCGGTAAGGTCGAAGAGTGGAAGGAAGGATTTCGGGAGCGTCTGGAAATTCCGCTCGATGGCCAGCGTGTCACCGTTAGGGACGAGGTCGATGCATGGTGAGCCGGATCTCTCCGCGAGCCTGAACTCGCCTTTGAACCGGCGTTTCAGCCAGATGAGCGTGGCTTCGACGTGCTTGCAGGTGCCGAGGCCGGCGGTGCGGAAATCCGGGCAGGTGCAGGAGAAAGCGCGGTCCCTGAGGTCGCGGATCTCGACCTGATAGGTCATGCCGCTGGGCGATTTCACCGAGAAGGAGGAGAAGATCGGGGCCTCCGGATCGAGATTGGAAATCGAATGCTTCTCATCTCGGGCGCGCTGGATGCGGCGGAGGATTTCGTCCTGATCGGTGGTGCGCCAGTCGGTGGCGGAGATGGGGATCGGGGCGGACTTCTTTTTTGCGGTTTTCTTGGCGGGCATGGGAGGAAGAAGGCTAGAACGGGATCAAGGCACGCGCGGGAATTTCGAGAAATCCGGCTTCCGCTTTTCGAGGAACGCCTGTTTCCCTTCGCGGCCTTCCTCGCTCATGTAGTAGAGCAGGGTGGCGTTTCCTGCTAGGTCGAGCAGGCCCATCTGTCCGTCGCAATCGGCGTTGAGCGCGGATTTCAAACAACGCAGGGCGAGCGGCGAATGGGCGAGCATTTCGCGGCACCACTGGAGGGTTTCCTTTTCGAGATCGGCGAGGGGGACGACAGTGTTGACGAGGCCCATGTCGAGGGCTTGTTGGGCGTCGTATTGGCGGCAGAGGTACCAGATTTCACGGGCCTTTTTCTGGCCGACGATGCGGGCGAGGTAGCTTGAACCGAGGCCGCCGTCGAAGGATCCGACCTTCGGGCCGGTCTGGCCGAAGCGGGCGTTGTCGGCGGCGATGGTGAGGTCGCAGACGATGTGCAAAACGTGGCCGCCGCCGATCGCGTAACCGGCGACCATGGCGACGACGGGTTTCGGCAGGGAGCGGATTTTTTTCTGCAAATCGAGCACGTTGAGGCGCGGGATGCCGTCCTCGCCGATGTAGCCGGCGTGGCCGCGGACCTTTTGGTCGCCGCCGGAGCAGAACGCGAGATCGCCGGCACCGGTGAGGATGATGGCGCCAACTTTCGGGTCCTCGTGGGCGAGATCGAAGGCGACGAGCATTTCCTTCACCGTGAGGGGTCGGAAGGCGTTGCGCACTTCCGGGCGGTTGATGGTGATTTTGGCAATACTTCCCTCATCCGTCGTTTCATAACGGATGTCCTCGAATTCGCGCACGGTGGACCACATAGGGCGGCAGTGTGGATGATCCCCCGCCGGGCCGCAACCCCGATGCTGCTTCACAGGTGACCGAGTTTGAGAAAACGGGCGACGTGATCGGCGAACCACGTTTCCGCCTCCCATGGCACGCGGTGGCCGGCTGCCGGTGCGATGGTGAGTGATGCTTGGGGCATGAGCGCGCAGGCTCTTTCGGCGAGAGCGAGAAATTTCGCGTCATTTTCCCCGACGATCCACAGCACGGGAATGGAAATTTCCCCCAGCCGGTCCCACAGCGGTTCCTGCGCGCCGAGCGACCAATCGATGAAACTGCGGGCGATCTCGCGGCGGCGCTGCATGAGCCGGCCGGATGCCTGAGGGTCTCTGATAGAGGTGTTGCCGAGGACTGGCTGGGCGTTCCAAGCATCGAGAAACTGCAGCCAGTTTCCGGTGAGCGCGCGGGTGGCCCACTCGGTGTCGGAGGCGCGGCGGCTGGCGCGGTCGCTTTCATTTTCCAGTCCAGGATGCGCGGAAACGATGACCGCCGCCTGCCACGGGTGATCGTTTTCCAACAGCGCGTGCAGCGCCATGCGGCCGCCCATCGAGTAGCCTAACAATGCCCGCCCGCTGCCGCGGAAAACCTCACCGCTGGCATCCGCGTTGATGGCCTTGGCGAAATCGGGTAGCGGCATCGGGCAGCAGTCGAGGAAGCGCCAGAGGTCCACCGCGCGCGAGCCGATGCCGGATGCGGCGAGTTGTTTCGCGAGTTCGCGCCAGTCGGCGGCCAACCCGACAGCACCGTGCAGGCACCAGCATTCCAGCGGCCCGGCCTCGCGGCGCTCGTCGGTTTCTCTCGAGTATTGGATCACGTTTTCGGCATCTGGGCGCTGGCCTGTTGGATGGCCTCACGGATTTTTTCCTGGATCTCAGGGCTGCCGATGACGCCGAACAGCAGGGCGACGACCGCAGCGACCGCCAGAATGCATGCCAGGGTGAAGAGCCAATAGATGATCGCGAGGAAAATCCCGATGCCGTCGAGTTTCTTGTGATAGCCGTATCCCGCCGGGCAGGCGAAACAACGGAAGCCCAGCCAGATATTGAGCAGCGGAACGAGAAATCCGAACGCCCACATGCCGCTCATGCCCAGGTTCACAAAGCGCTTCACTCCGACGATGATGATGACCAGGAGCGGGAGAACCTGCGCCCCGATTCTCATGTAGCCCATGATCTGCTGGCCGAACTGCGCTTCCAACAAGGGGGCCGCGAACTCGAATCCCACGCTCCACAGGATGGGGAAAATGATCAGAGCTGCTAGAAATCCCCTGCGCCTTATCCCCGGCCAGTTTCCCTCGCGACTCATCCGTTCTTCCACGGATTCCTGCTGCGGGGGTGTGTAGTGGTCCGATGGCGGGGCGAGGTCCTCCTTTTTTTCCGCCTCCCTGCGCTCGAACAATCCTTCGATTTCCCCCGACGCCTGCCAACCGTCCATGCCGTGTTTCCAAACAAGATCGAGGCGTGGATTGAGTTTTCCTTCCTTTGCCCGCTCCTGAAGGTCGGAAAAGGTGACGGGGCCGAACTTCTCCCCCTCGGACGAATAAAACCAGCGGTGGCCGCGGCTCAACTGGGACTCTTCCGTCACCTCCACCGGGGCGGGTAATGGAGGGGGGCTCGGATCATCATTCATGAATCTTGAATATTGAATTTGCCGAAGCTTGTCAAACGCCGCCTCCCCAAGGATTTCCCCACGCCGGGGCTTGTCAAAGCGCATGCCTTGGAGAAACTCAGGCTATCCCGCCCATGACCTCCGGCGGCGCTTTGGTTTCAAACAACGCTCATGCACTTTCTGGGAATTGAAATAGGCCACGGCGGGACCCGTGCGGTGGCCCTCGATTTGGAATCCGCCGTCATCCGCGCGGAGGCATGGGTGCCACACGATTGGATCGAGGGGCTGCCCGCCGGCTACCGCGAGCAGAACCCGGCGCAGTGGATTGACGCCGTGGACCGCGCGGTGCGCCAGTGCCTTGCGGCGCTGGAGGGCCAGAAGGAGCGCGTGGCGGCGATCGGCGTGGCCGGACCGCAGCG
>Ga0123337_10005280_pt1 | contig 12772 bp, 9 predicted proteins | sample frozenSSSSmetaG_FD_89792 | JGI IMG/M metagenome (GOLD analysis project Ga0123337, IMG submission 89792) | Glacier valley bacterial and archeal communities from Borup Fiord, Nunavut, Canada, to study Microbial Dark Matter (Phase II) -... | ecosystem: Environmental > Aquatic > Freshwater > Ice >...
GCCGCATCCGGATGGTCCGATGAGTGCAGTGACCTTACCGGCCTCCATCGTGAGTGACACCCGGTCGAGCACCTTGTGGTCGCCGAACCAGGCCGAGATCGAACGCGCCTCGAGCATGGTGAGCTCGCTCGGCGCCGGTGCTGCGACGGCATCCGCGCGCATCCGCGCTGATTCAGCATCGAGTCGGGCGTCGAGGGTGAGGGTGCTGTCTGGCATCGGGTTCTCCATGGTGGTCACAGTAGGTTTGCGAGGGTCGATATTGCGGAGTCGGCGGTCGCCGCTCCCAGGGCGAGCATCAGCGGGATGCCGACGATCCAGGTCTGCCAGACTCCCCAGCGAGTGCGTGCCCAGCGCAGTGCGATCGCGCCGACGATGAGCCACTGCATCCAGAAGAAGGTGGCAAACCAGGAACTCGAATCGTCGGCGAGCGCCAGTTCAGAGGGATCGAGAACCTCCATCGTGAAGACGGGGGAGGGCGTGTCCTGCACCTTCGAGTCGAGCGCCGCATCGATGTGCAGCGCGCCGGACGGAGTGAGAGGTAGCCCATCCGCGGTCACCAGCTCGAGGCGGCCCTTCTTCGGTGCGAGAGCCTCCGGAAGCGGGTCGCCATCCCGTCGGATCCCGAAGACTGTGAATTTCTGTGTGCCCTGCCCGGTGACCACGGCGATCTTGTCGCCGGGCGCGAGGTCCTTGAGAGTGCCGAAAGGTCCTCCATAGGTGGTCTGGCGCCCCATGATCACGCTGGTGCCGGCCTGCCCGGGGTAGACGGAGTCACGGCGGTGCCCCGGCCCGCTTGTGAGATCACTCGGGCGGGTGCCCTGCACGATCACTTCGGAGACACCGATGCTCGGAATCGTGATGGTGCCGATCGGGGTGCCGAAGGGCACGAGCTTCTCGTCGAAGTTCAGTTGACCAAGGGGGGTCTCAGCCTTGGCAAGGCTCGTGCGCAGCTCTTCGTACAGAAGGTGCTGGGAACGCAGGTGCTGGAGCACTCCGACACCGGTGACATGACCGACGAACCCGAGCAGCAGTCCGGCCACGACGAACCAGACGACACCGATCCACCAGCGGATCTGAGTCGGACCGGGCGCCGGGGCTTTGGCGCGGGGTTTCTTCGGCGGCTTTCGCAGCCAGAATGGCAACTTAGGCGGCCCGGCGGGCGGCGAGGGCGTGCGCGCCGAGGTGCGAGGCTGCGGTGCAGCGGTAACGGTCATGATGCGGCCTCCGGGAGTCTGCTCGGCATGAATGCCCGCGCGATCGTCGATCGGAAGACGATCAGCGAAACAAGGATCACGAGCAGCAACAGGATGCCGATGCCGATGAGCCACCAGCTAGTGGAGATCGGCCCTCCCGCGACTGCGGCGGTCACTACAAGTAGCCGTCCATTCGTGGCGTGGCGTGAGACCCAGCCCGTGGCCTCGACCGTGTGGGCTCCCGTCTTGGTGTCGACGGGCACGGTGAACGTCGCATTCAGGCGACCGCTCGAATCGGCCGTGTAGCTGCCGAGGATCACCGGGTTCGGGTAGACGACCACCTGCACCTGCTCCCCTGCCGCATAGCCTGCTCCGGTGGCCAGCACCTTTTCGCCCGCGCGCACCCGGTCGGGACTGAGCACGAGAGCGTCGGCCTGCGGTACGGGTTCGGCTGCGGGCACGGGCGCACCAGGGGCGCCGGCCGGTGCCGCCTGCGGAGTGTCGGTGGAGGCCGGAACCGCCCTGCGGGGCTTCTTCGTCCCAGCACTGCCACCCGTGGTGGTGCTCGCCAGACTCGACCCGGGAGAAGCGGTCGCGCTCGGCGCGCAGGTGTCGATCGGGGAGGGCGTGCCGGTGGCATCCCCGATCTGCAGCTCGATCCCGGCGGAGGTCTGACTCGGATTCGGAGTCGGTGTGACGCACGCGGCCGATGCCGCTCCCCCGGCCGCCAACGAACCGAAAGCGGCGAGGGCGACAAGAGTCACGGCGATCGCGGCTGCCCTCATCGGGTCGGCACCGTCTCGGGGAATTCGGCATCCCTCACCGCGCCCAGACGCGCCTCAGCGGCCGCTCGGTCGACGGCGGTATAGAACTGAGCACGCGTGGTGCGAACATAGCGAGCGACCAGGAAGACGACCGCTGCGAGAAGCACGATGACAGCGAGCAGCGTCCAGGTCACGGCGATGGACAGGGTGGTGGCCGATGCCGACACAAACTTCGCGTCCGCGTTGGGGTCGATCGTCTCATCCGGAGCGGTGTTGGGCGAGCCAGTCGTCTTCGCGGGCACGATTCCCGAGGGGCCCGGGGTGAGTTTCACCGTCGACCAAGCGAGGAGAAGCGCGCCGATACCCGACATCCGGCTGACGATATGAGCCGACTGCCCGGGCAGTAGGTTGCGAACGGTCGGAGGGGACACCTCGCCGAGATGGATGCCGAAGGGTCCGACGACATCCAACTTCTGGCCGATATCGAGACGAATATTCCCGCGATTCGCCACCGAGTAGTCGACATCCATCGTGCCGGGAGCGAAGGGGTTCAGTGAGGGATTGAAGGAGGTAACGAACCCGGAGGCCGTGACCTTAGGAACGACGACCCCCGACACCCGGAGGTTGATCCGCGCGCCGACGCGCTGGTCAACCAAGACGGTCTGGCCTTTGCTGATGCCGGTTGTCGTGCTCGAGGCGACTATTCCGGCAGAGTGGTCACCGGGGCTGGCATCGGAGGGCACGAGCATGGTGAACGGGATGCTGGCCTGGGTGCCCGCTTCCAGATGGATGGTGGAGACGTTCAGTGTGACCCAGGCGCCGAGGTCTGAAGACTTGTTAGCCTTTGGCGCGAGGCTGAGGTCGCCCGTCTCGCGGTCGTTGATGGCGTCAGCCGCATAGACGGCGAAGTCGGCGGCGACGACGCCGGAGTTGATTACCAATACGGTGTCATTCACCTGCGTTCCCGGGTCCGTCGCATAGTCGAATGCTGCGCGGGCGCCTTTCGAATCGTTAGACGGCTTCACGCTCCAGGTGATCGGGTCTGTGGACGCTGCGGGCACTGCGGTCGCCGGGAAAGCGGCGAGCGCTGGTGCGGTCGCGAGCGGCGCGAGCGCCAGCAGGAGTGCGGCGGCGATGGAGAGCGGGGCAGAAAAACGCATGATCACCAATCGAGGGGTGAGGGTGGAGGGGGAAGAGGGGTCTGGGGCCGAATGGCTTCGGTCCCAGCCCCCTCCGGTAGAAAGGTGCTGGCCTAGAGGAGCGTCAGCGTGAGGGTCGCCGTGTAGAGACCACCGGGCGTGTTGCCCGGAGCGGCGAGGTTGAGCTTGGCTCCGATGACCGTGCTGGTGATCCCGTCGACGACCGAACCGGTGGAGAGCGGGCTAGCCGTCTTCAAGCCGTTGGTCGAGCCGGGTGCGGGCAGCACCTCGGCTCCGGCCACACCGGCGTTGGAGGTTCCGACGAGAGCCGGCTTCCAACCCAGGTACTTGCCGTCGATGACCTTCGTACCCGACGTGAAGTTGGTGGCAACTCCGGTGAGGCTCCAGCTCGAGGATAGAAGCTGGCGGGTGTCGGTGATGGTGATCGGGCCGAGGTCACCAGAGGCCTTGAACAGCCCGCCGGTAAGGACGGCCTGTCCGAGCGAGATGGTGCTCTGCAGTCCGGCGTAGGACAGCACACCGGTTCCGGTCGGGAACGTCACGTCGATGATCGTCGAGCCGGGCGGAGCGACGGGAGCCGTCACGATAACCGAGGCAGCCGCCGAAGTCGAAGGCGCGTACGCGGCCGGGTCGGTAGCGGTGAATTTAGCAATGAAGGAGTGCGAACCCGTGGCCAGCACTGTGGTCGTCGCGGATGCGACGCCGTTTACGATGGTGCCGGTGCCTACGACCGTACTTCCCTCAAGGAACTGGACGCTGCCGGTGGCCGCTGCAGGAAGAGCGGTGCCAGACGGGTCCTTGACCGTCGCGCTGAGCGTGGCGGTCTTGTCGGAATTGAGAAGCGCTGTGAGCGAGGTGCTGGTCACCAAAGCAGGAACGACTACGACCGCCTTAGAGCCAACTTTCCAGACACCGTTAGCGTCGATCGACATCGCGAGAGAGTAGAACTTATCGTTCACATAGTCGCGGTTATTGTTGTCGGCGTAGCAGTAGACCCGCAGCTCGAAGTTCGCGTCGTTGACAATGGTGCCCTGAGTGGTCGCGTTCAACGCACGGTTGCTGAGGTAGCCATTGGTCGGAGCGATGTCTCGAGCCTGGTGGATCGGTTCACCCGCGAGACCATTGGTTCCATAGGGGTTTGCCGCGGTCCGAGTAAGCGAGACCGAACCAAGGCGTGTCGTGCCCTGGAAGATCTGCGTGTCGCTCGAAACTCGATATCCAACCGGGCAGCCGCCGGTGACATCCATGCTCTGCAGGAAGTCAGCGTCGGCCGAGTTGCCCGTGACCGGTGTAATGGTGATCGTGCCGGTGACCTGGTCGGCGGAGGCGGCCTGCGCGGAAAACGCGAGCCCACCCGTCACCAGGGCACCGACGACCGCGAGAGATGCGATCCTTTTGACAGTTTTATTCATGATTCGACTTTTTCCTTTGGGGGTTTATTGGGAATCGGAATTAGTACTTGAAGCCCTGCTTGGCGGTGGTGGTGCCACATGCCAAGCCGGTGAGAGGAGCAAATCCGTAGTTTCGAATGATGGGTGGGTTGGCACACACCGACGAAGTCGACCCGACGAACGCGGCCGCGATAGCCGGCTCTGCCAGACGCGAGGTCTGCACCACGTTGTAGACGGAGCGGGTGACCGGGAACGCTGTGTTCAGCACGTTCACGCCGTTCGACAGCACAATGGGCTTGACGCTCGAGATGCGACCGAGGTCGATCACGCCACGACGCTCGTCCACTGCTGTTGGAAGCGTCTTGTAGTTGCTCTGCGAGAGGTATTGCGCCACCGAGAACGGCACGATCGCGCCGGCGCTGCGGATGAGGTTTCCGTCGTGCTCCTGCACGCTGACGCCTCCTACGGTGTCGGTGGCACAGCCAGCAACCTGAGCCTCGCTAAGGCCGATCGTCGAGAGGAAGAACTTGCGGGTTCCCGACCCGGACTGCGGAAGCAGCGGAGTAATGGTGACGGCGTCACCGTTACCGTCGTTGTAGGTCGTCACAGCGCAGCGGTAGATGTTGCGAAGCGTGAACGGCTTAGGAACGGCCGAATCCTGAGAAGCGGATCCAACCGGGATGTCCCGGGGGAAGTCACTCGCGGAATTGACCGCGAAGGTCACCGCGTCCTTGGCGAACGGAATGAAAGTGAGGTCCGTGCCTGTGATTGAACTGTCCGGACCGCTAGAGCTGCGAGCGAAGTCGACCTGGCCGACGATGTTGACGCCGTTCCACAGGTGTCCGCCAGTGGTATCCGACGCCGCGCTCAAAGCCTGCTGGCCCTGACCCGAGCCATCCGGACGCTTGAAGGCGTTGCCGCCCGCGGTCGTCTGGATGGTGGCGGTGCCCTGGGCGTCGTAGGAACCGATGCTCGGTATGACCGTAGAGAGACCGTTCATGACGTCCTGGATGGTGTCGGATCCGACACCATTCAGCGCCTTGAACCCGGCCGGGTTCGGGTCGGCCGAAGCCGCAACCGTACCGAACGCCATGCCCGCGACTGCGAGCGTGGCAACCACGCCGAGGCGCAGCTTGTTCTTTTTCAACATTGAGTTACCAATCTTTTTTGATATGGTGCCCGGGTAGTTCCGTCCGTTTTGGACGTGCCCCTCATTGGCTTTGCGGTTCGATGAGGGGCATCCTCTCGTTCCGGGGCAAAACGGACCGAAAGAAGCTGGGATCGGCTAGAGAAAGCCTCTTCTCTTGAACAGGATTGGTGCGAAGAGGACGCCCGCTGACCCGACGCCAAGGGAGAGCGCAAGACCCGAGCGGACGATGACGTTGTCTGAGGGCGAGGAGGTGCGTGCTTTGCCGTCGGCAATGGGGGCCGCCGTGATCGAAGGGTCCGCCGCCGCCGCCGCCGCCGCCGCTCCTCCGGCGATCGCCCCGCTGTCATCGAAGCCGGAGATGTTGCCGCCCGGGTAGTCGCCAGTTTCTGGCGTCGAACTGTTCGACGTGGAATCGACCGCGTTCGCCGGGGTGAATGCCCGGATCGCCGTGACGCTCTCGGCTGCCTGGGCTGCCATTGCGCTCGTGATCGGCAGGTAACCAGCGGGCAACTCCCCTGGCTCGGTGCCGGGGACCTGGCCGGTGGTCGTTATCTGCGAGATCAGGCTCGCGATGGACTTGCGGTTGGCTGCCGTGCTGAGCGTCAGGTTGACGTCGGCGTAGGTGACGACCGTGAGCGGATACCCCGGAGCGGCCACCGCGGCGGGATCCACTTGAGTGACCCGCTCATCGCTGGTCGGGCGGAGCGCCGCCAGCGCAGTTGACAGACCCTCCTTCGTCGGCATCGTCAACGTCGAGCTGTTTGCGGGCCTGATCGAGGCGATGTTGAGGCCGTACCGCGAGGCCGAGGGCGTATCTGTGATCGCGATCATGAACTTCTGGCCCGGAACCTGGGCTCCGGTGGAGACCCAGTCCCCTTTTTCCCCGGCCGGATTGAACTTGGTCGGGTCCCAAATGGTCTTGGACTTCGGGTCGGCTCGGAATGCCGTCCTGGCTGCAGTGAGCAGGTTGTCAACGTAGGGAGCGAACTGGATCGAGTCAAAAGGACGGATCTGCCCGTTCACCAAGACCAGCGGCGACTTTGTCAAGTCGGCTTTGATGAAGGTGTCCAGCGGAACCGTGGCCAGCGAGAGGGGCGAATCATCGATGTTCTTCAACCCGACCGGCGACAATGCGCGGGTATTGCCGGAGATTACGTAATCGCCTCTAGCGTCAAAAGTCGGTACCTTCGCCTTGGCATCGCCGAAGGGGAGGTAGTACGGGTTGATACCCATGCCCCATTCGTCCGGCGTACCAGAAAGGAAGGCTGCGGCATTTGTGTCGGCCTCGAGCCACTTCCAGACCTGCCGAACAGCATCCGAACTCGACGGGCCGGGAAGCACGATGCTCGGGTTCTGCTGAAAGAACCGTGCGGTATCGGGGTTGAGCTGCTGGAATTCCGGATCATCACTCATCAGGCGATACGGCCGATTGGAATTCTTCGGCACAGTCAGGTGGGCAATCGGTTTGGAGGGATCGTCACTGGTGGAGACGGGCACCTGGAAGGCGTAGGACTGGGTCAGTAGTTTCGCCACCAGCCGCGGTGACAGGTTCAACTGGGTCTGTCGTCCTTCGTCGAATTCAGCGAGGAAAGCGATCGCCACACCGGATACCGCAACCGGCGCGTAGCTGAGCTTGGTACTGGCGAGCGTCTGCCTGGATTCATTGGACGTCTGCTCGCCCGGGCTCAGTGGCTGGCTCGAGTATGCGACCGAGGCCTGGCCCTCGAGCAGTTGATGGCGGGCGACTGAATCGGGGTTGGTCGAGAAACTGTAGGTCGTCTTCTGCTTCGAGCAGAGATCCGGTTGCCATGAGCTCATGGCACCAACCATCAATTGCGACCCGATAACACGTTGCTCGGTGCTTCCGACGGCGCAGCGCGATCCGACCGGCGCGAAGTCAAGCGGAATGACGACGCGGTTGCTCCAGTAATCGCAGTTCGGATTGACGGGGCTCCCCGCCTGGAGCGCGTTCTTCTGCCACTTGGTGTAGGTCGTGCTGCCGTCCCCTGCCGGATCCGCAAACTGGCTGCACTTCGCATCGCCACCAAAAACAGTGCCGCGCGGCACCACCACCAGCCAGCAGCGGAGATGGCCCTCCGTGCCGCACCCGAGCTGAGGGGCGGTGTCCGCGGTCTGGGGTTCAAAGTCGAAGGATCCTGACCCGTCAGCGCCAACGCGGGCTGTCGTCACCTCATTGGAGGTCGCCGGGTTGAAGTAGTTGAGGAGCTCGTAGCCGCCCGCGGCCGGCTTACCCGCCACCGACTTTCCCTGCACGGTGACAAAGGGGTTGTCGACGGCATTGGTATTGTTCGGATCGATGTCGATTGTGCCGACCCTCAGCGTGGTGTCGGGGAACGCGGAGGAGCCGAGTCCGTTATTTCCGGAGGGAGTGTAGCGACCGCCCCACTGGCAGGTCTGGCGGAAGTTCTCGGCTGTCGGATCGCCCCAGCACTGCATTGCCTGCAGGAAGTTTTGCGCGTTGGACGCAAACACCGACGAACCGTTAACGCGGGTGGAATCGCGCGTGCCCACCCCGTTCGCGAAGTCCTTCACTGAAACGCTGATCGCTTGGTCGATGAGGCCCGTGGTCTGGGAGACAGTGATCGACAGGTTCTTCATCTCGATGTAGTGGCCGCTCGCAGCGTCGCGTTTCGGCTGGTCGACCGCGACGCTCGAGGCATCATCGAGCCATTTCACAGTCAGGGCGGAAGGTGTCGCGGTCGCGGCATCCGCACTCTGCCTGCCGATCGAATTCAGCGAGACGAGACCCGCAACCGCGAGCGTCACGATAGCGAGGGAGACACCGCGCACCGCATCGGCGCGCGAGATTCTCACGCGGGGGCGGGGGCTCTTCACGACGCCCACGTTAGGAGTCCGAAGGTGAAGCATCGGCACGGCCGCGTGACGTAAAGCGGGCCGGAAGATGAACAATTGCCTTCGCCGGTCGGCGAGCACGAATGCGCCGGGTCGGACCCCGGGGAGCGCCCGCGATGGCAGCTCGATGGCGACCGATGAGCGGCGGTAATAAAATGAACAGCAGGAGAACGAGAGCGGCCCCGCTCATCAGCACAAGAGCTGACTGGCCGAGCCTCTGTTGGGGCAGTTCGATAGGCGCACCCGAGACGATCCGCGATGCGGAGCTGGTGAGATCGATGACTGCACTTCCGTTTTTATCGACACTCGTCCCGCCGCTCGCTGTCGCAGTCACAGCTCCTGCGGTACCGGCCGCCGCGGCAGTTCCGGCCGCCGGCTTGGTTCCGGATGTGCCGGTGGCGGCGCTCGCAGCCGTTGAGGCCTTACTGCCTCCGGTGCCAGTGAGGCACTGGTCGGACCCTTTCTTGTCACACGCCTGCGGCTGGGGAGCCGTTGCAGCGAGCTTGTTGGTGCCGTCAGCCGAAAAGGTGGGGTTATTGCATCCGCTGGTGTCCTTGTTCTTCGGATTGCCGCCAGGAATCTTTTGCACCTGCTTCAGCCCTGCCTGAGCGAGGTTGATCGGCAGAGGGGAGTAACCGAGCACCTCGGCCTGCTGTTGGCCCTCGCAGAGGAAATACGAAGCGAAATCTGCGAGGGTGAGGCCCTTGTCCTCAGTGAAGCCGTTCTGAAGGGCAGTGGGAATGATCATGTACGAGTAGGACGACAGCGCATAGGTGCGAGGATCCGCACTCGTATAGACGGCCTTCAGCTGTGAAGTCAGGTAGTCCGGCGACCCCGGATCCTCGTTGATGACCGCGGACAACAGCGCGACTGCGACGTTGGATGCGGTCGGCTCGGTGTAGTAGCCGGCAGAGTTGAGGACCTTCGCCACCGGAAAGCCGGAGTTGAGCGCGTAGGAGTACTCGACGTAGGTGATCGCCCCGGCGGATTGGGTCTGGGCGGTGTAGCCGGCGACTCCGTTGGAGCCCGACTGCGCCACGAACGACGAGCCCGCGACGGTCGGATAATTGGATGTGATGCCGCAGTTGCTTCGGCCCGCCTTTGCGCAATACGCGCTCCAGATGGACGGGTATTGGGAACGCATCCAGGAGGTGAACTGGGCCGTGGTGCCCGAGCCGTCGGATCGAACAACTGGCACTATCGGCGTGCCCGGAAGAGCGAGCTTCGGATTGTCAGCTGCAATGGCCGGATCGTTCCACTTCGTGATCACGCCGGTAAAAATTTTCGCTACGCTGTCTCCGGATAGACGGAGGTTCGTGACTCGCTTTCCCCCGATGACGAGGTTGTACATGAACGACGTGCCTCCGGCGACGATCGGCATGTAAGCGAACTGACGGGCCGGCCTTGGGTCGGCGCTGTCGCTGCCGGAGAGGGCATAGGGGATCTCCGAGACGGCGAAGTCCACTGTGCCCTGCCCGAACAGTTGCCGGCCAGCGGACGAGCCGGAATCGTCGAAGGTGACCTTCCAGCGGTAGTTGTCGAAGACGTTTCGGATCCACTGCTGCAATGCATTGGCGGACCACGTTGACCCGGCACCGGAGACCGGATAGTAGGTCGAGCCGACGGCCTGGGCGGGCGTCGGCGCGGACACGACCGGCACGGCGAGCAGTGCGACGGCGATGGCGACGGCCGTCGTCACACGCAGGGCGTGGAGCACTCGGCGTCGGGAGGGGGAGACTCTCACGGGAATCCTTCGTTGCTAGGGGTGATGTGGAATGGTGTCAGGGACGCGGTCGACGCCCTGGGAGTCTTGGCAGCTTGATTCTCGGCAGAGGGATCTTCGGCAGCGAGAGCCGTGGTACCGGCACCGATGGCTCGGCGACCGCTCCCGCCTCCCGTGCGCGGAAGCGGAGGTTATCCTCCTGCGACGTGCGCTGTCGGCTGCGGCGCTGGCGGTTGCTCAGTTGGCCGGGGCCCCGTCCTCCAATCAGGCGCGCGATCGAGAAGAGCACCAGCACAAGCGCCATCAGCACCGCCGCCGTTCCGAAGCCGCGGGCGATCATCGCCGGCTCGGGCGATTTGACGAAGGTGAAGGCGGTGAGCGGAAGGGAGGTCATCGGTCCGACGAGCGGGTTGAGGTTGAGATAGGTGGTCGCGCCGGCGGTGAGGAGCACGGGCGAGGTCTCCCCGATGCCACGAGCGGTACCGAGGATGACCGCGGTGGTGAGTCCGGAACGCGCCGTCGGCAGCGTCACGTGCCACACCGTGCGCCAGGTGGAGGCCCCGAGCGCGCGCGACGCCTCCTTGAGGTTTCCGGGAACGAGCCGAAGCACGACATCCGCCGATCGGATGATGATCGGCAGCATCATCACCGTGATGGCGAGGGATGCCGCGAATCCGGATCGATTGAATCCAAGGAACACGATGACCGTCGCGTAGATGAAGAGGCCAGCGACGATGGAGGGCAGCGCCGTCATCGCCTCGACGACGGTGCGAACGAAGCGGGAATAGCGCCCCGGAAATTCGCTGAGGAAGACGGCCGTCGTGACCCCGAGGGGGATGCTGATTGCCAGCGCGATAGTGATCATGATGAGGGTGCCGACGACGGCATGAATCACCCCACCCCTGGTTACCGGATCGAGCGGCCCGGCATTGCTCATGTCCTGGGTGAAGAAGTTGGCGTGCGGCAATGCATCTAGGCCGCGGCCGACCGTGTAGATCACCACGACCGCCAGCGCGAGCAGCATGAGGAATGCAAGCGACTGCACGACGACACTGATCACCCGGTCGCGCACCGCCGGACCGTTCTCGTCGAACGCGGTGAGGATGGTGAACAGCACCAGGAAGATCAGGTAGGCGAGCACAACGAAGCCGAGGCCGCCCTGCAGGGGAAGCGCGTAGACGAAGAACCAGGCCGTGAGGCCGATGGATGCCGCAGCACAACCGACCGCGCGGATCACGTCCACGACCCGGATGGTGCCCGTCGCCCGGCGTACCTCTGGTGTACCCGAAGGATCGGCGTTGGTCGGCTCGGGATGCGTCCAGGTGCGCGGGTTCGAGACCCGCGCGGGGGCCTCCGCTGGTCGCTGGAGAAGGTCGGTCATCAGTCGCTCTGGCTCCCTGATCGGCTGCGGGCGATGATCGTCGAAGCGCCGAAGTTCACGACGAGGGTGACGAGGAAGAGGGCGAGACCGGCCGCCATGAGTGCCGAGATCTCGAACGCAGAGGCCTCGTTGTAGCGGAGGGCGATGAGGGCGGCGATCGAGTTCGCTCCCTTTTCGAGGATGTGCGGCTGGATCACAAACACGGGCGAAATGATGAGGTAGACGGCGATGGTCTCCCCGAGCGCTCGCCCGAGTCCGAGCATCGTGCCGCCGATCATCCCTCCGCGCCCAAAGGGCAGAACGACGCTGCGGATCATGCCCCATTTGGTCGAACCGAGGGCGAGGGCGCCCTCCCGCTCTCCGATCGGAGCCTGGGTGAAGACCTCGCGCATGATCGAGCTCGCGATCGGGGCCACCATCAGGCCGACCACGATCCCGGCGATGAAGGTCGAGGCACTGAAAACCGTCGGGCTGGCGAGAGGATCATTCGCATCGAAACCCGACACCGCAAAAATCGGGATCCACCCGAAGTATGTGGTGATCCACTGGGAGAGAGGCAGGATGGCGGGGCTGAGGAAGAAGACCCCCCACAGCCCGTAGACGACGCTCGGCACCGCCGCCATCAGGTCGACGATGCTGACGAGCACTCCGCGAATTCGACCAGGGGCATATTCGCTGATGTAGAGGGCGGTGCCGAGAGCGAGGGGAACCGCCGTCACGAGTGCGGTCAGCGCGATGAAAAAGGTGCCGCTCAGCACCGCAGCGATGCCGAACGTGCCGGAGTTGGGATTCCACGACGGCTCGGTGATAAAGGCAGGACCGGCCACGGCGAGAGCCTGGTAGCCGCGGATGGCGAGGAACAGGCCAACAAGACCCATCACGATCAGCACGATGGTGCCGCTGCTGCTCGCAATCACCCGGAAGATTCGATCGGGTACGTCGGTCGCGGAGCGAAGGGCGCGCGGCGAGTCGGACGGCAGGATGGGCGTTGTCAGCACCGCCGTCACCCCCGGCTCAGAGCGCAGCATGCTCATGGTGCCCTCGGTGGACCTCTGGGTCGATCGGGCGGGCGCCTGCCGCGAGGTGGGAGCTGAACAGCGAGAGCTCGGCCAACTCGATGGCATTGCGGCGATCCC
>Ga0123337_10005282_pt1 | contig 12771 bp, 2 predicted proteins | sample frozenSSSSmetaG_FD_89792 | JGI IMG/M metagenome (GOLD analysis project Ga0123337, IMG submission 89792) | Glacier valley bacterial and archeal communities from Borup Fiord, Nunavut, Canada, to study Microbial Dark Matter (Phase II) -... | ecosystem: Environmental > Aquatic > Freshwater > Ice >...
CAACCAAGGCGACCTGATCTTTCAGGTGCCCCGGCGCGTGTTCCTGTCGATTGAGAGCTGGGTGCATATATTTCTAGCCAACTCGCCGTTTGGGGTTTTCTCGTGGGGCCGCATCCAAGAGGACAAGGTCGATGGCAGCTGGAAGGAAAAGCTGGCCGTTTCCCTATCCCATCTGCGCGATCAGCTCAACCCGTTTGCGCCAGCATGGCGCAAGAGTCACTTCTTCGCCAGTGCGCGGATGGTCAAAATTGGAAAGAACTGCTCGATCGATCCGAGCGCGACGATTCACGGCCCGACTGTGATCGGCGATAATGTCACGATTGGCGCGGGCGTGGTGATCACCAATAGCTTGATCGGCAAGAATGTCACGATCATGCAAGGCTCGCAGGTGATGCTCAGCGTTGTCAGCGACCGCTGCTACTTGCCCTGGAACTCGGGGCTTTTTATGACCACGCTGATGGAAAATTCGATGGTGGCGCAGCTGAGCTGCCTGCAAATGTGTGTGGTCGGGCGCAATACGTTCATTGGTGCCGGTAATATCTTCACCGATTTCGATCTGCGCAACAAACCGCTGCACACCTTTCACCAGCGCAAGGGTGCCAGCCAGCCCACAAAAGAAGAGATTGGCCTGCCGGTGATTGGCTCGGCGGTTGGGCACAATGTCAAGATCGGCAGCGGCTTTGTGATCTATCCGGCGCGTATGATCGGCTCGAATACGACGCTGATTCATGCCGATCCCGAATCAGTGATTGGCCGAAATATCCATCCCTACACCAATATCGATGACCTGGAGATGGACGATAAAGGCGAGCCGCTCCGCACGGTGTATGCCTGGCCGCGCGTGATCGAATCACCCGCGGCGGCCAACGATGAATCGCTTGAACCATTACAAATGTCATTGCTAAAGTCTGCGCGTGTGCGCTATTAGGAGGAACCCTCTGTGAGCAAAGATAAGATTCTTGTTGTCGAAGACGCACCCGACATCTCTAGCCTGCTCAAGATCTACTTTACTTCGCAGGGATACGAGGTGATGACGGCCATGCGCGGGGCGGTCGCGCTTGAGATGTGCCGCAAGACGCCGCCGAATCTGGCGCTGCTGGATGTCAATCTGCCCGATATGGAGGGCTACGACATTGGCAAGGTGCTGCGATCCAGCGCGCGAACGCGCCACATTCCGATCATCTTCTTGACGGCCCGTGGTGAAAAAGGCGACCGCATTCGTGGCTTGGGCGAAGTTCAGGCTGAATATTATATCGTCAAGCCGTTTGATATCGAAGAAGTTCACACGATCGTCAAGGGTGCGCTCGACCGTGCGCGCCAGAAGAATTTGGCGCATCCAGTGACGAACTTGCCGACCGCCGAGCTGATCAACGATCAGTATCGCCTGTTGGTCTCCAGCTCGGGCTGGGCGCTGGCGCAGGCGCATATCAATGGCTTCGAGACTTTTACGCAGGCGTATGGCGCGGTCGTGGGCGAGGATGTGCTGAAGTTCACCGCGCTGATGCTGAACGAGGTTGTCAACGAGCTGGGCAGCCAGGAAGATTTCATTGGCCAAATGGTCGTCGGCCCAGATTTCGTGGTCACGTCGTCGGCTGAGCACCTCAAGCTAATCGGGGCTAAGCTGTGCGAGCGCTTCGATGCCGAGATCGGCCTGCAATACAATTACAAGGATCGGCGCAACGGCTATATCACCGTCAACGATGACATGGGGAATCTGAAGCAGGTGCCGCTAATGTCGCTCTCGGTCGGCGTGCTCACCAGCGATGATGGCCCGTTCTATGACATCCGCGAGCTGAGCGAGACCGTCGAGGCGGCGCGACAGCAAGCGCTGGCCGAAGCACGCGAACAGGGCCGTAAGAGTCATGTGGGGTATGGTCGCTAAGGCGTCGCGCGTCGAATGTGTGCGGATGAGCTAGCTTGAACTCACCGCACGCTATCCATGCCATGCTACGATTCGATCCCGCTAGCTCCTACACATCGCACATCAATCTACTACGATCCAGAGCAGCCTGTTTTGACTGCCACCTGGAAGGAGCACATCCCTGGATATGGACACGTCAACAGAAGCTACACCGCTGGTTCACGCTTGGAAACTGCTAGCTGATCTCGCAGCGTGTGGGCAGGATAGCGCAGCGATCCGCGATGCTCAGAAGCTAGCTAGCTGTATTGCCGAGCATGTGGCGCGTCGCCTGCCGTGTCCTTGGGGATTAGTGCTACTACAAACCGTCGCACCGCCAGCCGCCTCGGCGCGCTGGGGCCTGGACGATGCTCGCACGCAGCGCCTGCTGACGCGCAACGGTCATGGCCTGCCAGCCGACGCAATCGAGATTCCACTTCAGCACGCGGGCGTATCGGCCGGTATGCTGCTGCTGGGCGCTTCCCCGCATACTGAGGCCATTCTCACGCCAAGTTTCCTACAGACACTGCGCAGCCAGATCGAGCTGCTGATCAGCGTGCAACAGCGCGAGGCCGAACGCTTGCGCGAGCAGGCCGCGCTTGATGCTGCCTCCGCGCTACGCTTCGACCTGACTGGGCGGATCGATCTGCGCGAGGTTGTGCGAACGCTGCTCGAACGCGCGATTGTGCTCAGCGGCGCGCACAGCGGCGGAATCTACACCGTGATCGAGGATGGCGGCGTGGAGCTGATGGCGAGTCACGGCCTCCAGCGCGATTACAGCGGTATGCGCCTTGAGCGCGGCCATGGCCTGAGCGGTCAGGTGGTCGAGCAGCGCACGACATTGATTATCGACGACTACCGCAATTACATGTACCGCTCGCTACATTTCGACGGGGAGCAGATCGAGTCCGGTATCGGCGTACCGCTGCTCGTGCAGGATGAGCTGATTGGCGTTCTGGTTCTGACCCACAATCGGCCGGCGGCGCGCTTTTCGACTGGCGATCAATCGCTGATCGAGGCGTTCGCAAAGCCGGTGGCGCTGGTGGTGCGCAATGCCCAACTGTTCGCCCAACAGCAGCAGCGCGCGCGCGAGCTATTTGTGCTGTACGAAAACGGTCAGGTGCTCAGCACCAGCCTCCAGATCGAGCCGATGCTGACGCGCGTGGCTGAAAATATCACGGTGGCAATGGGCGTCGACAGCTCGGCGCTGCACCTCATCGATCAGAATGAACTCGCCACGCTCTACGAGGCGGCCTCCTACAGTGCTGAGGGCGATGGCGAGCCGGCTGGGCAGCGCTATGCAATTAATGCGCACCCGCTGATCGCTAAGTTGCTCCATTCTGGTGAAGCGCTGGCGCTCGCGGATCAATCACCGACCGCGACAGATCCCGCGACACGCGCGCTGCTGGAACTATTTGGCTATCGCAGCGGGCTGTTCCTGGCGCTCAGAATCAAGGATCGCGCGGTTGGGCTACTCGGCATTGGGTATGTCGAGCAAAGCCATCGTTTCAGCCGCTCCGAGATCAATCTGGCGCAGACATTCGCGAGCCAGGTTGCCACCGCGATTATCAACGCGCAGCTCTACGCGGGTGAGCAGCAGCGCGCGCACGAGCTTGAGCGCCTACAATCGATCAGCCAGCGGCTCGAAGCGGATCTTTCGCTGGATGAAATGCTCAAGGCGATCCTCGATGGCGTACAATCGCTGGTGCTATGTGCGGGTGCCGAGATCTGTCTCTACGAAGCGTCGGGATTGTATGTGGCGCAGACACGCGGCATTCGGCTTGATGGTGCGCCACCGATCCAGCACATTACCGAAGGATTGACCGGCTGGCTGGCGCGGCAGCGTCGCCCGTTGCGCCTGCCAGATTTCCAGCACCCGCCGACCCGCCCGCTGTTCAGCCTGCTGGCCGATGGCACGCTGGCGCGTAGCTATTTGGGCCTGCCGCTGCAAGTCGGCGACCAGCTGATCGGCACGCTGGAACTCTTCAGCACCAAGGCCGACGACTTCTCGCCCGCCGATGAGCGGCTACTGACAATTGTAGCTGGACAAGCCGCCCAAGCGATCAGCAACACGCGCCGCTACGAGCAGGCCGATGAACACCTGCGCAGCCGCGTCCAGCAGCTAACCGCCTTGCAGCGGATCAGCCGGCAGCTGACCTCGAATCTATCACTCAGCCATATTCTCGATTTCACGCTCGAAGAGGCGCTGCGGGCGACCCAAGCGACCACCGGCTACATCGCGCTGCGCGAGGGCTTCGCGTTCGAAGAGGCGATGCGCGCATTCTCGCTCGATGACGGGGCCAGGTCGTTGGTTGGCAAAGACCAGGCTGGGCTGCGCGTGCGCGTGATCGCCGCAATCGGCTACAGCGATCTCGATCACACGCGCCTGCTGTCACAGCGCATCAGCGGCAGCACCACGCTGGCCGAACAAGCGATGACTAGCGGCGAACCGGTGCTTGCCGATGACCTGAACGACGAGGATCGGCTGGACGCGATCGGGCCAGCGGCGGCGGCGGCGCTGGCGGTGCCAATCTATTACGAAGAGGAAGTTGTCGGCGTCGTCAACCTGCACAGCCAGCTCGCACACGCCTTCACGCACGATGCGCTGGAATTCGTGCGCGCGCTGGCTGATCAGGCCGCGCTGGCGATTGGCAACACCCAGCGCTACAACGAGCAGGTGCGCCAGCGCGAGCTGCTGCTTCAGCGCGCCGGGCTGCTCAAAGAAGTGCTCGATATCGGCCAGGCGCTACGCACCGACCCACCGATCACCGAGGTGCTGGAGCAGATCGCGTTCAGTATTGTCGAAACAATTGGCTTTCGAGTCGTGCTGATCAATCTGGTCGATGAGGACGACCCAACTATTCTCCGCATTGTCACTGGTGCCGGGTTGCCGTTAGAGGAGCTTCAACGCATCCGCCGAGGCACCTGGACAGTATTGGCCGCGCAACGCTTTCTTGACCCACGCTTCCGGCTTGGGCGCGCATTCTTCGTCCCCGGCGACGCGGGTAATGCGATCACAGCTGATGTTGATCTAAGCGGTATTATCACGGTTTCGATCACCGATGAGCGCCTCCCGCATGAGTGGCAGGCCGATGACGCGCTGTTTATGCCGCTCTACAGTATGCGCGGGAGGCTGCTGGGCATTATCTCGGTCGATAACCCGTATGATCGCCAGCGCCCGACCCGCCGCTCGGTTGAGCCGCTGGAAATCTACGCGCAGCAGGCAGCGATCGCGATCGAGAATCTTAGCTTGCTGCGTGAAGCCCGCGATCAGGCTGCGCAGATGACGGCGCTGGCCCGTGCGAGCGCTGCGGCGGTCTCAACGCTTGAGCTGGGCGACTTGCTGGAGCGCGTCTACGCCGAGATCGCCGACTATCTGGGCACGCCGCCATTCTTCTTTGTGCTCTCGTATGATCGCCAATCGGAGCTGGTGCGCTACGAGCTATTCAAAGAACAGGGCGAGAGCCGACCGGACTTTCTCAATGCCGCGCAAGCCAAAGCTGGGCTATCGGGCTGGATCATCGATCACGGCGAGCCGCTGTATATTCACGACCTGCTTGCGGAAAATGCGCAGCTGCCAGCCACGCCATTGCCGCTGGTCGAAGCCGTGATTCGCTCGTGGGTCGGTATTCCGCTGCGCAGCCAGGATCAAGTGATCGGCGTACTTTCGGTACAGAGTCTCCAGCCGAATGTGTTCAGTGATCGCGATGTGCGCTTTCTTTCCACACTGGCGAACCAGCTGGCAGTCGCCTTGGAGAAAGCACAGCTGTTCAGCGAGCGCGAGCAGCGGCTGGTCGAGCTGAATGTGATCAACGCGATCAGCCAGGTGGTCAACTCGACGCTGGACATCGAGCACATGCTCAGCCAGGTCTACGAGCGCCTTTCGGCATTCCTGCCGATGGATACGTTTCTGGGCTTTGAATATCATAGCGATCTCAATCAGATCGTCACCGCGCTGATTGTTGATGAAGGCAAGCTTTCCTTCGAATATCGCGACGAGCAGCCAACGCCGGGCGGATTGGTCGATTGGATCATCACGCATCGGCAGCCGCTGCTGTTCGGCGATCTGCGGGTCGAAAGCGCGCTGCACCACTTCCAGCTGACACGCTTCGGCAATGTCGCGCGCGAGTCGGCGGCATGGCTGGGCGTGCCGCTGTTGGTCGGTGACGATGAGTGCGTCGGCGTGCTTTCGATCCAGAGCTACACGCCCAATCGTTATAGCGAGCGCGAACAATCTTTTCTGAGCACAGTTGCCAGTCAGGTGGCGCTGGGCGTCCAAAATGTACGCCTGTTCAGCGACCGCGAGCGCAAGATCGCCGAGCTGGACGCGATTGGGCGCATTGGCCGGGTGACCAATTCAACGCTCGATCTGCGGCCAATGGTCGAAGGATTGAGCCAGGTGTTGCGCGAAGCGCTGGACGCCGATGGCATCAGCCTGACGCTGCTCAGCCCCGAGCGCAACCGCGCGCGCGCGCTGGTGATCGACCGCGACGAGCCGCTGATGGATACCGATCAGGATCTGGCGCGCATTGATGAGGGCATGCTGTCGGGCTGGATTCTGAGCCACAGCCGCGCGCTGCGCCTGGATGATATCGAGCTGGCCGCCAGCACTCAGCCAGATCTGCGGCCAATGTTCCTGGGGCCAAACGCGGATCGCGCGCGCTCGTATCTCGGCATTCCGATCCTGACTTACGATGGCACGCCAATCGGCACGCTCGGCGTAAGCAGCCAGCGCCCGGCCGCATTCACCGCCCGCGACGAGGCGTTCCTGATCAGCGTTGGCGCACAGGTCTCGCTGGGTGTTCAGAACGCGCGCCTATTCGCCGAGGCGCAGGAGCAAGTGCAGCGCATCAGCCTGATCAACCGCGTCTCGTCGGCAGCCGCATCGACGCTGGAGATGGACGAGATATATCAGGCGACCGTCGATGCAATGGCGCGCGCCAGCGGTGCAGATCAGGTGCGAATCGTGTTCTATGATCGGATCAAGAATCGGGTGATGATCGCGGCTGAGTATGTTCCGACACTGGATGTTGAGCAGCTCGATATTCCTGTGACTGATAACCCGTCGATCACATGGCTGGATGAACACCGTCGTCCGCTGGTGATCTACGACGCGCAGAACGACCCGATTTTGGCGCGCTCACATCAAATGTTCCGCGATCTGGATACGCGCTCGCTCGCGCTCATCCCAATGCTGACTGGCGACCGGATCATTGGCGCGATCGGGCTGGACATGGTCGGGCGGCAGTATCGCTTCAGCAACCAGGATATTGAGCTGTGCCAGACAATCGCCAACCAGATGGTCTCGGCGATTGAGAATGCGCGCCTGTTCAACGCGGCGCAAACCAGCGCTACGGCGCTCCAAAGCAAGGTTGGCGAGCTTGAAACGCTGCTGGAAGCGGCGCGCGTGCTTAGCTCCTCGCTGAAGCCACGCGAAGTGCTCGATATGCTCATGGAAGTGGTCGGTCGCCATTTGCGCGTGAATACGGTGGCGCTGTGGACGATTGCCGACAATGTACTGGTTCCGGTCGCAATGCTGGGTATTCCAGCCGAAATTGCGCGTAACTTGCGCCCACCAGTCGGGGCGGGATTGACTGGCCGGGTGGCCGCATCGGGCAAGCCGCTGGTGATCGCCGATGTTGCTCGCGAGGGCGGCTCACTGTATCCCGATTTCAACCGCACCAACCAGTACACCTCATTTATGGGCGTGCCGGTAATCTATCGCAGCAGCATTGTCGGTGTGCTCAGCGTGATGACGATTATGCGGCGCGAGTTCAGCCGCGATGAAGAGCTGCTGCTGGCCGGTATGGCCGACCAGGCCGCGATTGCGCTCCAAAACGCGCAGCTATTCGAGGAGCGTGAGCGCCAGATCGCCGAGCTGACCACGCTCAATCGTATCAGCCGCGCGATCAATGCGACGCTCGATCTAGATGAGCTGCTCCAATCATTGCATCATGGCATCGGCGAAGTGCTGGATATTTCGACCTCGTTTATTGGCCTGTACGATCAGAAAACGCGGCAGATCAGCTTCCCAATCGCGCGCCTTGATGGGCAGAATTACCAGGATGACGAAGTGGTGCTGGCCGATACGCCGGATACGCTGGCCGCGCGCGTGATCCTGGAACGGCAGCCGATTCTGCTCAACACGATCAACGAGGTCGAGGCGCACGAGCCGACACCGCCCGCCGCCGGGCCACCGCGGATCGCATCCTATATCGGTGTGCCGATTATGCTGGGCACGAATGTGCTGGGCATGATCACGGTGCAAAGCGTCACGCCACATGCCTATGGTGACAACGATCTGCGTTTCCTGACCACCGTCGCTAGCCAGGCCGCCACCGCGCTGGCGAACGCGCGACTGTTCGCGGAGCGCGAGCGTCGGCTGAGCGAATCGAATGCGATGCGGGATATCGGCAGCGCAGTGACATCGACACTCGATTTGCAGGACGTGCTGGAGCGGCTGCATACCGAGCTTGGGCGCGTGATCGATGTCAGCAACTCGTTTGTCGGTCTCTACGACGCGGATCAACAGCTTCTTTCGCTACCGATTGTGTACGAAGATGGCACACCAGCGCAATTGAAACCGCAGCCGCTGGGCGACGACGTCAATAACTGGGTGATCACACACCGCAAGCCGCTCTTGATTGGCAGCCAAGCCGAGTTCTGGTCGTTCTATCAAGCGGCGCAGTATGATACATCGCTCGGCCCACTCGCGCACACCAATGAGTCGTACCTGGTTGTACCGATTATGCTAGGCGACGCGATGTTTGGCGTGATCAACATTCAGAGCGATCAGCGCCATGCCTTCGACGACGACGACATGAGCTTTGTGGCGACAGTGGCGAACCAGGCAGCGATCGCGATCAACAACGCACGTTTGTTCCAGGAGCGCGGTCGCAGAATCGAGGAGCTGGCGACCTTCAACGAGATCGGCCAGGCGCTGAACGCCGTGACGCGCCACGATGAGCTGATCGAGCTGATCTATCGGCAGACCAGCCGCTTGCTCGATACGACCAACTTCTACATGGCCTTGTATGATCAGCGGCGCGAGATGGTGACCTTCCCGCTGTTCTATGCCAAAGGCCAGCGGATCAATTTCAACCCGATCAGTGTGCAGAATAGCATGATCGCACAGGTCATCCGAACACGCGAGCCGCTGCTGATCCAAGGCCCTGACCGCGATGAGCAGATGCGCGCGCGCGGCATCACGTTGGTGGGTGCGCTATCGAAATCGTGGCTGGGCGTGCCGATGATCGCCGCAGATCGCGTAATCGGCGTGATCGGCATCGAAGATCCCGAGCGCGATAATGCCTATAGCAAAGAGGATGTGCGGCTGCTGGCGACGATCGCATCCTGGGGCGCAACCGCGATCGAGAACGCGCGACTGCTGGGCGAGACGCGCCAAAGCGTCCAGGAGCTGACCGCGCTGCACGAAGTAAGCGTGGCGCTGACCGGATCGCTAGACACGACCGACATTCAGCAGATTGTGGCTTCAGGCGCGCTTGAGCTGTTCAAGGCCGAGGCGTGCGCGATCTACCTGCTCGACCGCGAGCGGCAGGTCACGCAGCAGATCATTCTGGACACGCGCGATCCGGCCAATATCGACCGCCGGATCAATCTGGCAGTCAATGGCATGACCCAGCAGTTGCTCAAGAGCGATCACCCGATTGTATTCAATAATATCGCCGCAACGGTGGAGGAATCAGCGCTGGCGGCCGAGTTGGGGCTGTACAGCGCCATGGGTGCGGTGCTCGGCACATACGAGCAGCCGACCGGCGTGATCTGGCTTGGCACGCGCACGCCGCGCGATTGGCAAGATCGTGATGTCTCGCTGCTTTCAATTCTCGCCAACCAATGCGGCCAAGCGCTCGAAAGCGCGCGCTTGTTCCAAAGCGAGCAATCGCGCCGAGGCATTGCCGATACGCTGCGCGAGGTGGCATCGACTCTGACCAGCGTGCTGGCGCTCGACCAGATCACAACGCTCATTCTTGAACAATTGCAGCGCGTGGTGCCGTATGACACAGCTTCGCTGCTACTGCGCGATGGCGAGCGCCTCAACATCACCGCAACACGTGGCTTCAGCGAGACCCTCCGCGCGCAGATCGAGTCGACCAGCTTCTCACTAGTTGAAGATGCGAACATGAGGCTGATCGTCGAGACGCGGCGACCGCTGTTGCTCGAGGATGCGCAGAAGACGCCCGACTTCATGCCGATTGAGGGCAGCGAGCACATCCACGGCTGGATCGGCGCGCCGCTGTTGCTCGACGATCAGGTGATCGGGCTGTTGACCGTGGATAGCAGCACCATTGGTGCCTACGACGATGATGCTGCCCAGCTGACGTTCGCGCTGGCGAGTCTGGCGGCGCAGGCCATCCGCAATGGCCGATTGTTCGAGGAAGTGCGCCGCTTCGCCGCCGAGCTGGAGCTGCGCGTGGTTGAGCGTACGGCGGCGCTGGCCGAGGCCAATACGCAGCTATCGGCTGAAAAAGAGCGCCTCCAGGCCGTCCATTCTATTACACTCGAGCTGTCAGAAAGCCTGGATCTTGAAGAAACGCTCACAAAATCGCTTGGGCTGGCATCCAAGGCAATGGGCGTTGATCGCGGGTCGATCATGCTGCGCGATCAGCAAAGCCGGACACTGATCTGCCGGGCAGTGCTTACCGGCGAGGGCGATGTGCGCTCGACCGTAATCCCGATTGGCTTTGATCGCGGGCCGGGCCTGGTGGGCTGGGTGATTGAGCATCAGGAAGCGGTCAATGTGCCCGATGTCCGGCGCGATAAGCGCTGGCTACGCGAAGAAGGCCGCGCCGACGAAGTGCGATCGGTCGTCGCCATTCCACTCAAGACCAAAGATGAGACGCTCGGCGTCCTGATGCTGACCAGCCCGAAGGTGAACTACTTCACCGAGGCGCAGACGCAGCTGATGATGACGATCACAAATGAGATTGCGATTGTGATTCATAATGCTGAGCTGTATTCATTTATCACCGATCAGGGCTCGCGTCTCTCGGAGTTGCTCGATAGCCAGCGTGAAGAAACCAGCAAGAGTCAAGCGATCCTTCAGAGCGTGACCGAGGGCGTGATCGTGCTCGACGAACATGAGCGGGTGGTGCTGTTCAACCCATCGGCCGAGCAGGTGCTGAACATTCCGGCTGCATTCGCGCTCCAGCAGCCACTTTCGCACCTCAAAGCCTACAATGAGCCGGGCGCGCACACCCAGCAATCTGCGCTGATCTATGAAGGGCTGCACGAAGGACTGCGCACATTGGATGAGGACGGCAAGCCCCACAATCGCATGCTCGACCTGCCGCTACCGGCGCGCAGCATCGCCATGAACTTCGCGTCGGTGATCCGGCCGGATGGCATTCGTCACGGCAGCGTGGCGGTGCTGCGCGATGTCACACGCGAGATCGAGGCCGACCGTGCCAAGCGCGATTTCATCTCCAGCGTCTCGCACGAGCTGCGCACGCCGCTGACATCGATCAAGGGCTATGTGGATCTGCTGCTACTGGGCGCTGCCGGGCCGCTGAGCGAGGGCCAGCAATCTTTTCTGAGCGTGGTCAAGAACAACGCCAACCGGCTAATGGATCTAATTAACGATATTCTGGAGATCGGCCGCATCGACGCCGACAAAATTCAGCTCAATTTTGAGCTGGTGGCGATGGGCGATATCTTCCAAGATGTGCTTCAAACGATGCGCGCTGAGATCGAGCGCAAGACCACTATGGTCAAAACTGAAGTTGCGCCGGAGCTGCCGCAGATTCCGGCCGACCTGCGTCGCGTGACGCAGGTGGTGCTTAACTTGGTCTCGAATGCGGTAAAATACACCTATCCCGGCGCGCAAGTCACGCTGCGGACGTTCATCAATCCGGCTGGCCTGTTGCAGATCGATGTCGAGGATAATGGCGTGGGCATCTCGCCCGAGCAGCAGCAGCACCTGTTCCGGCGTTTCTACCGCGCCGACAACCCGCTGCGCGACGAAGTTGGCGGCACCGGGCTGGGACTCTCGATCGCAAAATCGTTCGTCGAGCTGCACGGCGGCGAAATGTGGGTGCAGAGCGAATCGGGCAAGGGTAGTACGTTTAGTTTCATGCTCCCGCTGACACAGCCCGAGCAGACTGAACCGTCTGACGCAACATCGTAGTCGTTTCTTTCTATGGATTAATAGCTTGAGCGCGATTCATCTCAACAACCGATTAGTTCATTACGAGATGGTAGGCCGGCGCGGCCAGCCGATCATCTTTTTGCACAGCTGGCTCGGCTCGTGGCGCTATTGGCTGCCCACGATGGATCATATTTCCGAGCGCCATCGAACCTACGCGCTCGACTTCTGGGGCTTCGGCGAGTCGGATCGCAAAGATAGCGATTTTTCCGTCTCGGAATATGTCAATATGCTGTTTGGGTTCATGGATAATATGGGGTTGGCACGTGTCAATTTGGCCGGGCATGGGCTGGGTGGGATGGTGGCGATCCGCGCCGCCAGCGAGCAGCCGGAGCGCTTCGGCAAGCTGATGACCGTGAACACGCCGATCCTGGGCGAGAAAGCGATCTCAGTGCGACCAGGCGCGTTGCTCTCACGACTATTCGGTCGCTCGAACCCGACCAATGTTTGGGCCAAGATGGTTCGACAGATCGATGTCCATGACCAGCAGATCAAGGATGAGATCATCGAAGATACCGATATATTGTCGGAGACACTGGTTGAGCGCGTGGTCGCATCAATTCTGAAAGCCGATCTGCGGCCTGATCTGAGCCGGCTAGAGCTGCCGATGCTGGCGGTCTATAGCATGAATGATAGCATTGTCAGCCACGAGCAGGCCGATCTGCTGCGCGAAGAATATCGCTCGCTACAGGTGCTCAAGCTGCGCGGCTCG